>Ga0134126_10007055_pt1 | contig 14109 bp, 15 predicted proteins | sample KB31752_FD_96881 | JGI IMG/M metagenome (GOLD analysis project Ga0134126, IMG submission 96881) | Terrestrial soil microbial communities with excess Nitrogen fertilizer from Kellogg Biological Station, Michigan, USA - KB3-175-2 | ecosystem: Environmental > Terrestrial > Soil > Unclassified ... | reverse complement strand
CGCTCGACCAGGAGCAGATCAGGCAGTGCTGTGGGGCTCGGCGGCGTGGCTTCCATGTTCCGGTGGTGTTGCGCGGCGACTTCAGGGTTAAGGGATTCAGTCATTGGCTCCAGCATGTGCGTCGACCTTTGGTTAGTTCATTGACAGCGCTGTCATCAGCGTTTAATGCTGACCTGAATCCATGCCACAAGACGGGTAGACAGCCTCTCGATGGAGGTCCAAGCGGTCCGCTCGGGCGCAGTAGGTCCCTGGACACTAGACCGGCGTTTCGCGCCGTTTATTCCATCCGTGCCGCGAAAGTTCTGGGGCAGATCATGCAGCCCGAAATCGCCTGCATTGCTCCTGAGGATCTGCTCCATTTTGCCCTCGGCTCCTTCCTGAATAGGGGCAACTTCTCACCGGATGGGATGAGTTGCTCTGCGGAGTGAGTGGCCGCATCCCGCCGACCGGTTCTATGGTTTGGGTTGGGGCGACAATTGTCCGCACTACAGGGCTTGGGAAGGCCGCCCGCGGCCGGCTCGAGACGGTAAGGTGGCGAGCGAGCCCCAGCTGCCGCCCGAGGACTTTTAGCGGATTGGTGCTGGGGGATTGGAAGGCGGGTAAGCCCTAGGGCTGCATGGGGATCGGGCTACACACTGACGCGGGCCGCGGCGCCAGACCCACTCATGAGGCTGGCGTCGCGCCCGGAAGTTCTGTCGCTGCCGGCGACGACGTTGGGATTATGTCGCTCTCGGCCTGGTCCGGCTGCAACTTCAACAGGCTCAACACGCCGGCGGCGATCAAAGCGGCGATCGACATCGTTGTTGACACCATCGGCAAACTGTAGCCGGCCTGGAAGAGATAGCCGGCAGCCATGGGTGCCAACACGGAGCCGCCGCGGCCGATACCGATCGCGAACCCGGTGCCGAAGGCGCGTACGTGCGTTGGAAACGCCTGCGCGAAGATGGAGTACATGCCGACAATGGCCGCATTCGTGCAGAAGCCGGCGGCGGCACAAGCCCACGACAACCGCTCCAGATCCGCCGGCGTGTTGCCGAAAGCGATCACCGTCACGGTCGATAGCAACATTACGATGATGGTCAACGGCTTCATCCCGAAGCGCAATCCAAGCAGTCCCAACGTGGCGCCGCCGCAAGCTCCGCCGAGATTCGCCCACGCAACCACGTGAGCCCCGGCCGAGGCCGCGAAACCCATGTTGACCACGATCTTCGGTACCCACTTCAGCACGTAGTAGAACGTCATGATGTGGAAGAAATAGGCGAAGCTGACAATGAGAGTCGTTGCAATGAGCGCCGGACTGAAAATGTCCGCCACCGAGCGCTGACGGGTCTCGGCCGCGATGGGCGGCAGCGCCGCCACTGGTGCGTGCCCCATGCGCACCAGGGCGCCATTGATCTTCGGCAGCGCGCCGTTCGGCTGTTTGCGCGCCAGCCAGTGCACCGACTCGGGCACCAACACCGCCACCAGTGGGATGAAAAGCGCTGTCATGGCAGCGCCAAAATAGAACACCGAGCGCCAGTCGTAGCTCTTCAGCAGGTACTGCACCACCAGCCCGCCGAGCACCCCGCCGATCGGATAGCCGATCGCCATGATGGAGACGCACAGGTTCTTGCGCTTTGCGTTGGAAAACTCGGCTGCGACCGCGTTGGTACTGGCGAGAATGCCGCCGATGCCGAACCCCGTCAGCACTCGCCACAGCGACAGATCCACCACACTCTGCGCGCGAGTCGCCATGAACATCCCGGCCGTCATCACTACCAGACACCCGAGGATCGTGGGGCGCCGGCCGCGCTTGTCGGCTACACCGCCCAGAAGCATCGACCCGATGGCCATGCCGATGAGATCCATGGAGAGAACGACACCCAGCACCTTGGGCTCGACGTGCCACTCGGCGGAAATGCCGGGCGAGGCGAAGGCGCTCGACAGCACATCGAAACCGTCCAACGCGTTGAGCCCGACGGTGAGCGCCACGACCATAATCTGCAACACGCTCATTGGAGTGGCGGACAGCATGCTACGTGGATCGGTGTTGGCCACAGTCATTTAATGCGCTCCGCGCAGCCAACCTGAGGGCCTTTGAGCGACCTCTGCCGCTTGTAAGCGCGCAACGCGCGCGACACGAGCACGAACCTCGCGCGGGTTCTTGCGACGGCACACGACGACCCGCGAAATATAGCGGCGCCGCGCGCCGATCCAGAATGCCTGTTCATTACACATTCCTCTACTCTGCGGAGGCGCCGACGGCGACCCAGGCGAGATCACGGTTCGAGACCGACTCGACTTTGAAAGTCTTGGCCGCAGCCGCCATGCGCGTGAGCGCCTGCGCGAGCGGCATCGGCGGCTTGGTGTCGCCTTTCTTTGCCTTGTGGAAGCGGACCGGATTGATCCGCGCGGCGACGTAATTGCGCAGGTATGGAGATTTGAACCCCTTCGCCTGTAAGGCGGCGATGATGCGTTTGACCTGCGCATCGATCTCCAGAAGACGCGCGGCGTAGTCCTGGCGCTCGCGCAGGCTCACCGGCAACGTACGCTCGCTGAAGCGATCGACTTTCTTGAGGAAGGAGCTGTACGCGCCGCCGGCAAAACGCGACGCCTTCTCGTACACGATGCCTAGCGTAAGAAGCTCCGGCGCCTCGAATTCCGCCGTGAACTGCGACTCTTTGGCCTGGCTCTGGCGCTCCGCCAGGCTGCGTGCCATGCGCACGACCTCCAGGCTGCGATCGCGGAGGTTGTGGGCCTTCTCAGTGTTGAGCGCGAGAATGCGATAGGCGAGCGACTCATCCGGGGAAATGAGCGCGGTGATCTGCCGCAGGCCGAGCACCTTCCCCGCCGCGAGTCGATGGCGCCCATTGGGCGTCCACAATCGACCGTCGTCGCCGCGAACGACAATGAGCGGATCCAGAAATGCCGCGGTCTCGTCGATTTTCTCTGCCAGACGCTTCGCATGCGTCGGCGACAGGTCGCGCTGAAAAGGTGTTGGCTGCACGGCGCTGAGCGGGATGGAGGCGATCATGAGCGCGCGCCCACCGAGCGGATCGCGATAGGCCCCGATCGGTGCACCTCCGGCCTCGCGCACCAGCGCGGCGAGCTCCGTTATCTCGGGGCTGTCCAATGCAATCGCCACCTCGGAGGCCTCGAGACCACGGGCCTTGGAGCCCGGCGCGAGCTTGCCTTGGCGCCGTTTGGTGGTGCCGCTCTTGCCGCTTCTTTTGGCGCTTGCGGTAGCGCTTTTCTTCCGGGTTGCCATGGGACGCTAAGGTGCCGTGTGGCGCTGGCGGAGTAAAGGCCGGCACGCGTCACAATGACCGTTGACCGTGACCACGTCCCGAAGAAGTCACCAGACACCAGAAGCAATCGCCAGAAGGATTAATGTGCCAAAATAGCAAGAGCCTGACTGACCGATGCTCGCCTGCTGCGGACGCCCCTTCAGCGCCATATTGCAGCGATCATTGCTCAGTCAGACTCCACCTTCGACCCCCGCACCCGCCATGGAACTCATCACTCAAACCGCGAGCGCTGCAAGCGTCGCCGGGAAACTGCCGGCCCAGCGAATTGACGCCGATGGACGCGCGCACGTCGATCAGAGTGCCGTGCTGGCGCTTGCGTTACCTCTCATGGCCGGCAGCGCCGTGCAGATCGTCCTCAACCTCACCGATATGTGGTTCATAGGCCATATCTCGACGCAGGCGCTGGCTGCGGTCGGCACCGTGCAGTGGCTCGTTCTGGCGGTCGTGTTGGTGCTGAGTGGAGTAGGGGCTGCGGCACAAACTATCGTCGCTCAGGCCCAAGGCGCGCGCCGCTATTGTCGTGCCTCGCAGGCGGTATGGATTGCGCTATGGGCGACCTTGTGCACCGTCCCTGTGTTCATAGCGCTCGGAGCCGCGGGCCACCTGATTTTGGCACCCTTTGGTTTCCAGCCCGCGATCGAGCACCTTGCCATCGCATTTTGGAGGCCGCGTGTGTCCGGTGCCGTGTTTGGCGCGGCGCTTTGGGCTCTGTTGGGATTCTTCAACGGCGTCAGCCGGCCGCGCACCACCATGTTGGTGATGATTGTGACCGCCATCGCCAACGCGCTCTTCAACCAGCTGTTTATTTTCCACCTGGGGCTCGGGACCGCCGGCTCGGGCTGGGCCACGACCGCGGCGCAGGCGATAGGCTTGCTGTTGGGCCTGGTGATTTTTCTCGGCGCCGATTATCGCCAACGGTATCGCGCGCATCTGACCTGGAAACCGCACACCGGCCGCTTGCTCGAGCAACTGCGCCTGGGCCTGCCCATGGGCGTCCTCCCAGCCGCCGACCTGTTGGGATATTCGATCTTCCAGATGATGCAGGTCCGTCTCGGCGCAGTCCCTGGAGCTGCGACTCAGATGGTCACCATGCTCACCTCGATCGCGTATATGCCGGGAGTCGGCATCGCGCAGGCCGGAACGACCTTGGTCGGCCAGTCGATCGGTGCGGGCGATCGTGCCTGGGCAATGCGCGTGGGGACGCGCGTCATTCTGCTTGCCTCTGTTTACATGGGCGCTATCGGTGTCGTGCTTGCGCTGTCCGGTCCTTGGATTCTGCCGTTCTTCACAGACGCGCAGGATGCGGACGCGGTGGCCACCACTTTATTGGGAGCGCATCTGCTGTGGCTTGCGGCCGTCTATCAGTTCTTTGATGGTTTGAATCTCGCAAGCGCGGGCTGTCTGCGCGGCGCCGGGGATGCCGTCGTGCCGGCGGCACTGGTGTTGCCGGTGTCGCTGTTGTGGTTCGTGCCGCTCGCGCACTCGTTTACTTTCGCGCCCGGGCAAGGGTGGGTGAGCTTCCTGCCACAGTTCGGCTGGGGAGCCTACGGCGGCTGGGTCGCCGTGGTGTTGTATTTGATGGTGCTGGGGACCACCTTGTTCCTACGCTGGCGCTCCGCGGTCTGGCAGCGAATCCGGATCTAACGGGCCGCGGCCCCCCGCAGGCGAAGCTGATCGTACAATGCGGCTTTCCACCGGAACCGGAACGACTCCCGCGCCACCATGCTCATCTTTTTGAAATCGCTGCTCCGCACCACCTTTTTGCCCCCTGGCGGATTGCTCATTCTGATCGTGGTCGGGTTGTTCCTGGCCCGGCGGCACCGAAGGCTGGGAGGCGCACTGGTGATCATCGGCCTCGGCTCGCTCTGGCTGTTGGCCATGCCGGTGGTTGGCGATGCGCTGATGCGTGCGGCCGAACGCTATCCAGCACTGGATCCCTCGAGGCCTGTGAATGCACAGGCGATTGTCATTCTCGCCGGCGGCGGGGTGCGTATCGCCCCGGAATACGGCGGACCGGCGGCCAAAGACGAAACGCTCGACCGCCTGATGTATGGGGCATTCCTGGCACACCGGACTTCCCTCCCGGTGCTGATCTCGGGCTCATCCGACGAGGCGCTGGCCATGCAGGCCACTTTGGTGCGCGACCTGGGTATCACCCCCCGCTGGGTTGAAAACAGATCGGGTGACACTTTCCAGAACGCACGCTTCTCTTCCCGAATCCTCCGCGCTGACCGCATCCATCGCATCATTCTCGTGACCAGCAGTGCGCACGAGTGGCGCGCGGCGCAGGAATTCATGAGTGCCGGCCTGGAAGTGGTCCCCGCGCCTGTTGGAATACTGGAGCACCGGGGGCGAACGGCAACCGACTTCGTGCCGAACGAGGAGGGGCTGAGGCGTTCACGCGCGGCCCTGTATGAGATGGTGGGCGAGCCGGTGCGCAGGCTCTTCGCTGTGCTACATGTGCGAAGACAACAGCCTGCGAGCTGACCGCGGGGCATCATCCCATGGCTGAAGAAGTGAACGATGCGCCCATTCTGGTGGAGGTGTTTCGCTCACTGCGCCGTCGTTCCTGCGATGAGCGCGTCCTGGTGTTGCTGGCTGTTGGGATTGAGAGTGTCGTGACCAATGCCGGCGCGCGCTTCATTTTATGGGTGAGCGAGGCGGAGGCTCCTCGCGCGCTGGCGCAATTGCGCCAGTACGAATCCGAAAACCGCCCTGAGCCGCCACCCCCACCGCCGCCGCGTTTGTATCCAAATGCCTGGGTGGGTTGTGTCATCTATGTGCTCTGCCTGATGGGTGTTGCCTACGCCATCTCTGCCGGGCTCGTGCGCCTGGACGCCTTCGACGCGGGCGACCTGCATGTGGCAAACATGCGCCACGGGCAGCTATGGCGTGCCTGGACGGCCCTGACCTTGCACCTCGATGGCGCTCATTTGGCCGCCAATCTGGCCGCCGGTGTTTGGTTTGGCTATCTGGCGGCGCGCCAGATCGGTGTGGGCAGTGCCTGGTTTTTGATCGTCACCGGCGCCGCGCTGGCCAATCTGTTCGAAGGTCTGTCCGGTCCTGCGGACCATCGCTCGGTCGGCGCCTCTACAGCATGCTTCACTGCGTTAGGCCTGATGTCCGCGTATTCCTGGCGCGAGCGCTTCCAACTGCCGCAGCGCTGGGCACGTCGTTGGGGTCCGTTGGTTGCGGGTGTGATTCTGCTGGGCTGGACCGGCTCGGGCGGCGGTTCGGAGGAGGGCGGCGGCGCTGGCGCCGGGAATGTTGACCTGGTTGGCCACGTAGCCGGGTTTGTCGTCGGCGTTCTGTTAGGCGCTCTGGCCGCGTTGCCGTGGTCCCGCCGCATGTTGGATCGAGTGCCGCAGTGGTTGGCCGGCGGCGCCGCGCTCGCATCCCTTGCGATCGCGTGGAGCTTTGCGCTGCGAAGCTGAGGGACGCGCCGGCGCACTCAAACAGGCCGCCGAGCAGCTGCCCGGCGGACGCATCGGAACCGCCTCCGAGGTCGGCAAGGCCATGGTGTTCCTCCTGACCAACGGTTACGTGAACGCAGAGGTCATGCACATTGACGGCGGCCACCGGTACGTTTGAGCGTTCCTAGGGAGCCTGTCGAAAGGGCCGGTGGCGCTGATGCCTTCGCCACCGGCGTCTTGCTAGCCTCGAAACCGGCGCCGCAGACGTGCACAATCTTCTCCAGGACATCGGATTTAATAAGGCGTCGAGATCAATGAGCCACTCTGCAGCCCTCGAGAAGTTTCTCCGTCTATCGCCGGTCATGCCGGTGGTTACCGTCAGCGATGCGGCGATTGCGGCTGACCTTGCCCGCGCCCTTGTTCGTGGCGGCATTCGCGTCATCGAGGTGACGCTGCGTACACCGGTGGCGTTGCTTGCAATCGAGACGATCGCGCGTAAGGTCCCGGAAATCACGGTGGGCGCCGGCACGGTGCTCTCGGTCGCGGACTTGCAGGCTGCGGCCAAGGCTGGCGCCGCCTTCGCCATATCGCCCGGTGCGACGGGGGCTCTGCTGGCTGCCGGCACGAACGGTCCTATTCCCTACCTGCCTGCGATAGCGACGGCCTCTGAGCTGATGGCGGGCCTGGCAGCTGGCTACAGTTGTTTCAAATTCTTTCCGGCCGGAGCGGCCGGTGGCACTGCAATGCTGAGCTCGTTGGGCGGCCCCTTTCCGGACGCTCGTTTCTGTCCTACAGGCGGCATTACCCAATCTTCGGTCAAGTCATACCTCGATCTCCCCAACGTCCTGTGCGCCGGAGGCTCCTGGCTCACGCCTGCCGAGGCGGTAGCCAGAAGAGACTGGGCTGCGATCGAGGCGCTGGCGGCGAAAGCGGCGGCCTCGCGTACCACCGTATAATCCGGTCGGGATTGAGGAATAACCGACTATGCCGATACTGCGTCTCCCGATAGCCGTGTGTGTCGCCGTGCTCGCGGCCGTGACGCTGACAGGATGTATCGGCCCGAGCTTCAAACCCGATGCCCCGCCAGGGGTTCACCTGGAGGGGGTTTGGAAGCTCGACCGCGCCGCCAGCGACGACCCGCAAAAGGTCATTACCGTTATGCGAGCGGAGGCCCTGAAGAAAATCCGTCGCGCCATGAATACGCCGCCGCCCCCGACCGCCAGTAGCAATGGCGGACAACGGCGACGTGGCGGCAGCGCGGCAAATAGCGCTGACGTGGAGGAGTCACCCATGGAGCCGTTTCCCCAGCAAGGACCGGGCGGGGACCCCCTGCGCAATTCTCCGACCATGCATGCGCTGCGGGAGATCCTCCAACGCGGCGATTACCTGACCATCCGCGAGTCGCCGCAGCGGGTCTCGTTCGACTACGGAACCACCGTGCGCAGCTACTCGCCGGGAGGACACAGCGTGGTGTCGTCCGAAAACGGCGTCGCGGACCAGGCCGCCGGATGGAGCGGCAAGCAGTTCGTCGTCAACATCAGGCCGCAGCTCGGACCGACAGTCGTCGAGGAATATGAGCTTTCCCCGGACGGTAAGCAGCTCATAGTCAAAACGCACATCGGCCCCTTCGAGCTGTCGAAAGTGAATCTCACCCGCGTCTATGACGCCACCGGCACGGTGGTGCCAAACTCCGGGCCCTCGAACGACTGAAGTGGATGTTGCCGATGACGAGTCATATCGCCGCCCGAGGCTTCCCGCTCGCGCTCGTAGCGGCATTGTTGTCCTGCGCACCTGCGATCGCCGCGCAAGACACCACGGCGCCTGCGGCGGCACCGATGGACGAAATCGTCGTTACCGGCGAGCACCAGGGGCCGCGCTTGTGGAAGGTGCACAAGCCCGGAGGTCCTACCGGCGGTCACGTCCTGTGGATCCTCGGCACTGTGACGCCGCTGCCAAAGAAAATGATCTGGCAGTCGGATGCGGTCGAAGACATCCTGAAACAAAGTCAGGAAGTCGTTCCCGCATGGCCGGCGCTCGGCCTCGGCGCGAACCCCTTCACCTTGCTGCGAGTGTGGATCCAGTGGCGCAGCATTCAGAAGATCCCCGACCGCATGAATCTGGGCGAGGTATTGCCCCCGCCGCTGTACGCCCGATTTTCAGCTCTCAAGGCGCGCTACGCTCCCAAAGACACGCGCCTGGATGAATTACGCCCCGGGTTTGCTGCCGAGCGGCTACTCGATGAGGCGTTGGATGCGACCGGGCTGACGCTGCACAACGAAGTGCAGCAAACGGTTCTGAAGCTTGCGCGCAAGGACGGTGTGCGGATCCATCAGGACAAGTTGCGAGTGGAGCATCCTGTTGATGTGCTGAAAGACGTGGGTAAGACTCCGATGTCTGGGGAGGTCGCGTGTCTGGAGGCAGTGGTCGGTCGACTCGAAACCGACCTCGGGCCCATGCAGGCGCGCGCCCGCGCCTGGGCGCTCGGTGATGTCGACACGCTGCGCAAGCTCAACCATCCTGATGATCGCACCGCCTGCATCGAGGCCGTGTCGAGCTCGGACCGCGTCCGCGATCTGATCGCCCGGGCCCAGGAAGACTGGTTCATGGCGGTGGAGGATGCGCTGCTGCGCAACCAGTCCACGCTGGCGGTGCAGTCGATGGAGCGGCTGTTGGGAGAGAAGGGCACGTTGGCGGTGCTGCGGAAACAGGGGTATGAGATCGAGGGGCCGTGACCGCTGTTGGATGTCACGGCACCCCGATCCGCGCCGCTCACTTCCCGAACTGCGCATAAAGCCGCTCGGGCGGTTGAGTCGCTCGCACCATCTGCACCGCCTCTGACACGGCCCGCTTCATACAGCTCTTATACTCTGCGATGAGCCTCAGATCCCCCATCGCGGAGGTGTCACAAACCAGCTGCGCGGCTCGCTCAATCCGCATATAGAGCCGGTGCGCGTCTTGCGGCTGCGACAGGTCCAGGTCCGAATAACGCACAACGAGGTGCCTTGCATCGCTGCCCGCAGATGTACCGGCCGACGCTTGAGCGGCGGTCAGGGCCCCGGCAAGCGCGACGAGGCTGATGAACAGATGACGTTGCAATTTCATGGTGACTCCTTAACGAGGCTGTGGCAGTACGTTGTTTTTCCAGTACACGCACGCATAGATGCAGCGCTCCCCGGGGCGGTTTAATCCCTGCCTGCGCCCTTTCACTCGGCTCGTCGCGTAGAATGGAACGATGAAACGCAGGAAAGCTGTCGAGCTAGAACCGCTCAGGCGCCGGATAGGCAGTCTCGACTCCAGCAGCATCGATGAGCTGTATGGCCTCGAGCCTGTCTACGAGCCAGGCGCGGCGATAAAGGGACGTTTGCATCCGGAAGAGTTCGTGCCGGTGCTATGTCCGTATTGTGGCGAGCGGCTGGAGACGCGCGTTGATCTGACTACGGACGAACAGTCTTATATTGAAGATTGCCAGGTGTGTTGCCGCCCCATCGAATTTGGCATCGAGCGCGGCGAAGATGGCGCTCTGCTGGGGGTGAGCGTACGGCGGCTCGACTGACGTGCAAGCGCGGACGCTACGTAAGGTTCTGTTGACCCAAGCGATCGAAGAGACCGATCGTGACGGCGAGGCGCTGCCGCTTGCGGAGCGAGCGGAAGCGACTCGCACGGCCATTGGTAACAATCCTCCTGTCATTGAGACCCAAGCGGGAGCGCCGCTGTCGACGGCCACCGAGTGGTTCCTCGAGCGACGCGCGAACCTGTTACTCGAGAAACTCCGTGCCCGCTCGCCCGGTGTCGATCACTTGCTGGATCTCGCCGGCGGCGCGACTTCTTTGGATCGCGGCACACTGGCTGTTGCGTTCGTGGGCGGAATGTTGCTGTCGCTGCTCGATGGGGCGCGCGGCATCAACATTTTCGCGCCACCCCTGGTTTTGCTGATTGTCTGGAACCTGCTGATCTATCTGTCGATGTCAGGCCGCTGGCGCCCGGCGTGGTTCACGCGTTTTTACGCTCGCTCGGTGCGCCGTCGCATCGACCACTTCATGAATCACTCCGCCCATTTCAACGCGCCGCTGGCCCCCGGCTTGCGCCGTTTTGCCAATGACTGGTGGGACATCGCCCAGCCCGTATTCGCCGCGCAGGCGCGCCGGCTCCTGCACCTGGGGGCGATTTTTGTCGCGTTAGGACTGGTCGTGGCCTATTGCATCCGCGCCTTCGTCTTCCACTCCGCGGCCGGTTGGGAAGGCGGCGGGGCCATTGGACCGGACACCGGCCACATCCTTCTCGCGCTGTTGTATGGCCCCGCGGCGCTGCTGTCCGGTCTTCCCATCCCCTCTGCCCATGACATTGCCAACCTGCGCTGGTCCGCTCCCTCGCTCGCCGGCGTTGGCGAGCCGGCGAACTGGGTTTATCTGATCGCCGTCACCGCCGCGCTCTATGTAGTCGTGCCACGGCTCATCGCCGTGGTCACGTCCACGCTCGGTGTGTGGCGCGTCTCGCGCCAGCTGACGGTCCCACCCGGCCTCACTGGCTATGTTCAAACGCTGTATGCCCGAGTAAAGACCTAGGAGCCGAGCACGCGGCTTTGGAACTCATTGCAGTTGTCGTTGACTGTGCCGCTGCGTTCGCACGCGCGGCTCGCTCTTACACCCCGGCCGGCGCCGCATCGATCAGCAGTCGCGTCGTGTAGCTCGACGGCTTGTCCCCCACCGGATTGGTCCCTGTTTGCATTGCCTGCATCGTGGGCGTGAAGTACGTGTACGGCGAGATCGCCGTGGGTGCGCTCGCCGCATCCAGCCGCGCGCGTAACGCGGCCGGGAGCTCGAAATCGAGCGCGGCGAGATTGTCATCGAGCTGCTGCTTGCGCGTGGCGCCCACGAGCACGGTTGCGACACCCGGCCGGCCCGCGACCCAGTTGATAGCGACCTGCGCCATACTGCGCTCCACTTCCTGCGCGACCGCTTCGAGCTCGGCGACGATCCCGAAGTTGCGCTCGCTGAGCTTATTGAATGCCGCGTTCTTCGAATCGCGCATGGTTTGCAAGCGGCCCTCACCGAACTGACGCGACTGCGACGGCTTGTACTTTCCCGACAGAAGTCCCGAGCCCAGCGGGCTCCAGGCCATCACGCCCATCCCTTGCTGCGTGCCCAGGGGTATGAACTCGTTCTCGATCGAGCGCTCGATGAGCGAATACTCCAACTGCAGCGCCGCGAGCGGCTCCAGCCCACGCAACTGGGCGATGGTCTGCGCGCGGCTCGCGTACCAGGCGGGTACGTTGGAAAGGCCCGTATAGCGCACCTTCCCCGAGCGCACCAGATCGTCGAAGGTGCGCATCACTTCCTCCGCCGAGGTCACCATGTCCCAGGCGTGCAGAATATAAAGATCGAGGTAGTCCGTGTTGAGGCGTCGCAGCGAGCCCTCGACGGCGCGCAGAATATTCTTGCGCCCATTACCGCCGGAGTTGGGATTGGCCGGATCGGCGTTGAAGCTGAACTTGGTGGCGATTGCAACCCGATCGCGCAGCTGGCGCGCGCGCACAAACTCTCCGACCCACTGCTCGCTGACTCCGTTGGTGTACAGGTCGGCGGTGTCGAGAAGATTGCCGCCTCGATCGATGTAGGTGTTGAACAGCTCGCGCGCCGTGTTCTTGTCGGTCCCCCAACCCCAGTCGGTGCCGAAGGTCATGGTCCCGAGGGCCAGACGGCTGACGCGCAGTCCCGAATTGCCGAGGGTGAAGTATTGCGTCCGGTTCATGGCGGTTCCTCGTTGATGAGCAGCTCGTAAGTGAGCGGGTATGGCGCTAATTTGCGCCCCGGCGGCTCGTCAACAAAGCGGCTTAATCTTGATCCGTTATCAAGCTAAAATTGATAAATGCGCATCGATCAACTTGACGGACTGGTGGCGTTTCGCGCAGTAGCGCAAAGCCGTAGCTTCACCGCCGCGGCGGCACAGCTCGAAGTGTCGCCACAAGCCATAAGCCAGGCCATAAAGGCATTGGAGGCGCGCCTGAGCGTACGCCTCTTCAACCGAACGACTCGAAGTGTCGCGCTCACCGAGGCCGGCGAGCGCCTCTGGGCTCGGGTAGGACCGGCGCTAGATGATGTTATGGAGGGTACCGAGTCGGTACGCGAGCTAGCCGAGAAGCCTACGGGCCTTCTGCGGATAAGCCTGCCCCGCCTGGCATTCGCCAGCCTCCTGCAGCCCCATCTCGGATGCTTTCACGAGCGATACCCTGACATCCATCTGGAGCTGTGCTTCGACGATAGCTTTGTCGACATCGTCGAGCGCGGCCTGGATGCGGGCATCCGGCTCGGCGACTCCGTAGCGCGTGACATGGTGAGCCTGCCCCTGAGCCGGCACGAGTTGGTGGTCATCGTAGCTTCCCCGAGTTATCTCAAACGACGCGGCACGCCGAAGAAGGTCGCGGACCTGGCGCGCCATGACTGCATCCGTTTTCGATTTCCCAGCAGCGATGCCATCTTTCGCTGGGAGCTGATCGATGCGGGGAGACCGGTGGAGGTTGAGGTCGCAGGACCGGTTACGGTGAACGATCCTGCCGCAATGGTCGGATGCGCACTCGAGGGACTCGGGCTGGCTTACGTCCTGGAAAGCACCGCGCGCGAGCTGCTCGTGGCCGGGAGACTGAAGAGCGTGCTGGCGGCTTCGTGCCCCACGCTGCCTGGACTGCACATTTATTTTCCGAGCCGTCGCCAGCTGCCCATGAAGTTGCGATGTTTCGTCGACTTCTGGCGCGAGCTAAGATTGCAGACACCCCCAGGGACGCCTTCATGAGTGAGGCCCGCGAGCGTCTTTCAGCGGGCAAGGCATTCCGGCAAGCCATCCTGACGGAGTTGCTGAATCCCAAGACCGCGCTCTTCTTCCTGGCCTTCCTGCCGCAGTTCGTGCGGCCGGCGCATGGACTAGTCACTTTGCAGCTGCAAGAGCGGTAAAGGTCCACGCCTGCGCAACGATCCCGCGCCGCCGGCGCTCACTGCACCTGCACCGCAGTCAGATTATCGTCCGAATTGCGATCGATCCGCTCATTGAACGGATCGACCCCCACCAACTTGGGCAGCTTATCGAGCACTAGCGTCACCGCCTGCCGACCGCTTCTGATCTGCCGGCGCTGAATCGACAAAACCGAATCGCGTCCGTATCCCGCCTTCCCGGGCTCCACCGTAAAGGCCCCGACGTCGAAGGGCTCATCGAGTGGCACCTCGCTTTCCTTCCCATACCCATCGGCGTAAACCTTCCGACCTACAATCGTGAAGCTGACTTCATAGCGGCCATCCGGCCGTTTGTGTGCGACTGCATCGTGCGCCTGCATGTCATAAAGAGTGATCTTCGCGAACAGATCGGCGATCTCGCGCTCGTGCGCCGGCCCGGCCTCCTGCCGCAGCAGCGCCAGAAAATCT
>Ga0134126_10007054_pt1 | contig 14109 bp, 12 predicted proteins | sample KB31752_FD_96881 | JGI IMG/M metagenome (GOLD analysis project Ga0134126, IMG submission 96881) | Terrestrial soil microbial communities with excess Nitrogen fertilizer from Kellogg Biological Station, Michigan, USA - KB3-175-2 | ecosystem: Environmental > Terrestrial > Soil > Unclassified ... | reverse complement strand
TAGCAAAGGCTCGCTGGACGCGCCGGCCAGGCTCTGGTTCTCTGAGCGCCGGCTGAGGGGCCTCGCATGACCGCAGCTTCGCTCACGTCCGACGAAGCCAGGCTGGACATAGGCTGGGTGATCAGCGCGACCTTGCGCGTGCTGCGCACCCGGGCGGGCGACCTCATCCTGGTGGCGCTCCCCTTCCTCTGGCTGCCTAGCGTGATCTCGGGCTTCGCGCCGGACAATCGGGCGGTCACGCTGCTGATGAACCTGCCTGGTCCGGTGTTCACAGGCGCAGGCAGCCTGATCACCTACCAGACGTTGACCGGCGCGTTGCCGGTGGCCGCGGGCGAGGCGACGCGGGCGGGCGCGAGCCGGTTCGGCACGCTGTGGCTGGTCGCCCTCGGCTCCGGCATCCTGCTGGTCATCGGCCTGATCCTGTTGATCGTGCCGGGTATTCTCGCCGGCGTCGGCTTTTGCACGGCGTCGGCGGTGGTGATGGCGGAGAACAAGAACACCGTGCCCGCCATGGAACGCGCCTGGCGACTGAGCCGCGGCCAGCGCTGGCGGCTGGTCGGGCTGACCGGGCTGCTGCTCGTCGCCAGCCTGGGTGCTCTGCTGCTGGGCGCTATCGGCTTCGCGATCCTCGGCGCCATGGGCGCGAAGGCCGCGGTCGACCCGGTCGCAAACCTCGGCTTCGGACCGATCTTCGAGACCGTAATCGCCATGCTGACCACGGTGGGGACCGCTGCTGCCTACGTCGGCCTGCGCAAGGCCAAGGAGGGCCGCTCAGAGGAAATCGCCCGAACGTTCGAATGACGAGGGCGACTGAGCGCCTCGCTACTCAGCCGCGGCGGCGGTCAGCGCGCTCGGGCGCAGGCGCTCGAACCGCGCGAGCGCGGCCGGGTCGAGGCGGGCCGTGACGATCATCTCGGCGCCCTCGGCGCCCGTGTCGCCGGCTTCGCGGCTCACCACGCGGCCGTGGCGGTAGAGCCAGGCGAGCGCCTCGCCGTCGCCGGCGTCGAGCGCCAGCGTCACCAGCGGACCCTCGTCGACCAGCGCGGCGAGACGCTGGGTGAGCCGCTCGATCCCTTCCCCGGTCGCTGCCGAGACGGCGATCGCGCCGGCTTCGCTGCGCTGGGCGCGGGCCGCCAGGAACTCGCGGGAGTCCGGGTCCAGGAGGTCGATCTTGTTCCAGACCTCCAGCAAGCGGTGGCCGGTCTCCTCGCCGGCGCCAAGCTCGTCCAGCACCCGGCGCACGTCGGCCGCCTCGGCCTCGGTCTCGGGGCTGGCGATGTCGCGCACGTGCAGGATGATGTCGGCTTCCTTGACCTCGTCGAGCGTCGCGCGGAACGCCTCCACCAGCTCGTGCGGCAGGTTGGAGATGAAGCCGACCGTGTCGGAGAGGATCGCCGGGCGTCCGTCCGGCAGCTTCAGCCGCCGCATGGTGGGATCGAGCGTGGCGAACAGCATGTCCTCGGCCACCACGTCGGACTGGGTGAGGCGGTTGAACAGCGTCGACTTGCCGGCGTTGGTGTAACCCACGAGGGCGATGGTCGGGAAAGGCACACGCCGGCGCGCGCGGCGGGCCAGGGTGCGGGTGCGCCGCACCTCCTCCAGCTCGCGCTTCAGCCGCACGATCTTCTCGGCGATCAGCCGCCGGTCGGTCTCGATCTGCGTCTCGCCGGGGCCGCCCATGGCGCCCAGGCCGCCGCGCTGGCGCTCCAGGTGGGTCCAGGTGCGCACCAAGCGCGAGGCCTCGTAGGCGAGCCTGGCGAGCTCGACCTGCAGGCGCCCCTCGCGGGTGCGAGCGCGCCGGGCGAAGATCTCCAGGATCAGCCCGGTGCGGTCGATCACCTTCACCTTCCAGGCGCGCTCGAGGTTGCGCTGCTGGACGGGCGACAGCGCATCGTCGAGCACCACGACGTCGAGCTCCAGCTCGGCGCAGAGGCGGCCGATCTCGGCCACCTTGCCGGCGCCCAGCAAGGTCGCGGGAACGGGCGCGCGCATCGGCGCGACCAGCGCCTCGAACACCTTCAGGTCGAGCGCCTCGGCGAGGCCTACCGCCTCGGTCAGCCGCGCCTCGGCGGCGCGCAGGCCCTCGCGCCGCGCCCGGTCCGGATGGACGACGAGCGCGGTCTGAACGGGGACGGTTCTATCGATGCTTCTGGTGGTCAATCGGCGGAGTCGGGGCTCGGCTCGTAGAGCTGCACGGGCTGGGCCGGCATGATGGTGGAGATGGCGTGCTTGTAGACGAGCTGGGATTGGCCATCCCGACGCAGAAGCACGCAGAAATTGTCGAACCAGCTGACGACGCCCTGCAGCTTGACGCCGTTCACAAGGAAGATCGTGAGCGGGGTCTTCGAGCGGCGCACGCTGTTCAGGAAGGTGTCCTGCAGGTTTTGCTTCTTGTCGACGGCGGTTGCGGTGTTCATCGGGTTCGACCCCTTGTTCTCGTCTTTGCTCAGGCCGCCTCATCAAGGGCGGCACACACACGTTCAATCTGAGCGCGAACGGACGGATCAGACCGCCTTCCGTCGCGCCTCTTCGATATAGAGCCCGCGCAGGCGTTTCGCCACCGGGCCTGGCGTCCCATCCCCAACCGCACGGCCGTCGATGCTGACAATAGGCAGCAGCAGCGTGCCGGCGCCCGTGATGAAGGCTTCGCGCGCCTCCTTCACCTCGTCGAGCGAGAACGGCCGCTCCTCCACCTTCAAGCCCTCGCGCGCCATGATGTCGAAGAGGGTGCGCCGGGTGACGCCGCGCAGGATGTTGGCCTGCGTGTCGCGGGTGCGGATCGCGCCCGACTTGTCGACGATCCAGGCGTTGCTGGACGCGCCCTCGGTGACGAGGCCCAGGTCGTCGACGAACCAGGCTTCCACCGCGCCGGCGGCCCTCGCCTGTTGCTTGGCGAGCGCATTGGGCAGCAGCGACACGGTCTTGATGTCGCAACGCGCCCAGCGGGTCTCCGGCACGGTGATCACCGCCGCACCGCGTGCGGCGCGCGCCTCGGCGGCGGCGCGGTCGACGCTGTGGGCGGTCAGCACGATGCTGGGTGGCACGGGCGGATCGGGGAAGGCGTGGTCGCGGGGCGCAACGCCGCGAGTGATCTGCAGGTAGACCAGCCCCTCGCGCACCCGGTTGCGGCGCACCGTCTCCTTCAGCAACACCTCGAGCGGGCCTCGACCCATCGGCGCGGTGATCTGCAGCTCGCCGAGGCTGCGCTCCAGCCGCTCGAAGTGGCCGGCGGCGTCGCCGAGGGCGCCGCCCAGCACCGCCCAGACCTCATAGACCCCGTCGGCGAACTGGTAGCCGCGGTCCTCGATGTGGACGGCGGCCTGGCCGTGCGGCACGAACCGACCGTTGACGTAGGCGATGCGGCTCATGCGACGTCCGCGTCTTCGAGCTGACGGGCGCCGCCGAAGCCGAGCGACTTCAGCTTGCGGTGCAGCGCCGAGCGCTCCATGCCGATGAAGGCGGCGGTGCGCGAGATGTTGCCGCCGAAGCGCATGATCTGCGCCTCGAGGTACTCGCGCTCGAAGAGCTCGCGCGCCTCGCGCAGCGGCAGGGCGATGATCCGCTCGGCCCCGAGACCGCCGGTCGGCGTCTGGCCCATGGCGTCGACCGGCAACAGGTCGGCGGTGATCGGTTGGCCCGGGTCGCCGGGCGCCAGGATCAGGATCCGCTCCACCACGTTGCGCAGCTGGCGGACGTTGCCGGGCCAGGATTGCACCTGCAGCGTGGCGATGGCGTCGTCGGCGAATGCGCGCCGCATCAGGCCCTGGGCCGCGCCGATGCGCTCGACGCAGTCGCGGATCAGGTCGGGAATGTCGTCGCGGCGCTCCTCCAGGCCCGGCACCCGCAGCGGCACCACGTTCAGCCGGTGGAACAGGTCCTCGCGGAAGCGGCCGGCGCCGATCTCTTCGCGCAGGTCGCGCGATGTGGAGGAGATCACCCGTACGTCGACCTGCACATCGGTGCCGCCGCCGACCCGGCGGAAGCGCTGCTCGACCAGCACCCGCAGGATGCGGCCCTGGCTCTCCCACGGCATGTCGGCCACCTCGTCGAGGTAGAGGGTGCCGCCGTGGGCGCGCTCGAAGACTCCGATCCGGCGGGGGCGACCGCCCTCGCCTTCCTCGCCGAACAGCTCCAGGTCCATGCGCTCGGGCGTCATGCCGGCGGCGCTCACTGGCACGAACTCGCCCTTGGCGCGGTGGCTGGAGGCGTGGATCAGCCGCGCGGAGGTCTCCTTGCCGGCGCCGGCCGGGCCGGTGATCAAGACGCGGCTGTTGGCGGGCGCGACCTTGGCGATGGTCTGGCGCAGGTGCTGGGCCGGGGCCGAGGCGCCGGGAAATCCGTCGGGCGTGGCGCTGAGCGTACGGAGCCGCCGGTTCTCGCGCTTCAGCGAGGTCGCCTCCAGCGCCCGCTCGACCACCAGCAGCAGCCGGTCCGACTTGAACGGCTTTTCGAGGAAGTCGTAGGCGCCCTTCTTGATGGCGCTGACCGCGGTCTCGATGTTGCCGTGGCCGGAGATCATCACCACCGGCAGGTCGGGGTCGAGCTCCTTGACCAGGTCGAGCAACTCCAGCCCGTCCATCCCGGCGCCCTGCATCCAGATGTCGAGGATCAAGAGCGACGGGCGGCGGGCGCGCACCGCGGCCATCGCCTCATCGGATGATCCCGCCGTGCGGACCGCATACCCCTCATCGGAGAGGATGCCGGCCACGAGCTCCCGGATGTCGGGCTCGTCATCGACGATCAGCACATCACCAGTCATTTGGTCAGGCGTCCTTCAAGGATTCCGCGGGAGCGGAAGCAGCGGTGGAAGCAGGTTCGGCGGCCGCGCCGGCGGCAAGATCTGGCGCGATCGGCAGGCGCAGGGTCACCCTCGCGCCGGGCGGATGGGCGGCGTCGGAGAGGCCCAGCTCGCCGCCGTGCTCCTCCATGATCCGGTCGACGATGGCGAGGCCGAGGCCGGTGCCCTTCTCGCGGGTGGTCACGTAGGGCTCGGTCAGCCGGTCGCGGTCCTTGGCGGGCAGGCCGACGCCGTTGTCCTCGATCTCGAACGTCGCCCAGCCGGGCGTGGTGACGAGGCGCGCAGTGATCCTGCCGGGCGGCTCGGGCGCGACCAGCCGGCGCGCGGCGATCGCCTCGCCGGCGTTCTTCAGCAGGTTGGTCAGCGCCTGGCCGATCATCCGCGCGTCGCAGAAGAGCCGCGTCTCGCCCGCCGGCAGCACCACGTCGACCTGGGTCTCCGGATCGGCGACGCGCTGGGCGAAAGCCGCCTGGCGCAGCAGCTCGGCCCCGTCGCTTGCCGCGAACTTCGGCGCCGGCATGCGGGCGAAGGCCGAGAACTCGTCGACCATCCGGCCGATGTCGCCGACCTGCCGGATGATGGTGTCGGTGCAGCGGTCGAAGGTCTCCAGATCCCCGGTCAGCTCGCCGCGGTACTTGCGCCGCAGCCGCTCGGCGGAGAGCTGGATCGGGGTCAGCGGGTTCTTGATCTCGTGCGCGATGCGCCGCGCGACGTCCTTCCAGGCGGCGTTGCGCTGGGCGGCGACGAGGCGGGTGATGTCGTCGAAAGTCAGCACGAGGCCGTCGGGGCTGTGGCCGATCCGCAGGCGCAAGCGCCGCGATTCGCCGCCCCGCACCACGTCGACGTCCTCCTCCAGGGGGCCGGCGGTCTCGCCGGCGCGCTGCACCGCGTCGCCGAACTCGGGCGCCAGCTCGCGCAGCGGCCGGCCCTGTCGCGCGCCGGGCAGCTCCAGGAGCGACGCAGCCTGGCGGTTGACCACCGAGATGCGCCCCGCCGAGTCGAGACCGATGACGCCTGCGCTGACCCCGAACAGCATGGTCTCGACAAATTGCCGGCGCGATTCGGCCTCTTTATGGGCGCTGACCAGGGCGTTCTGCTGCGCCTCGAGATCGCGCGTCATGTTGTTGAAAGCACGGAATAACCCGGCGATCTCCTCCAACCCCTCGCCGGTCTCGACGCGCACGCCGAGGTCGCCGGTGGCGACGCGGCCGGCGGCCTGCACCAGACGGGCGAGCGGCGCGGCGATCGACGAGGCGGCGGCCATGCCGAACGAGACCGCGCCCAGCAACACCACCAGCACCACCTCGAGGTAGACCAGGAAGAAGCCGAACTGGATCGCGGTGCGACTTGCCCGCGCCTGCCGGTACTCGGCGAGCGAGGCCTCGGTCTCGCGCAGGTGCTTGAAGACGCCCTTCTCCACCGGCCGCACCACGTAGAGGTAGGCGTTCGGGAAGCTGCGCAGGCGGTAGAGGGCGCGCAGCACGTCGGTGTGCTCGAACGGGCGCGCCTCCACCTCGTCGCCGCCGGTGTCGGCGTCGGTGAAGGTGGCGGTCGGCGGCTCCAGGAAAGCCGGCCCGTCCGGCCGCTCCGACTTGGCGATCACCCGCCCCTCGCCATCCAGCACGTAGGCGGCGGCGAAGCCGTTGTCGGCGGCGACTCCCGCCAGGTACTGCGAGAAGGCGATCGGCGCGTCGGTGAGCGCCGCGGGGCCGGCGCCGTTCAGGTCGCGCGCCACCAGCCGGATGTGATCACTGAGGTAGTTCTTCTGCTCGTCGATGTAGGAGTTGGCGACCTTCGCCGAGTTCTCCATCACCGTGCCGACCCGGGCGTTGAACCAGTTGTCGACGCCGCGGGTGACCAGAGCGCCGAAGAAGAAGGCGACGATCAGCGCCGGCAGCACCGCCGCGGCGGCGAACAGCGCGACGAATCGCAGGTGCAGGCGAGCCCCGGCGTCGCCGGTCTGCCGCCCCGCCAGGTGCAGCACGCGCCGCCCGATCAGGACGCCCAGCGCCAGGATCAGCAGGAAGTTGAAGCCGAGCAGCGAGAGCACCAGCGGGCTCGCCGGCCCCAGCGGTCCCGAGAGGCTGGGCGAGGAGCCGAGCCCGACCGCCGCGGCGGTGAGCGTCGCCGACAGCGCATAGCCGGTCCAGAGCAACGGGCGGGCTTCGAGCCCGCTCAGCCAGCCGCGTCCGAGCGCAGGACTAGCCGGATAGGACAACGCTGCGTCGGACTCCATGAGCTGGACCCTAGGGCCGAGTGTGCCCTGCAATCAACAGCCATGTTGCCGGAAAGCGTCAGCGGCGTCCCCGCGTCATAGAGACGCCAAGCTCCTGGATTTTCTTGCGCAAAGTGTTCCGGTTGAGCCCCAGCACCTCGGCGGCGCGAACCTGGTTGCCACGGGTGGCGGCCAGGGTGAGCTGGATCAGCGGGCGCTCGACATCCTCCAGCACACGGTCGTAGAGGCCGGCCGGCGGCACCCCGTCGGGCTGGTCGGCGAAGTAGGAGGCCAGATGCCGCTCGACGAGCGTCGAGAGGGTGATGGGGCCTTCGTCGCCGGTCGGCGCGGTGGCTTGCTCGGAGAGCTCGCGCTCGACGATGCGGGCGGTGATCAGCTCCTCCGCGTAGAGCGCGCAGATGCGGCGCACGAGATTCTCCAGCTCGCGCACGTTGCCCGGCCAGCTGTGCGCCTTGAGTCGCTCGATCGCGCCCGCGTCGATGGTCTTGGCCGGCAGACCCTCGCGGTTGGCGCGCAGCAGGAAGGCGCGGGCCAGGTCCGGGATGTCCTCGGTGCGCTCGCGCAGCGGCGGCAGGCGCACCGGGGCGACGTTGAGCCGGAAGTAGAGGTCCTCGCGGAACAGTCCCTCGCGAATCAGGCCGCGCAGGTCGCGGTTGGCGGCGGCGATCACCCGCACGTTCGGCTTGCGTCCGGTGCGCGGGTTGATGGCGGGCTCGGCGCCGTCGAACACCCGCAGCAGTCGGGTCTGGGCGTCGAGCGGCATGTCGCCGATCTCGTCGAGGAAGAGCGTGCCGCCGTCGGCTTCGACCAGCTTGCCGAAATCGCCGTCGCCCTTGCCGAACAGTTCGGTCTCCACCCGCTCGCGCGGCACGGCGGCCAGGTTGATCACCACGAACTTGCCGTCGCGCCGCCGCCCGAGGTCGTGCAGGGCGCGGGCGACCAGGTCCTTGCCGGAGCCCGATTCGCCGAGGATCAGCACGGTGAGGTCCGCGCCGACCAGGCGGGCGATGGTGCGGTATACCTCCTGCATCGGCGCCGAGCGCCCGATCAGCGGCAGCCGCTCGTCGCGCATCGCGCGGGCCTGGGCCCTCGCCGCTTCGGTGTCGGCGGGCCGAGCGAGCGCGCGGCGGGCGGTGGCGGTGATGTCGTCGAGGTCGAAGGGCTTGGGGATGTAGTCGAACGCGCCGATCTCGGCAGCGTTGACCGCGGTCAGCAGCGTGTTCTGCGCGCTCATCACGATCACCGGCAGCTTCGGGCGCTGCTTGCGGATGCGCGGCAGCACGTCGAAGACGTTCTCGTCGGGCATCACCACGTCGGTGACCACGAGGTCGCCCTCGCCGTCCGAGACCCACTTCAACAGCGTGGTGGCGTTGCCGGTGGCGCGCACCTGGTAGCCCAGCCGGCTGAACGCCTGACTGAGCACCAACCGCACCGAGGAGTCGTCGTCGGCGATCAGGATCTTCTGCGCTTGTGCGCTCATCTGGACACCTGGAAAGCGCCCGACGCTGGCGCGGCGGGCAGGAGGACGCGAAACACGGTGCGGCCGGGCTCCGATTCGAAATCGATCAGGCCGCCGTGGCCGGCGACGAGCTTGGCGACGAGGGCGAGGCCCAGGCCCACGCCGTTGGCCTTCGAGGAGACGAACGGCTCGAACAGGTGGTCGCGCAGGTGCGGCGGCACGCCGGGCCCGTTGTCCTGCACCCGCACTTCCAGCGGCGCGCCCTGCGCGGCCTTGCCGTCGCTGGAGCGTACCCGCACGCCATGCCGATAGGCGGTGGTGATCAGCACCTCGCCGCGCCCGTCGCGGCGGCTGTGGGCCGCTTCGGCGGCGTTCTTCACCAGGTTGAGGAAGATCTGGATCAGCTGATCTTCCTCGCCCCACACCGGCGGCAGCGAGGGGTCGTAGCTCTCCTTCAGCGCCAGCCCTTCGGCGACGCCGTTCGCGGCCAGCGCCCGCACGCGGTCGAGCACCTGGTGGATGTTGACCGAGCTGCGCTCCGGCGGCGCGTCGTCGGAGAAGGCCTCCATGCGGTCGACGAGGCGGCGCACACGGTCAGTCTCGTCCATGATCAGCTGCGCGAGCGGCGCATCGGCGGCCTGCGCGCCGGACTTCAGCAGCTGCGCGGCGCCGCGGATGCCAGCCAGCGGGTTCTTGATCTCGTGCGCCAGCATGCGGCCCAGCCCCACGACCGAGCGCAGGCCGGCGATGTCGCCGGCGCGGTCGACGCCGAGCGCGCCGCCCTTCACGTGCAGGCTGAGCAGCACGGCGCCGCCGCCCAGCGGGGCGGCCGCACCGTCGGCCTCGAACGAGGGATGCCCGAAGAGGGTGATCTCGACGCCGCGCTCGCGCACCGGGCCGTCCTCGGCGAGCGCACGGTTGATCAGCGAGACCAGCGCCGAGTCGGGCGGCAGCGCCGCCTTGAAGCGGCCGCGGGCCAGGAGCGCCAGGCCCTGGCCGAACAGCGCCTCGGCGGCCTCGTTGACCGCCACGAGCGCGCCCTCATGGTCGACCACCATGGCGGGCTCTGGGCTGAGATCGAAGGCGACCGCCTTCAGGCCTTCCACTGCCCGTCCGTCCGCCGCTGAACGCACTCGCCGATCGGTCATTCCCCTTTGACCCCTCGCGCGGTGCTCATTTTACGCGCACCCGATGAGCCCGCTTTTTAGGCATATTGTGCGGCGCCGTAAAGCCTAGACTTGAACCTCCGTACCCGTGATGAGGATGGCCATGGGATTCTCTGCCGTCATCGTCGCCGCGGGGGTCGGCGCGCGCGCCGGACCGGGCGAGGCCAAGCAGTGGCGGATGCTCGCCGGCCGGCCGGTGATCCGCTGGTCGGCCGAGGCGCTGCTGAGAGCAGGCGCGGACGAGCTGGTGGTCATGGTGGCCGACGGCCAGCAGGCGCGCGCCTGCGAGGCGCTGGCAGGGCTGACTGGCTGGCGGTTGGCGGTCGGTGGCGCGGCCAGATCCGATTCGGTGAAGGCGGGGCTGGCGGCGCTCGGCGGCGGCGAGGACGCCATCGTGCTGGTGCACGACGCCGCGCGCCCGCTGGTGCGCGGCGAGCATGTCGAGCGCCTGCTGGCGGCGCTGGCTGACGCACCGGGCGCGATCCTGGCGCTACCGCTGGCCGACACGCTGAAGCGCGAGGCTGGGCAGGACGATGGGGCCGCTCGCATCGCGGATACCGTGCCGCGCGCCGGGCTCTGGCGGGCGCAGACGCCGCAAGGTTTCCGGCTGGGCGCGCTGAAGGCTGCCTATGCCGCATGGCCGGCCCACGAGGAGCCCACCGACGAGGCCATCGTGCTGGAGCGGGCGGGCCTCGCCGTGACGCTGGTCCCCGGCGATCCGGCGCTCGCCAAGCTCACCTATCCGGAGGACTTCGCCATGGCCGAGCTGATGGCCGGCGCGGCGCGCAGCTTGCGCGTCGGCCAGGGGATCGACGCCCACCGCTTCGGCCCCGGCGATGGCGTCTGGCTGTGCGGCGTCCTGATCGCCCACGACAAGGCGCTGATCGGCCACTCCGACGCCGACGCCGGCCTGCACGCGATCACCGACGCGGTGCTGGGCGCGATCGGCGAGGGCGACATCGGCGACCACTTCCCGCCGAGCGACCCGAAGTGGCGGGACGCGGCCTCCGACCAGTTCCTGCTACATGCCGCCGGGCTGGTCGCCGCGCGCGGCGGGCGGATCGCCAACGTCGACGTGACCCTCGTGTGCGAGCGGCCGAAGATCAAGCCGCACCGCGAGGCGATGCGCGTGCGCCTCGCCGAGCTGCTGGCTCTGCCGCTCGCCGCCGTCTCGGTGAAGGCGACCACGATGGAGGGCATGGGCTTCACCGGCCGCGAGGAAGGATTGCTCGCGCAGGCCGTGGCGATGGTCGAGCTGCCGGCGTAGTAAGGCGGCGCGCCGCTTCAAGGTGACGACGGGAGGCCCAATGTTTTCGCTCGAGATCGAGACCCTGGCGCGGCTGGTGATCGACGACGCCCGCGAACGGTCCTTGAGGATCGTCACCGCCGAGAGCTGCACCGGCGGCCTCGTCGCCGGCGCGCTCTGCTCGATCGCCGGGGCCTCCGACGTGCTGGAGCGCGGCTTCGTCTCCTACTCGAACCGGGCCAAGCAGGAGATGCTCGGCGTCTCGGGCGACCTGATCGCCGACCTCGGCGCGGTCTCCGAGCCGATCGCGCGGATGATGGCCGAGGGCGCGCTGGAGAACAGCCACGCCCACCTCTCAGTCGCCATCACGGGCGTCGCCGGCCCGGGCGGCGGCACGCCGCTGAAGCCGGTCGGCACCGTGCATTTCGCGACCGCGCGCGCCAACCAGTCGGTCTACCATCGCCACGAGTTCTTCGAGCTGGAGAGCCGCGAGGAAATCCAGCTCGCCTCCGTCCAGGTCGCCCTGGAAATGCTCCGCGAGCGGCTGCGCTAGGAACAGCGCGCGCCGCCTAGGCCTTCGGCCCGTACAACACCTTCGCGCGGTCTTCGAAGCAGCGGACCAGGCGCTCGACGGCGTAGTGGAAGTTGGCTGCGAGCAAGGTCTGCAGCAGGCGCGACTTGAACTCGAAGTCGATCTCGAAGGTCAGCTCGCAGCCCTTCGGGTGCGCCGCGAAGCGCCAGCGGTTCTTCAGGCGGCGAAATGGGCCGGAGATCAGGTCGACGTCGATGACGAGCGCCGGCTCGTCCAGCCGCACCCGCGTCGCGAAGCGCTCGTGCACGATCGCGAATCCGACGTCGGCCTCGGCGTCGAGCAGCGTGATCCCTTCCCCGCCCGGCCTCCGGTTCCAGCTGCGCAGCCGGTTCACCCAGGGCACGAACTGCGGGTAGCGATCGACGTCGCCGACCAGCGCGAACAGCTGCTCGGGCGCGTACGGCAGGATGTGCGTCAGGCTGTGGCGCAAGCGGGCCGCTAGCCAGAGTGGGCGCGGCGGGCCGCGCGCAGCCGCTCGAAGTCCTCGCCGGCGTGGTGCGAGGAGCGCGTCAGCGGGCTCGACGCCACCATCAGGAAGCCTTTCGAGTACGCGACGGTCTCCAGCGCCGCGAACTCGTCGGGGGACCAGAACCGGTCGATCGGCGCGTGCTTGCGACTGGGCTGCAGGTACTGGCCGATGGTGATGAAGTCGACGCAGGCGCAGCGCATGTCGTCCATCACCTGCAGCACCTCGTCCCGGCTCTCGCCGAGCCCCACCATCAGGCCGGACTTGGTGAACTGGTCGGGATCGCGCTCCTTCACCCGCTCCAGCAGGCGCAGCGAGGCGTAGTAGCGCGCCCCCGGCCTTATCGAGTGGTAGAGCCGGGGCACGGTCTCCAGGTTGTGGTTGAAGACGTCCGGGCGTGCGGCGATCGCCACCTCGGCCGCGCCGGGCTTGCGCAGGAAATCCGGGGTCAGGATCTCGATGGTGGCCTCAGGCGCCGCCGCGCGGATCGCCGCCACGGTCGCCGCGAAATGGGCGGCGCCGCCGTCCTCCAGGTCGTCGCGGTCGACCGAGGTGATCACCACGTGCTTCAGGCCCATTTTCGCCACCGCCTCGGCCACCCGCGCCGGCTCGGTGGGGTCGAGCGCGCCGGGCTTGCCGGTCGCCACGTTGCAGAAGCCGCAGGCGCGCGTGCAGACCTCGCCCATGATCATCATGGTGGCGTGGCTCTTCTCCCAGCACTCGCCGATGTTCGGGCAGCCGGCTTCCTCGCAGACGGTGACGAGGCCATGCTCGCGCACGATTGCCCGCGTCGCCGCATAGCCGGGCGAGCCGGGCGCGCGCACCCGCAGCCACTCGGGCTTCCTGAGGATCGGCGTATCCGGCCGCGCCTGCTTCTCCGGATGGCGCAGCTGGCGGGCCGTGCGGGGCTCTAGGACCACGGTCATGGCCCCTAGATCGTCGGTTCGCGCCTTGCGATCAAGCCGGCCAAGCGTCGCTTGCTTCAGTCAACCTGCGACAGCGGCGGCGCCACGTGCTCCAGCGGCTTCCTTTCAGCGTCGACCCCGATGGTGAACTCCACGATCGCCGCGAACACCATCAGCGCCCCGCCGATCAGGTAGCCCCAGAGCAGGTTGCCCCGCGACCCCGTCGCGATCTGCGCGCCGAACAGGATCGGTCCGGCCACGCCGCCCAGCCCGTTCCCGAACGCGTTGAAGATGCCGATGATCATCGCCCGCGTCTCCAGCGGGAAGCTCTCGCTGATCGTCAGGTAGGCGGCGCTGGCCGCCGCCGAGGCGAAGAAGAACACCACGCTCCAGCAGAGGGTCAGCTGCGTCGCGTCGACCAGATGGCGCGCGAACAGCCAGCCGGTGATCGCCAGCAGCACGCCCGAGAGCGCGTAGGTCGCCCCGATCATCCTGCGCCGGCCGATGCTGTCGAACAGGTGTCCGAGCAGCAGCGGCCCCAGCACGTTGCCGGCCGCGAACGGCAGCAGGAACCAGCCGATCGACTGGTCCGGCACCCCGTAGAAGCGCTTCAGGATCAGCCCGTAGGTGAAGAAGACGGCGTTGTAGCAGAACGCCTGCGTCGCCAGTAACGTGACGCAGAGGGCGGTCCGCTGCGGGTATTTCAGAATCAGCGAACGGGCGACTTGCACGTAGCCGGTACGGCTCTGCGTGCGCAGCGCGATGCGCGGGTGTCCGCCGCCTTGCCCGACCGGCACGTCGCAGCGCGCCTCGATCCCTTCGACGATCGCCTCGGCCTCGGCGGGCCGGCCATGGGTGATCAGCCAGCGCGGGCTCTCAGGGAGAAACCGGCGCGCGTAGACGATGACCAGGGCCAAGAGCGCGCCGCCGATGAAGGCGAAGCGCCAGCCGATCTGCGGCGGCGCCACGCGCGGGTCGAGCAGCACCACCGAGGCCAGCGAGCCCAGCGCCGCGCCCGCCCAGAAGCTGCCGTGGATGATGATCGACGATTGCCCGCGTCGCCGGGCCGGGATCAGCTCGTCGATCGCCGAGTCCATCGCCGCCCCCTCGCCGCCGATCCCGGCCGCGGTCAGCGCCCGGAAGACAGCGAAGCTGGCGAAGCTCCACGCCAGCCCCGTCGCCAGCGTGGCGACCATGTAGAGGCCGAGCGTCCAGGTGAAGAGCCGCTTGCGCCCCAGCCG
>Ga0134126_10007053_pt1 | contig 14110 bp, 11 predicted proteins | sample KB31752_FD_96881 | JGI IMG/M metagenome (GOLD analysis project Ga0134126, IMG submission 96881) | Terrestrial soil microbial communities with excess Nitrogen fertilizer from Kellogg Biological Station, Michigan, USA - KB3-175-2 | ecosystem: Environmental > Terrestrial > Soil > Unclassified ... | reverse complement strand
TGGCGACGACGCTGTTTATCAACAGCTTGGTGCAGGCGTTTTTCATGCCCAACGCCAACGAGTTGAGCGAGCTGATTCGCACGGGTAATCTCGATTTCGCGCTGCTTAAGCCTATCGACACGCAGTTTTTGGTTTCTCTGGCCAAGATCGAATGGTCGTCGCTGGCGAATTTCTTGTTCGCCTGCGGGTTGGCCGGCTATTCGCTGTGGCGGCTCGACTTTCGCCCGGCGCCGATCCAGTTCGTGCTTTATCCGATTTACCTGGCGTGCGGAGTGGCGATGCTCTACAGCTTGATGATCGCGCTATCGAGCGCCAGCATTTGGCTCGGCCGCAACCAGAGCCTGTACGACTTCTGGTTTTACATCACGAATTTTTCGCGATACCCGATGGAGATCTATCGCGGCACGTTCGGCACGCCGCTGCGTTGGGCGTTTACGTTCGTCGTGCCCGTGCTGATCGTCGTCAATGTGCCGGCGCGGCTGCTCGCCAAACCGTTGGCGGCGGAAAACTGGCCGCTGGCCGGGTTCGCCTTGCTCGCGACGGTCGTCAGCTTGCTCGTTTCGCGATGGGTTTTTCAGCGGGCGTTGGCCAGTTATCGCAGCGCCAGCAGTTAGAGCCTATCCGCGAGAACTCCCTCTCCCGCCGGGAGAGGGCTGGGGTGAGGGCGTGTTGATGTGGCGATTCCCCCTCACCCTACCCCTCTCCCAAAGGGAGAGGGGATCTTTCAGCGGGCGCTGGCCAGTTATCGCAGCGCGAGCAGTTGAGACCGCGACTCTCGTCCCTCGCTCGCTGCGCGGCGGAGTGCGTGTCGTTTCGCGGCGGGCTAAACTACAATGCGATGATGTTGACCGCATTACGCAAATGGCGGTTTCCTCTGTTGCTGATCGTCTTCCACTTGCTGGCGTTGGCGATCGTCGTGTTTTTTCAAATTCGCTGGCCCTGGTTGGTCCGATCGTCCGGGGCCGAGGCATTACTCTCCGCGGCGCTCTTGATCTTCGGCGGCGCCGACGTGGCGCTGCTGGGCATCTGGGCGGGGTTAGCGTCCTGCCGGCCGATCGCTCGGTGGCTGGCGATCACCATTTGCACCATCTGCTGGTGCGGCATTTATTACGACCAGGGCATTCTCCGGATGTTGCGCAACTGGTCCAATCTCGGCGATATCGACTGGGATTACCGGTTATTCCTGGGGCTTGCCGCTATTTTCGGGCTGCCGAGCTTGACGATTTCAAATATGGGCGGTGCGCTGGGAGTCCTGCAACGCCGCGGCGCGCAGTTCAAGCGATTGACGGCCGACGAACTGCATCGCGACGCCGGCCATCGCCAATTTCAAATCTCGCACCTGCTGTTGCTGACGGCCGTGCTGTCGTTCGTGTTGGGGTTCTCGGCCAACAGTCGCCAGTGGCTCAGCCGCCAGATCAGCATGCAGTGGAGCTTCGCGGCCTACGCCCCGCTCTATTCAGCCGAAACCGTGATTTTTTCAGCGTTTGGTCTGGCGACGATCGCGCTCGTCGCGACCTGGGCGGTGCTCGGCTGCGGTCGCCCTTGGCTGCGGCTGGCGATGGCCTTGGCGACGGGCGGTTTCATGGGGTTCGCCTGGGCGGTCGCCTTCACCAGTCCGCGCCATCAGGAGCATCTCTTTTCGAACGGACTGTTTTCCGCCAGTGTGGGTCTCCTGCAAGCGGCGCTGATTTGCGCCGTGCTATCGATCGTCCGCTATCGAGGCTATCGCTTTGCGTCTCGTTTCGACGTTCCGCCTGGCTGGAGTTACGCTACTAACGTCAAGAACATTGCCGAGGCAGCAAAGAATTCGTCCGATTCAAGCGTCGCCACGGTGCGTTTCCTAGGCATGGCCAGGCAATGAATGGATCCGTGATTCTGCTCGCACGCGGAGAGGCGCGCCGAACCTTTCGCATGGGGCGGCTGCCGGGCCGTTGGCGCTTTGACCATAGCCAGGTCGCTGCTCTAGTTGCGGCACTCATTGCCTGGCGATGCCTGGAAAAACGGACGCCTCCGACACGGACAACGCCTGAAAGAAGGACGCCTCATTCCGTTTGTTTTGGTTGCGGCCGAACGCCGCGATATGCTAAAGCATAACCTACGTGGCTACGTGACTGACGCGAAGTCGGTTACGAGGTCCGGGCACAAGAAAGGGGAGTTGATGCGGGCTCGTTTCCAGTTCCTGATTCGCTTTGTGCTGGTTGCAACTGCGGGAGCGGTAGCCGCCGCCGCAGTTTGTGCTGAGCGCTCATTCCAAGCAGCATTCGCGATAGAGGGCTTGGCGGTGGCCTTTGCGACGGCAGCAATTGTTGCCGCGATGCAGACATGTGCGAAGGCGCGAACTTTTTGGATCGGAACCGCTGTGGTGCTTGGCCCTACCTTGTTCTTGGCTTGCACGTCGTTTTTGTGGCTCTGTATGTACATTGACGGTGGCTCAGACCCGCCACAGGGTTTCGCCGCCGAATACCGTTTTTACTGGTTACTTTGGTGCGCTGCTCCTATCAACGGCCTGTTTGCCGTCGTTCTGGAATGGTTTTTCGCGCCTCGGCGCGACCAGAGTAAGGATGCGGGACGATTGGATGCGTAGCCGATGACCTGTCGTTTCCAGTTCTCGATTCGCCTGATGCTAGTCGTAACGGCGGCGGTCGCCGCAGCCCTCGCCGCAGTTTGCGCTGAACGCTCTTTTCAATCGGCATTCGCGATAAACGGTTTAACAGTGGCTTTTACCACGGCGGCGATCGTGGCCGTAATCCAGACAAGGGCAAGGATGCAAAGCTTTTGGGCCGGAACCGTCGTAGTGCTTGTCCCTACGTCGATCTTGGCTTGCTGGTCGTCAGTGTGGCTTTGGATGTGCATTGAGGCGGGATCGGACCTCTTACAGAGTTCCCACCCGCAGTATCGCTTTTTATGGTTATTTTGGTGTGTTGCACCTATCAATGGCCTGTTTGCCGTCGTCCTCAACTGGCTTTTCGCGCCTCGTCCTGCCAGGCCTCAGAAAATCCATTAGGACGCAGTCCGATCGACATGCAGCCGCCCTAAAGCCGGAATGCGCCGAAAATTGACCGCCCATGCATCATCGGAAAAGACAATCATGAAAGCACGAAGACACCCAACTGAGGTTACCGCCATGATGAATACGATTGTATGCTCACGCTCGATGCTGTTACGCGAGATCGGAAAAAAGGGTCGCCGCGCAGTCTCGCTCGCGCTGATCCTTGCAACCGTCGCAGTCGCCGAATCCCTCTCGGCCGGCGTCGCCCACGCGGCCACGCTGCGGGCGGGCGTCGCCAAGGTCGATATTACCGATCGCGAGGCCGGGCCGGTCAACGACCCGCTCTATGCCAAAGCGCTCGTGCTGAAGTCCGACGCGACGACCGCAGTGCTGATTACGGTCGATGCGGTCGCCATCGGCGAGATCGGCCGGATCTCCAACGACTATCTACCGAAGCTGCGGGCGCGGCTGGAGAAAGAGCTAGGCATTCCTTCGGCGAACGTGCTGGTCAACGCCAGCCACTGCCACGGCATCGTGTGCGCCGACGTCGGCGAGCGGACGTTTCAAGCGGTGAAGGCCGCGGCGCGAGAGCTGGTTCCGGTGAAGATCGGCGCCGGCGCCGGACACGAAGACCGGATTATGGAGAATCGCCGGCTGAAGCTCAAGAGCGGCAAGGAGGCCGACGTGCGCCATGCCTATTCGCTGCCGCCCGACGACGAAGTGGCCGAGGTCGGCCCCGTCGATCCGCAGATCGGCGTGCTGCGGCTCGATCGGCAAGACGGGCGGACGCTCGCCGTCGTCTACAACTTCGCCTGCCATCCGATCCAGGGAGTGCCGAGCGGCGCCAACACGGCCGACGTTACGGGCTTCGCCTCGCAAGTGATCGAAGACAACCTGAGCGAGGGGACGATCGCCCTGTTTCTGCAAGGCTGCGGCGGCGACATCAACCCGGTGATGTACAAGGACGTCGAGCATCCGCGCAGCGCCGAGCCGCTGGGCAACATGCTGGGCCTCAGCACGCTCAAGGCGCTGCGCAAGATCGAGTGCCGCGACGACGCCCGGCTGACCGTACTCAACGAAACCATCGCGCTGCCGCGCGGCGATCGGACGCAGCGCATCTTCGACCTCGAAGCCGAGCAGCAGCGGCTATTGAAATCGCTGAAGGGCACGAGCCTGAACCTCAAGACGTTCATGCAATTGGCCGTCAAGTACGACCTGTCGGCCGAATTTCCGTCGTATTACTCGCACCGCTACTTGCACGACGCCGCGCTGGGCCGCGACGACTTCAAGCATCTCGACGCCGAGAACCGCCGCAACATGCGGCAGTACGTCGAGAATATCCTGGCGATGGAGCAACTGACCCGCGTCGAGACCAATCTGGCCTTGCTCCGCAAACATCAGGCCGAGCTGGTCGCGGCCGGAAAACGGACGGTCGACGTCGAATTGCTCGCCGTGCGCATCGGCGACTTCACGCTGGCCACGTTCCCCGGCGAGCTGACCGTGCGGATCGGACTGAACATCAAAAAGAATTCGCCGCACCCGAGCACGTTCGTGGCGGGCTACACCAACGGATACATCTATTACGCCCCCACGGCCGAGCAGCTTTCGAACGTCGGCGGCGCCCAGGAAGACAGCGACTGCATCCTGGCGCCCGAATGGCAGAAGAAGTACGAGGAGAAGGCGGCCGAGATGCTGAAGAAGCTGTGAGTGCGGCCGGTTCGACGCCGGTACGAAGCCAAGACCCTGCCCATTGACTAAGATGTCTCGAAAGACTTCCCCGCCTCGCCAGGAGACTCCCCATGATTCGCCGCCGTTGGTTATTGCTGTCGCTGCCGCTTGTGGTTTCGATCTTCGCACTGGTCTTCGCGCCGCGTAGCCGGGCCGAAAACGATTCGCCCGCCGCGCGATTGCCCGGCGCCCGGCCGACGATCGACGCCGCGAATTATCCCTCGCTGCAAGCCGCCCTCGACGCGCTCGGCGAAAAAGGGGGCTGCGTGCGGCTGCCGGCCGGCAGGTTCGAGATCAGCGAGCCGCTGGTGCTGGAAACAGAGGACGTGCTGATCATTGGAGAGGGAACCGCCACGCAGATCGTCAATGCCAACGCCGACGGCAAGCCGGCGCTCATGATCCGCCCCAAAAAGTATGACGATCCGAAGGCAGTGATATGGCGCGTACAGTTGAGCAACTTCCGCCTGACCGGCAACGAGCGCAGCGGCCACGGCATCGAGGCGCTGCACGTCAACGAGATCTTCGTGGACGGCGTCACCGTCAGCTATCACGGCGGCGACGGCATTCGGCTCGATCATTGCTATGAAGATCCGCGGATCTCGAATTCGCTGATCACTTACAACAAGCAAACGGGCCTGGCGCTGTTGGGCTGCCACGACATCGTCGTCGCGGCCAGCCAGTTCGAGGAGAACCAAGACGCCGTGCATTGCCTCGACGGCTTCAACCTGTGCATGACGGGCAACAACATCGACGACCATCTCGGGCATGGCGTGGTGATCGAAAACACCTACGGCTCGGTCGTGTCGGGCAACATGATCGAGGAGTGCAACGGCGCCGGCATCGTGCTCGACCGCGACTGTTACGGCATCACGCTGAGCGCGAACGTCATCGCCCACGAGATGGCTGGCGGCATCGAGCTGCGCGACGCCCACGGCTGCTCGGTCAGCGGCAACAGCTTTCCGCTGGTCTGGAAGCGGTCGATCTACGTCGGCCCGGCGAGCGACCGCATCGCGATCACGGGCAACGCCTTTTCCGGCTCGTCGATCGGCGGCGGCCAGACTAAGCGACCGATCGAGGAGAACCATCCGGGCGGCATCGTGCTGGAAGGAACGTCCGACATCACGATCTCCGGTAACAACTTTTCGGGGCTGGAAGCGAAGGCCCTGGCCCTGGAAGGCGCCCCAAGCCGCCGCGTGAGCTTTAGCGGCAACGTGCTGGCCGACGTGAAGAGCGAGCATGGGAAGCTGGCGGAATCGGAGGTTTTGGGCAACGTGGAGAGCGAGTAAATAGCGCGGACAACGAGGTCGCGGAACGCCGAGCGGAAAATGCAGGACGGGCGAAGTTGCGCCGTTTTGTTGCTCTTGCGGCAAGGCATGTGCTATCCTGCACGCGGGATCGCACGAGCCGACGTCTTTTTATGCCGCGGAACCGGCTGTTTTGGTCGAGCCTTTGGCTGTTGGGCTGCCTCGCCGGCTGCGGCGCCCAGCGCACGCCCGACGAGGCCGCGGCGATCGCGATGATCGAGCGGCTCGGCGGCAAAATCAAATTCGCCGACGATCGAACGGGCCGGCCGGTCGTCGAAGTCGCGCTGGGCGGGACCGCCGTCAGCGATGCGGATTTGGAACAGCTAGGCTGCTTCACGGACCTCGAAAACCTCTCGCTGTTCGATTCGGGCGTCGGCGACGCTGGCATCCCCCATCTCACGCCGCTGGCGAATCTAAAAACGCTCTATCTCGGCCGCACCAAGATCACCGATGCCGGCCTAGCCGCAATCGGCGAATTGCCGCAACTCAAAACCTTGGGCTTGAGCGACACGGACGTAACCGACGCAGGGCTGTTGCGCTTAGCGAGCTTAAGTCGGCTCGTCAGCATCAATCTGCGCCGCACGCGGACCAATGATGCCGGAGTGCGCAAGCTGAAAGAATCGCTGCCGCAGTTGATCGTCCATCGCTGAATAAACAAAACCGATCCGTGGCATCCGTGTTATCCGTGGTTGCTCTTCAATCGACTCGACCACGGATGTCACGGATAGCACGGATCAAGAGACGTTAGCGAGAGGATCTATTTTCATGTTGTTTTTTCATCGTCGGTCGGCGTTCACGCTCGTCGAGTTGTTGGTGGTGATGGCCATTATCGGCGTGCTCGTCGCGGTCTTGCTGCCGGCCGTGCAGTACGCGCGCGAAGCGGCGAGGGTCGCATCGTGCCGCAACAACCTCAAGCAAATCGGGCTGGCCTTTCAACAGTACGAGGGGCAGCACCTGGTTTATCCGCCCAGTTCGACGACGTTCGTCGAAAACGGCATCTGGAGCCAGCAGCCGCAAAGCTTTCACCTGCACAGTTGGGCCAGCCTGATTCTGCCGCAACTGGAACAAGGCAATCTGCACGAGCGGGTCAATTATCAACTTTCGTCGCTCGACGCGGCGAACCAGCCGGCCGCCGCGATGACGGTCCCCCTCTATCGTTGCCCATCGTTCGTCGGATTGGACTATAGCCGCGAACCGCGCTACGTGGCCCTCTCGCCAACCTATGCCATCCGCAACTATGTGGCGCTTGGCGGGACGACGGTCGACAAAATTTGGAAAGAGCCCGACGGCGCGATCTATCCGCAATCGGAAACGCGGCACCGCGACCTGGTTGACGGCTCGTCGCACACGTTCTTTCTCGCCGAAACGCGCGAGCAAGACGCCGCCGTCTGGATCGACGGCAGCACGGCGGCCGTTTCGACCTTGATTTACGACGCGAACACGCCCAGTTTTTCCGACTCCGTGGCATCGCTCGACTACACGCCCTATTATCCCTCGGCCGGGCAAGGCATCGACTGTTTGTGGGGGCCTTCGAGCAGGCACTTCAGCGGGGCGTTGCATTTGCTGGGCGACGGCTCGGTGCAGTTCATCAAGGACCAGATCGACGTCGACGTCTATATGGCGCTGACCACGCGGGCCGGCGGCGAGAGCCTGGAAGGCGGGGCATTTTGACGGGCGTCGTCGATCAATGAAACGGCTGACGCCCTGAAAGGCGAGCACCGCTCTCGCCTCGCCAGCAGCAGGGTTCCGCTGGAAGAGTGATTTCTACAGGCGGTAGAGCATGTCCATGTTTTGCACAACATATAGAGGGCGACTTTTGTACACTGCGGGCGGCGATACAATTCGTGGATGCACGAGATAGCGCACCCAAAATCTCTAGTATTCGAGTACGATTCGGCCCGTATTGGGCGGTCTTTGATCGTCCACGCCGATTGCCTTGAATGGCTTAGCCGATTGCCTGAAAACGCGATCCATGCTGTCGTGACCGATCCGCCCTACGGGATCAAGGAATACGACCTCGACCAATTGGAGAAGCGGGCGAGCGGCAACGGCGGAATATGGCGCATTCCGCCGTCGTTCGACGGTCACGCGCGGTCTCCCTTGCCGCGGTTCACGGCGCTTGACGCGGGCGAGCGCGAGCGTTTGCGGCAATTCTTCATCGATTGGAGCAAGCTGGTCTTCCATGCCTTGCGGCCGGGCGGCCACGTCTTTGTCGCCACGAATGCCTTTATCGCGCAACTGCTTTATGGATCCCTCGTCGAGGGCGGCTTGGAATTTCGAGGCCAGCTCATCCGCCTCGTGCGTACGTTGCGGGGGGGCGATCGGCCCAAGAATGCCGAGGCCGAGTTTCCGGGCGTTTCCTCGATGCCCAAGGGTTGCTATGAGCCGTGGGGGATTTTCCGAAAACCGTTGCCGGCCAAGATGACGGTTGGCGAGTGCCTGCGCCGCTGGCAGACGGGGGGACTGCGCCGCACTGCGGACGATCGGCCGTTCGACGATCTGATTTCCAGCGAGCGGACGCCGAAACGCGAACGCGTGATCGCCGACCATCCCAGTCTGAAACCGCAAGCGTTTTTAAGGCAGGTGGTTCGCGCCGCATTACCGCTCGGCGAAGGACTGATCGTCGATCCATTCATGGGCTCAGGTTCGACGATCGCGGCGGTCGAAGCCGCAGGGCTCGCAGGCATCGGCGTCGAACGTATCCGAGACTACTTTGACATGGCGCGAGTCGCCATTCCACGTCTTCAGGCAATCGACGCGAAGGGGGGCCGTGCGAATGGCGCTTATCACGGGCAGACCCAATTATTCTGACGCCCGGTAAATCCAATTGGCCTCCATTTTATCGAAGCCAGTCCTCGTCACGCTGGCGGTTATCGTGCGGCGGCTCGTCTCGGATCGACCTGAAAACTTCCAGTCCTCCTTCTGGAGCATCGCGCCGACGACTTTAATGAATCGGAACGGCTTCGGTTCGATTTCAAGTCCGACATCGCGCGAGGTGTTGGAATCGAAAACGAAAACCAAAAGCCAAACGTCTTCTGGGTTGTGGCCTTGCCAACCGCTTCGATGGCGGCTTGCCTTGATCTCAATTCCCTCCGGCGCGTGTAAAATGGAATCGCGAGAATAGCGCCCCTTTGGCAGGATGTCGGGGTGGCCGTTGTGATACTTGTTCCGAACAACGGTCTTGCAGTATTTTGGAATCGCGGCGGCCATGAACTCGCCGACCATGCTGCTGAAATTGGCCGGCATCAGGAATGATTCCAGCCGTTCGATTTGCTTGGTATTCAGTTGGGTGTTGACGAAACAAAGGAAGTCGAGAAAGTCTTGCATCGCTCGGCGGATTTGGTCTGGCTTGACGCCGAATGGCAATTGCACCGACCTGTTGAAGCCACGCGGATCAACGGGTTCGACTTTGCAAGCCGCAAGTTCTTTGTCGCTCGGCATCGTTTCGCCCTGAGAGTAAATTGGGGCGGATTCTAGGGAAGATCGCCCAACGCCACTAGGCTGATTTGCATGCCATCGCGGTAACCAAACCCGCATCAGCGGCGAAAACCAGAGAGATGACGAGGAATAAAATCCGGTGGCGGTCGCGATTAAGACGGCGGTCGGTCGCGACAAACTTGGCGCCCTGGGCCGGGCGGGGTAAAATCTCAAGGTAATCTTCTCTTGAGGCACATCCATTCCCCGCGCCGGTCGAGGAACCGCCGGCCGAAGGTGAGCGATGCTCGATTTTCGTCCGAAGGGCAAAGGCAGCCGCAACTACACGGCCCGCACTCAGCAGTGGCGGCTGCTACTGCTCGTGGGAACCACCGCCGTCGTAATGCTGTTGATGGCCGAGGCGCGAAAGCCGCAGATGTGGCGAGTGTTCGGCTTCGGCCGCCAACCGGCGGCTGCCAACGACCGCGGCGCGGCGCCTGGCGATGCGGAAAAAAAACCGCTCGATACGCGCTTGCCGCCCAAGCCCCGCGTTCCCTTGAAAGCCGATGAGTTCGTGGCCGAAGTCCGCGACAAGCAGCCGTTGCCCGAGGGCAAAAAATTCTTTCCCGGCGTGAACGCCGAATTCCTGAGCGAGGTCCGCGACGATACGGTCTTCCGCTCGGCCGAAGCCGACGCCTTCCATCATCTCTTGGCCATCTGCCAAGAGACCGACGAAAAAACGCTGGAAAAAGCTTCCGTCGGCCTCGTCACGTTCACGCAATTGTTCACCCAGCCCAAAGAGTTTCGCGGCGAACTGGTGACGATCGAAGGGACGGTCCGCCGCAACGAGAGCCTGCCGGCGGTCGCGAATCAATACGGCATCGAGCGTTATGCGAAGTTGGTCATCGAGCCGACGGATCGGGCCGAACCGCTGCTGGCGTATTGCATCGACCCGCCGCAAAACTTGCCCGTCGGCGACAAGCTGCGGCAGCCGATTCGCTTGACGGGTTTTTTTTACAAGCGCCAAGCCGGCCTGGCGGGCGACGGCATCCGCACCTGGCCGCTGGTGCTGGCGAAAACCGTGCATTTGATCTCCCCGGCCGCGGCCGTGGCGCCCGGCCAGGCCGACCCTGTTTCGCCGGTGCTGGCGGTCGTCGTTTCCGTGACCTTCGGTCTCGCGGTGGTTTGGTTCGTCTTGGGTCGCACGCGGCGCGGAACATCGTTCCGCATTCCCGCGGCCGGCAGTCCGGAAGCGGCCCGCGTGTTGGCCCGCCACGGTCTCAGCACGCTGAAGAACGAGCAAGTCGAACCGGACGAGCGCGAACGGTTCGTTCGCATGGCCGAGCGACAGGCGGGGAGCGAGGAATAGGGAGTGGGGAGTAGCGTTTGGAAGAGCGGGTTGAAGAAACCAGATCACGACATGCCGACGTTTTCGTTTCAAGCGGCCGTGCTTGCCGTCGCGGCGTGCTGTGGCTTGACGGCCGCGTCGCGAATCACGGCGGCTGAAGATAGTCCCGCGCCGCAACCGTCCACGGCGAAGCAGCCCGTAGAAAAAGGCGAGCGGGCGCCTCCCAAACCGCCGCCAATCGCCGACGCGAAAGAAATGCTCGAACTGTTCGGCGTCGACGAAAGCAAGCTGCGCGCTTTTCGCGACGGCCGGCCGATCGGTCCCGACGAAGAAGAGGCGCTATGGCGAATGCTATTCGCCGTCCGTCGCTTCGGCGCCGCCGAGGTGCAGCGCTGGACGCATCCCGAGAAGGACGTCGGCGCCTTGAGCGAGCACCCGGAAGAATTTCGCGGCGAGATCCTCGAGTTCGAAGGCCGCGCCACGCAGTTGACGATCGAAAAGCCGCTGCCGGAGGTGGTCGAGCGGTTCGATCTGCCGAAGTTCTATCGCTGCGAATTGGCGATCGGCGACGAGCGCCTGCCGGCGACCGTCTATGCGCTGGCGGTCCCCAAAGCCTGGCGGGCCGACAAGCCGATGAACGAGCGTGCGAGCGTGCGAGGGTTTTTCATCAAGCTCTCCGGTGAGGAGGGCGCCTGGCGGCATCCGGTGTTCGTCGCCCAACGAGTCGCCTGGTATCCCGACGACGAACTGGGCGATTTGAAGATGGACGCCGGGCTGTTCGACGAACTGAGCCCGCGGCCCGATATGACGGCGGAAGACCGCGAGTGCTTCTATCAACTGCTGGCCGCCGTCGGGCGGACCAGCGCGCATGAATTGCTGCGCCGCAGGCCGCAGAACTCGCTCGTGGCGCCGCTGTTCAACCACCCCAAGGCGCAGCGCGGCAAGCTGGCGGCCCTGTTCGGCACGGCGCGGCAGGCCCTGCGGGTGCGGGTCGAGGATCCGGACATCGTCGCCCGGTTCGGCATCGACCACTACTACGAGATCGAACTCGACACGCCCGACTCGCAGAACAATCCGATCACGTTTTGCGTGCGGCAGTTGCCCGAGGGATTTCCCGAAGGCGAACGCATCTTCGAGACGGTGCGCGTCGCCGGCTTCTTCATGAAGAAGTGGGGCTACCGGGTCGACGCGCCGCTTCCGCCGAACGCCGATGCGGATGAGGCCGCCAACCAGGGCGACTTGGTGCGGCGACAGTTGGCGCCGCTGTTGATCGGCCGCGAACCGCTCTGGATTCCGCCGATCAAGCCCGACACGAGCTGGACCACGACCAGCTTCGCGGTGGCCTTCGTCGGCGGCATCCTCGTCTTGTGGCTGGTCGTCTGGCGGCTGGGCCGCAGCGACGAGCGGTTCCACAAGCAAGTCGTTCGCAAGGTGGCGCTCGAAGACGGCCGCTCGCTGAACGACCTGGATCTGGAGGACATCGGCCCGCCCCGATTTGGTTGAGGGGGAGTACGGAGTTTTCTCTCAGCCTTCATCAACGATCTCTGCGGGGGGAACATAGGGTCGCCCGATCAGGCCGAGCGCGCGATAGATCGCGAGCAAGAACAAGACGCATCCGACGAGGAACGCGAATCCCAAAGCGGAGCGAATCTGGAAGATCTGGTACAGGGCGATAATTGGCGAGAGCACGACCAACGAAAGGATGGTCAGCAAAAACCGGGTCAGCCTGCGTTTCCGGCGCCAACGCAGGTAGTCGCGGTCCGAGAAACGGTTGCGAAGTTCTTGCCACCCGTTCATCAACGCGTCCTCCAGCCTCGGAACAAGGCCGCTTGCGTCGCAGTCGAGTCATGCCAGGCGCCTGACCGGCAGTTTAAGACGCGATTCTGCCCCAGGCAACAAGATTATCATTAGCCGGCCAAGCAAAAGGGCCGTCGAGCGCAGTTCCGCGCAATGCTGGACCACATCTCTGCTTCTTCACCAATCCCCAACCGCCAGCCGCCAATCTCCGACCTCCCTCCGCCCGCCCCTTGACGATCGGGCCTCGAACCGGATACTCACAAGTCGGATCGCCAATTCTCTTTCCGCCGAGGGACCGCCCATGCGTCGCGCCAAGATCACGATTATCGGAGCCGGCAACGTCGGCGCCACGACTGCCCACTGGTGTGCGGCAGCCGAACTGGGGGACATTGTCCTGTTGGACATCCCGCAGACCGAGAACATGCCCAAGGGCAAGGCGCTCGATCTGATGCAGGCCTCGCCGATCGTGGGCTTCGATTCGAACCTCGTCGGCACGACCGACTACGCCGACACGGCCAAGAGCGACGTGGTGGTGATTACGGCCGGCATTCCGCGCAAGCCGGGCATGAGCCGCGACGACCTGCTGGGCACGAACGCCAAGATCGTCGGCGCCGTGGCCCAGGAGATCAAGGCGACCAGCCCCGAGGCGATCCTGATCGTGGTCAGCAACCCGCTCGACGCGATGGTGCAGCGAGCTTGGCAGGTCAGCGGCTTTCCGACGCACCGCGTGCTCGGCCAGGCGGGCGTGCTCGACACGGCCCGCTACCGCACGTTTTTGGCGATGGAACTGGGCGTCAGCGTCGAAGACGTTTCGGCCTTGTTGATGGGCGGGCACGGCGACACGATGGTGCCGATGCCCAGTTGCACGTCGGTCGGCGGCATTCCGGTCACGCGGCTCCTCGATGAAAAGCGATTGCAAGAGATCGTCGAGCGGGCGCGGCATGGCGGCGCCGAAATCGTCAGCCTGCTCAAGACCGGCAGCGCCTACTACGCCCCGGCGGCGGCCGTTACGCAGATGGTCGAGGCCATCGTCCGCGACAAGAAGCGGTTGATTCCCTGCGCCGCGTATTGCAACAAGGAATATGGCGTCGGCGGCTATTTCGTCGGCGTGCCGGTGGTGCTCGGCTCGGGCGGCGTCGAGCGCGTGATCGAGTTGGAACTGACCCAGCAAGAGCGCAGCGATTTCCAGAAGAGCGTCGACGCGGTGAAAGAACTCGTCGCCGCAATGGCCAAGCTGACGTAGGCCGCTTCGAGGCCGGCGCCGTCTGAAGTCGGCAGGTCATGCTTCAGCCTAGCGCGGCGCAGTCGCAACCAACCGCGTTGCTGCCGCGGGGCGGAAACTCATTCTGCCGAGAGCATCCTGGCCACCGCTTCGCGGCCGGTCATGCCGGGCGAAATGCCCATTCGCAAAGCCGGTTCGCTGACGGCCGCGATTTTGGCGTCGTACAGATCTTCCGGCTCGCAGAGCGGCCGGCTCGGCGTGCCTCGGGCGATGGCCACGGCCATGCCGAACTCGCCGGCCACGCCGAC
>Ga0134126_10007051_pt1 | contig 14111 bp, 12 predicted proteins | sample KB31752_FD_96881 | JGI IMG/M metagenome (GOLD analysis project Ga0134126, IMG submission 96881) | Terrestrial soil microbial communities with excess Nitrogen fertilizer from Kellogg Biological Station, Michigan, USA - KB3-175-2 | ecosystem: Environmental > Terrestrial > Soil > Unclassified ... | reverse complement strand
CGCCGCCCGAGACGAAGTACACCGAGTTGAAATCACCCAGAGTGAAGATCGTCGAGAGCAGCGTGCACACCAGGTAGAGGTTGGCGAGCAGCGGGAAGGTGACGTGCGTGAACCGGGTGAGGCCGGTTGCGCCGTCGACTTCGGCCGCCTCGTAGAGATCCTGGGGAATCGCCATCCGGCCAGCGAGCAGGATCACGGTCCAGAACGGCATCCACTTCCAGATATGCGACACGATCACCATGGCGAGCGAGAGCCAGCGCGAGGTGTCGAGCCAGCCCGGCCCGTCGATACCGAACACGGTCCACAGGAAGTTGTTCTCCAGGCCCCACTGGCCGTTGAGCATCCAGTGGATCGAGATGAACGCTGGCAGCGCCGGCATCGCCCACGGCAGCACGAAGACGAGCAGCAGCGCCTTGACCCACCAGCCGCGCCGCATGAAGAAGCCCGACAGCAGCAGCGCGCCGAACATCTTCAGATTCACGGCGATCCCGACATAGAGGATCGTGTTCACGACCGTGCGCTGGTAGATCGGGTCCTCGGCGAGCTCCTCGTACAGGCTCGGCTCGTGCCCGAGCCACGCGCCGAAGGCGACGGGATAGGCGACGAAGGCGAGGAACAAGGCGATGTAGGGAACCGTGAAGGCGATCGCCCACGTGTACTCCGACCCTTGCAGGCCGCCGCGCCAGGGAAGACGCAGCGGCCGCCGCCGCACGAGGGGGCGGCCGGCGTCGAGGGTCTGGGTGGTCATCGCCTTACCTCAGGCTTTTGCTACCGGGTACTTCGCCAGGACCGTGCCGATGCGCTTCAGCGCCTTGTCGGTCGCCGCCTGCACCGTCATGCCGTCCTTGACGATGTCGGCTACGGCGATGCCCCAGACCTGCTGGGCGTTGACCTCGGCATAGCCCGGGTTGAAGCACGGATAGTTCGGCACGGTCGGGTCGATCATGGCTTCGGTGGCATAGGCCGTGCGATGTGGATCCTCCTTGAGCCAGAACGGATCCTTCTTGACCACCTCGGGCATCGGCGGCAGCCAGCGGCCCAGCCCGGTCTTCAGATAGGTGTTAATCACCTCGGGCTGGATCGCGTACTTGAGGAAGTCCTTGGCGACCGGGACGTTCTTCGCGGTCTTGGCGATGAAGGCGCCGGCGATGCCGAGCTCCGCCTTCATCGGCTGGCCGGCATTGTCGTTCGGCAGCTTCATCGTGACGACGTCGTTGTACTTGTCCTTCTCGTGGAACATCGCGACCTCGGTCGAGATGGTGCCGTCGAGATCCATCACGATCTGCTTGGCGTGGAAGGCGTTGTTGTCGTCGGCGTCGCTCCAGCTCAGCGCTCCCGGCGGCACATAGCCCTCCTTGTAGGACGTGCTGATGTAGGTCAGCGCCTTGATCACCGCCTCCTTGACCTGCGGATCGTCGAGATGCGGCTGGCCGTCCGGCGTGACGATGCCGTTGCCGCCGTTGGCGATCAGGAAGTGATGGAAGGTGTTGTTGCCGTCGGCCGGCCCGTTGGTGGTCGGCTGCAGGCCGTGCACGTAGACGCCGCGTTGCTTCTCGCGCAGCTTCTTCTGCATCGGCTTGAAGAAGTCCCAGAACGCATCCCAGGTCTTGGGCGCGTCATCCAGCTTGAAGCCGGCCTTCTCGACCATCGAGCTCCAGACGTGGATTGGCAGCACCGCCGCCTTGAGCGGCACGTAGGTATAGCCGCGCTGCTTGGTGACGTTGTTGTAGTACTTGGACGCCAGCAGGGCCGTCGGATGGAAGTGATCCTTCTGCGTCTCGACGACGTCGCTCACGTCGATCAGCTTGTCGTTCCAGGTGTTCTGCGGCACGACCGCCTGGTCGGCGATGTCGTGGAACATGACGTCGGGCGTGTCGCCGCTGGTCAGCCCGGCGACGATCTTCTGCATCGCCGGCCCGAACGGGATGATGCTGGCCTGGATCTTGTTGCCGCTCGCTTTTTCATAGGCGGCCACGAGGTTCTTGAAGGCCTCGTCCTCTTCCTTGACGAAGCCCTGGACCCACAAGACGGTCGCCGTCTTCGCTTGTGCCCTGGCGATGAAGGGGCTGGCGATCATTCCCGCCGCCGCCCATCCAGCCGTACCACGCAACACCGAACGCCTGTTCAGTACGCTCATTCGTTGCCTCCCAAGTCGTCTCTTATCGATACGCCCATCGATACGCTTGGACACAAAGCACGCTACGGCCCTGAAGCTTGACGAATACCGGCGATCCCGGCACCGCGGGCCAACGCCTCGACTGTTGTTCCTAGTTCGGCAGATCCTTTCGCTGGCAACACGATACGCAAGCGATGTTGGCCAGTCATGTGAAATAGCGGCGCGGTTCGGTCAGCAACACTGACCTATCGAGAAGAACCGGGCGAGCGACGGCACAAAACGGTCATCCGCCTGGCCGGCAGTTTGCTGGATGTCGTCTGGACAAACCTGTGCGTCAGGACGCCGGCTCAGCTCGCTACGGTCGGCGTTGGCCTCACCGCCCGAAAATCGAAGATGATGCCGAGGTACTCCCAAAGCGACGCCGCTGACAGCTGCAGGGCGTCAACCGTTGGCAGCCAGTTGTCCCAGACCGACCGCTGACCGGCACTCGGCGCAAAATCAGTCGGGAAAGCATATGCCCTGAGGGCACCTCTGCGTGCCAGCTTCAGGGATCGCTCCATGTGATATGCCGAGGTGACCAAGGCGACAGGCTCGTCGCCGACGATTTTTCTCACGTTCGCAATGTTCTCGGCGGTGTTCCTGGCTGCATCCTCTGCGGTAATTGCGTCGGCCGGAACGCCTAGCAAGACGAGCAGATGTTTCATGCTCTCGGCTTCGGGCCAAGCTGAGGCCGGGTTGGACGCCAAATCTCCCCCCGACACGATGACCCTCGGCGCAACGCCTCTCTTGTAGAGGCGCGCGCCGTGCAGGATCCGTAAGTCGTTCCAGCCGCCGCCCAGGACGACGATCGCCGAATAGCAGCAGGGCGCGGCATGCGACGCTTCAACTCTGGCATAGCGCTCGAGTGGCGCGACCAATACCCGGGCGACCGCCGGTACAGACAGGATCAGCGTCTCGAATGCCGACAGCAGGGCGAGAGCCACGCCCAGCCGTCGCAGACCGAGCAGTGCCAGGACCGCGCCGGCTGCAAAGCCGAGCGCCATCGATGCGGGCGGCAGCATCAGATGAGAGAAGAACTTCAGGACCACAAAGCCATTCACGCTTGATCCCCCGCTACGAACGGACCGAGAGGAGACACCACTTAAAGGCGACTGGACCCAATGGTCGTCTGCGCGCGAGATGTCCAGCTTCGAGGTGACTGCGCACCAGCCGGCCGGCAAAGGCGGGTAGAATGATGGGTAGGATCGCCAGCGGTGCTTCAAAAAAGCCCGATTTACTGACCATTCCTGAAATTACTGGCGGGCCAAAGGCAACCCTCGACAAGTCTACACTAGGTTAAGCGAGGATGGCTTCGTGGCGCATGCGGGCCGCCCCCGCGAGCTCGAGCCAAGGCGGTGATCTCGACGCAGCACCTGGTCGGCACCAAGCCGGATCTAATAGGCACGCGCGAGACGTACCAGACAATAGGGCTTAGGAGGCACCGATCAGGCATCGAGGGTCTCCGGCCGATGGTCCGGACCGCCATCTCGCAAATCACCGCCCACGCGAGCGACATCCGATCACTGCTTAGTCATCGCGGCAGCAATGCACAAACGTTGCACGACGGGAACCTAAAGCTCAATTATCAACATTGGGTCATAGGTCCCATGCGAGGACAATTTTGCTGGGTAACGATGTCCTTACAGGCCTTCCAGCAAGTGAGCTGACGGAACTGAGCAAACGACTCAACCGCGTCGAACTGCGGTTTAATCAGGTCTTGCTTGCCGTCGGACAGCAAATCGAATCAGTTTGGTTTCCTGAAACTGCCGTAATTTCCTTAGTGCTTCCAATGCCCGAGGGCCGGGAGATCGAATGTGGCATGATCGGTCGCGAAGGAATAGTCGGTCTCGGCGGCGCCATCACGGGCGGGCGCTCATACACGAGACAAATGGTTCAAATGTCAGGGGCTGCTCTTCACCTCGGACGATCAGACCTCCTTCGCTGCGGTCGAGAGCTGCCGGCATTCAGCAACTGCCTTCACAAAAGTCAGGACGAGCTCGTCGCCCATTGCATGCAAGTGACAGCGTGTCTTGCCCTTCACAAGGCCGAAGCGCGCCTGGCGCGCATCCTTTTAGAGTTCTCCGATCGTACTCGCGAAAACGAACTTCGGGTGACGCACGACACGTTGGCAGTATCGATTGGCGCAACTCGGCAAACCGTGACGAGCATTCTGGACAGGCTGGAGCGAGATGGCGGCATCCGAATACAGCGCAATCGCATCCTCATCCTGGATAGGAGCTTGATCTCGACACACGCCTGTAGCTGCTATGGTACTGCGGTTTCGACCGACACTGGCTTGCGAAGTCCCACCAAGATCCGATGATGAAATGGAAGCTGGCGCACAGTGCCAGATTTCGGTCACAAATTTGCCCTCGCGGTCAAACACAATTTTGCCCCTCAATAGGGAGAGTGCACCCAATTAGTTATTGAGGCGAATTGTCGCGGTGCCGACAGACGCACGGAAAAAAAAATGTGAGGTTGCATGAAGTAACCCGGCGGGTGGACAAAGGGGTGATGCACGCGGGTCCGCAAGCAATCTGAGTCTGCAGCAGAGCAATCGCAGACGCTTCGGACGCGCTGACGCGGTGAAACACTCAAATTTCCCTGCGGTTGAAAACCTCCTCCAAATTACTCGCACGTCGGACATTCAAACCGAGCGCAAGTGGGAGGCGACAATGTCGAGCTCGCCGCAGGAATCGGAGATACTCACTGTCCTGATCGTCGATTGCCTACCTCTAAGAAACCTCGGTTTGGTCGGCGTCTTCGACCGAATTTCTCCCTTTCCCCGAGCCAACATCATGTCGCTTCCGCCCAGTGAGGCGGCGGGATGGCTCCACGCCCAAAGCTGTTGCCGGATGATCATCTACAATGTCGGAGGGGACTCACTTTCCAATCAGAAGCATCTGAAAGGGATTCGGACCCTCTTGCGACTATGTCATTCCGATACCTCTTTGGTGGTTTTCTCCGACAACAACACGAAGGAGGAGGTGGTGTCCGCACTGAACGCCGGTGCCCACGGCTTCATTTTTTCCGGCACCGATGTTCATCTTGCCCGGCAAGCGCTCTCCTTCGTTCTTGAAGGTGGTTCCTACTTTCCTGCGGTCAAACTGCGTCACGGCCGGCATGTAGCTCTGGCAACAACCAGTGATCTCGAGGTCCAAAAAACACCCGCCCTGAACGAAGTCCGGATCGTCAAGGAAGCGCCTGTGCTGCCGTGTGCAAACTTCGTTCTGACGGAGAGGCAGAAGGCTGTTCTAGGCTGGCTTAGCCGGGGCGATTCCAACAAGACCATCGCTCGCCAACTGGGAATTCGAGAGGGAACCGTGAAGGTCTATGTCCGCCAGATCATGCGCAAGCTGGGCGTCGTAAACCGGACACAAGTCGCGATCGCCTGGACAAGTCGAGGCGCTACCGAAAACGGCACGGAAAAGCACCCCGAAAAAGGTGAGAGCAACGGCAGCGGTGGCAGCATCAATGGCGCACGATGCGCTACAGGGCCGAGTGGCGATTAGCTGGACTGCATCTTTGCACCAAAGGTCTATGCCATGAGGTCAATGGCCGCGGCGGCGGCAACAACTCTATGATGGCGGCATGGGTCCGAGATGAAGGAGCCGCAGAGATGCCCATGCCGCCCTCGCACACTCAACCCGCACACGCCGCGCCGGGCGGGACCGAGAGCTTGGTCGTAGCGACCGGCGGCAGCGCGACCGCAGGAGGAACCACGACTGCTGCGACGGGCTCCGTCGACGTTTGGGCACATCACGCGGGTCACGCATCTATCGCCATCGGCGACGCCTCGTTTCAGGCGAAAGCAGGGGCGACGGGCTCCGCCACCCCGACCGCTGCCGCCACGACGTTCTTCAACGAATCGGGAGCGAACGTCACTGTGCTGTTGGAAAGCAGCGGTTCCACGCAAGGAAGCACAGATGCGTCGGCGGGGTCGACTCTTCACTTCATCGCAATCGCCAACGGTTCATCGAATCCTCACGGGCCGGTCGTGATCGACGTGCAACTGCCTTTCCATAGCCATCCCGATGCCTCTGCCGTCGATGCATCAGCCGGCAATTATGCCCAGGTAGCCGCTACGGCCGACGCGCATGGCACCGGCACCACAGCCGCCACCGTCAGCGATGCCACTACTGTCGAAAACCAGTTTTCGTTCGTTCACGCAGCGAGCTTGGTCGCCGTATAGCCGCCTGACTCAAGCGGAAACCGATTGGGAGATCGAATTATGTCGACAGTCAGTTCCTTCTCCGCCGGACTCGCGAGCACCGCGCTGGCGACGGGCAGCCACACCACGACCTTCACGGCGGCCAAGACGGCCGCCTGGTCCGGGACCGCGGTCGCCTATGGCGACGCCGTCGCCGCAGCGCAGGGCGCTGGCGCCCTGCAGACAAGTGCCGCAACAGATGGATTCGCTTTTGGAGGAAACACGTACAGCGCACATAGCCTGACCTGGTCTGTCGACTATCCCAGCGGCTCGCTGCACACCTCGGTCGATGTTTCGGTGACGGTCGCTGCGAGTTATGGCCAGGGCGATCCTCTTTCCGGATATGGCCTGACGAGTCCGTTGGTGCACGGGCTGTTCTAGACCAGTTCTTCCTCCCGGCCGGTTGGAGAAGTCGACCGCGACGGCACGGCAATCGCCCTGCCGGCAATCGCCATGCGGTGAGAAGCTGACCGCTCTTTCACGCGTACCGCGGGAGCAGGTTCTGGCGAATGCACCAAAGGCTACGGTCTTATGCCGAATGGCAATGAGCCCGATGAACCTTTGATGTCTCCTCTGCGATTCGTGAACGTAAGTGCTGCGGCCAGTCGCGGTCTCTTGCGCCTGCCGCTTCACAACGCAGAGGAGATCGAAATGGCATTCGACGTCAGCTTCCTGAAGTTCGTGAACGTCCAGGAGAACGTAGACATCGACAAGTCGATCGATGTCCGCGCGCATGTCTTCGGCAATTCCGCCCTGGCCAACGCGACCGCCGACGCGCTTGGACATAACACGACCACCGAGACCCTGACCCAGACCAGCGTGGCGCAGGGCATAGGGTCCAGCTCGATTTCGGAGTCGCTCTCAGCGACCAACGGATCCTTCTGGCACTTCTGACAATGCGGTGCCGGCGGCGGGGGACTGCCGCCGGCGCCCTTTCACGACAGGGCATGCCATGACCGCTCGGCGCGACCGACACTTCCTGTTCACGACAAACGACCGTGGCCGAAAAGTACAAATCGCTCTGCACCAGACCGGCAGCAGTAGCCAAGCACAGGCGAAGGTGACGGCCCCGGCCGGTTCTTCGAGCGCATCGGCTACGTCAACCGGAAAGGCTCGAATGGCCGGCGCCGAGGCATCGACGGTGGGTCGACGGTTCCGCTTCAAGCTAACCGATTGATCCACTTGTGGTCCGGGGGAAGGACGAGGCAGATGCAGGGAAGAAGGCCCGGCGCGTTGCACTCAGCCGACGGAAGTTCGAGCGATCGAACGGAACTCGAGCGCGCCATCAAGGCGTGCGGCCCGGCGTTCGCCATCTGCGCCGTCTTCAGCCTCGTGATCAACCTGCTCATGCTGGTGTCGCCGTTGTACATGCTGCAGGTCTATGACCGGGTGCTGACCACCGGCCGGATCGAAACTCTCGTGATGCTGACGCTGATGGCGACGGCTGGCTTGGCGGTAATGTGTGCGCTCGATGCGCTACGCACATCTGTCACGATCCGCATCGGCGGTTGGCTGAACGAGCAGTTGGGACCGGCCTACCTCGCCTGTGCGGTACGGGACCGGCTCAGGGGAGGAGGCGCAGGCGCCGAACACCTGCGCGACATCTCGCAAATCCAGAACTTTATCGCTACGCAAGGTCTCAGCGCCTTTTTTGATGCGCCCTGGGTGCCGATTTTCGTGGGGCTGATTTGGATTCTCCATCCGGCGTTGGGTTCGGTGGCGATCGGCGGCGCGATCGTGCTGTTTCTCCTCAGCATCGCCAACGAGATTGCAACCCGCAGGTCGACGCGGATCGCCAACAGGAACCAGATCGAGGCCAGCATTCTGGCGGACGCGACGATCCGCAATGCCGAGATCGTTCAAGCGATGCATATGCTGCCGGCAATGACGAGGCGCTGGGCCGACATCAACGGCACCGTCATCGATGCGCTGCGCCGCTCAGGTGACACTGGCGGATTGGTGCTGGCGACGACGAAGTTCGTTCGCTTTTTCGTGCAGGTGGGGATTCTGGCGGTCGGCGCTGCGCTCGTGGTCAACTCCGAGCTCACCTCGGGCTCGATGATCGCGGCCTCCATCCTCCTTGGCCGTGCCTTGGCGCCGGTCGAGCTCGCAATCTCGATGTGGCGCAATTTCATGAGCGCGCGCATTTCCTATGCGCGCCTCAAAAAGGCGATCCGGCAAAATCCGACGCCGCCGGCCCGCACTTTGCTGCCTTCACCCAAGGGCCGGCTCTCAGTTCAGGATGTCACCTATCTCACTCCGCACTCCGGTCAAATCATTGTCAGCCAGGTGTCCTTCGTGGTCGAGCCGGGCGAGGCTCTGGCAATCATTGGGCCCTCGGGCGCGGGCAAGAGCACGCTTTGCCGACTGATGGTCGGACTGGCAGTTCCCAACACTGGCGAGATCCGCCTCGACGGCTCCCCTATTCACCACTGGGATGGCGAGCAGATCGCGCGGCATGTCGGCTTCCTTCCGCAAGATGTCGAACTCTTCACAGGGACCGTCAGCGACAACATTGCCCGCATGCAGGAGGCAGACGACGCACCGATCCTGAAAGCGGCGCAGTTGGCACGCGCGCACGAGATGATCCAGCATCTTCCGGAGGGCTACGACACGATGATCGGCGCGCGCGGCGTCCGGCTGTCTGGCGGGCAACGCCAGCGGATCGGCCTGGCGCGCGCGGTCTTTGGTGACCCCCGCTTCGTCGTGCTCGATGAACCGAACGCCAACCTCGATCAGACGGGGGAGGCCGCGCTTACCGAGGCGATCGAGCAGCTCAAGGAAGCAGGTGTCGCCCTGATCATTGTCGGACATCGGCCCTCGACGCTGTCGGTAGCCGACAAGGTCGTGTTCCTGAATGAGGGCCGTGTGGAGATGTTCGGCGAACGCGACCAGGTGTTGGAGGCGTTGAGGGCGCGCGCTAGCGAAGCCTCCACTCACGTCCAGGACAAGCAAGGACAGCGCTCGCTATCGCCCAAAGCGCCAACGACAGGCGGTATCGAGCGCAAACCAATGGCAGGCGTTCCATGAGGCAATCCGTAGAAAGCATACCTCAACCATTCGCCCGGTTCGCGACCACCAGCGTGACGTTCGCCTCGTTGAAGCCGGATGTTCGATACCCGGCGCGCGTCGGCAATGCCCTTATCCTGTTGTTCGCCGTGGCGTTGGGCGGCTGGGGCGGGTTCGTCCATTTGGATGGCGGCGCCATCGCGCCAGGCGTGGTCAACCCCGACAGCGGCAAGAAGACTATTCAGCACCTCGAAGGCGGCATAGTCGCCGCGTTGCCGGTTCATGAAGGTGAGGTCGTAAAAGTGGGCGATCCGCTGGTCGTGCTCGAGAGCACCCAGGCGCGCGCGCAGTACGAGCAACTGCTCGAGCAGCATCTGTCGTTGCTGGCTCGTAAGACCCGGCTGGACGCGGAGAGAGAGGATGCCAGTCGCATCCTCTGGCCCGCCGAACTCCAGACCTCCGATCCGCATGTTCACAGCATCGTCGCGGCCCAGCAGGAAATCTTCGAGACCCGGCACTCCACCCATGTCTCCCGCCTGGACATCCTGGCTCAGCGGATTGAGCAGCTGGTCCACCAGATCAAGGGATACGAGGTGCAAGTGGAAAGCGCGAGCCGGCAGATCGACTTCGTGGGTCAGGAACTGAGCGCGAAAGAGTATCTCGTCAATCGCGGGCTCGCGCCCAAGCCCGAGGTCCTCCGGCTGAAGCGTACCGATGCCGAGATCGCTGGGAAGCGCGGCGAGTACACGGCCGAAATCGTGAAAGCTCAAAAACAGATTGGCGAGACCAAGATGCAGATCCTGGCCGAGCAGGCCCAACGCGCGGACCAGATTGCGGCCGAGCAGGACAAGGTTCGGGCCGAGCTCGCCGCGGTGAATGAAAAGCTGGGAGCGAGCGCGGACGTCGTGAAACGGACGGTCGTGACATCTCCTGTCGACGGCAAGGTGGTCGATATCAAATTCAAGACAATCGGCGGAGTCGTCCAACGGGGTGAAGCGATCATGAGTATCGTGCCGACAGGAGACGAGCTGATCATCGAGGCGCGCCTGCAACCGACTGATGTCAAGGTCGTCCATAGCGGCCTCGAGGCCAAGATCCGGCTGACCGCCTATTCAAGCCGCAGCGTACCCAACATACCCGGCACCGTGCGCACCGTTTCGGCGGACCGGTTGTACGACGACAACAATCATCAGCCGTACTACCTGGCTCGCGTGGGGATCGATCGGCTCTGGTTGGAGACGCTCGCACCCACTGTGACGCTCATTCCGGGCATGCCCGCGGAAGTGCTGATCGTAACGGAACGACGAACGATGCTCGACTATCTCTTCAAGCCATTTCGCGACGCATTGTGGCGAAGCTTCCGCGAGACATAAGACATGCCGCGCGAAGCAAGACCGCTTCAAAGGATTTGTGGCAGCTGAAGAGGAGGAAGACTCCATGCGCACACAAGTCAGTAGTTGCCTAGCGAGGCTGGAGGTCAGGAAATAGATCAACGCAAGTTGAAACAGCGGTGCGCCATGGAAGACCAAGAATACGAGGAGACCGGCGAGGGCAGATCGACACGCGAGATCATAGTGGTTTGCATCGCCATCTTGCTGTCGGGAGTCGCCGGCTGGTTCCTGCACCAGGCGGCCAGCGTGTTCGACAAGCCGCCTCCGGGGAGCGCAAGTGTCGTGTCAGCTGCAGACCGCGCCCTGCGGGAGGAGCGGGAGAAATCCCAGCAGCTCGAGCGACAGCTCGCCGGCGTGCTGCGCCAGGCTACCGCCAATGCCGCCACTGTTGCTGACAGCGCTGCCCAGAAGCAGGAGTTGGCGGATGTGCGCAAAGCGCTGGACGACGAGCGCAAGCGCAGCACCGCGCTGTCGCGAGATCTCGATACGGCCCGGCGCGAGGCGGAGACCCGCAGCGACAAGGCGAGCGACAGCCAGCAGGCGGCCGAGATGCAGCGGACGGTGCAGCAGGAACACGCCAGGGCCGAGGGACTGGCGCGCGATCTCGCCCTGGCCCGCAAGGAGAACGAGACGCAGGCAGCCGCGCTGAAGAAGGCCGCCGAGAAGCCGGACGCCGGCAAGGCACTGGCGGAGGCGCAACAGGCGCTGCAGCAGGAGCGAACGAAGGCCGAAGGATTGGCGCGCGACCTCGCGGCGGCCCGGCGCGAGAACGAGACACAGGCCGCAGCCCTGAAGAAGGCGACCGAGGCGCAGCAGGCCCAGCGGCAGGAACGCGCCAGGGCCGAGGGACTGGCACGCGACCTTGCCACATTGCGGCGCGAGAACGAGAGCCAAGCCGCGGACTTGAAGACGGCCAGCGAAAAGCCGGACACCGGCGAGCAGCTTGCGGAGGCCCAGCAGGCGCTGCAACGAGAGCGCACCAAGTCCGAAGGGCTGGAGCGCGATCTCGCCACGGCGCGACGCGAGAACGAGACGCAAGCCGCCGCTCTCGAAAAAGCGAACGGTAAGCCGGATAGCACTAAAGAGCTCGCCCAGGTCCGGCAGGCGCTCGAGCAGGAACACACCAGGGCTGAAACCCTGACGCGCGACCTGGCAATCGCGCGCCAGCAGAACGACGCACAGGCGAAGGCGCTCAAGGCCACCGCGGACAAGCCGGACAACAGCAAGCAGGTGAGCGATCTGCAGCAAGCCTTGCGGCAGTCGGAAGCCGAGCGCGAGAAGCTCGCCCAATCGCTGCGCAGCCAGACCGCCGCTGCCCAGCCCAAAGCGGAGCCCCCTGCTCCCCCCGCCGCCAACCCCGAGGACGCCCGGCTGATGGCGCGCGGCCGCCAGCTGGTCGAGCAACGCAACATCGCGGCGGCCCGCAGCCTACTCGAACGGGCCGCGGATTCGGGCCACCCGGCCGCCCTGTTCGCCCTGGCCGAAACCTACGACCCGAACATGCTGGCGGCATGGGGCACGATCGGCACGCAGGGTGACGCTGATCGGGCGCAGCAACTCTATCAAAAGGCGTTGGCCGGCGGCGTGCGGGCAGCCGACGCGCGGCTGAAGGCCTTGCATCCCTGACGAGCGAGAGGAATCCCTCATGATCCGGAGGTTTGGGGCCTACTTTTTTGCCTTTTTCGGCTTTGGCGCACTATCCATGGCCGCGGTCGCCCAGAACCAGCAGGCGGTCCCTGCGATGTCGTATGAGGCGATGCGCGAGAAGGTAAACGCCTGGACCGTAGGATTGGCGGCCGGGCTGATCGAGGGCGCCCCGCTCAGGCTCGCGGCGGAGATTTCGCGGGTGGTCGATGACGGCCCGAACCTCCTGGTGCTGCCGATCGTCACGCGCGGGCCGACCGAGAACGTCAACGACCTGCTCTATCTCAAGGGCATCGACCTCGCAATCATCAACTCCGACGCGCTGGAGGAGTACAAGGCCGACTTCCGCGACGTCCGCATGCACATCGCCTATCTGCTGAACCTCTTCCCGTCGGAACTGCACATCTTCGTGCGACCCGAAATCAAGAGCCTGCAGGACCTCGCCGGCAAGAAGGTGAACTTCAATACGCCAGGTACGGCAGCGGCTTATTCCGGCCCGCTGATGTTCAGCCGGCTCGGCATCAACATCACCAAGACCTTCATCCCCCACCCCGTGGCGCTGCAGCAGATGAAGTCCGGCGAGGGGGATATTGCGGCGGTGGTGTTCATTACCTCCAAGCCGGTCGATGCCTTCCTGCGGGGCAAGTGGGAGCCGGGCTTCCGCTTCCTTCCGGTGAGTTACGACAATCGGTTCGAGGACTATTATCTGCCGGCGACGCTCGAGTCGGCCGACTATCCTGAGCTGATCCCGCAGGGCGAGCGCATCGCCACTGTCTCCGTGCCGACCGTGCTCGTCTCGTACAACTGGCCGAAGGGCACCGACCGCTACCAGCGCGTGGCGCGCTTCACCGATCGGTTGTTCGGCGGCATCGGCAAGCTGCAGACCGCGGGCTTCGACGCCAAGTGGAAGACCATCAACCTTGGCGCTGCGGTGCCCGGTCTGAACCGCTTCCCGGCGGCGCAAGAGTGGCTCGACCGTCGGGCAGGCAGGAAGCCGTGAACAAGGTTGCCGCCAGGGCCTGCCTGATGCTGCTGTCGGGCGCGCCGGCCGAAGCGCAAGATGCATCGGCGAAACCACCGGCCGGGGAAGCTGCCGACCGCTGGATCTTCAGCGAGACCCAGTCGCCGCTCGACTACGCTCCTGTCACCATCGCCAGCGCCTGGTCGTATGCCGGTGGAGAAGGCCGCGGGATGCAGCTCTCGATCCAGTGCCGCCACGGACGGACCGACCTCATCATCGTGGGCACCGACTTCGGCGGCGGGCTGGACCACGCGCGGGTTTCCTGCGCGGTCGATGGGGGACGCCCGACGACGCTGGCCGCCGGCCCCGCGACGTCGGGCACCGGCATCGCCATCAAAGGAGACGTCGAGCGCCTGCTGACCACACTGCCGCCGCGCGGCGAGCTTGTCTTCCGGATCGAGACGCAAGGCGCGCCCCTCGAAGGGCATTACGCCCTGGCGGCGCTGGACACAGTGCTCAACCGCCTTGCCGGACCCTGCAAATTGCCCGCGCGACGCCACTAGATCTTGTCGAGGAGTGACCAATGACACGGTTCAACAAGTTGATTGCGGCGATGGTCATGGGACTTGTCGCGTCCGCCCTGCTGGCGACCCCGACCGCTACGCAAGCGAAGCCGCCGGTCTCGACCGCCGAGGCGAAGACCCCGACCCCGAAAAAAAGTGCCGGGGAGGCGCAGCATCG
>Ga0134126_10007050_pt1 | contig 14112 bp, 10 predicted proteins | sample KB31752_FD_96881 | JGI IMG/M metagenome (GOLD analysis project Ga0134126, IMG submission 96881) | Terrestrial soil microbial communities with excess Nitrogen fertilizer from Kellogg Biological Station, Michigan, USA - KB3-175-2 | ecosystem: Environmental > Terrestrial > Soil > Unclassified ... | reverse complement strand
AGCGCATCCCACGCCGCCTCGTCCTCCACGAGTCCCACGCGCAGCCCCGATGGGACGCGCTCATCGCGCGCGATGCGGCGCAGGTCGAGTGCCATCCAGTGCGGCCGCCAGCCCCACTCGAAGCCGCGCGCCGCGAGCCGCGCGCCGAGATCGCTGGATCGAGCGGCGTCCAGCGTCCAGCACCCCACGCAGCGCGAGGACATCTCGCGGGCATGGGCGAGAATCTGCTGGAGTTGCTCCGCACCATGCGCGCGCGTGAAGCGCGGAAACAGGATCGTGCCCTCGCCACCGCCGCGCTCCGGGCGCCAGACCCATGTCGCTCCTCCCAGTCGGTATGACTCGCCGCCGGCGAGCCGCGCGCGCACGCTCATCCAGCGGATATGATTGACGGCAACGCCCCGCAGGATGTCGGCACGACTGGCACCGGCGCCCAGAAACGACAGTCGCCCAGCGCGGTGCGCGGATGAGGTGCCCATCACTGGTCCTGCCTTGCTACTGGCGCACAAAGGTGTATTCACCGGACGGGTCCGACTGCTTGAGCGACGTGGCCCGTCCGTTTTCCACGGCGAAGGTGAAGATCATGTCCGGGAATTCCTTCGTGCGGAACCGGTTCGGCTGCCAGGGGATCAGCCCCTGGAACGAGCCGTCCGGTGACCTGATGGCGAGCGTGGTGTCAGGGCGCAGCACGACATCGATCGTGCCGCCGCTCGGTGTGCGGTAGGTTCCCAGGTACCGGCGCAACGTCGCCACCGACGACAGCACGGCAGGTGCACGCCGCGTGAAGACTACCGCCGATTCATCCAGCGACATCTCGGCGCGATCCACCTCGCCCTGCGGATTGGTGAGGAAATTCACCGACCACTTGCCGTTCTCCTCGTCATTGGGTGTGTCGAAGCGATCGTAATGGAAGTGGCTGAGCGGCAGCGTCATGTTGTGGAAGTTGAATACGAGCCCGCTATCACCACGCGAAATCGTGACCACGCCATACGCGGGGTGCTCGAACTCGCCCACATAGTCGTCCAGCGGATGCGAGGGGTGTGTGTTCGGCACGCGGCCTTCGCCCGCCTTGCCGCGGGCAGATCGGTCCGCCGCCTTGTTCCTGAGGCGGATGGCGTTGAGTCGCTCGGACCACGGCGTAAGCGACAGCCCCAGCAGGCGCTCGTACACGTTGTAGGAGATCACGTTGTACAGCGGCGCCGCGTGATCGCCGATCACGAACACGATGACGCCGATCGAGTCGTACGGCATCATCGAGATCTGCGAATGGAACCCGTTGATGTCGCCGCCGTGATACGCGAGCAGATGCCCGCGATACGACGCGGTCCAGCGTCCCATGCCATAGGCGGCGTTGAGCAGCTCACCGTAGCCGCGCTCCTCGAGGCCGGTGTTCGGCATCGCAATCGATGGGGCGAGTGTCTGCTTCACGACGCCGGCGGGCAGCACGCGCTTGCCATTGAACACGCCATCATGCATCTGCGCGATCAGCCACTTCGACATGTCCTGGATGTTGGAGATGATCGCGCCGGCGGGCGCGATGCCGGTCTGGGCACGATAGTACGGAATTTCGTACAGCACGGTGCTGTCACGGCGCTCGTCATACGCGACACCGTGATCCGGGGACTTCAGCATGTCATCGATGGTGAACACCGTGCTCGCCATGCCGAGCGGTGTGAGGATGCTGTCGCGGACGAACGACTCCCACGGTTTGCCGCTGAGAAGCTGGACGACGTACCCGGCGCCGGCGTACATGAGGTTGTTGTAGAGAAACGTCGTACGCAGCGGCGCGGCGGGCTCCAGGTAGCGGAGCCGGTCGAACAGCTCCCGCTGGGAGAAGCTCGACTTGTACCAGATGAGATCGTGGCGCGTGATGCCCGTGCGGTGCGCGAGCATGTCATGAATGGTCACCGTGCGGTTCAGCTCATCGTTGTAGAACTGGATCTCCGGCACGTACTGCTTCACGGGCCTGTCCCAGTCCAGCTTGCCTTCACTGACGAGAAATCCCACAGTGGACGCCGTGAACAGCTTCGTGTTCGACGCGATAGGTTGCAGCGTGGTGGGCGTATAGGGCAGCTTCCTGCCGTAGTCGCGATAGCCGTACCCTTTCGCAAACACGAGCTTGTCCTTCACGACGATGCCGACGCCGATGCCAGGCGCGTCCCAGTCCTTCATCACCTTCGCCATGTACGCGTCGAAGCCCTTGAGCTTCGGCTCCACGGATTGCTGCTGCGTCGGGAGGGCGCACGGGGACGTGATGACGGCAAGAGCGAGGCAGGTGCAGGCGCGACGCAGGGAGGGGGGCATGGGGAAATGGGGCGAAGGTGGTGCGTTCGACTGCCAAAGAGTACACACGAATGTGCACAGTGCGGGCGGTGCCGGCAATCGGCCGCCGGCCGGTGCGAGGTCGTGCCGGATGAGGAAGTCACGCGCATCATCCGGGTGATTCCGCTGCCGGGCAGCCCGGGATGCCAGCCGCTCACCTGCGGGATGCAGCCCGCGCTGCCGCACGTGGATATCTTTCATGCTGCGCACAACCTTGCCAGCCTGGAGGCCCTCGTGCGGCATCTCGCGCCATGAAGGAACCCGACCTGCGGGAAACGTTCGAGCAGATTGACCAGTTGCGGCACCAGGAACGGCGCGCCGCGATGGCGACGCTCGTCTCCACCAAGGGCACCACACCCAAGAAGGAAGGCGCCAAGATGTGGGTGGGCGAGGATGGGCGCATCCTGGGCTCGGTGACGATCGGGGGATGCGTGGACGCCCGCGTAGTGGCCGAGGCGGAGGACGTGTTGCGCTCGTCCACGCGCAAGCTGCTGGCCATGCAACTGGGCGACGAGGATGCGTGGGACATCGGCCTCACGTGCGGGGGGACCGTGGAGGTGCTCATCGAACCGGTGGAGTTCGCGCGCGCTGGCGACCCGGTGGTGAATGCGTATGACGTGATTCGCGAGGAATCCGATCACGGCCGGCACTCCGTGGCGGTGATTCCGCTGGATGCATCCGCCGCGCCGGCTGATGGCGGGCGTCTCGTGGTGCGCGAGGATGGCACGGTGGCCGGGACGCTGGGCGATGCGGCGCTCGACCATGCGGCGCGCGAGCGCGCCATGGACGTGATGCGCCGCGCACTGTCGCGCACCGTCACCCTCAAGGCGGGCAGCGCGCGCATGCCCGTATTCCTCGAACTGCACGGACCGGCCACGACACTGGTCATCTTTGGCGCCGGACACGTGGCGGTGCCGCTGGTGCGGTTTGCCAAGGCACTGGGCTGGCGCACGATGCTGGTGGATGCACGTGAACGCTACGCCACGCGCGAGCGCTTTCCCGACGCGGACGACATTCGCATTGGCATGCTCGGTGACATCGCCGCGGAGCTGCAGTACGACGCATCCACCTTCGTGGTGCTGGTGGCGCACGACTACAAGTTCGAGTTGCCGGTGCTGCGCACCGTGCTGGCGCGCGAGCCAGCGTACATCGGCCTCCTGGGCAGCCGGCGCCGCGGCAAGGCGATTCTCGACTTTCTCGCGACGGATGGCGTGAGCGCGGAGCTGCTCTCCCGCGTGCACGTGCCGATCGGGCTGGACATCGGCGCGCAGACGGCGGCCGAGATCGCGCTGGCGGTGGTGGCGGAGGCCGTGTCTGTACGCAACGAGCGGCCTGGTACCCGGATGAAGGACAGGGCGCAGCCATGAAAGCGCATGAGGTGCAGCGGGCGGGAGCGCGCGCGGATCAACTTGCGGGCATGGTGCTCACGCACGACGTGCGCGGCACCAACGGCCAGCGTGCCTTCGCCAAGGGGCAGATGGTACTCGCCGATCAGGTGTCCCCTCTCATGGCGCTCGAGTGGGACGTGCTGCACGTGATCGAGCCCGAACCCGGCGAGATCGGCGAAGACGAAGCGGGACGCCGGATCGCGACAGCCGTGTCGGGCGACGGCACGGACGTGCGCGCGGTATCGGGCGGACACTGGCCGCTGGCGGCCAGGCATCGCGGGCTGTTGCGCGTGGATGTGGAGCGGCTGGCGCGTGTGAACGCCATCGAGGGCGCATGTGCGTACACCCTGTTCGACGGTCAGATCGTGGAGCCTGGCGAAATCGTGGCGCGCGCCAAGATCACGCCGTTCGTGATCGCCGAGACGCGCGTGGAGATGGTGGAGCGCATCGTGGGCGACACCGGGGGCGTGGTTCGCGTGGAGGCATTCCGCCCGATGGTGGTGGCCGCGGTGGTGCAGGAAACGCTCGGCGAGCAGGCGATGGTGAAGTTCCGCGATGCGCTGCGCGAAAAGATCGGCTGGTTCGGCTCGCGGCTGCTGGAGCCCGCGTTCGTTCCGCCAGCGGGAGCAGCCGTCGCGGATGCGATCCGGCAGCTTGTCGCACAGGGCGCGAACGTGATCGTGATGGCGGGAACCAAGGCCATGGACCCGCTCGATCCCGCGTTCGTCGCGCTCGACACCCTCGGCGTCGCGCTCGAGCGCTACGGCGCGCCGGCGCACCCGGGCAGTCTCTCCTGGATCGCGCGCCTGGGTGAGGCGACCGTGATCGGCATGCCGAGTTGCGGACTCTTTTCGCAGGCCACGGTGTTCGATCTAATTCTGCCGCGCGTGCTGGCCGGAGAGCGCGTGGACCGCGACGCGATCATCGGGCTCGGACACGGCGGGCTCATCACCAAGGATCTCGCGTTCCGTTTTCCGCGCTATCGCGAGGCGGCACGGCGCGGCGAGATCAGCTAGCGCCGCACGTGGCTGCCGCCGTGGTGCTGGCCGCGGGCGCGTCCAGGCGGTTCGGCGCGCAGAAGCTCGTGGCGCCGCTGGACGGGAAGCCCATCGTGCGCTGGACGGTGGAGTGCGTGCTCGCCTCCCGCGTGCAGGACGTGGTCGTGGTGCTCGGACATGAAGAGGACGCTGTGCGCAGCGCACTCCTGGGACTCGCTGTGCGCACCGTCGTCAACGCCAGATTCAGCAGCGGGATGAGCGCGTCCATCGCCGCCGGGCTTGCCGCGCTGGCGCCGGCCACACGTGGCGCGCTCATCGTGCTCGGCGACCAGCCCGGAGTATCGGCGCGGGTACTCGATGACCTCGTTGCGGCGCACGAGTCAAGCCCGGAGTCCATCATCGTCCCGGTGTATCGCGGCACTCGTGGGAACCCCGTGCTGTTCCCGGCATCGCTCTTCGCGGACGTGATGGAGACGACCGGCGACACCGGTGCCCGCGACGTCGTCGTGCGCCACGCCGATCGCGTCCGACAGGTGGACCTCGACATCCCGATGCCGCCGGATATCGATACATCAGCGGATTTGCTGCGCTACGTCACCTGATGTACAGCCGGCCACGCGGCGCCGGGCGTGAAACCTTTCGGCTGCGTGCGCCGTAGAGATCAGCGTCTCGCTCGGAGTGTCGCCATGCGTACGTTGCTCAAAGTGCTCTTCTACGGCTTTCTCGGCCTCGTGGTGGCGGTACCGGCCATGATTCTGCTGGCTGTGATCGGCGCACCCGTGCTCGCGATTCTCGGCGTGCTGGCGCTGCCGGTGCTCATCGTGCTCGCCATCGTGGGGCTGCCCTTCATTCTGTTGTTTGCCCTGGCCGCCGCTGTGCTCGGCGTACTGGTGGGGTTGGGCGTGCTCGCGATCAAGCTCGCCATCTTCGTGGTGCTGCCGGTGATGTTCGTGGTCTGGCTCTTCAAGCACTTCACCGGGCACGACCAGCATGAACACATGCACGAGTGGGCGTAGCGATCGCGCGCGCCACAGTGCCGGCACGCCCTAGAAACGGGGCCACGGATCAATCGCGATCCGTGGCCCCGTTCCGTTTTCAATTCCGTGTCACGCGGCCAGCCATCAGGCGTCGTTGTTCAGGCACCCCGCGGACGGTGAGTTCGGGTTGTTCTGCTCGTTGATCGGAATCGTGAGATTCACGCCGTTGCTGTACGTCCCTCCCTTGAAGTAGAGCCCCGTGGGGAACACACTCTCGGGGTTGCGACTGTACTGACGGATCAACCGGCGCAGGTCCCCCAGGCGGTGCGACGTGAGATAGAGCCAGAAGGCCCGCTCGCGGAAGAGCAGATCCTGCCGCGCGGTGGCCGAGCCCGGGTCGGCGAGCGATGACATGCCGTGCGAGGTGCGCAGCGCGTTGAGCAGCGTCATGAACGTTCCCGAATTGCCGCTGCTCAGTGCAGCCTCCGCCTCGATGAGCCGGGCCTCAATGCCGGTGGCGAGCGGAATGAACGAGCCACGGTCCGAATACTTCAGCGGCAGGATGAGCGGCGTGCTGTTGTCGAAGCCAATGCCGCCATCCGCGGTCTGCACGCGCGGATCGTGTGCGGACACGAAGTCCAGCCCGTTGATGCCTTCGTTATCCGCCACGCTCCACCGGCCTTCGTTGAACATGAATTCCCACACGCCATTGTTCTGGCGCGTGCTGTTGTCCGAGTATTCGATATCATACTCGAAATCATCCGGCACACCGGCCGCCGAGAGCGTGGCAACCGCGTCCGCGTAGCGGTCGAGGTCCATGAGCGCACGCGCCTTGCCCACAGCGGCGAGATCGGTCTGCACGTCGCTGCCGACGGCGGCGGCGATGGTCGTGGCGGAGTCGAACTGCGCGAGCGCCGACTGGAGCGTCTGCTCCGTGGTGAGCGGATCACCAAAGGTGATCGTGCCGTCGTCATTCAGCGTGCTGAATGGAACGCCCGAGCAGTAGTTCTCGGCGAACAGCACCTTCGCGAACGCGCCAAGGTTCAGCACTTCCGCGTGCCCCTCGTTGCCTGCATCGAACTCCGTGTATCGCGCCGACGCGAAGTCAGCGAACGCGCGTGCACGCGAGAGCTCCAGGAACACATCCTGATTGTCCGCGTTGTTCTGCGCGTGCGAGCCGATGGTCAGGCGCCGGTCCAGCTCGATGCGCGTCGGGAACGTTTCGGAGTTCACGAGCTCGTCGGTGACGAGACCGCTGAAGCTGATCTGTCCTTCTTCGGTCTCGTTGCCGCTGCCGCCATACGCCACGGCAAAATCGCCGATCACGCCGTTCCGGACGGTGGGCAGCGCCTGCTTGCTGTGCAGCGTGGCCGGGAGCGCCACGTCGGGATCCTGCACCTTGATCAATTTGGATGGGTCGCACGCCACGAGCGCCGCGAGCATGCACGCGAGCGCGAGAGGTGACCGTGCTCCCCGGATGGAAATGGTCGTACGAGTCATTGTCAGTGCTCCATGCCAGGAGTCCGGGGATGCCATCAGAAGTTCACGTTGACGCGGGCGGTCCAGTACTTCGTGGGCGGCTGGCTGAGGAAGTCCGCCGTCGTGAAGTTGGTGGAACCGGTGAAGTTGATTTCCGGATCGAGCCCGGTGTAGTTCGTCCACGTCTTCAGATTGCGCCCCGCAATGGTCAGGCTCAGGCCGGAGATACCGCGATCCCTGATCCAGTTATTCGGCGCGATGAGCGTGAGCGACAGTTCGCGCAATTTCCAGAATGACGCATCCTCGATGTAGCCGGCATCCGTGCCAAGGGCGCTGGCGAGCGCGCGCGCCTGCAGCGCGAGCGGCGCGGTTGGATCATTCGCGGCCTGGCAGTTGAAGAAGCTGGCGCACCGGAACGCTTCCGTGCTGTTGTACAGTTTGTAGCCGCTGCGACGATCCAGCAGACCACCCACACGGAAATACTTGAAGATCGTGATGGATGAGTTGAACGAGAACTCGTACTTCGGGAACGGCGAGCCGAGGAACGTCGGATTGTCGGCGATCTGCAATTCGCATCCGGTGCCGTCACCCCCGACATCGGGGCAGTTGGCCACGTCGATCATGCCATTGTGATTGAGATCGGTGAACGTGTACGGCCGCTGCCAGTAGCCGCCCAGGGGGAAGCCCTGTTCGTGCCGTTGCGTGGCGCCGCCCAGCCCGAAGATGATCGGCGTGGTGTCCGCGCCGAGCGTGATGAGCTTGTTGGTGTTGCTCGTTCCATCCACACGCACGTCCCACGTGAAGCGATCCGTCGTGACGACGTTTGCATCCACGGACGCTTCCCATCCCTTGTTGTTCACCTTGCCGAGGTTCACGAGTTCGGTGGCCGCGCCGGTGGACGGCGGCAGATTCTTCGCGACGATCGCGTCGCGCGTGTCCTTGTTGTAGTAGGTGAACACGAGCCCGACACGGTTGGCGAGCAGTCCCGCGTCGAACCCCACCTCGTATTCCGAGGATTTCTCGGGCTTGAGCGCCGGGTTGCCGACGCCGCCCAGGGTGACCGCGGGCGAATCCGTCTCGTTTGTCTTGACGGCGACTGGATTGTAGAAGCTCACCGCATCGCGGAAGGCCGGTGACTGTCCCGATCCGCCGAACGCGGAGCGAAGACGGAGCTGGCTGAGCCACTGCAGCTTCGGGAAGAATCCTTCCTCGTTGATGACCCACGAGAGGCTCACCGAGGGGTAGTACACGAGTCCGTAATTCTTGCCGAAGGCGCTGTTCTCGTCGCCGCGTACGGCGCCGGCGAGATACACCTTGTCACGCCAGGCCAGCCGCTCCTGCCCGTACGCACCGATCGTGACGACATCCGGATTGACTTCGCCCACAGCGAAGCCGGCCGTCGTGCCGCCCAGCGATCCCGTGCCGGCCACGAGCCCGCGACCGAACGCGCTCGTGCCGCGTGTCTTCACGTCGTTGTACGCCGCGCCCAGCGAGGATGTCGCGTTGAGCGATGACGTGAGACCGTAGGTTGCCGTTCCGCTCAGATTGGCCGTGTAGTTCCAGATCTGGTACGGATTCGACGTCCGGTTGCCCTGGGGTAGATCCGCGAAAGGCACTTCACCGGGCGGCGTGAGCTCATTGTCGTACCGGTTGCTGTAATCCACGCCGGTCACACCGACCACGCTCAGCCAGGAGAGCGGATTCCAGGTACTGCTGGCGCTCGCCGTCAGTCGCTCGAGGTCCTGCCGGGTGTCAATGTTGAACGACTGCTCCGGCGTGATGGCCAGATAGCCGTGACGAGTGGGATCGTCCACGGCGTTGCCGAGCAGGCCGTTGGGAACGATGCCGAGAATGTTGTTGTCGTTCTGCGGGAGCCGGAGATGGCTCGAGAGATACCCCACATTCACCGAGAGGTCGGTTTTGTTGTTGAGCTGCGCGTGCAGGTTGGCGCGCATGTTGGTCTTGCGATCGGTATTCACGGCGTACACGCCGCGATTCCAGTCGAAGTTGCCGGCCACATAGTACGTTGCGGCGTCGGAGCCGCCCGACACGTTGATGCCGTAGCTCTCGCGGTTGCCCTGGATGAACGGGCTGTGGGCGACGAGCGGATTGAACGACTGCAGCGCGCCGCTCGGTGCACACGATCCGAGCTGCTGGATCAGGAGGAAGCAGCCGTCAACCGTGCTGCCGTCCGGCGCCGTACCGGGCTGCGCGAAGTTCGCCGGAAAGTCCGTGGGCTTGGCGATCTGTCCGTATTCGGCGAACATGTTCCACTGTGTCCGCCCCGGCTGCCCGTGCTTCGTGGTGATCTGGATGACGCCGTTCGAGGCGGCCGTCCCGTAGAGCGCCGCTGCAGCCGGCCCCTTGATCACTTCCACGTTGTCAATGTCCTCGAAATTGAGATCGTCGAAGCGCGACGGCACTTGGCCGCCGACGTCGATGGTGCTCGACTGCGAGCCGTTGTCCACGCGGATGCCATCGAGGATGATCAGGGGATCGTTGTTGAGCGAAATGCTGTTCGACCCGCGAATGCGAATGCGCGATCCCGTGCCGGTGGTACCCCCCGACTGCTGCACGACGACGCCGGGCACGCGCCCCGTGAGCAGCTCGGAGAAGCTGGAAATGGCGGCCTTGGGGACGGAGTCCACCGCGACGACTTCCACGGAGTTTCCGGTTTCGCGCTTGCGCGTCTGCTCGCCCGAGGCGGTGACGGTGACGACGTCGAGCTGCGTGGCGCTCGTGGCGAGGGCGAAATCGGCGGTCGCGGTTTCCCCGCCCGCGACCGTGACGGTCACGCTCTGCGCGGAGTAGCCAATGCGCAGCGCGCGCAACTCGATGCGCCCGGGCGCGATGCCGGTAATGCGATACGTGCCATCGTCCCGGGTGAGCACGCCGCGATTCGTGCCGACAATGCGGACCTGGGCGCTGGCGATCGGCCCCTTGCTGTCCCGCTCGGTCACGCGTCCCGTGACCGTGCCATCACCCTGCTGGGCATGGAGCACGGGGGGAGCGGCGAGCCCGGTAAGGACGGCTACAAGGGGCAGCCAGAACAGACAACCGTTGTGTTTCATGATCGCTCTTCCTCTTCATGAGTGTGTCTGCGGTGAACTGGCGATGGTGTGGCACCTCCTGGCGCAGCGGCGCCGGCCCGGGCATTCCTTCAGTGTTGAAGGGCTTAACATCCATAAAGCTGGCTGAACCACAAAAAATTCCCCGCCGGTGGGGCGGGGAATCGGAACGCCGGGGAACGGCCGCTGGGGTCAGCTCGAATGGAATCGGAAGATCATTTCGCCCATCTCGATCGTGTCGCCCTCGTTCAGCCAGAGCGCGCTGGAACCGGCCGATAGCGGCTGGCCGTTTACGACGAGCGGATTCGAGCGCGACAGGTTGCTGATCTTCCAGCGCCCATGGTCGAATCGCAGCCGTGCGTGGAGCCGGCTTACGGTCTCGGCGTTCACCTGAACGTGCGATTCCGGGGGCCCTTCACCACGACCCAGGGTGATGTCGGCGTCGTCACCGTTCGTGCGGCGGAAGCGGATGCTCTCGCCCTGGTTCGGGCCGCTCTGGATCTCCAGATGCCCCGGTAGAAAGCCGGGCGGGCTGTCGTCCACGCGTGGCACGCGCACGGTGGCATCACGGTACGCGGCCGCGGACGCCTGCGCCGATGACGTGGGCGTATGAAAGATCGAGGCGGGGCGGCCGCCGCGTGCCCCTCCCGCCGCGCGGACACCGGGTGGCGTCAACTCCGCCAGACGGATGCTCGCCGGCCTGAGATCCGCCGGTGTCACATCGTCATGCACCTCGAAAATGAGGGGCGGGAGCGGTGCGTTGTGACGCAGGCGCGCGCGTCGCCGGCGGCGGATGGCCACGATGCCCGCCACGATCAACACGACCAGCAGAACCGCGATCAACAGGGCCATGTCACTGTCGAGATGAGGGTAGGAGGCTACGTTATCTTGAGGTCCGGAGGCATCCGGATCAAGACGCCATCTTCCGTTCCTGCCATGGCTTCCAGCCGGCTCGCGCTCGTCGCCTCGGAGTCACCGTCGATCGTCCAGTCGCTGGCTCACTCGACCGTACCGTGCACCATGCAGGTATCGTGCGCGCGCGACCAGCCCTTCCCCCATTCACCCGAGCCCATCACCATGACACATTCCACCTTCCCTACGCCCCACGCCCTGATGCTCAAGGATTTTCCCGATCACCACGACGCCGAACTGGTGCTCAGAGTGTACGAGCTGCGCCGCGAGCCGGTAATGCGCGAATCGCGCAGCAAGATCAACAGCTCGCAATTCATGCCGAAGCGCTACGAAGACGTCGAGGCCGTTCGCAAGATGGATCACCCGCTGAACGCGGCATTCCGGCAGACGAGCACGTACTGGGAAATGGTGTACGGCCTCGCCAGGCACGGCATCGTGCACGCCGACTTCCTCGTCGAGAACAACGGTGAGGGACTGATTCTCCTGGCCAAGATGTTTCCCTTTCTCGAACGGTATCGGAAGGACACGAGCGCGCGCTCGTTCGCGAATGCCGAGTGGATCGCCACCCAGAGCGAGCTGGGGCGCGAGGTGTTCGCCAGGCACCAGGAGCGCGTCGAGAAGCAGCGAACCGCGCAATAGCGCTGCCGTGCCGTCACGAGCCGCGGCGGTTCACTTCGCGTGAGCGCGGAACGGTTCTGCGCGGCAGGTTCGAGCGGATATATTGCCGGGCAGCACATGTGATGTTCGATACCGGAGGCAGATGCCAGGTCCCACAACGCGGCTCGCGCACGAGCAGCGCCGGTCCTATCCCGGCGTGAGCGGCGAGAAACGCCGCCTCAACATGGCAAACGCATGGCAGGAGGCACGCGAGCTGATCTGGCGCCACCGCCGTCAGGTTGCGCTCGGCCTGCTGCTCATGATCATCAACCGGCTCGCGGCGCTGGTGCTGCCGGGCAGTTCCAAGGTGCTGATCGATCGGGTGATCGGCCAGCACCAGGCTCAACTGTTGGTGCCGCTGGCCATCGCGGTGGGCGTCGCCACGCTCATTCAGGCCGGCACGACGTTCGCCCTGTCACAGGTGATGAGCGTCGCCGCGCAGCGCGCCATCGCGGACATGCGGAAGGCCGTGAACCTGCACGTGCAACGCCTTCCCGTGTCGTACTTCGACCGTACGCAATCCGGCATTCTCATCTCGCGCATCATGAACGATGCGGATGGCATCCGGAATCTCGTCGGCACGGGGCTGGTGCAGCTCAGCGGCGGCGTCGTCACGGCCATCCTCGCGCTGGGCGTGCTGTTCTGGTTGAACTGGCAGCTCACGTCCATCACGCTACTCATTCTCATCACGTTCGGCGTGGGGATGGCGCTCGCCTTCACGCGGCTGCGGCCGATCTTCCGCGAGCGGAGCGTGATCACGGCCGACGTCACCGGCCGGCTGGCGCAGTCGCTGGGCGGCATCCGCGTGGTGAAGACGTACGTGGCCGAGCGCCGCGAGCAGATCGTGTTCGCCAAGGGCGTGCACCGGCTCTTTCGCAACATCGCGCGCTCCATCACCGGCGTGTCCGCCATCACCTCGTTCACGACGGTAATCGTGGGCGCCGTTGGCGTGCTCATGATCGTCGTGGGCGGCCGCGCCATTCTCGCCGGTCGCATGACGCTCGGCGACTTCGTGATGTACGTGTTCTTCATTGGCCTGGTGGCGGCGCCGCTGGTGCAGATCGCGTCGATCGGCACGCAGATCAGCGAGGCCTTCGCGGGACTGGACCGGATCCGCGAGATCCGGATGATGCCCACCGAGGATGAAGCGGACGGACGGCACATCGCGGTGACGGATCTCGAGGGCGCGGTGACGTTCGAGCACGTGGGATTCGAGTACACGCCGGGCGTACCGGTGCTCAGGGACATCTCGTTTCATGCGCCCGCCGGGTGCACCACCGCGCTCGTGGGGGCGAGCGGATCGGGCAAGAGCACGCTGATCAGCCTCATCATGGCGTTCAATCACCCGACGGAAGGGCGCATTCTGGTGGACGGCACGGACCTGGCGACGCTCAAGCTGCGCGACTATCGCGCGCACCTTGGCGTCGTGCTGCAGGACAACTTCCTGTTCGACGGCACCATCGCGGAGAACATTGCGTTCTCCATGCCGGGCGCCTCCATGACCGAGATCCGCGAGGCTGCGCGGCTCGCGCACTGCGACGAGTTCATTGACCGCTTCACCGAAGGGTTCGACACGGTGGTGGGTGAACGCGGCGTGCGGCTGAGCGGCGGCCAGCGGCAGCGCGTGGCGATCGCCCGGGCGCTGCTGGCCAATCCCCGCATCCTCATTCTGGACGAGGCCACATCGAGTCTGGACAGCGAGAGCGAGGCGCTCATTCGCGATGGACTCCGGCGGCTGCGCACGGGGCGCACCACGTTCGTGATCGCGCACCGCCTGTCGACGGTCGCCAGCGCGGACCAGATCCTGGTGCTCGACGACGGCCGGCTCGTGGAGAGCGGCACGCAACCCGAGCTGCTCGCGCTGGACGGCCGCTACCGCCAGCTCTACGACAAGCAGTACGGCGTGGAGAGCGACCGGTTCATCAACCCGGGCGAGGACTTCACACCCGAGCCGGCGCTGGCCGGAGACGGCGCTCCACGCGTTCGCAGCACGCCGAACTCGTCGCTCTGAAATGCCACGCCAGCCGCAGCCGTATTTCGTCGTGCGCGAGTCTTCCATCCAGGGGCGTGGTGCATTCGCGGTCCGCGAGATCCGCAAGAGCACCCGCATCATCGAGTACACGGGCGAACGCATCTCGCACGCCGAGGCGGACCGGCGCTACGATGACGAGCGCATGGAGCGGCACCACACGTTTCTCTTCACGGTGAACCGGCGCACGGTGATCGATGCGGCGGTGAACGGGAACGACGCGCGCTTCATCAATCACTCGTGCGATCCCAACTGCGAGGCCGTGATCGACGACGGGCGCATCTT
>Ga0134126_10007048_pt1 | contig 14113 bp, 11 predicted proteins | sample KB31752_FD_96881 | JGI IMG/M metagenome (GOLD analysis project Ga0134126, IMG submission 96881) | Terrestrial soil microbial communities with excess Nitrogen fertilizer from Kellogg Biological Station, Michigan, USA - KB3-175-2 | ecosystem: Environmental > Terrestrial > Soil > Unclassified ... | reverse complement strand
GTCGCCAAGGCCGGCGGCCCGCAACAGCTCATCTCCGAGATCGACGACCTGGCCGCGTCCGAGCGCAAGCACTAGGTTCTTGTTTTATCTGGCTTTTTGAAGAGTGGCGCGCTCGACTGGATTCGAACCAGCGACCTGCAGCTTCGGAGGCTGCCACTCTATCCAACTGAGCTACGAGCGCGTGTCGTGCGATTTTAGCGCACTCGCCGAAGCGCCACAAAAGCGATTCTTCGTGGCCTTAGGCCATCCCTTTGAGAGCCGTCATATTCAGGCTTATCGGCGTGTCCTTGAATCTCAGCTTGCTGGTATCGTCACAGATGCCGAAGTCGGGCACCCGAGCGGCTTGCACGAAGCCTGCCGCGGACAGGAATCTGCTCAGAAACTCCTCATTCAATCCAACCACGTGATAGTCGTACTTATCGACATGACCGCCGAAGATCATCATCATGATCATGAAGCGATCCTCTCTCGAGAACCGCTGCCGCTCCAGAAACAGCCGGGCCAGTGTGTCCATATCAGGCACACTGACATGCAACATGCCTCCAGGCACGAGCACGCGGTGCCACTCCGTCAGAACGGCAAGGAGCTCGTCCTTGAAGTCGAAATGCTCCAGCACGTGGGACGCATATATCTCGGAGAAGGTCGAGGTCTCAAACCGCGTGAGATCCGCCGCGTCACCGACATGATCGACACACGGGCCCGGATTCGCGTCGATGACCTCCCAGCCGGACAACTTGACCTGTCCACCAATATGTAGTCTGCGCACGGTAATACGTCCTTCTGCGAACCAGGGTCAGAGCCGAAACGGAGGCTGCGATTGTATGACAAGCTGTTGCACCACTCTACGCAGGCCCTACCGGTGCCATTCCGGAATGGAGGAGCCTGTTATTGAGATGTCGTGTGTATCCGGATACGCCAGCACGCGATTGCAGCTGGAGATGCAAAAACGGATCGTGACCAGGAAGGGGCGGGGGTCGCTCGTATCATGGGCAAAGGCAACGATAGCGCGCATTTGCGCTACGCACCGAACCGGCGCTGGATCAACATCAGGCGGCGCCGCATTTCGTCGCTGGCGAAGCCCAGGTCGCGAATCATTTCGAGGTTTCGTCGAGAAGCCTTACCGGTATAAAACGAGGAGTAGTGGTGATTTCGCTCCAGTTCCTCGAACACCGCGGCAGTAATCCAAGTCGGCACCAACTGCCGGCTTCGCGGTGATAACGAATCGAAACGGACTCCGGGAGCCAGGAACGGCTCGGATGTGTCCACCTGTGCCTGCTTCAATATGGTGTCGCAGAGCCGTCCGAGAGCGTTGGCTCCTATGACACGCGCTCCGTAGTCCAAGGCCGCACGGGCCAGACTGGAAAGGCGCAGGTGCGCCGGCTGTGTTTCGCACAATTGACTGAATGCCCGGTAACTGGCTTCAAGTGCGGCAAAGCGCTCGGCCTTATGTAGAGAGGTGTCCCGCGATAGCGCGTAATGAAATAGTGGCTCCGCCACGGCGTGGCTCTCACGGCGAGTCATTTGTTGCGCCCACTCATCGGCAAGTAACGCGCCATAAGGCAGTGCCACCAATGCCTTGTGCCACCCGTGCGCGTCCGAATCAGGCAAGCGCGCTGGAGCCGCATCCGCGCTCGCCTCGAGCAGAAAGCCCTGCGCGGCAAGTTGCGCCGCTCTATCGGGCTTACAACAAAAGAGGTTGAGAAGGAGGTCGTCCACCGGCTCCGTCGTGTCAAAAGGAACCAGCAGGTCGAGTCCAGGTACGAGGCGATAGGAGTGGTACCCCAGTTGCGAGAAACGCTCCACCAGATCCAGACTCAGGGTGGTCGCTCGGATTTCGTATTGGATCAGAGGTGATTCAACTGCCAGGAAGCGGGTTCCGCTGCGCAATATGTTCGCTTCCTCTCCTTCCGCGTCGATCTTCACGAAGTCGATGTCTTTCCAACCATACTCGACCATGGAGTCATCGAGAGTCACACAAGATACGGTCTCGGTGGCCCCCACGGGCGCGCCGCCGCGCACCAACTCGTTGAGCTCCGAGTTCTCTCGGATTGACAGTTGCGCGATCCCCGGCGCACCCGAGAGTGCGCAACGTATGACCTTCAGGTTCGCGAAGCTGTTGGCAGCAACCCCAGCCTCCAGCAGATCGGCGGTGGCGGATGCGGGCTCAAACGCCCACACACGGCCGGTGGGCCCCACCAGTTTGGCCATTGTGAGCGCGTAGACTCCACAATTCGCGCCAATATCGATGATTTTTTGGCCGGGTCGGATCAAGCGCCTCAGAAACTTGATCTCGTCCTCAAACCAATCCCTTTGCTCCTGCAGGACGTAGGGAGTGATGAGGTCCAGGGAGTCGGGCACGACGACGCGAACACCATCGACGAGCTCGAGGGTGACGTTAGAGGGCATGTTCCGTCCTTCGCATTGGGTGATCGGTACTGACACATGTAACCGGGACAAACGGCCTCACGATCGCGGTGACACGCGCGAGCTGCTCAGCCTCCTCGCCAACCGGTGCGACATAGCTGAATGCTGTACGCACCGCTTGCTCCCCGCCCAAGCGCCACAACACCCATGACGCCAGATATTGTGACGCCAAGCACCCACCGGCGGTGGCGACATTGCCATAGGCGACGAACGGTTGGTCGAGTACACGAACGCCAGCCTGTTCGAGGCTAGGTCGAGTGGCGCCATCGGTACATATCGGTTGTTGATTGAGAAGGCCGAGGCGATTCAATACCAAAGCACCTGAGCATTGCGCGCAAATGAGCTGGCGCTGCGGGTCGAGCTCCAGTCGAGCCATCAGGGCACTGTCATCGATCATCAGTTGCGTTTTGCGGCCACTTCCTATTACGACGGCGTCGGCCGTAGCGGCGAATTCGAGCGGCTGCTGTGCACGGACCACCACGCCGTTCATCGACGTAATCGTCTCTGTAGGAGCAACGATTTCGGCGCTCCATCCCGACCCCCTCATGCGGTTCAGCATGTGCGCGGCGACAAAGGAGTCGATCTCGTTGAAGCCATCGAACGTTACAACGGCGATGCGCATATAGGTTAGACCAAGCTACAAACGTGGGACTTCAGTGCGCTCGCATGTGCCTGCCACGTGCGGCGATTTTCCAGCATCCATTGCGCGCCACGGGCGCCAATACGCTTCCTCATCTGTGAGTCCGCGTACAACTTCTCCAGGGCTTCGACAATTTCTTCCACTCGACTCTCTCCCCATCCGTCCGTGCCCGTATCCCACCCCGGCTCGCCCGTCACAGGGTCCTGCGAAGCCAGGCTGATGCAATTGTCTGCCGCGATCAGATCCCGTGTACCGGTATTGTTTGCCAATATGACAGGCACACCGCATGCCATCGCCTCTTTGGCCGGCAAGTTCGTACACGGCTCGCAACGTGAGACCTGCAGGGCGCAATCCATTTCCCGCAGCACGGCAGGCATCAGGAAGTTGGGCATTACCGGCAGCTCGATGAATTGATGCGCGTTGATGCCATTCTCGGCGACCCAGCGTTGCAAATCGAGCGCACCGCTGGCACTCATGCGCAAGGGCGCCGGCAGATGTCCCTGGAATCCGACGGAGAGCTCCGGTTGTACAGAGCTCCAGGCGGCCACGAGCACTGCATCATCATGACGTGCCGCGAACTCCCGGAATGCCAGGACCACCAGGTCCTGGGCTTTGCGAAACTCAATCTTCCCGCCCGTGAAGACATAGAAGCATTCGGGATCCAGGACACCCGAGCGCGGGCCGGGAAAGAACATCGAATGATCGATGCCTTCGTGAATCATGGTTACGGGGATGTTGGTTGCGGCCCGCAACAGATCCGCGCTCCACTGCGAAGCACATAGCACGCTGTCATATCCCTGGATGGGCGCCGGGTTCTCCATCCGGGTACTTTCGAAAATACAGCGGGCGATGTTTCGGAAACCAACCTGACGGCCCCGCGGCACATTTGGCGTGAATCGATTGCCGAAACCGTCGATTGCCACTACGCCGTGCTCGCGTAAATTGAGCTTGCCCGCCGTGAGCTCTTCGAGAAGTCGATTGGATACACCAATCGCAGATTGCAGCACTGTATGCCGCAGGGGGTCTATACCCGCCAGATTTCTCGGAGTGATGGGCGCCGCCATCAGCGGTTGTATGTGCGGATCGGCCGCCCAGAGCTCAAATAGATTCAGGCCCAATATACCCCAGCCGGTAAAGCTGCTGGCCTGCCATCTCATCAGAACTTTTTGCATTACGGCTGCATTTCCCCGCGTGTCGGCTTGCGATTTTACAGGAACGTCAGCCGCGCGCACCAAATGCCGTTCCGAACAGAACCCTTGCAGCGCGCCGTCGTACCCATTGAGAGATGCGGCAAAGCATCGGATCAGACCAGGGAACCCGCAGTGAAACCATCAGAAGGACGAGGAAACATGCCCGCGATTCTAACCAACTTGCGAATACGGGAACCGATGCCGGCCGCCGCAGTAGCTGCGTTCTGCGTTCTGGCATTGCAAGCTTGCGGCGGAGGTGGAGGCAATAACCCGCCACCAGCCCCACCGACCGCCACCCTCTCTGTTAATCCGACCACTATTAATCTCGGTCAGACGGCGACACTGACCTGGTCGAGCTCCAATACAGTCTCGTGCACGGCGAGCGGCGGCTGGAGCGGTAACGAAAATCTAACAGGCACTCAGACAGTGACACCCACAGCGGCCGGCACCGTCACGTACACGTTGACCTGCACCGGCACCGCCACTGGAGGAGGACCTTACGGCGGCGGCGGCACCGCACAGTCCGTGACGCAGAGCGCATCCCTCACGGTCAACTCGGCCACCCCACCCCCACCCACCACCTTCGTAGTCAAGCCTCTCGTCGGCGACGCGGCCGGAGCTGGAGCGACCCAAGATAAGAACCTGGTCAATGCTTGGGGGCTAGTCTTCGCTCCCGGCGATCCGGTCTGGATAGCCAACAACGGCACTAGCACGTCGACCCTGTACGATGGAAACGGTGTGATTGAGCAATTGGTCGTGGCGCTGCCGGCGGACGCCACCGGCACGGCGTTCCAACCGACCGGAATCGTCGCACCCGACGTCAAGAATTTCCCCAACGATTTCGTAGTCACCACCGCGGACGGCAAAACGTCTGGCGCGGCTGCGTTCATTTATTCGGGCCTGGGTGGGCAAATTGCCGGGTGGCTGAACCCCGCCGCGGGCGCAATCTCTGCCTACACTGCTACGGACAAGGCTTGCTACAGGGGCCTCGCCATAGCCAATAACGGCACGGCCAACTTCCTGTACGCGAACGACTTTGTCGGCGCGAAGATTGACGTGTTCGATGCGAAGTTCGCGAAGCAGGCTTCGGCCACTTTCCCGTTCGCGGACCCCAATTTGCCGAAGAACTACTCGCCGTTCGGCATTCAGGCGATTGCCAATGGTCCCAATGGCACGACGCAGATCTATGTGAGCTACGCGATGGTCGGCGCGACTCCCGGCTGCGAGGACACCCGCGGGAAAGGCTTCGGCATGATCAGCGTGTTCGATCCGAACGGCAAGCTGGTCAAAGGCGAGCTCGTACCGACGGGCGGCTTGCTGAATGCACCGTGGGGAATGGCGCTGGCACCGAAGGACTTCGGCACGCTGAGCAACGCGTTGCTCGTCAGTAATCACGCTGATGGCACCGTCAATGGCTATGACCCCACTACGGGAGCCTTCATCGGCACGCTGCAGACAGCCTCTGGTGCATTCGCACAGGACGGCCTGTGGGGAATCGCTTTCGGAAACGACGGCGCGACCTTGAACCAGCCGCACAACACGCTGTTCTTCACTGGGGGACCCGCCGCCGCGGCGAACGGCATCTACGGACGCATCGATCTGCCGCCTTCTAAGTAGATCGTCGATACGGACTGGGGTGCGGCGCGGCAGGCACGCCGCACCCCCGGCCTACTTGAGCTCCATTACCACCTTGACCGAAGAATTCACCGCGCTCGTATCGACATAACCGATCGCACTGCTGTCGCTGGCCACCGCCTTGACGACATCCGCGCTCGATGCCAACTTCTTCGGTGCAGTAGCCTTTCCAGTGAAGACCAGGCGCGACCAGATTGCCTTGGCCTGCGCTTCATCGCGACCGACGACCTTGGAATAGAATTGCGCGCGAATTGGCGAGTCTTCATTGTTGTCGATCGGCTTCAGGCTCGTCGACCTGCCGAGGTAGATCTGTGAAACCTCGTCCGACGTTATCGCGGCCTTGCCGCTCTTTGCACTGACGATCACGCAAACGTCCGCGAGAGCTACCTGCGATATACCCACAGCCAGTAACAGCGACGCAGCCATGGCCGGCCGTCGGGCGGCCCAGGGCTTACGAAGAAAGCGAACTACAGACTCACTCACGACCATCTCCTCGAGAAACTCCACACAGCCAACTCTGTCACCACACGAAATCGATAAGAGCCGTGAGAACATTCGCGTGATCCCCGACCCGAGCCCCAGGCTGTACATTGATAAACGACACCGGCACCATCACCGAGCCCAGTTGCACCCGGTCATACTGCAGCTTCAAGTCCAGGTTCTTATAGAAGTCCCAACGCAGACCGGCCATTGTGGTGTTCTGGCCGAACAGAGGGTAGGCGCCCCACGTACCTTCAGTCGCCTGGTGATCCTTTGACCTTGCCGCATACAGCGTCACCTTGCCCAGGCGGTAGCCGCCACCGGCATAAAAAGCCTGCGTGTTACCGGCGTACTGGTCCTGGCCGTTGAACAGCTCTGCTGTCACATACCACGCACCGGGGTCGTAGACGAATCCAACCTCAAAAGACTCGAAGCGGTCCTTTTGCGGGTCAATCGCACTCCGCGGCGCATAGCTGTAGTACATCTTCTGGAAGCCCAGATGCAGAGTTGCTGCGCCGTACTGCACGACGTCCGCGACTGTATACATCTGCCTGTTCAGGTAAAGGATGTCTCCAGGGAGACGCTCCCCGTTTACACCATAGATGAGCTCCAGACGGTTCGACACCGGGCCGATGTTTCGCTCGTAAGAAACGTCAGCGCCGTCGATGAACGGTATTGGCAAACCGATCGCCACTTCCGCCGGCGTGCGCGCCCAGTAGTTGGCGTATCCCACCTTTTGAGTTTCGGAGGTGAGGTATGTCGGCGACAGCACCCGTCCCAAGCGGACGCTCCAATCCGATGTGAATTGATACTTGAGGTTCGCCCATTCGAGTTCCGGCTTGAACGAGCCGTTGTACTGCTGTTCGGAGACGACCTGCACAAAAGCCGACAGCTTGTCCCACACGGGCGCCGAGAGCTGCAGACCGAGCTTGGTATCCTGAGTCGCCGTGGTCGACTGGGTGTATCCAGCGCCATGCGGATGTGCGTAGGTATCGGTTACGAAATCGGCCTGATCATAGTCCGAATGAACAATGCCTACGGTACCGAAGGCGTCGATATGTAGCCCGTAGTCATTCGAATAACCCGCGTGCGCCACCGAAGCCAACAGCGTAGTGAGTGCTGCCACGGATAATACTTTGCATGCAAAACCTCCCATAATCATCTCCGGCAAAACGTCGTATCTAAAAAAATACAATTGCGGCAAATACGTAAGTTTGAAGTACGTAACACACAGCGGCGCTCATGGTAGTTGGGCAAGGTTGGCGCAGCCGGTACCACCGCTCATTTCGTTAGCTGTGCTTAGTGAACGACTGTCAAATTTGTGCGCACTGCCTCGTTTGCAACGGAAGCCGCGGCGCTTCGTTCATCTCATGCGCCGCACACAAACAGAGCGTGTGCGCACAATTCGCCGACGATGCGTACGTCCGTACACGCGACGGTGGCAACGCGCCGGATCAGCTTCATCGCCGTTCACTCGTGGTGGTCAGGGGCTGAGGAGGCGCGGCAAGATCCGGGTTGAATCCCTGACTCCGAGACAGTATTTATGTGTCGGTGGAGGACAATCACATGGGTCGATCCGCACAGCACTACTGCATCTTCGAAACCGCCGCCGGCTTCTGTGGGATCGCCTGGACAGAAGCCGGAATCGCGCGCTTTCAGCTACCAACGCAGGACGCCGCCGCAACAGAGCGAGCCCTGCTACGTCGAATCCCAGGTGCGACGTCAAGCACGCCGACACCGGAAATAGCCGCAGTGGTAGTAGACGTAAAACGCTATTTCGAGGGCGAAGCCATCGACTTTTCCGCTATTCGGCTCGACCTGGGTGACCAGGACGAGTTCAACACCCAGGTTTACGCCGCAGCGCGACGGGTTGGATGGGGTCGCACGACCACGTACGGCACGCTTGCAGACGAGGTGGGCGCCGGACGAGAAGCGGCGCGCGATGTCGGACAGGCGATGGCGAAAAACCCGGTAGCTTTGATCATTCCCTGCCACAGGGTTCTGGCCGCCGGCGGCAAGTTAGGGGGCTTTTCCGCGCCGGGCGGCTCGCAGACTAAGCTGCGCATGCTCGAGCTTGAAAAGGTGCTCGTCGGGGCGGCACGAGTGGAGCAGAAGTCCCTGTTCTGACTCAAGCTCGCAAGCGGGAATCGAGCACCGTCGCCATCGCTTCGATTGCCGTGGGCTTTTCTATTACCTCACGAACTCCACAGGAGCGGGCATAGTCGGCCCAATTCGGGTCCTCGCACCCACTCAGGATGATGACCTCGGCAGCGGGATTCAACTTCAGCACCTCCTGAGCAAACTCCAACCCGCTCATGCCGAACATGGACATATCGGTAATCACGAAATCAAAGCGCAGCGGTTCCTTTGCGTAGGCTTGCAACGCCGTGGCCGCATCATTTGCAGTCGTAATCGAATGTCCGCGCGCCGTAAGCGCCCGCGCAAGCAGAAAGCTCAGCTGTGCGTCGTCATCGAGATAGAGGATTCTGATCTGTTCGCGCATGTCACCGCAGTAGACGAGGATCGGCTGGGGCTGCAAGGTAATCCCTGGCCGCAGTGAAAGCTGTTGCAGATTGTAGTGCGCCCGTCCGTATCTGCATTTACTTAACAAGTGTAGTATTATGCGACGCAATCTTTGTCTACGCTGGAGCGCCGATGATGTATGCATTTCGGGGCGTGTGCGGCACACGATTCTGGTTGCCTCTGCTCGCGACGGCACTTGCGGCCGAAGCAGGTGCACAATCCCCAGCTGCGATCGCGGGCCACCCCGTAGCGGACATCCGGCCCGACACTTCGACGACCATCACCACGGATGAGGCCACCAGTTTTGCCGTCATCCCTTCGCCGCAACACGACCGGCTGCTCCTCACGATCCAGGGCGCCCTCTGGAGTGTGCCTTTCGCGGGCGGTAAGGCACGAGCGCTGACCAACGACTTCATCGAGCCGGTAAAGATCGATTGGTCGCCGGACGGTTCGCGAATTCTCATGCAGTCCTATGGCGACGGCATGTTTCATTTGTGGACGCTGCGACCCGACGGGAAGGGACTGCAGCAGCTCACCCGGGGCGACTACGACGACTTCGATCCAGCCTGGTCGCATTCAGGGACGCAGGTTGCTTTTGTCTCCGACCGCAGCGGCAATCGAGACCTCTGGGTTCTCGATATCCACTCCGGGGCCACCAAGCAGCTTACCCATAGTGCAGGGCCCGGTCGGGACCCGGACGTCTCCGCGCCGGCCACCATGATGGGGGTACCCAGCTGGGTTAGCGACCCGACCTGGTCGGCGGACGATACTCAGATTGCGTTCGTTCGCGATCGGACCATCGAAATCATCGATGTCAAAACACAGTCGGTGCATACGCTGCTGAAGCCCTCCGGATTTTCGGTGGCGGGGCTTCGCTGGTCACCGGACGGATACTCAATAAGCTATGCGCTCGACGGCCAGCTCTGGGTAGCTCCAGCGGATGGCTCCGCGAAGGCACGCCGCGTGGGCAATCGGGACGACGTCTTTCCTTTCCCCGCGCACTGGCTCTCCAACACAACACTGCTTTACTCCGCGAACGGCCGTATCTGGACCAGTGAGCTGGACGGCCCCTCCCACGAAATCCCGTTCAGTGCCGATCTGACGCTGCGCCGCCCCGCATACAAGCGCAAGCACTATGACTTCGACGATGCTTCCGCCAAGCCCGTCAAGGGCATCAGCGGACCCGCACTGTCTCCCGACGGTCGCGAAGTTGTGTTCAAGGCTCTCAACGCGCTCTGGCTCCTGAAGATCGGCGAACACGCGCAACGCCTGAGCGCGGATGGTTACTACGCGACGGACCCGGCTTGGGCCCCAAGCGGGCGGCGGATCGCCTATGCCTCCGACCGTGCCGGAACCCAGGACCTTTACGTTCGTGAGCTCGATTCCGGCTCTGAGAAGCGCGTAACGTCGTCACAGGATGCGGAAGTTGCGCCGGCGTGGTCACCTGACGGATTGGCTCTCGCCTACGAGACGCAGACCGGTGACCTGCGCATCGTTGAACTGAGCTCTGGTCAGGTCCGCACGTTAGCCACTGGTTTGAACATGCCGGGACGGCCGAGTTGGTCTCCCGACGGCCGCACGATAGTGGTGGCGGCGCTGCACAAGGCGAAGAACCATATTCTGGAAGTCGACGTGCACAGCGGCTCCCAGCGCTACATCGAGCCCGCGCCAGCCCTTTCAGTCGCGACCCGTGGCGACGATGGTCCGATCTGGCGCAGCGATGGACACGCGCTTCTCTTCAGCATGATGAGCACACTGTGGACCCTTCCCGTAACGGCGGACGGACAACCGACTGGCCCCGCGGTGCGACTCAACCAGGAGGTCACCGACGCACCGACATGGGATCGAGAGGGACGTCATATCCTGTATCTGAACAACGGCACTTTGCGGCTGTTGGACAGTAAGACGAAGAAAGTCTCGAGCGTAGAGACCGGCCTCACCTGGACGCGGGAAATACCGCACCAGAAGCTTTGGATTCAATCTGCCCGACTCTGGAACGGAGTCGACGCCGCCGTGAAGGAAAACGTCGACATCCTGATCGTCGACAACCGGGTCCGGGCAATCGAGCCGCACAGCACATCGCGGACGATCTCGACCGGTGAAAAGGCGATCGACGCAGCGGGGCTGACAATAATTCCCGGCATGTTCGACATGCACAATCACCAACAGATGCGCTCCAAGTTCCTCGGCGACCGTCAGGGACGCGAGTGGCTTGCCTACGGCGTGACCACCACTCGGTCCACGGGCGATCAGGTCTACCGGGCCCTGGAGGATCGCGAATCTCTGGACAGCGGAGCGCGCGTCGGTCCACGTTACTTCATGACTGGCGAGATGTTCGAGGGCTCGCGCAACGAATGGGAGTTCGCGCGCCCGGTATTCGACGAAAAACAATTGCAGCTCGATCTGTCGCGCGCCGAGGCTCTTGGGTTCGACCTCATCAAGACGTACGTGCGGTTTCGAACCGACTGGCAGGCCAAAGTGATAGCCGCCGCGCACCAACGCATGGGGATCTCAGTCACCTCTCACTACACCATCCCTGGCGCCGCCCACGGCGAGGACGGTGCCGAACACGGCGGCGGTCCAACGCGCTGGGGCTTCAGCTACTCGTCCTCGAACGGCCACCTTTATCGGGATGGGTTCGAGACCGCCACGCGCACCGGCATGGAGCTCACTGACACCGATTTCTCCAGCATGGCTAACATCGCGGACGATCCCTCCATGGTGGAGGACCGAAGAATTCGGGCGCTCTATCCCCCTTGGGAACAGGCGGACCTGAAAGACAAACTGCTGTGCGCGCAGGGTAAGGGGCACTGCGGCTTCCTGCCTCCGAATCCGGCGTGGTCGCGTGCTACGGTGGAGGAATTCGCCCGGCTGTTGCGCGCCGGCGCGACTGTCATGATGGGCACCGACTCGCCGCTGAGCTCGTACGCTATCGACCTTCAGTTGAGCATGCGCTCCATGGCCAAGTATGGGATGACGCCATTTGAAGCTCTGCAGACCGCCACGATCATTCCGGCTCGCGCCCAGGGCGTGGCGCGGGATCTCGGCAGCGTCGAAGTTGGCAAAGTCGCGGACCTGGTATTCCTCGCCGCGGACCCGTCAGTCGATATGAGAAATCTCGCGCAAGTCAAAATGGTCATGAAGGCCGGCCATCTCTATACGGTCGAGGAGCTGATACAGCCTTTCAAGCAATGAGAGCTCCTCGGACCTCCTTACTCCCGCTTGAGCTTCGCGGCAACCCGCTTATACGCCTCACGGAAAGGAATTCCTTCCTCCACAACCAACCGATTCGCCTCCTCTGCCGCATGAATGGCCGGATCGAGCTTGATCCGATCGGGCCGGAACTTCATGGCGTCAATGGCGGGCGGCAGGATGTCGAGTGTCTGCAACGCAAGGTCGATGCCGCGGAACAGAGGGAATTTCAACAACTGCAGATCGCGTTGGTAACCGGAAGGCAACTTGGCGCAGATGCCGAGCGCCTCGGCAAGACAAGCGTGGGCACTCGCGGATCGCCCGCGGATGAGCTCGAAAACATCCGGGTTGCGCTTCTGCGGCATGATCGATGAGCCAGTTGTGAACGCCTCCGGCAGCTCGACGAAGGCAAACTCCTGCGTATAGAAGAGCAGAGTGTCCGCAGCAAAGCGAGCGAGATCCTGCATGAGCAGGGTGATCTCGAAAAGCAACTGCGACTCCGCCTTGCCACGCGAGAGTTGCACCGCTGTCACCGGCTCTTGAACCGACGTGTATTCGAGCTTCGCGCGGGTCGCCTCGCGATTGATAGGCAGCCCCGGCGTGCCATAACCCGCGGCGGATCCTAACGGGCTCTTTCCAGCTCGGCGGTGCACACCAAGCAAGCTTTCCGCATCGTCCCGAATTTCTGCGGCAAATCCCCCGGCCCAGAGGGCCACCGAGCTCGGCATCGCCTGTTGCATATGGGTGTAACCCGGAAGCACCGTATCGCACTCCCGAGCCGCAAGCCGATCGAGGGCGTCGGCAACGCCGCCCGCCCCCGTGGCGAGATCATCTATCGCGTCACGGAGATAGAGGCGGATTGCGGTGAGCACCTGATCGTTCCGCGAACGACCCAAGTGCACGCGTCCCCCGGCCGCGCCGATCCGTTCGGTGAGCCGCCACTCGAGCGCCGTCTGACCATCCTCATCCGTCAGCTCGATGTGCCAGACTCCGTGCGCATGCTCATCCGCCAGCTCCGTCAGGCCTTTGCGGATCTCCTCCAGATCGCCGGCAGACAGCAGCTTCTGCGCGTGCAGCATCTCCGCATGCGCAATCGAGGCGCGCGCGTCGTAACGCACCAGGCGCTCATCGAGCCCGTAGTCCTCACCGGCGGTGTAACTCAATACGCGATCATCGAGAGGCGCCCCCTTATCCCAAAGACGTGCCACTGTTTTAACCGCCTGGCAGCGAGCTTTGTTGTTCGGCGGCAGACAAGGCGTTGATGTCAGGAACGATCAACGTACCCGTGCCTTCGTTCGTGAACACCTCGCCGAGTATCCCTTCGGGCGCCTTGTACGAAACGACATGCACCCGACGGACGCCGCCGCGGATGGCATCCTCGATCGCCTTCGCCTTGGGCAACATCCCGTCGATGATCCGCCCCTCTTCCCGCATGCGCTTCAGGCCAGCCAGGTCCGCGTACGAAATGAGCGAGCCCGGATCGTTCACGTCTCCCAGGATGCCCGGAGCACCGGTGCACAGAATCAACTTTTCCGCACCCAGCGCCGCCCCGATGGCGGCCGCCACCGTGTCCGCGTTGATGTTAAGAAGCACACCTTTGTCGTCGGCGGACAAGGGACTCACGACGGGCATCAAGCCGTTGTCCAGCAGCTTGCCCAACACCGAAGTGTCCACCAGATCGATATCACCCACGAACCCGAAATCGACTACTTCGCCCGTGCTGCCGATCTTGACCGGCGGCCGCTTGTGCGCGAGCACGAGCCCGGCATCGACACCGCTGATTCCGACGGCATCGATGTTGAGCTCCCGGCAGATCCCGAGAACACGGGTATTGATGAGGCCATTCAACACCATCGCGCTCACGTCCACCGCCTTCTGATCGGTGATCCGACGCCCTTCGACCATACGGGTCGGAACTCCCAACGCCTCCGACACCTCAGTAGTCTGCGGACCGCCGCCGTGCACCATGACGACACGCACGCCGAAGTAGTGGAGGATCGCGATCTGCTCGATGAGGATGCGCGTCGAT
>Ga0134126_10007047_pt1 | contig 14113 bp, 17 predicted proteins | sample KB31752_FD_96881 | JGI IMG/M metagenome (GOLD analysis project Ga0134126, IMG submission 96881) | Terrestrial soil microbial communities with excess Nitrogen fertilizer from Kellogg Biological Station, Michigan, USA - KB3-175-2 | ecosystem: Environmental > Terrestrial > Soil > Unclassified ... | reverse complement strand
AGCATCTCTAAATGGAATTTCAGGACAAGGTATTGAAGTGCATCGACTGTGGCGCGGATTTTGTCTTCACCGCGGGCGAACAACTGTTCTTTCACGACAAGCAGTTCAAAAACGAACCCAAACGCTGCAAGGCTTGTAAGACCAAACGAGTATCAGTATTAGGGGCCGCGCCTTCGGGGCAGGGCAACGGCTTTGCCAAAGTGGAAACGCGCACTACCTGCTCGGAGTGTGGCAAGGAAACCACGGTGCCCTTCAAACCAACCCAGGGACGTCCGGTATTCTGCCGGGAGTGCTTCCAGCAGAAACGGCAACCGGCCTCGGCTTGATTTTGAACTAGAACCCAGTAGGCGATTCCAGAGTCGCGGCTAGCTCACCTTCCTCCCGCTTCCCGATTCCAAGGCGAATCTCGTCTGCCCGTGGCGACGTCCGCGCGGCGGAGAGGGCGCGCCCTTTCGTCTCCGCCGCGATCGGCATCGAACCGACGTCCCGGCTACGCTGTATAGTAAGAGACAACTTCCTTCCCGCGGATTTACGCGGACAAATGCGGATTCAACCATCGCGAACTTACCGAGAGACTCGTGGCACCGCCTCGAATACTTAGGGCAAGAGTCGAGAGAAGAACGAAATCCGCGACTATCCGCGGAAGGAAGTAGCGGGCGCTGGAGCGGGTGAAACGTGGCGACTTTCTATGTGACAAATTTCGGTTGCCGGGCCACCCAGGCCGACGGTGCCGCCATTGAACACCAGTTGCTCGAACGGGGCCTGGAGCGCGCCGGCGAGCCGGCGACAGCCGGCCTGGTCATTTTCAACACCTGCACCGTAACGGCCGCCGCTGACCAGGACGCCCGCGCCGCCATCCGCCGTATTCATCGCAAAAATCCTGATGCACAGATCGTGGTCACTGGCTGCTACGCGCAACGCGCTCCGGAAGAGATCGCCGCCCTCCCCGGCGTCACCCAGGTGATCGGGAACTCGCACAAACATCGGCTCGCGGAACTGGCTGGAATCGGGCTCCGGACCTCGGGCGACGAACCTCGGCCTCTCGATCTTCGCGGTCAGGCAGATTCGAAGAGCTTCGTCCCCATCACGCAGCTCACATCTGATGTCCGAGGTCCGAAGTCCGACGTCCGCGGCCCGATTTTCGTTTCCGACATCTTCGCCCATACGGAGCTACAGGCGGCGCCCGTCTTTGACGCCGCCAACGATCGCACCCGTCCCAACCTGAAAGTGCAGGACGGTTGCAACAATCGCTGCTCGTTCTGCGTAATCCCTTACGTCCGGGGACAAAGCCGCTCGCTGAAATTGGACGAAGTCATTCGCGAAGTGGAAACGCTGGTGAGCGCTGGCTATCGCGAGGCGGTAATTTCCGGGATTAACCTGGGACGCTGGGGAAGGGATTTGGCGGTCAGCCCTCAGCCCTCGGCCTTCGGCAACCCCGGCCAGAGACCAACGACTAACGACCGACGACCGGGTTTTGAAGATCTGGTACGAGCAATTCTGGCCAACACAGCCCTGCAAAAATTGCGCATCAGTTCGGTCGAACCCATGGACTGGAGTGACGAACTGATCGAAATGATGGCCCAGTCCCCCCGCATTGCCAAGCATGCGCATGTGCCCCTGCAATCGGGAAGCGACGCCGTCCTTCGACGGATGCACCGCAAATACCGCCCCTGGCACTATCGCGAGAAGATCGAGAAAATCCATGCCGCCATGCCTACGGCAGCCATCGGAGCCGATGTGATGGTGGGATTTCCCGACGAGTCCGAAGCTGAATTCGAGGAAACGCGCCGCCTGGTGGAGGATCTTCCCTTCACCTACCTGCACGTTTTCACTTACTCTGCCCGGCCCGGAACTCCGGCGGCATCCATGGGCAAACAGGTCCCCGCCGACGTGGCTCGCGAACGCAGCCGCGTTCTGCGCCATCTCATCGCAGAAAAGACGTTGGCTTTCATGACTAGATTTATCGGCAGGCCCGTCGAACTGATCACTCTCAACGTTACCCGCGGCGATCACCAAGGCGGATACACGGAAGGACTCACCGACAACTACCTGCCAGTACGCCTGCGAGGAAAATACCCTGCCAACCGCTGGCTTCCGGCCAGGGTTGAAGGAGTTTTAGACGGAACGCTGTTGGGAGTCGCGACTTAGGGACGAGCCCACAGCGGCGGGACCTGCTCATTTTTTCGCGACCAGCCGGTCCGCAATCTTGTCGTACTTGCTCTGTGACAGAATGCGGCGAGTGACCAGTTCGCTCGGGTCATTGTAGGGGCGCCCCGCGATCTCTCGATCGGCCTCGACCCCGGTCACACCCGGCAAGCTGATCAATTGCTCCCGGGTCGCGGTGTTCACATCGAGCGGCTTGTCGCGGCTCCAACCTTCGCGAACACCTGCTGCGACGGCTTTGGCATCAACCTTCAATTCCGCGGTAGCGCGAGCAGTCTTCTCTTTTAGCTCTTCAGGACTCTGCTTTTGAGTGCACGCCGCCAGTCCGCCAAGGAGAATAACCGCGACGGCAAGTAGCTTTTGAGGAAAGTGCATGTCCATTCACCCCGGGTCTTGGATGAATTCCATCCTCGGCTGGTTGGCTGGAAGTGGCGTCCCCCCGGTCAGTGGAGGACGGGCGGGATGCCCGCTCTCCATTCCCGAATCATCGGTGCCCGAAGACTTCCTTGAGCAGATTCGTGGTCTGCGCCGCGGGATTCTGGCGGATCTTGCGCTCTTCCTGGCCCAGTTCGAAGAAGAGCCCATCGAGGGCCTTGGCTACAACGTAGTGGGCGATGTCGAGGTCCTGATTCTTGGCGAAGGGAAGCTCTTTGTACTGAGAAACCAGGGCGTTGTATTGCTGCGTGACGCCGTTCTTGGCCATCGTCTTTTCCACCACCGGTCGGAAGGCCACGGTGAGCTGCGGCGTGGTCTTGTCCTTGAAGTAGTTGGTGGCGGCGGTGTCGCCGCCGGAGAGAATTCTGCGGGCGTCGTCGAAGGTCATAGCAGCGATGGCGTCCATAAAGATTTTTCGCGCTGCGGGAGCCGCTGCCTCCGCGGCTCGGTTCATGCTTAGAACAAAACCGTCAATTTTGGGCCCGTAGCCCACCATGCGCAGACCTTTTTCCAGGGTTCGCAGATTGCTGGGCATCAGTATCTTGATGTCGGGATTGGCGAAGTATCCGTTGGGACGCCCGGTCAGTTTCACCGACTGCTCCGCGCCGATCTGCAGGGCCTGTTTCAGCCCCAAGGAAATTTTGCTATCGCTGAGCGGCACCGTTCCCAGCCCGAGGCGTTTTGCAATCTCTCCTACCTGCGAAAAGGACAGCGTGGTCATTAATAACAGGCTCGCAAATAACAGGCTCGCACCCAGCAACTGGCTACGCTTCATTTTTCGCACTCCCTCAATCCCCTTCAGTAGAACCGCTTCCCCACGATATCCAAAGAAGATTTTCTATCAGGCTACCCGGAACCGGGTTTTCGCACCTAAGCTCCCGACGTTACAAGCGATCGCCTTGTTGCGATTTAACTCTACGAGGAGCAATCATGGGAAACGAAACCGAAAGAAACCAGCAGAACCCGCAGCAGCAACAGAACCCTGGAAACCAGGGTGAGCCCAAGAAGAATCCGTCACAGAGCGGAGAACAGGTCTACAACCCGCAGGATCCGACCTCGAAAAAGCCCGGCCAGGACAGCGGCACGACTGATCGTTCGGACCGTGAAGGGTCGGAAGACGTTGAAAAGCGACGCGCATCCTAACCGGGATCGCGGACGTAAGGACAGAGGCCACGGCAAACTGCCGTGGCTTTACTTTGAAGCGGAGCCGGCCCCGGCCTGCCCGACACCCGGCGGGGCGCTGGCGCTGCTTTAAACCGCAAGTTCGGCCGGAGGTCAATCCGCCAAGACGTCGGGCGGCTGCCATGCTATACTTTTTTTCTATTTCATTTGATCGGTTAGCCGACGGAGGGTCGTATCGATAAACGCTTTATCCGCACAAACGATCGCATTCGGGCGCGGGAAATCCGCGTGATTGACGACGAAGGCCAGCAGATTGGCATTTTGACTCCTTACGATGCGCTCAAGATGGCCCGCGAGAAAAACCTGGATCTGGTAGAGATTTCGCCCACCGCGATTCCTCCCGTATGCCGAATCATGGACTATGGAAAGTTCTTGTACCAGCAGGAAAAGAAGGAACGCGAGGCCAAGAAACATCAGAAGGTGATCGTAGTCAAGGAAGTGAAGTTCCGCATCAACGTGGACGACCACGATTACGAAACCAAGAAGAATCACGTGCTGCGTTTCCTCGATGAGGGCGACAAGGTCAAGGCGACGATTTTCTTCCGCGGACGGGAGATGACGCGCACCAACTTGGGACGCGAAATCCTGGAACGGCTGATCAAAGATATCGCCGACAAGGGCATTGTAGAATTCCGGCCGCGACAAGAAGGCAACACACTGCATGCCATCCTGGCGCCGAAAAAAGATGCCGGACAAAAGCAGCCCGCGCAGTCACAACCGGCTCCAGGCCGGGTAAACCAAGCTTAATAAAGCAATTGGCAATTAGCACCCGGCATTGGGCCAACCAAGGCAGTTGTCGGTATGACCAAATGCCGAATTGCTAGCTGCCCAATTGCTGAACCGAGGATTTATGCCAAAGCTAAAAACACATAAAGGCGCCGCCAAGCGCTTCAAGAAGACGGCCACGGGAAAGGTTAAGCGCCATCATTCGCACTTGCGCCACATGCTCACATCGAAGGCCAAGAAGCGCAAGGGCAAGCTGCGCCAGGCCGTCCTGGTCAGCGATGCCGATACACCCAAGATCAAGCGAATGATTCCGTACTAGAAGGTTTTTGTTGTGTTGTGTGAGCGCGGACCTGCCCTGAGCATAGCCGCAGGGGGCTTGCCCGCGTGCAGGGCTGCAATCAAGCTGCACCAGCGGCCCGGGCGTGTGAAGAGGCAACCAGACCTTAAAGTCTCCTACCTCCAGCCGCCGTAATGTGAAAGTCAAAAAGGAGCTATCCATGCCTCGCGTAAAACGGGGAAGCAAACGCCGCGCCAAGCGCAAAAAGATACTCGACCGTGCCAGCGGCTATTTCCTCACAAAATCCAAACTCTACCGGTCCGCCAAAGAAGCCGTCGAACGCGGCCTCAAGTTCGCCTATTCGGGACGCAAGCAGAAGAAGCGTCAGTACCGTTCACTCTGGATTGTGCGCATCGGCGCTGCCGCCAAGCTAAATGGAATGAGCTATAACCAGTTCATCCACGGGCTCAAAAAAGGCGGAGTGGAACTGGATCGCAAGATCCTCGCCGACTTGGCGGTGAACGATCCCGGCGCGTTTAAGAGCCTCGCCGAGCAGGCGAAGGGCGCCATCGGCGGGGCCGCTTAGAACCAGCCTTTAGCACTTAGCCTTTAGCTTCGAAGATCACAGCCTCGGCCGCGCCGGGCGCTGCTATTTGTGCCCGACGCCAACTGAGACCGAGAACAAACTACGGGTTCTATGTACTCCGTCCCTAAACTAAAGAGCTTCTCCGAGGCCGGGCTCAACAAGGCAGTCGCGAAGCTCCTCGCCGCGCTGAAGCAGGAGGCCTCGGCCGTCAAGAATGAGACGGACGGGAAAGCCTTCCGCGACCGCTGGATGGCGCGCAAGAACGGCGTGCTCACCGAGATCAACGAGCTCTGGCTGAAGGCAGCGCCCAAAGACGCCAAGCGCGCCGTGGGACAGCGTGTCAACGAAATCAAGGCCATGGTTGAGGAAGCGGTCGGCAAAGCCGAGGACATACAGGGTCACCGATCGATCGCGTCTTCGGTGAAAGCTGAATCGGACGCTCTCGACATCACCCTCCCCGGCCTTCGTCGTCCTCTCGGATCTGAACATCCGGTGATCAAGACGATGAACGAGATCGTCTCCGTTTTCCGCAATCTCGGCTACTCGGTTCAGGAAGGACCTGTGATCGAGACCGATTACTACAACTTCGAGGCGCTCAATTTTCCGCCCAACCATCCGGCGCGCGATACTCAGGATACGTTGTTCATCGCCAATCAGGAATCGAAGCCGCAGCGCGAGCGGCTGCTGCTGCGCACCCACACTTCGCCGGTGCAGATCCGCACCATGGAGAAGATGAAGCCTCCGGTCAGGATTGTGATTCCGGGCAAAGTGCACCGCAACGATCCTCCCGACGCCAGCCACTCTCCCATGTTTCATCAGGTCGAAGGACTGGCAGTCGATACCAACATCACGTTCTGTGATTTGAAGGGAACGCTAGACCACGCCATGAAGTCTCTGTTCGGATCGAGCGTAAAGACCAGCTTCCGGCCGTCGTTCTTCCCATTCACCGAGCCCAGCGCGGAGATGATGGTGTCTTGCTTTATTTGTGGGGGCAGCGGCAAACGCGGCTCCGAGCCCTGCCGCCCTTGCAAGCAGACGGGCTGGATCGAAATTCTTGGCTGCGGCATGGTGGATCCGAACGTCTACGGCTTTGTGGACTACGATCCCAGAAAAGTCTCCGGCTTCGCTTTCGGCATGGGTGCCGACAGGATAGCGATTCTGAAATACGGCGTAGATGACATTCAGCTGTTCTTCAGCGGGGATGTGCGGTTCCTGGAACAGTTTGGGTAGAAACCTTTAGCTGCTAACTCTTAAGCTTTTAGCGTACAGACGAAATGGCGACGCTGAAGGCCAGAGCTCAAGGCTAGAAACTAAAAGCTTCAACAATGAAACTTTCCCCTGCTTGGCTGCGCGAGTTCGTGGATGCCAAGGTGGATGATCGCCGCCTGGCGCAGGATCTCACCTCGGTTGGAATTGCAGTCGAGAGCATCAGCGGCGAGGGCAAGAACGCTGTCTTCGAAATGGAGATTGGCACCAACCGTCCTGATGCCATGAACCACTACGGAGTCGCCCGCGAAGCTTCAGTAGTCTACAACCTGCCCTTGCGGCCCATCGATTCGAAATTGTCTGCGACAACTGGCAAGCCGGACTTCGTCGTTGAAATCGCGGACAAGGCCGGCTGCGCCCGCTACACCTCTCGCATCCTTCGCGATGTGACTATCAAGCCATCCCCGGATGCCATCGCGAAACGGTTGCTGCTGGTTGATCAGCGTCCCATCAACAATGCCGCCGACGCGACCAACTACACGCTGTGGGAGATGGGGCATCCCACGCACGTTTTTGATCTTGATCTGTTGGAGGGCGGCAAGATTCTGGTGCGGCGGGCGTTCAGCGGCGAGACCCTGAAGACGCTCGACGGCGCGGAGCGCAAGCTTACTCCGGAAGATCTGGTCATCGCCGATGCCGTGAAACCAGTTGCGCTGGCCGGCGTCATGGGCGGATTCGACACCATGATCACGGGCAAGACGCGCAACATTTTGATCGAGGCGGCCTGGTTTGATCCGGCGACCATACGCAAGAGTTCGCGACGTCACGGAATGCACAGCGACGCATCGCATCGCTTCGAGCGCGGCGCCGACTTTCAGGCCACGACCAAGGCTTGCGATCGGGTGGCGGAGCTGATTCTTGAATCGGCCGGCGGCAAACTGGCCGGCGGTGTCATTGACACGGTCGCACGTCAAGTGGATCTGGCTCCCGTGGCTCTGCGTCTTTCCGAAGTTCACCGCATTCTGGGCGAGAAGCTGGAGACCAACGAGATTTTCCGCATTCTCCGGCAACTCGGCTTTGAGCTGATGCCGGAAAGAGGTGGTGACCCGGATTTCACCGTCCACATTCCCAGCTGGCGGTTGGATGTGGAACGCGAGATTGATTTGGTCGAAGAGATCGCACGACTGCATGGCTTCGACAGGTTCGCCAATACACTGCCCGCGTTTGCCGGCGCTGTCGTAGAGCCCCGTGATGCCGACAAAGATACTAAGCTCCGCGGATCACTGCTCGCGCTCGGCTACGACGAAGCCGTGTCGCTGACATTCATCTCGCATGAAGATGCCGAAACATTTTCTTCGGCGCGGGTGATTGAGTTGGCCAATCCGCAGAGCGAAGAGGCATCGGTCATGCGCAGTTCGCTGGTACCCGGCATGCTCAATATGCTGAGCTACAACCTCAATCGCGGCGCCGACAACGTGCGCCTATTCGAAGCGGGCAGCGTTTTCGAAGCGACCGAGGACGGGACGGCCGAGCCCAAACGCATTTGCATCGGCGCAACTTCCCCCACTTTGCAAAAGGCAAAAGGATGGGGCGCCCGCGACGGGGGATTCTTCGATTTGAAGGGCGATGTGGAGACCTTACTGCACGCCTTTCAGTATCGATCGTTGAACTATGATGCCCGGGCGGCGGACTACTATCACCCCGGGCGCTCGGCGCGGGCACTGATGGATGGCGCTGTGGTGGCCCAGTTTGGACAGCTACACCCCGACATCGCCGCCGCCCGCAAACTGCGCCAGAGAGTTTTCGTCGCGGAAATGTATCTCGACCGGCTGTATGCGCAGGGAATGCGCGTGGTCCGCTACCAGGTTTTGCCGCGTTATCCGGCGGTGGAACGTGATTTTTCATTTGTCTTCGACGACGGAGTGACGTTCGAGAAGATTGAGCAAGTTGTCGTCGGGCTCGGCCTGTCTGAATTACGCAGCTTTGTTCCGGCGGAGATTTTCCGCGGGGGCAATGTTCCGGCGGGCAAATATTCGCTGCTGCTGCGGGCCCGCTTTCAGTCGGCCGAACGCACGCTGCGGGAAGATGAAGTGGCCCAGTGGTCGGCGCAGATCATCAGGGGACTGGAGGAGTTGGGAGGAAAGCTGCGAACCTAGGCATTCAGACCTCCCCGAAAACTTGCCATGCTGAGCGGCGCCTTACATTTCGTTTGCGAAATCGAAGGCGGACTCGCACGACCCCACCACCTTCACTTCTGTCGCGAGGACACCGGTTCGATGTACAGCAGCAAAAGTGTCGAGCCTATAGGGAGCCCCTCGACTCGCTCCGGGCAGGCTCTTCAACTGCGTGGCTGCTTCGCCTTGCGAAGTGGCCTTTGCTCAGGATGACAATCTGCCTTGTAAACTATTCGTGTGTGGTTTCGCTTCGTTGTGCTACTGATTTTCGTCGCCGCGAGTGGTATGCCTGCGGCTGCCACGCCTCCGGCCCCCGAGAAAACCGTCCCCACTTTCTACCGAGACATTCTTCCTCTGCTCCAAGACCACTGCCAGAGTTGCCACCGGCCCGGTGAAGTCGCCCCCATGCCTCTGGTGACGTACGAGCAGACCCAAACATGGGCGCCCGCCATCGCACACAGCGTTCAGAGCGGAATGATGCCGCCGTGGTTTGCCGACCCACAGTTCGGACACTTCTCCAACGATCCTTCGCTTACCGCACAACAGGTCGCAACTCTCCTTGCCTGGGTCAGGGGCGGCACTCCAGCGGGAAATCCCCATGACGCACCCGCTCCCCCCTCGTGGGCCGATGGGTGGAACATCGCAGTGCCGGACCTGGTCTTGCCGATGCCGAAGCCGGTTACGATCCCCGCCGGCGGCGACGTGGAATACACGTATGAGATCGTGCCTACGCATTTCACCGAGGACAAATGGGTGCAGATGGCGGAAGTCCATCCCTCCAGCCCGCAATATGTGCATCATGCCGTGGTCTACATCCGGCCGCGTGATTCTCAATGGTTGCGACGCGTGCCCGTCGGCGTGCCGTTCACCGCTTCGACCCTTGCCGATCCGCAGGAGCGTTTAGAAGCTCACGGAACCACCAGCGACTTGCTACTGGTCTACGCGCCCGGCAGTTCGCCGGACCGCTGGCCGGACGGAATGGCAAAGTTTGTCCCGGCGGGATCGGACCTGGTTTTTCAGGTGCACTACACCACGAACGGCAAGGCGGGCAGCGACCGGACAAGCATCGGATTGGTGTTCGCCAAGACGCCGCCCGAGCATCGCGTCATCACTCTCCAGCTGAACGATCACGCATTCATCATTCCTCCGGGCGCTGACAATTTCGAGGTCGAAGTACAGGGTACGCTGCCCCATGACTGCACTCTGCTGAGCCTGTTCCCTCATATGCATTTGCGTGGAAGGCGCTTCGAGTACGACATGGTTCATCCGGACGGCTCGCTCGAGCCGCTGTTGCGCGTGAACTATCACTTTCACTGGCAACTGAGCTACCGGCTGGCCGAACCGATGCCGCTGAAGGCTGGCACCAAGCTGCGCGCCGTCGCGTGGTATGACAACTCGAGCCACAATCCGCACAATCCTGATCCGAGCGCCACGGTGACCTGGGGCGACCAGACCTATCAGGAAATGATGGTCGGATTCTTTGACGTAGCGGTGCCGGCGAAAATGGACAAGGAACGATTCTTTATTCGCAACCAATGATCCGACATTTGGAGCTGACTTTGCCAAAGTTTGATGAGCTTGGAGGGTCAAAAATACAGCCCCCCCGACAAAGGGAGTTTTCGTATGCCACATCGCCGCCAACCCAGAGCACGGTGTACACTACGGGCGTTTTTCCAAATGCTGGGAAGTGCTGTCAAGTCTGTCGGGTGAGATGAAAAGTTTTTCGTTCGCTCTGCTCCCCGGATCGCTGCTCCTCATCATCGCTCCGACGTTTGCCCAGGCGCCACCCGAGCGTCAACGTCCGCTCGACGGTGGGACGCGCGAGGTTCTGGTCAGTATTCTTATTCCATCGATACCAAACGCTCCGTTCAGCGCCACATTGTCCACCGAATCCGTTCGCATGCTGGCCGATGGGGGCAGAATTACGCTGGTGAATCACAGGGCCATCGCGCGTGATGGCTCAGGCCGCATTTTTCAGGAGCGTCGTTTGCTGGTGCCACCCGACGGAGAGCATGAGTCGGTAATCACGCAGACTGAGATCAGCGACCCGCTTGCGCATGAGCTTTATATCTGCAAACCCGATAAACACGTCTGCCAAGTGGAGTCTTATTCTCCTCCCCTTTTTGCGCGAACTCCCAGCGCCATCAAACCAACCGAGGGAAGCAGCCGCGAAGATCTGGGCAAGCAGTTCATCGCCGGTTTGGAAGCTGAGGGTACTCGAGAGACGACAGTCGTGGAACCGGGGGTGATCGGTAACGACAGTGAACTGCGCATCATTCGAGAGTACTGGTACTCGCCTCAACTGAGCCTCAACCTCAGCAGCAAGCTTCAGGACCCCAGGATCGGAACACAGGATTTCGAACTGTCGGGCATAACTTTGGGGGAACCTGATGCAAAGCTTTTCAAAGTACCGCCCCGCAGCGAGGTTATTGATTTGCGCCGGCACGCGGGGCCGCCTTCGAACGATGGTTCACACGAGTGAGTTTCGGTTTTAACTCCTGATGCTTCGCCCCTGCCTTCGCGGGCTGTGCTAGGCTGGCGCTTATGACAGACACGGCCACCCAGCCGAAATCGTTTCTTAGCCATAAGGTCGCGCACTTTACCGAATCCGTGATTCGCGAGATGACGCGCCAAGCCATGCTGCACAGCGCGGTGAACCTGTCGCAGGGCTTTCCCGACTTTCCGGCTCCGGCTGAGATCAAACGCGCGGCTCAGGATGCGATTGCGGCCGACGTCAATCAGTACGCCATCACCTGGGGGGCCAAGAACCTGCGCAATGCCATCGCGCGGCAGATGCAAGTGTGGCAGGGCATCGCGGTCGATCCCGAGCGCGAGATCACCGTTTGTTGCGGTTCCACGGAAACCATCGTCTCGACTTTGCTGGCGGTGTGCAACGCCGGTGACGAGGTCATCATCTTCGAACCGTTCTACGAAAACTACGGGCCGGACTCGATCATCTCCGGTGCCAAGCCGCGGTTTGTAAAGCTGCGTCCGCCGGAAACTCCGGATGGCGAATGGACATTCGATGAACGGGAGCTGCGCTCGGCGTTTCACAATCACACCAAAGCGATCGTGGTAAATACGCCGAACAACCCCACTGGCAAGGTGTTTAGGCGAACTGAACTTGAGCTGATCCGCGACCTGTGTGTGGAATTCAACGTCCTCGCCATCACGGATGAAATCTACGAACACATTCTTTACGACGGCGTCCGGCACATTTCGATAGCGGCGCTCGAAGGCATGCGCGAGCGCACCATCACCATCAACGGTTTATCGAAGACCTACGCCGTGACCGGTTGGCGTGTGGGATGGGCCGTGGCCCCACCCCTGATCACGGATGCGATTCGCAAGGTGCATGATTTTCTGACCGTGGGCGCGCCCGCTCCGTTGCAGGAGGCCGGGGCTGCGGCCCTGGCTTTGCCTGAGACTTATTACCAGGGACTGGCGGAGGGGTATCGCAAGCGGCGTGACCGGCTGATTCCGGTCCTGACCGAAGTTGGCTTACGCTGCTTTCGTCCTCGCGGCGCTTATTACGTCATGACCGACATCCGCAGCTTTGGATTCGCAAATGATGTCGAGTTTACGAAATATCTGGTGAAAGACATTGGCGTGGCCACGGTGCCGGGATCGAGTTTCTACAATGATCCGCGAGACGGGGCGCAGCAGGTGCGGTTTGCCTTCTGCAAACGCGATGAGACGCTGGATGAGGCCGGAAAGCGATTGCGGACGTTGCGGATACCGAAATAGCTTCGACCAAGACGAGGGCGGGACGCCCTCACCACAGCCGGCTGGACGCCGGCGCTACCAAGAATCGCGACCAACCGACAACACCACATTACGCATCTGACGGATTCACAGGTTTCTGCGGTATACTGCGCTCAAGTTCTCAATTTCTCTTGAGGAAGTGGTGGCACCATGTCGGTGAGAATGGCTGAAGGGGTATCTGCTCAGGTTCCGGCTGACGATTTTCAGGCGCTCGAAGAGAAAGTTTACCGCACCATTGAGTTGTATAAGTCGGCGCGAGAGGCCCGGTCGGTTGCGGAAAGAGACTCTCAGCGCCTTCGCCAGCAATTGGAAGAGCGCGAAGAGGAGCTAGACAGCTTGCGCCGAGAGATGGTGCGGCTGCGCAAGGAACGGGAAGAGATCCGCGGCCGGGTGGAGAAGATGCTGGGACAGATCGAATCCATTTCCGAGGAGCAGGCGGTCAGCTGATCCGGTCGGACCTCCGTCCTTGAGGAGAAACAGGAATGGCAACAGCCACGAAACACGCCCCGATCAAGGAACCAAGCAATAACCCTGTGCGGGTGGAGATTTTCGATCAGCCCTACAATCTTCGCGGCTCTGACGCCGAGTACATTCTCAAGCTGGCTGAGTATGTGGACGGCAAAATGCGGGCCGTGGCGGAGCAGACTCATACCGTCGACACGTCACGCCTGGCTGTGTTGGCAGCGCTGAATATTGCCGATGAGTATCACCTGGTGAAGCGCAACCAGGACGTGGGATCGGGCGACTATCTGCGCCGCGCGCAGCATCTCTCGAGCGCACTCGATGAAGTGCTGGGAGACAAGCGCAAAGCAGGGTAGACACAGCAAACCGAAACCGTAAAGCACAAAGGACACAAAGGATCACGAACGAAAGCCACATCTGCTTCGTGGAACTTCGCGTCCTTCGCGGTTAGTGGGGTTGTGCCCCGAAATCTCCACTTACGAAAGTTGCTGGCAAGCGGATTGCCAACTTTTTGCGTCCTGCCTATTGCCAATGCGGGGATCTTTACCCTAGCATCCTGACTGAAAGCCGACCTGCCGGGTTGGTGATGGCGGTTACCGATTTTTGAACCAATGCTGAATGAACGGGAGCTCGACTCGAACTAGGATCCGGTGTGCAACGCTCCGTCATGCGGAGATGCCTAATGGGTCTCGGCGGGCACCCAACGTCTACCGACGGGTTCATTCTCGGCCCGTCACACGGCACAGTGGGTCGGCTTCTCACCTCTTGCGCACTCTCCCTGCCCGCTCCTGCTAAACTTGAGCTGTAACAAAATCGCCTGGCCAGGCATCTAGACTAATAGTGTTTCCTCAAATTTTTCATATCGGCAAGTTCTTTCTGCCCACCTACGGGCTGTTGGTTTCCACCGGAGTGCTGGTCGGGCTGGGGATCAGTGTCCGCAATTCCAGCAAGCAGGGGATCAATCCGGACGATGCCTGGAACCTGGGCGTACTGGTCGTCCTGTGCGGCATCATCGGGGCCAAGATTCTATACATCGTCAACGACTGGAGCTACTACTCCGCGCACCCCGGCGACATCTTCAGTTGGTCGACCATGCAGGCCGGCGGCGTCTTCTCCGGAGGACTGATCGGCGCATCT
>Ga0134126_10007046_pt1 | contig 14113 bp, 12 predicted proteins | sample KB31752_FD_96881 | JGI IMG/M metagenome (GOLD analysis project Ga0134126, IMG submission 96881) | Terrestrial soil microbial communities with excess Nitrogen fertilizer from Kellogg Biological Station, Michigan, USA - KB3-175-2 | ecosystem: Environmental > Terrestrial > Soil > Unclassified ... | reverse complement strand
GCCGCGATATAGTCCTGCTCGATCATCTTGAAATAGGGTTCGGACTCCCGCACCGCGCTGAGCGTGCGGTTCGATAGCGGCATCGGCAGGGGAATGTTGGTCCCGAACAGGCGGAAGCGGAAATTCTCCGGCGTCGCCTCGTCGACCTCGATCACCGTGGTCGTGCCCATCACGGGCTTCAGCTTGAGCACGTCGAAATTCTGCCGCGACGGGATCATCCCCTCAGGCCGCAGCGATTCCCAATAGCGATACAGATCCATCAGCACTTTCTGCTTCGGGGGCTCAGGCTCCCAAAGCGGCAAGCGCCGGCGGATCACGCGGTCGCGTTGTCCGTAATCCGAGAATTCGTTGACAATGATGCTCATCGCCGCCCCGAAAAATACGCGGGTGTAATCTCGGCGAGTGTGCTCGGAATAGGTTAATCGGGGGTAAATTATAAAAACGCTTGTACTAAATATAGGCCAATTTCCGGACGGCCAACCGCCTGTCAGCGCATGTATTTTTCCGGATCGGCCTTGATTCCGCGCACCCCCTCGGGGATGTGCAGCTCGTCGAACCGGCCCATGACGAAGTCGATATGATACATGTAGGGGACCGGCTTGAAAAAGATCGGCTGGCCAAGAATCCGGCGCAGGGACACCGCGGCCATGATGGCCGATGACAGGAGGCAGACGGCGCTGATGACCGACCCGGTCTTGTTCTCCATGTCGAGATTCCGCTTCGCCAGGTAGTGGCGATAGATGTGGGTGGCGCCGAGACCCATGCCCCAGTTGTTAAGCTGGTCCTGGTCCGACATGCCGTCATTCAGATCGAAATACTCGTCGAACGACATGTTGTCGGCGTCCCACAAATGGGCGGTGCAGCCATAGCCCTGCGGCGCGGTCAGCATCGACGGGATGCGGCGCTTGCGCGCTTCCCGGTGCAGCATGCGGTGCGGCGCGATGTGAAAATAGTCGACCGCGTCGCAGACGAAATCGACGCCGTCGAGGAAACGGTCGATATTCTCCGGCGCAAGGGCGCCGAAACGCTCGATCTTGAGCGCGGGGTTGATCGCCAGGAGGCGCTCTTCCAGCACTTCGGCCTTGGGCCGACCGACCGTCAGGGTGGTGCAGCCGAATTGCCGGCCCATATTCTCGGCCCCGAACGTGTCGAAGTCCGAGATTTTGACCCGGCCGATGCCCTGGCGAACGATGCTTTCGGCATGGGTAAAGCCGACGCCGCCCGCGCCGCCGATCGCCACGGTTTTATGCGCCAGCGAGTCGAGCTGCTCCTGCGTGAGCAAGCCGATCATGCGGCAAAACAGGATATTACGGTCGAACGGATCAGCCGACATCGGTCGCGCCCCCAACTGACAACCATTGTCCTTACCGAGTCGTACGTTGTGCGGCAAGGAATTTTACGCGTCAAACGATCAACTGTTCGGCGCGAATTCGCTTTGTCTGAGGGACCGGCGCCCATCGGCGCGGCGCGGCGCGGCGAAACTTGCCGCCGCGCTCGGAAAAGATCAGGTTGGGCGCGCGGGGGAATTTCCAGTTGCGAATCTTCGCGGGTATCCAGGCGATGCGCGGCGTGGCCGCGACGCTGGTCGTGGTCGGCCACGCAACCGGCTTTGCCCTTTACGCCGGCTTGAATTACGGGTTCGCCGCGCGCGCGGTGTCCCATGTGTTTCAATTCGGCGTCGACATTTTTTTCGTCGTTTCCGGCTTCATTATCGCGACGACGGTTTCGGATCGCATCGGGCGCGGGGCCGGCCGGTTCGCCGTCGCGACCGAGTTTCTCGGACGCCGCATCGTCCGCATTTACCCGGTTTATTGGCTGGTGCTGGTCGTCTCGGTTGCGATCGGTCCGTTGGTGCCGATGACGATTCCCCCGAGCGTTCCCGCGATTTCGGGCCCAACACTGGACGATTTTCTTCTGACGGGTTTCGGCAACATCCTGGTACCGCAGGCCTGGACGCTGGTTTACGAAGTCATCTTCTATGGCGTCGTGACGGTTTTTCTGGCGGTCGCGCCGCGACGGCTGTTCATCGGCCTGGCGCTGCTGTCGCTCGGGCTGGCGGCGGTGCGGATCCGCTTCGGCCTTGCCGTTTTGCCCGGTTACCTCCTGTTCGTGGAGTTCTTCTTCGGCGTCGCCATTGCCGTCCTGACGGGTCGCGGTTATCGGCGTCTGGCGCTGCCGGCCGGACTGCTGGCGGTTCTTCCGGTGGCGGTCGGGGGATATCTTCTGGACGGCCTGCCCGTCGCCTTTCTGGACGATTTCCAGCGCGTCCCGACCTTCGGTCTTGGCGCGGCGCTGCTGATCTATGCCGTGGTCGCGGCGGAACAGCGCGGTGCGCGCTTTCCCCGGTTCCTGTGCTGGCTCGGCGATATTTCCTATTCCGCCTATGTCTGGCACTGGCTGGTGCTGATCCTGCTCAAGGAAACCGCGGTCCGGTTTCTTCCGGCGTCGTTTCAGATGGCGCTGTGGCTCGGCGTCGTGCTCGGCGTCGCGGCGCTGTCCTATACCTATCTGGAGCGGCCGACCCTGCGCTTCGGCCGGCGTGCGCTGACGCTGCTCGAGACGCCCCGCGCGCCGCAACTGGCGACGGACGCCTAGTTTCCCTTCGGTTCCAACCCCGTCATAGTGGCCGCCATGAACGCATCCCGCCGCCTGAAGCGCATTCATTCGATTGCCGATTTTCGCGACGCCGCGCGCCGCACGCTGCCGCGCATGGTGTTCGACTATGTCGATGGCGGCTCGGGCACCGAAAGCACGCTGCGTGAAAACGCTGAAGCGTTCGAGCGTATCCGCCTGGTTTCCGCCGCGCCGGCCGACGTCGCCAAACGCTCGCTGGCGATCTCGCTGTTCGGCCGCGAATTCCCGTTGCCGCTGATCGTGGCGCCGCTGGGGCTCGCCTCGTCCTTCTGGGTCAAGGGCGAGCTGGCGCTGGCGCGCGGGGCGGCGCGACATGGCATCCCCTGGGTTCTGTCCAACAATGCCAGCGTGCTGTTCGACGAGGCGATGGCGGCGGGCGCCGGGCCGAAATGGTTTCAGCTCTATGTGCCGCCGAACCGCGACGCCACCAAGACCTGGGCGCGCATGGCGCGCGAGGCCGGGTTCGAGGCACTCCAGATCACCGTCGATACGGCGGTGCCGAGCCGCCGGCTGCGCGACATCAGGCGCGGCTTTTCGATGCCGTTCGCCTGGACGCCGGCCAAGCTGTTCGACGTCGTGACGCATCCCGACTGGACCCGGCGCATCGGGCCGCACGGCATCCCGCGGCCCAGGCTGATGTTCCATGTGCCCTGGGCCGAGCCCGGCGCCGCCCCCGACATGCGCACCCGCCTGTCGCCGTCGCTCGACTGGGACCTGATCCGCTGGTTCCGCGACGAATGGAAAAAGCCGCTGATGGTGAAGGGGCTGGCCGACCCCCGCCAGGCGAGGATCGCGCTCGAGGCCGGGATCGACGCCGTGGTGATCTCCAATCACGGCGGACGGCAGCTCGACGGCGCGGTCGCGACGATCGATATCCTGCCCGAATTCGTCGCCGAGGTCGGCAGCAAGCTGCCGATCCTGATCGACAGCGGCTTCCGCACCGGCACCGATGTCGTCAAGGCGCTGGCGCTCGGCGCGACCGCGGTGCAGCTCGGCCGCGCCGCCGCCTATGCGGTGGCGACGGCGGGCGAGGAAGGGGTCGCCCACGCCATCGGCATCGTCAAAAGCGAAATCGACACCGCGATGGCGCTATGCGGCGTCACCCGGGTCGCCGATCTCAACCCCGGTCTGGTGCGCCGCCGGCCCTGATGCCCTTCCCCGATGATTGATGCGAACCGGCTCGGTTCCATGCTATCCGTAGGGAAATAACGCGGTGTATCGATGATTTTTCCCCGCTTTTCGGGTGTCGCGGCGCGGCTGGCGCCGGCCCTCGTCGTGATCTCGGTTCTGGCGCTCGCCGGCTGCACCGAGGAAACGGCGACAACCAGCAAGCCCGGCGCCACCGATCTCGGACTGGTGAAGCGGGTGATGGATCGGGTCGAAGCCGATTATGTCGTGCCGGTGGCGCAGAAAAAACTCGTGGTCGACGGCCTCAAAGGCATGTTGTCCGGCCTCGATCCCCATTCCGACTATCTCGACGAGAACGAATACCAGGAACTGATCTCCGACAGCGAAGGCGAATTCGCCGGCATCGGCATCGAGATCAACCGCGAGGACAATCGGCTTCGGGTGATCTCGCCGATCGACGACACGCCCGCCGCCAATGCCGGGGTCAAGGCCGGCGATTTCATCGCGCGCATCAACGGCGAGCCGACCGACGGCATGACGCTGCGCGACGCGGTCGAGAAATTGCGCGGCCCGTCCGGCAGCGCCGTGCGGATCACGCTGGAACGCGCCAACACCAAGCCGTTTGACGTCACGCTGACCCGCGCCGTGATCCATGTCGTGTCGGTGAAGTCCAAGCTCGAACCCGGCCGGGTCGGCTATGTGCGGATCGTCAGTTTCGGCGAGCACACCGAAAGCGAGTTCCTCGCCGCGCTGGAACAGTTGCGGCGCCAGGCGGGCGGCTCGCTGTCGGGCTTCGTGCTCGATCTGCGCAACGACCCCGGCGGCCTGCTCGACACCGCTGTGCGCGTCGCCGGCGATTTCCTCGCCGACGGCGTCGTGGTCATTACCAAGGGCCGGCACAAGGACGACGACGAGGTCTATCGCGCGCCGCCCGACGGCGACAAGATCAAGGGCGTGCCGGTCATGGTGCTGATCAACGGCGCGTCGGCCTCGGCCTCCGAAATCGTCGCCGGCGCGTTGCAGGATCGCCACCGCGCCACGCTGCTCGGCACGCGAAGTTTCGGCAAGGGCTCGGTGCAGACCATCATTCCGCTCGATGGCCAGGGCGCGCTCCGCCTCACCACCGCACGCTATTACACGCCGTCGGGCCGCTCGATCCAGGGCGACGGCATCATTCCCGATATCGTCGTGCTGCCGGCGAAGGAAGCCAGCGACTTGCGCGTCGGCGAAATGGTGCACGAAATCAACCTGCCGGGCGCGCTCAAGAACGATACGCACAAGAACGACACCAAGCGCGGTCTGCTCAAGCCGTCGCAAACCACGAACGACGATATCGCCATCGAGACGCGCCTTATCGGCACCGACAAGGACAATCAGCTGACGGCGGCGCTGGACCGGCTTCGCGGCCGCGAGGTCAAGAAGTAGCCGACGGGGAATCCCCGGCCGCGCGTCAGGTCAGACGGCTCGGCGGCAGCCACACCGTGACGGTCGTGCCCGCGCCCGGCTCGCTTTCGATTTCGAGCCGCCCGCCATGCAGTTCCGTGAGCGAGCGCGACAACGGCAGGCCCAGCCCGGTGCCTTCGTAGCGCCGCGCCAGCGAGCTGTCGATCTGCCCGAACGGGCGCAACGCGGTCTCGATATCGGCTTTGGCGATGCCGATGCCGGTATCGGCGACGACGAAGCGGAAGCCGCCGGAATCGGCCTCGGCGCGGATTTGCACCTGGCCGCCCGCCGGCGTGAACTTCACCGCATTCGACACGAGGTTGAGCAGAATCTGTTTCAGACGCCGGTCGTCGCCGCGCAGCGCCGGCAGCCTGTCCTGCGTCTTGATCTCGATCGCGACGCCGCCCGCGGTGGCGCGGTCGCGCACCAGGCGCAGGCAGGATTCGATCACGCCCGGAATGTCGACATTCTCTTCCGCGAGTTCGATCTTGTTGACCTCGACCTTGGAGATGTCGAGCACGTCGTTGATGAGATTGAGGAGATGCTGCCCGCTGTCATGAATGTCGCGGGCATATTCCGCATAGCGGTCCTGGCCCAGCGGCCCGAACAGCTGGCGCACCAGAATGTCGGAAAAGCCGATGATGGCGTTGAGCGGCGTGCGCAGCTCGTGGCTCATATTGGCGAGGAATTCCGTCTTGCTGCGGCTCGCGACCTCGGCTTCTTCCTTGGCCCGTTTCAGCGCCACCTCGCCGCGCTTGCGCGCGGTGACGTCGCCATAGGTGATGACCGAGCCGCCTTGCGGCATGACGCGGCGGCGGCGTTCGATGACCCGGCCGTCGGGGCGGTGCCGGTCGATCACCGGCAGCGGCTCGCCTTCGATCTCGCGCATGCGCTCGGCGACGATCGCCTCGACCTTCTCGGGCGGCGTGCCGTATGCCTCGATGAAGTGGCGCAGGATGTCCCGGAACGGCCGGCCCGCGCGCATGACGTCGGGCGGAAGATTGAACATTTCGACGAGGCGGTTGTTCCACAGCTTGGTGCGGCTGTCGCCGTCGATCACGACAAGACCTTGATCCATGTTGTCGAGTGTCGCGGAAAGCAGGGCCGAGTTCTCGGCGAGCAGATCCTCGCGCCGCTTGCGCTCGGTCACGTCGCTATAGGTGATGACGACGCCGCCATCCGGCATCGGACGGCTGCGGCGCTCCACCACCCGCCCGTCGAGGGTCGGGCCGCTGAGGACGCGCGGCCCGCCGGAGCGGAACTCGCCGATCCGCACCGACACGGTGTGTTCGAGTTCGTCGGCGGCCTGTCCCATGCGCTCGCCCAGGCGGCGGACCAGATCGCGCGCGGGCATGCCGACATGGAGCGTGTCGTGAGTCAGATTCAGCAGCTCGACCACGCGGCCGTTCCAGCTCCGGATCTTCATGTCGGCGTCGAGCACCAGCATGCCCTGATCCATGTTGTCGAGCGTCGCGGAGAGCAGCGCGCCCTTTTCCTCGAGCGCGCTTTCGCGCAGCTTCAATTCTGTGATGTCGGCGTAGGTGACGACGAGGCCGCCATCGGGCATGGCGCGGCTGCGGCGCTCGATGATCCGGCCGTGCGGGCCGAGATCGGTCATGACGCGCCCGCCGCCCTCGCGGAATTCCACAAGGCGCCGCGCGACGCGCTCTTCGAGATTCTCCATCGCGGCGCCGCCGCGCGCGCCGATGAAGCGCACGATGTCGGCCATCGGCCGTCCGACGTGGATCATGTCGTCCGGGACGCCGAGAAGGTCGATGACGCGCCGGTTCCAGCTGCGGATGTTCATGCCGGCGTCGAGCACCAGCATGCCCTGATCCATGTTGTCGAGCGTCGCCGCCAACAGGGTGCTCTTTTCCTCGAGCGCGCGTTCGCGCTGGGTCAGGTCGGTGACGTCGGTGTGGGTCAGGACCGAGCCGCCGTCGGGCATGTCGCGCCGACGCCGCTCGATCACCATGTTGTTGCGCAGGCGACGGGAAAAAACGCGATTCGATTCGGTGCTGAGCTCGGCCATGCGCCGCTGGGTAAGTTCCGCGGGATCGCCCGCGCCCAGTTCGCCCTGGCGCGCCAGTTGCGCGACGATCTCCTCGATCGGCATGCCGACACGGAGGAACCCGGGCGGCAGCGCGTATTGGGTCACCAGCCGCTCGTTCCACATCCGCGCGCGGTTCCCGGCATCCATCACCATGATGCCCTGGTCCATGTTCTCGAGAACCGCCGACAGCAGCGCGCTCTTTTCCGCCAGTTCGCTTTCGCGTTTCCGCGCCTCGGTGACGTCGGTATAGGTCAGCACGATGCCGCCGTCGGGCAGCGGGCGGCGGCGCCGTTCGATGTCGCGGCCCTGAAAATTCTCGGACGGCATCGCCATCGCGCCGGGTTGCGAAAAGTCGGCGATGCGCGCCGCGACCATCTCGGCATAGCGGGGGTCGTCCTTGCCGGCGTGACGATGCATCGCCGTGACCATGTCGATCAGCCTGGTTCCGACCCGCCACAGACCGTGGGGCACGCCGAGCAGATCGAGCAGTCGATCGTTCCACAGACGGACGCGGAGATCGGCATCGAGCACCAGCATGCCCTGATCCATGTTGCCGAGCGTCGCCGTCAAGAGACGGTGCTGATCGTCGAGGCGCCGCTGCTGTTCCTTGAGCGCCGTGATGTCGGTAAAGGTGCGGATCGCGCCGCCGTCGGGCATTTTATTGGTGTGATGCTCGATCACGGTGCCGTTGGGGCGGACGCGGACGCTTTCTTCCGTGGAGCCGCGCAGCTGCGCCAGGCGTCGGCCGGTCAGCGCATGGGCGTCGCCGCCGCCATACTCGCCGGCCGCCGCGGCACAGCGCACCAGCTCGGTCGCCTTCATGCCCGGCCGGATCATGTCGGGCGTGAGGCCGTTCATTTCGATGAAGCGGTTGTTCCACATCACGACGCGGGAATTGGCGTCGTTGACCAGAACGCCCTGATGCATGTTGTCGAGCGTCGCTTGCAGGAGGGCGGATTTTTCCGCGAGCTCGTTCTCGCGCTGTTTCAGCGCGGCGATGGTGGCGATAAGATTCGCCTGCGCGGTGGCCGCGCGCTCTTCGGCCTCGACCGACGGCGTGCGGTCGCGTCCGGTGCCCCGGTAGCCGGTGAAGACGCCGTCGGCATCGAAAATCGGCGCGCCGCTGACGGAATAGTGGCAACGCCGTCCCGATACGGTGCGCCGCGTATAGCGGACGTCGCGGAACGCCTCGCGCCGGCCGATGGTCTCGCGCAGAGTCGCGCGATCGAGGTCTTCGACTCCGGGAAGACTCTCGTAAATGATCCGGCCGATGAAGTCCTCGCCGCCGGAGATCGTGCTGAGATCGGGCCGGTTGGAAACGAATGTCAGGCGCATCGTCGCGTCGGTTTCCCAGAACCAGTCGGCGCCGGCCTGGGCAAACACGCGAATCAATTCGGCGTCGCCCGGCGCGCGAGGGGCGGAGGAACGTTCATTCAGGACGATGGCGGTCTCGCCGCCTGCGCCGGTGCCTCGCGACAGCTGGACCAGGCGGCGGACGATGCCGGATTTGGTGTAGACCTCGGTCTCGGCGCGCACCCATTCGCCGGCGCTGGCTGTTTCGAACAGGCGGCGTCCTTCATCGCGGTCGGCGAAATGACAGACCAATGCGCAGAGGGCGCGCTTGCCGTCGTTCGGCGCGGCGAAATCGTCGCGGGCGACGTCGTTCTGGAACAGGATCGCGCCGTTGCGGTCGAACAGCGTCGACAGCACGGCGGGCGTTGCCGGCATCGCCGGCGCCACCGCCGCCTTCTTTTTTTCCAGGACCCGAACCTGACCCATACCGGGCTCCCCACCATGTAGAGTCATGAACGCGACTCGACCGAGAAGCCATGCTCGCACGGTAAGGTTTAAAATTGGTCAACCATACAAACGCGGGTACTTGACGAAAATCCGCCCTCAGCCGGATCGCGGCAGCATCGCCCCCAACGGTTTGCCGCCGAATATGTGAACGTGAAGATGCGGCACTTCCTGACGGGCGTGCTCGCCATTGTTAACGAGCAGGCGGAATCCGTCGCCGGTCACGCCCAGCAATTCGGCGGTCTTGCCGACCGCCCGGAAAAGGCCGGCGACCGCCTCGGGCGACGCCTTGCCGGCGAACTCGTCGAAGGTGACGTACTCGCCCTTGGGGATGACCAGCGCGTGGATCGGCGCCAGGGGCCGGATATCGTGAAAGGCGAGGGCATATTCATCTTCGTAAATTTTCTTCGCCGGCAGCTCGCCGCGCAGAATCCGCGCGAACACATTGTTGCGGTCGTATGCCATGAAACGATCAGCCTTTCTTGCCGCGCGCGGCCTTTTCCGCGAGGCCCGACGTGCCGGCCCGCGCTTCGAGCACCCGCCAGATCTCGGCCGGCGTGACGCCGGCGGCGACCCACAGGGCCAGGAGGTGATAGAGCAGATCGGCGCTCTCGGCGGCGAGGCGGGCACGGTCGCCTTTCACCGCCTCGATGATGGTTTCGGTGGTTTCCTCGCCGAGCTTCTTGGCGATCAGCGGTGTGCCGCCTTCCAGAAGTCTGGCGCTATAGGATTGCGCGGGATCGCCGCCGCGGCGCGACGCGATCGTGTCGTAAAGCTTGTCGAGGGCGGAGCCGTCAGGTTCGGACATGCTCTTCGCTAGCATATTTGCGCCCGCCGCGTCAGCAGGCGCGGATGCGCGCGCCTTCGACTGAGGCTAGATCAACTAAACGTATAAACCGGCCGGCCGCGCAGCCGGTCGGTGAATTGGCGCGCGGTGCGCTGGGCGTCGAACAACAGCGCGCCTTTTTGCACGACGAAGCGCGTCGCGGGCTTGCCGCCGAAACCGACCATGAACTGATAGCGCGACTGGCTTGTGACCCCGTCGAAATCGAAGGTCAGGCCGAGCTGATGCGCGTGCTGCATTCCGCTCCAGACCAGGGCGCTGACGGCCCCGGCATGAGCGATCCGCTCGTTCCGGCTCGAGAGGTAATAGTAATAGGAGTGGTCGTCCCAGACGAACATGGACTGGGCGTGAATCTCGCCCTTGGCGTCCGTCGCGGTCAGGATTCGCGCCTGGCCGTGCGCCCGCGCCGCCGCATAGATGGCGGGGACGAGGCGCATGTCGACATAGGATTTTTCGTCGAGATTGGCGGCGTAGTACCGCGCGAAGGAATCGGCGTCCTCGTTTTCCGCGATGGTCAGCGAGTCCTGGGCGCGGCGCACGATGTTGCGGGTCTTGTCGCGCATCTCCGACCAGATCGCCTGTTCCGGCTGGGCGCAGTCGGCGAGGAAGGTGTGCTGTACGCTGGCCTGATAGCCGAGCGCCTGGAACGGCAGCACGTCGGTAAAGGACGGATCGAGGCGGATCGTGACGTGATCGAAATCGGGCAGTTTTTCCAACAGTTCGGTGACGGCGCTGAAAAAGGCGCGCTGGCGGGATTCGATTTTCTTGCCCTCGACACTGACGACCGGGCCCAGCGTCCGGGTCAGCGGCGGCATCGGGCATTCGCGGAACATCATCTTGCTGCGATAGGCATAGCGCAGATAGCCGCGTTCCGTTTCGACCTGGGCCCATTGACCAGGCGCGACGGTATCGAGCCACCAATCCTCGTGGAAAATCGACTTGCGCAATTGTCCTCCTGGCGCGCTCGACCCCTTCGAGCGGCGTGGTGCGTAAAATGCGGGCCAAAATTTAAGGGGTAGTTATTGCGCGATGATTAATTTGCGGAAATGTCACCGCACCGCGATCCCGGCGCGGCTCATTGCCGCCTTGGCGTCCGCGATCCGATAGGTCCCGAAATGGAAGATCGAGGCCGCCAGCACCGCGGTGGCATGGCCGTCGCGAATGCCGTCGACCAGATGACCGAGCGTTCCGACCCCGCCCGAGGCGATGACCGGCACCGGCACCGCGTCGGCGACGGTTCTAGTTAACGGAATGTCAAAACCGCGCTTGGTTCCGTCGCGGTCCATCGAGGTCAGCAGAATCTCGCCGGCGCCCGACGCCACCATGCGTCTCGCCCATTCGACCGCGTCGATGCCGGTGGCGCGGCGCCCGCCATGCGTGAAGACCTCCCACTTGTCCGGCCCGGTCTGTTTGGCGTCGATCGCGACGACGATGCACTGGCTGCCGAATTTCTCGGCGGCTTCGGCCACGAATTCGGGGCGCGATACCGCCGCGGTGTTGATCGAGGTTTTGTCGGCGCCGGCAAGCAGCAGCTTGCGGATATCGTCGAGCGTGCGCACCCCGCCGCCGACCGTCAGCGGCATGAAACACTGCTCGGCGGTGCGCGCCACCACGTCATAGAGCGTGTCGCGATTGTCGGACGACGCGGTGATGTCGAGAAAGCACAGTTCGTCCGCGCCTTCCTTGTCGTAAAGCCGCGCCTGTTCCACCGGGTCGCCGGCATCGACCAGATCGACGAAATTGACGCCTTTGACGACGCGGCCGGCGGTGACGTCGAGACAGGGAATGACGCGCATTTTCAGCATGCGGCGCTCACGCCACCGGATAGGGTTCGCCGACGAAGACGCGGGCGTGATAGCCCTTGGAGCCGATCGCCTGCGCCAGCGCGCTGCGCGGATCCAGATTGGCCTGGAGCGAGGTCAGCACGCGCGCGAAATCGTATTGCGGCCGCCAGCCCAGCTCCTGCCGCGCTCGCTCGTTGACATAGACCCGGCCGATGCCGGGAAACATCTTCCAGCCGCGCCGCGAATATTCCGCTTCCCAGCCCGGGATATGGCGGCTGACGACGCGCGCCGCGCCGTTGCGCAGATCGTGGAGATCGTCGCGGGTGAACGGCGTCGTCGCCGAAATGACGTATTTGCGGAAACCGAGCGTCGGGGCCAGATGCGAGGCGAGCAGATGCGCGCTCACCACGTCGGCGATATCGACGCGGCGATACAGGAACTCGTTGGCTTTGACGTTGCCGTCGGCATAGGAATCGCGCACGTCGCGATTGTCGTCGGCTTCCGGGAAAAAGCGCGACGTGCGCAGCACGACGCAATTGAGGCCGTGGTTGCGATGGAACAGCTGGCACAGATCCTCCGCCGCGGCCTTGGTCACGCCATAGATGTTCTTCGGCACCGGCGTCACGTCCTCGGTGATCCACGCGGCGGGCGCGCCCTCGGGCGGCGTCATCGCGTCGCCGAACACGCTGGTCGTGCTCGTGAAGATGAAGGCGCCGACCTTCTCGGCGGCGGCCTCCTCGAGGAGGTTGAGCGTGCCCGAGATATTGGTGTCGATGAAATCCTGCTGCGAATGGGTCGCGACATGGGGCTTGTGCAGCGTCGCGGCGTGGAACACGGCCTGCACGCCGTTCATCGCGCGCTTCACCGCGGCGCGGTCGGCGACCGAGCCGACCTGCAAGGTGAACGGCGAGGGCAGGATGTCGAGTCCGACCACTTCCTGGTTAAGCTCGCGCAAGGTACGCACCAGCGCCTCGCCGAGATGCCCCGAACTGCCGGTAACCAGAATCCTCATTGTCCGCCCGCGACCGCCAACGCTTCACCAAGATCGATTCGGCCTTCATATAGCGCGCGGCCGAGGATCGCGCCCGGAATTTGACGCGATTTCAGCGCCCGCACGTCGTCCAGCGACGAAACGCCGCCGGAGGCGATGACGGGAATGGCGACGGCTTGCGCCAGTCTCGCCGTGGCGTCGACATTGACGCCCTGCATCGCGCCGTCGCGGTCGATATCGGTGAAGATGATGGCGGCGACCCCGGCATCCTCGAAGCGCCGCGCCAGGTCGAGCGCCGTCGTATCGCTGGTCTCGACCCAGCCGCGCACCGCGACCTTGCCGTGCCGCGCGTCGATGCCGACCGCCACCCGGCCGGGAAATTCGCGCGCCGCGTCTCTGACCAGCGCCGGATCGTTGAGCGCGGCGGTGCCGAGAATCACCCGCGCTAGCCCCGCGCCGAGCCAGCGCGCGATCGCGTCCCGCTCGCGTATGCCGCCGCCGAGCTGCACCGGGATTTTCACCGCGCCGAGGATCGCCCGCACCGCCTGTTCGTTGACCGCCGTGCCGGCGATGGCGCCGTCGAGATCGACGATGTGCAGCCATTGCGCTCCGGCGGCGGCGAAATCGCGCGCCTGCGCGGCGGGATCGGCGTTGAACACCGTCGCCTTGTCCATGTCGCCGCGCAACAGGCGCACGCATTGGCCGCCTTTGAGGTCGATGGCGGGATAGAGGATCACGGCCGCCATCCGAGGAAATTGGTGAGAAGGCGCAGGCCGGTCTCCTGGCTTTTTTCCGGGTGGAATTGCGTGCCGACCAGATTGTCGCGGCCGATCGCCGCCGTGATCGGGCCGCCATAGTCGGCGGTCGCCAGGACATGGTTCGGGTCGGCGCATTGGAAGCCGTAGGAGTGCACGAAATAGGCATGCGCGCCCGGCGCGATGCCGGCAAACACCGGATGCGCGCCGCGGAACTGCAACTGGTTCCAGCCCATATGCGGAATCTTCAGCGAAGGATCGGACGGCGTCAGCCTGGCGACGTCGCCCGCGATCCAACCGAGCCCGGCCACGGTCTCAAACTCGAGGCCGCGCGTCGCCATCAACTGCATCCCGACGCAGATGCCGAGGAACGGCTTGCCGCCGCCGATCACCTGCTCGTTCAGCGTCTCGATCATGCCCGGCAGCGCGGCGAGGCCGCGCTTGCAATCGGCGAAGGCGCCGACGCCGGGCAGCACGATGCGCTCGGCCGCCCGGACTTTGGCCGGGTCGCCCGTCACCGCGATCTCCGCCGCCAATCCCGCTTCGCGCGCCGCGCGCTCGAGCGCCTTGGCGGCCGAGCGCAGATTGCCCGAGCCGTAATCGACGATGGCGACGATCATTTACAGACTTCCGCCGAGCACGCCCTTGGTCGAAGGCACCGTGTTGCCGCGGCGCGGGTCGATC
>Ga0134126_10007043_pt1 | contig 14117 bp, 10 predicted proteins | sample KB31752_FD_96881 | JGI IMG/M metagenome (GOLD analysis project Ga0134126, IMG submission 96881) | Terrestrial soil microbial communities with excess Nitrogen fertilizer from Kellogg Biological Station, Michigan, USA - KB3-175-2 | ecosystem: Environmental > Terrestrial > Soil > Unclassified ... | reverse complement strand
CGTGGTCATCGGGGACCGGCTCGGGCTGTATGCGGGCCTGGCCGCCGGGGGGCCGTCGACGGCGGCGGAACTCGCGGCGCGGACCGGGACCGACGCGCGCTATGTGGCGGAGTGGCTCGCCGGGCAGGCGGCCGGCGGGTACGTCGAGTACGCCGGCGGGCGGTTCTCGCTCAGCGCCGAGCAGGAACTCGCGCTGGCCGACCCGGCTGGCCCGGTCGACGTGGCCGGGGCGTTTACGCTCGCGCTCGGTGCGGTCACGGCGGTGCCCGCCGTGACCGCGGCGTTCCGCTCCGGGGAGGGGATCGGCTGGCATGAGCAGGCGGCGGACGTGTTCACGGGATGCGAGCGGTTCTTCCGGGCCGGCTACGCGGCGCACCTCGTGCAGGACTGGCTGCCCGCGCTCCCCGGGATCGTCTCGCGGCTGACCGCCGGCGGCAGCGTCGCGGACGTCGGGTGCGGGCTCGGGGCGTCGAGCGTGCTGCTCGCGTCCGCGTTCCCCGCGTCGCGCTTTTCGGGCTCCGACTACCACGCGGGGTCAATCGCGCAGGCGACCAAGCGGGCCGCCGACGCGGGGGTCGCGGACCGGGTGACGTTCGAGACCGCGACCGCGACCTCGTTCTCCGGCACCGGCTACGACCTCGTGACGACCTTTGACTGCCTGCACGACATGGGCGACCCCGTCGGGGCGGCGCGGCACATCCGCTCGGCGCTGGCGGCTGACGGGTCGTGGCTCATCGTGGAGCCGATGGCCGCGGACACCATCGAGGGGAACCTGAACCCGGTCGGGCGGGTGTACTACAACTTCTCGACACTGCTGTGCCTGCCGAACGCACGCTCGCAGAGCACGGATGCCAACGGCGCCGGCGGCGCGATGCTCGGCGCGCAGGCCGGGGAAGCGGCGATCCGCTCGGTCGTGCTCGCCGCTGGGTTCTCGTCCTTCCGGCGGGCCGCCCAGACACCGTTCAACCTGGTCTACGAGGCCAAGCCCTGAGAGGCTTGACGCATGGGCGAGCACGCCAATGCTGAGGGGGGCACGATCGCCGGCCCGGTGCCGCCGGAGGGGGCGGCACCGGACGGCGGCCGGGCCGCCGCGCTCGGGCGCGCCAGCGACGCGCTCGTCGCGGCCGCGGACGCGCTCTGCGACCTGCACGCCTACGCTGACGCCGCCCGGACGCTGCGTACCGCGCTGTCCTACTGGCCCGCCGGGACCGGTGACTCCAGGCGACGCCTTGACGTGCTCGACCGGCTGGCCCGGTGCGCCGAACTGTGCTCCGAGCACGCGGAGGCGGCCGCTCTCCTCGCAGAGCTCGCCGACTGCCGCGCGGCATCCGGTGACGTTGCCGGGCTTGCGGCCGCCGCGCGGCGGCTCGCCACCGTGCAGGAGGTGCGCGGCGACTGGCCCGCCGCGCTGGCGGCGCGGGAGCGGGCGGCGCTCGCCTTCAACCAGGCAGGAATGCCGGGCGAGGCCGCGATCGACCGGCTGGCCGTCGCCGCGCACCAGCGGGGCGCGGCCAGCTACTCCACCGCCCTGGCCACGCTTTCCCTGGCGGCGGCGGACGCGGCGGCCAGCGGGCGGGACGACCTCACGCTGCGCGTCGCTGGGCTGCGCGGCAACGTGGTCACCCGTCTCGGTGACGCGGCTACTGGCCTCGCGGACGTTCGCGAGGCCATAGGCACGGCGCTGCGCCTTGAGCTCCCGGTGGTGGCCGCCGAGCTGCAGCAGCGCCTAGCCGATGCGCTGGAGCACGCCGGCGACTACCACGGTGCGACGGAGGCGTACGGCGCGGCGTACCAGTACTGCGACATGCACGGTGCGGACAGTGTGGGGCACCTGTGCCGCGCGTGCGCCGCAGCGGTGCTGTTCAACAGGGGCGAATGGGACCTCGCCGTCGCCGTGTGCACGGAGGTGCTCGCCGAACCTGGCACGGCGGCACACCCGCGGGCGGTCAGCGGCTGCCTGCTCGGGCTGATCACCGCGCTGCGCGGGGCGGCTGCCGACGCCCGGCCGCATCTGCTCTCCGCCGCCGCGCTGAGCGCACGGATCGAACTCGTCGCCGTCGAGCTGCTGTCGGCCTGGGGGCTCGCGGTGCTCGACGCGGACGCGGGGGCCGTGGCTGCCGCCGCCGACCGGCTCCGGTCGGCCCTCGCGCTGGTCACCCGGACGCAGGAGCGGCATTACTGCGTGCCGATGCTGCAGTGGGCCGCGACGTTCTTCATCGGGGCGGGGCTCGCGGACGACGCGCGGGCCTGCGCTTCCGCGCTGACGTCGATCTGCGAGGCGACCGGACAGCCGGAGGCGATCGCCACCCTCGCCCACGTGCTCGGGGAGACGCTGCTGGCGGCTGACCCGGTAGCGGCCGGCCGGGAGCTACGGCGGGCGGCGGGGATGTTCGGCGAGCTCCGGCTGCCGTTCGCGCAGGCTCAGGCGCAGCTGCGGGCGGCGCAGGCGGACGCCAAGGTCGCCTCGGTGGCTCCAGCTGCGTCCCCAGACGGAGTCGTGGGCAAGCCGGTGACTGCGCGGGAACTGCTGGCCAACGCGCGGCAGACGGTTTCCAGGCTGGACGCTGGGCCGCTGCTCCAGCGGTGCGCGCAGGCGCTCGCTGAGCTGGCGGAGTCCGCGGGGACGGGGCCCGGCGGCGAGGTCCGCGACGACCGCCGTCAACTGCGCCGGAAGGCCAGGGACCTCGCCGGCCTCACCGCCCGGGAGCTAGACGTGATGGCGCTCGTCGCGGGCGGCAACACCTCGCGGGAGGTGGGCGCGGCGCTGTTCATCAGCCCACGGACGGTCGAGATGCACGTCCAGGGGACTTTGCTCAAGCTGGGCTGCCGGACGCGCGCTGAGGCGGTCCGCAAGCTAACCGAACTGGGCGCACTCAGCGCCTAGGCGCTACGCCTGCGCTTGTACCCGATCCTCGCATTTGACCGCGAGGGCATCGACGGCCAGGACTCCAGATGGGGAGCAGATCAGGGGGTTGATGTCGAAGGCCGTTAGGCACTCGCCCACGTCGGTGACCAGAGCGGAGAAGGCGACGATCGCGCTGATGACCGCTTCCTGGTCGCACGGGGGCTGGCCGCGGACGCCGTTGAGGATCTTGGCGACGCGCAACCCGCCGAGCATCGCGCTGGCCGCCTGACTGGTGAGCGGCGGCAGCGCGACAGCGCGTTCGGCGAGGTGCTCGGCGAGGACTCCCCCGGCACCGACGATGATCAGCGGGCCGAGGGCCGGGTCGCGGGCCATGCCCAGGATGAGTTCCTGGCCTGGCGCGGCCATTTCGGTGACGGTAACCCGGGGGCCGAGGCGGGCGGATAGGTCCGCGTAGGCTTCGGCCAGCTCGGCTGGGTCCGCGATGCCGAGACGGACGCCGCCTACATCCGATTTATGCGAAATGCCGGGCATATCGGTTTTGAGGGCGACCGGGTAGCCGATTCCGGCCGCAGCAGCGAGGGCTTGGTCCAGGGTGGCGGCTGCGGCGGCGCGGACGGCCGGGATGCCATAGTCGCGCAGCATGGCGAAGAGGCCGGCGCCGGGCAACGCGCCAGCGGCGAGGGCTGCCGACCATCGGCTGCGACGCACGGAAGCGGCTGCTGTGCTCACTGGGGCTGAAGCGATTGCTACCTGAGCGGCGCCCGACGGCATCGGGTCCGATGGATGTGGCTTTGGTGTCGCTGCAGCGACACCAAAGCCACATCCATCCTGCTGCTCGGGTGGGGATGCTGGGCGCGCAAGGAGGTGGCGCAAGGCCAGGAGGCCGGTGCGGGTTGATTCGAGGACCGGAATGCCGGAATCGCGGAGGCGGGCGGCGGCGTCGGTGTCGATCGCCGCCGGGATCGAGGCGAGGACCGCCAGGGGCTTGTCGGTTTTCGCGGCGGCGGCGAGCAGGGCCGTGCGATAGGAGTCGTCGCCGTCGTATTCGGGGACCAGGTCCACGGCGAGCGCGACCGCGCCGACGCCAGGGTCATCGGCGAGGGTGCACAGCGCTTCGGTGAACAGGACTTCCGGGTCGCGGCCGGTCCCCCACACGTCCAGCGGGTTGCCGGGTTCCAGGCCCGGGTCGAGGACCGCCGCGAGCCGCCGCCTGGTGTCCTCGCTGATCGGCGCGAACGGCACGCCGACGGCTGCCGCCAGGTCCGCCACGTGGGCCCGCTCGAAGCCCGAGTCGTGCACGGTCGCGAGCCCCCGGCCTGGCAGCAGGCCGCCGGTTGCCTGGCCGCTCCGCTCGCCGCTGCCCGCGCCGTTGCGGGCGGCGGACCGGCCAGGCCGCTTGGCGAGGGTGAACAGTTCCAGGGTGTCGGCGAGTTCCGCGAGGTCGCTGACGCGGTGGACTCCGTAGGCTGCGGCCAGGGCCTGCCAGGCGCCGTCGCCGGCCGCCAGGGCACCCGAGTGCGCCGCGACCAGGGACCTGCTCGCCGCCGACGTGCCTGCTGGGAGCAGGAAAACGGGCAGGTCGCGGGCCGCCGCGTCGGCCAGCACCGCGCGCAGCGCCGGCGCGTCGCGGATGGCCTCAAGGACAAGCGCGAGGACTTTGGTCTCCGGCAGCGTGAGTGCGTACCGCGCGTACGCGGCGGCCGGGGTGACGAGTTCCTGTCCAGACGAGACGGCGAGCGTGAACCCGAACGCGCGCCTGGTGCGCAGCAACGCGGAGAACACCGACCCGGAGTGCGTGACTAGCGCGACCGGTCCCGCCGGGAGCCGATCTGGCTCCGTGTACCCGATCGCGCGCAGCCCCCGTGCCACGTTCACGAACCCCATGCACCCGGCCCCGCACACGGCCATCCCGGCAGCCCTGGCGGCACAAGCGATCCGCTCGCGGAGCCCCGGCCCAGCGAGCGTGTCGCCGGCGTCCACCGCGGAACCGAAGATCACCGCCGAGCGGACGCCCGCTGCCGCGGCCGCGCGGACCTGCTCCTCAAGCGCCGTGTCGGGGACCGCGAGGAGCGCCAGGTCCACCGGCTCAGGAAGGTCGGCGAGGCTCCGATAGCACCGGGCGCCGCCAATCTCGGCATAGCGGGGGTTGACCAGGTAGCCGCGCGGCTGGCACGGCGACTTCGCGACCTCTTCGATCATCCGCGCGCCAAGGCTGCCGGCCCGGGGCGACGCGCCGACGAGCGCGACCGACCGGGCCTCCAGCATGGCAGTGAGGGGTGCGAAGTCCTCAGGCACGGCGGGGGCGGGACTTGCGGCGGTCGGAGATCGCGGCCTTGGCCGCCTGCATGCCGGGGATACCGCAGACGCCGCCGCCCGCGTGGGTCGCGCTGCTCGCGTAGTACAGGCCCTGGATGGGGGTGCGGTAGTCCGCGAAGCCGGGGGCCGGGCGGAGGTGGAAGAGCTGCTCCAGGGAGAGCTCCCCGTGGAAGATGTTGCCGCCGATCAGGCCGTAGTCATGCTCCATGTCGTAGGGGCCGACGACGTCGCGGTGCAAGATGGCTGACTTGAAGTTGGGGGCGACCTCGTTGTAGGTGTCGATCACCCGGTCGGCATATTTCTCCAGTTCGTCGCGGTGCGGTTCTTCGTTCCAGGTCGCCGGCACCCACTGGGTGAACAGGGACATGATGTGGTAGCCCGCGGGCGCGAGGGTCTTGTCGAAGGCGGTGGGGATCACGCCGTCGGAGAACGGGCGGACGGCGGGACGGCCTTCGCGGGCGTCGATGAACGCGCGCTCGATGTACTCCATGGACGGCGCCATCTCGACCGACCCTGTGTGGTGTTCCTGCAGGTGGGTGCCGGGGTTGGCGGTGAAGTCGGGCAGCTCGCCGAGCGCGAGGTTGATCTTCACGACGCCGGAGCGGGTCTTCCAGCGCTCGATGTCCTGCGCGAAGTCTGCCGGGAGGTTTTCCCTGCCCACGTGGTCGAGGAACGCGGTCTTGGGATGCAGGGAGGTGACGACGATCTTCGCCGTGATCTCGTCGCCGTTGTCGAGGACGACGCCAGTGGCGCGGCCTTGCGTGGTCTGGATCTTCGCAACCCCGGCGTTCGTCCTGATCGTGACCCCGAATGACTGTGCCGAACTCGCGATCGCGCCCGCGACCGCGCCCATGCCGCCTTCCGGGAAGCCCCAGCTGCCCAGGCGGCCGTCGCCCACGTCACCGATCGAGTGGTGCGCCATCACGTAAGCGGTGCCCGGCTCGTACGGGCCGGCCCAGGTGCCGATCACGCCGTTGACCGCGAGGGCGCCCTTGAGCTGCGAGCTCTCGAACCAGTCGTCGAGCAGGTCGGCGATCGACATCGTCATCAGCCGCGTGACGTCGGCGATCGTCCTGACGTCCAGGCCGCGGTGCCGCCAGGCGAGCTTGAGGGTCTCCCGCAGGTCTTTCGGCTTGCGGGAACCGAGGTTCGGCGGGACGGTCAGCAGGAGCGGGCCGAGCACGTCGGCCAGGCCGCCGAGCCAGGCGTTCCACTTGGGGTAGGCGTCGGCGTCCTTCTTCGACCATTTCGCGATCTCGTCGTAGGCGCGCTGCGAGTCCTCCTCGTACAAGGTGAGCGACCCGCCTTCCGGGTAGGCCTGGTAGTACGGGCCCATCGGGAAGACCTTGTAGCCGTGCTTCGCGAGCTGCAGGTCTTGCAGGATGCTCGGCGGGAGCAGGGACATCACGTACGACAGGCGGGTGACCTTGAACTGCGGTGCGTCCGGCCACGGCGCCTCCGTGGTCGCGGCACCGCCGGTCGTGCCCCGTTGTTCGAGTACCAGCGTCCGCGCGCCGCTCCGGGCCAGGTAGGCGGCCGCCACCAGGCCGTTGTGCCCGCCGCCGATGACGATCGCGTCGTAGCTCTCGCGTGCCATGTTCTGGTCGCCCTCCATACAGCGTCCCGCGCTCGCCTCCGCAAGCTTTGGCTCGCGCGTAGGATGTTTGACTGAACATTCAGTCTAGATTCCTGATACGATCCGAGACAAGGCCACCGGGCGACGGGGCACCGGGCCGCGACCCAGACGGGGCAGCGAGGACAGATGGCTCAGGGATCATCGGATGTGCAGGGCACCTCAGCGCGGCGCGAGCAGTTGCTGCGCTCCGCCCTAGAGGTCATCGTGGCGCGCGGTTACGCGGACACGCGGATCGCCGACGTCGCCGAGCACGCCGGAACGTCGCCCGCATTGGTCATCTACTACTTCAAGACCCGCGACCAGCTCCTGACCGAGGCGCTGCGCTACTCCGAGGACGGCTGGTACGCCGCAGGCACCACCCGGCTCGCCGCGATCGACTCGGCGGCCGGGCAGCTCACCGAACTGATCGCCATGACCTGCCTGCCGGGCACCGACCCAGCGCAGCGCTCGGAATGGCTACTCTGGCTCGACCTGTGGGCGCTGTCGCCGCGCAATTCAGGAGTGGCCTCCGTGCGGCGGAAGTTCGACGAGCGTTGGCGTTCCGCCATCTCGTCGACGGTGCTCGCGGGGCAGGCAAACGGTGAATTCTCCGCCGCTGTTGACGCTGACGAGTTCGCGGTGACACTATCAGCGCTACTCGACGGTATGGCCGTACAAATTGCCTTGGAAGATCCAGACGTGCCGCCTTCTCGGGCTTATGATCTCGCCATGCGATACGCGTCCAGCCAGCTCGGGTTCACCTGGGATTCGACCGAGCAATCGCGCAGAAGGAGTTGACTTCGATGGCGGCAGGCATTGAACTCGTCGGGCTCACCAAGCGGTTCGGACACGGGGCGACCGCACATGCGGCCGTCGACAATATCGACCTGTCAGTCTCCGGCGGCGAGTTCTTTTCGCTGCTTGGACCCTCTGGCTGCGGGAAAACCACGACGCTGCGGCTAATCGCCGGCTTCGAGGAACCGACGGCCGGGCGGATTCTGCTCGACGGGACCGACGTCTCCGGCATGCCGCCGCACAAGCGGAATGTCAACACGGTCTTTCAGTCGTACGCGCTTTTCCCGTTCCTTTCGGTGTTCGACAACGTGGCGTTCGGCTTGAAGCACGCTTCGGCGTCAAAGGCAGAACTGCGGCAGCGGGTAGGTGACGCGCTTTCCCTGGTTTCCATGAGCGCTTATTCCGCGCGGCGGCCGGCGCAGTTGTCTGGCGGCCAGCAGCAGCGGGTCGCCCTGGCCCGCGCGCTGGTGCTGAACCCGTCGGTGCTGCTGCTTGACGAGCCCCTTGGTGCCCTGGACGCCAAGCTGCGGCGGTCGCTGAAGGTGGAACTCAAGGCGCTGCAGGAGCGGGTCGGGATCACGTTCATCTACGTGACCCACGACCAGGAAGAGGCGCTGACGATGTCCGACCGGCTGGCGGTCATGAACTCCGGCCGGATAGCCCAGATCGGCACGCCGCAGGAGGTGTACGAGTCGCCGGCTGACGCCTACGTGGCCGACTTCCTCGGTGCGGCGAACCTCCTCACGGTCAGCGTGGCGCAGCGGGTGCTTGACGGTACCTCGACGATCACCGTGGGCGAGATTTCGCTGGAGACAGCCAACCCGGTGCCTGCCGCCGCAGGAGCTGCCGCGCAGGCGGTGATCCGCCCCGAACGGGTGCGCATCGAGCCGCACGGGTCGACCGGGGTGAACCGGGTCCCGGCGATGGTGGAGCGCCTGGTTTACCTAGGAGCGGCCACCCAGGTCATGCTCCGGCTCGCCACGGGCGAGTCGCTGCAGTCGGTGGTCCAGAACGAGGACGCTTCCTCGTGGTCGCAGGGCACGCCCGTGCAGGCCTACCTCCCGCCGGACGCGCTACGCGTCCTCGCCGGGGACGCCGCGCCCGCCGTGGCCGCCGAGGCTCCGCTGGCCAGCTAGTCGGTCTTCTCCGGCAGCCAGTAGTCAGCCGGCGGCTGCAGTACGCAGAACTCGTTGCCGTCTGGGTCTTCGAGGATGTGCCAGGTCCAGCCGTTTTCCTCGATAGGCGCGATGGTCTGCATGGTCGCGCCGAGTTCGATGACCCGGCTGACCTCCACGTCGAGGTCGCGGGTGCGCAGGTCCAGGTGGAGGCGGTTCTTGTCGTGCTTCTCATCCTGCGTGCGCTGCAGCAGGATCTCCACGCCGAAACCGTCGGCGGGCAGCAGGCTCCGGTAGGTGGTGCTCTCGCCGCCAGCGTCGGCGTAGCCGAGCGCGGCGCTCCAGAACGCGGCGGCACGGTCGAGGTCCGCACAGTCAATCACGACGGCCAACTCGCCGCCGACATAAGGGTTCGGCTGCCAGGTCACCCGCGGCACTTTACCCGCTGCTCACACACCCCTAACAGGGCCGGCGGAATGGCTGACTGCCCCCTGGAGTTGGCGGTGAATATGACAACTCTGGGGCTTATCGGAAGCGGACACATCGGCGGCACGGTGGCCAGGCTGGCGGTCGACGCCGGGTATGACGTGGTGCTCAGCAACTCGCGGGGGCCCGCCACCCTGGCCGGGCTCGTGGCGGAACTCGGTCCCCGGGCCCGCGCGGCCGCTGGCGCGGATGCCGCCCGCGCCGGGGACATCGTGCTGGTGTCGATCCCGGTGCTCGCGTACCCGTCGCTGCCGGCCGCGGCACTGGCGGGAAAGACCGTGCTCGACACGGGCAACTACTATCCCGCACGCGACGGGCAGATCGAGGCGCTCGACGACCGGTCGCTGACCGACAGCGAGTACCTCGCGCAGTTCACCCCGGGCGCGCGGGTCGTGAAGGTGTTCAACAACATCTTCTTCAAGCACCTGCAGAACCTGGCCAGGCCCGCTGGCGCAGCCGACCGCAGCGCCCTGCCGATCGCCGGCGACGACGCTGGGACGAAGGGTGCGGTCACCGCCTTCCTCGACTCGATCGGGTACGACACGGTCGACTACGGCCCGCTGGCCGAGGGCTGGCGGCAGCAGCCAGGAACCCCCGTCTACGGTGCGCCCTACGGCGAGTTCGAGAACGAGAAGGGCACCCCGGCGAGCGCTGCTGTTCTCCGTGCCGGGCTCGCCGCCGCGACCCGGATGTAAGGCCAGGCAGTTCGCTAGGGCGTCTCGCCGGTGATCGCGGTGAGGGCCGCGAGCCCGGCGCCGCGTTCGCCTCTGGTGAGAAGCCGGTAGCCCAAGTAGCCGATGATGACGATGATCAGGGACATCGCCAGCATGATGGAGCCGAGGGCGTTCAGGGCCGGGCCGCCGTTGCCGCCGTGCTGGGTCGAGTAGATGATCACAGACATCGGGGTGTTGCCTGCACTTGAGGAGAGCAGGTCGACGATCACGAAGTCGTCGATCACGCCGGAGAACACCAGCACGGCGCTGGCGAAGATCGCGGGCGCGAGCAGCGGGACCATGACGCGGCGCATCACCTGGAACGGGTTCGCGCCCAGGTCGGCGGCGGCTTCCTCGTACTGGCGGCCGATCGTGACCAGGCGGGCCTGGACGACGATCGCAGGCCAGCTGACGTTCCAGGTGACCAGGCCGAGAACTTCCGCGGTCGTGCCCAGGTGGACCGTGCTGAACAGGGTCGTGAAGACGAAGAACATCGACACGCCGAAGATCAGCTCGGGGATCACGTAGGACAGGATCATCACGAAGTTGAACGTCGCCGGGATCGGGCCGCGCCAGCGGTTGATGCCGAGGGCGAAGGCCACGCCGAGCGGCACCGCGATGAGCGTAGTGAGGACCGACAGGCGCACGGTCTGGATGACCGCGGCGTGCAGCTGCGGGTTGTGCAGCACCGAGTTGACGTGGTCGCTGAAGTACCAGCGCCAGGAGAAGCCCTGCCAGGACGACTGGGACCGGCCGTTGTTGAACGAGAACAGCACGGCGATGACGATCGGCGCCAGGGACCACACCAGGTAGAGCCAGGTGAACCCCTCAAGGAACCACGCGTGCCGCCACGGATTGCGCCAGAACGGCGGCCGCTGCCGTTCTCGTGAGATACCCGGCGCGGGGGATGCCGCGGGGGCAGCCGGGGGCGGCTCGTCGGGCGCCTTGGTCGCAGTCATTGGACGGCCGCCTCCCTGTTGGTGGCGATGACGTAGTAGATCATCGGGACGAGCAGGACCAGCAAGAGCAGCAGCGAGAGGACCGCGCCCTGGCCTTCCAGGCCGGGGGTGCCCAGCTGACCCTGGATGAGGTTGCCGATCATCGACGTGGACGCCGCGCCAGAGAGCAGCTGGTTCGTGTAGTAGTCGCCCAGCATCGGGAGCACGGTGATCAGCAGGCCGGTCATGATCGGCTGCCGCGACAGCGGAAGCGTCACGTGGAGGAACGTGCGGGCGCGGCCGAGGCCCAGGTCGCGGCCTGCTTCGAGCAGCGCCGGGTCGATCCGGTCAAGGCCGGCGTACAGGACCATGATCAGGTACGGGATGTAGCCGTAGACGAGGCCGAGCACCACGGTGACCGCGTTGCCGCCCAGCCAGTTGACCGCTGAGATGCCCACCCAGCCGAGCACCTTGTTCACGTACCCGTGCGTGGCGAGCAGGTCGATCCAGGCGAGCATCCGCATCATGTAGCTGATCCAGAACGGCGCGATCAGCAGCACGAGGAACAGGGCCTTGCGGCGGCCGGCGAACTTCGCGACGAAGTAGGCCGCCGGGTAGCCGATGAGCAGGCAGAGCGCCGAGGCGATGGCGGTGTAGACGATCGTGCGGAGCACGATCGGGCCGGCGAACGACGAGCTGCCGAAGATGTCCCGCCAGACGTTGATGACGCCGGACGAGCTCCAGTCGAACGGGTTCCAGACCGCGACGGGGGCCTCGATGAGCTGGTCGAGCTTGCCCATCGCGATGGAGAGCACCGCGTAGAACGGCACGATGAACAAGATCGCGAGCCAGAGGATCCCTGGCACGGCCAGCACGACCCAGAAGACGTTCTTTCTCCCGCGCACTTCTCGCCCCCTAGATCCCGTTGCTCACGACGAGCCAGGCCTGCTGCCAGAGGGCGTCCGCGTCCACCGGGAGCTGCAGCTCGAACAAGCCGGTCTTGAAGTTCGACGGCAGCACCACCGTCGACGTGAGCGACGGCGGCAGGATCTGCTCCTTGACCAGGACCTGCGGTGTCACGCCGTTGAGCGGCTGCATGTACCCGTTCCACGAGATGTTGTCGAGCACCACCGGCAGGTCGAGCAGGTAGTTGAGGAACAGGTGGGCGAGCACCGGGTTGCTCGCGCCGTTCAGCACCGTGATCGTGTCGTTGTTGACCGGACCGCGCCCGCTGGGCGGGAACCAGTAGCCGATCACGTCGACGTTGACGCCCTTGGGCATGTAGGACGGCGCGGCGGCCATGTCACCCGACCAGGCGGTGGTGATCCACGTCTCGCCGGCCGGGACGTCGGAGTAGTCAGTCTGCGAGATCCGCAGGTTCACCAGTGAGGTGAGGTCCTGCAGGGACTGCCGGGCCAGGGCGATCTGCTTGAAGTCCGTGGTGTTGAGGTCGAAGATGCCGTTCTTCATCAGGCCGAGGCAGATGCCCTCGCGGTAGTCGTCGAGGATCGCCACCCGGCCCCCGTACTTGGGCTGCCAGGGCATCGCCCACGGGTTCTTCATCGCGTAGGGGTTCTCGTGCACGAGGTCCTTACGCCAGGAGATCCCGGTCGTGTAAATCGTGTAGGGGACCGTGTACTGCCAGGCCTTGTCGTAGAAGGGGTCCGTGTAGTCCGGCCAGGCCTGGCTGATGTTCGGGATATAGGAGTGGTTAAGCGGCTGGACGAGCTTGCCCTCGACGAGCTGGCCGAGCACGTCCGGGGTGGCACCGACGAGCACGTCGAAAGTCAGGCCGCTGCGCAGCTTGGCCAGCGCCTCGTTCATCGTGTTGAACGTCGTGATCTGCGCCTTGCACTTGTACTTCTTGGCGAAGCTGTTGACGACGTCCTGGTTGATGTACGCCTCCCAGATGTAAATCTGGAGCGTCGCGTCCTTCTCCGGCGTGAGCCCGGACTTGATCGCGGTGTTGTTCGCGAAGACCGGCCACGTCACCGGGTTGTTCGGCCGCGGCAGCGGCAGCTTTCCCGAGCCGGTCAGGTCGGAGGCGCAGCCCGTGAGCACCCCGCTTGCGCCGAGCGCCGCGAGCGCGGACAAGCCCATGCCGCCTTGGAGGAAGCGGCGGCGCGGCAGGCCATGTCCCTGCCAGCCTTCACGCGGGTGTACCAACGGCGGACTCCCCTTGCGCTAACCAGCCTTTTGCTTGACTGAATATTCGGTCAATTGAACTCTCCGTGCAACGGACCCGCAAGATTTCCTCAGTAAAGAATGGGTTGCGGGTGATCTGCAGCGTTATGCCGCGACTGCGGCGGCGAACGTACGGAAGTTAGCGACGAGGCGGTCGATGTCTGGCTCCTCGTGCTGGACGGAGATCAGCCACTGCTCGATCTTGCCCCAGGGCGGAAGGAACACCCCGCCGTTGTGCTGGAACAGCCAGTGCGCGTGGCTGAGGGAGTCGTCCACGGCGAGGAAGCCCCGGTAATCCCGGACGTCCGCTCCGGAAAAGACGACGCAGCCTTTGGCACCCGAGGTCACCACGGAACCGTTCATCTCGAATTCTTTGATCGCCGCACTGATACCGGCAGCCGCGCGCCGACGCAAGCCCTCGATTCGCTCGTACGCGCGGTCCGTCGCGACTTCGGTGAGCATGGCGCGGGCCGCGGCCATCGCGAGCGGGTTGCCGTTGAACGTGCCCACCATCTCGTAGCTGCCCTGCGCCACGTGGTCCATCAGCGGGAGCGTGCCGCCGATCGCGGCGACCGCTACTCCCCCGCCGAGTGACTTGGCAAGGCAGACGAGGTCGGGGATGACACAAGATTGCCTGGTCACGCCGCCAGGGCCGACGGTGAGGCCGGTCTTGACCTCGTCGAACGTCAGGAGCGCGCCGTGGTCGTGCAGCAGTTCCTTCAGCGCGGCGAGGTAGCCGGGCACGGGCGGGATGATGCCGGCGTTCATCATGATCGGCTCGACGATCATGCCCGCGACCTGGCCCTGGTGCTCATCGAGCAGCCTGGCGACGCTAGCGAGATCGTTGAACTGGGCGATCAGCGTGAGGTCAGTGATGGCCGCGGGGATGCCGGACGACGAGGGGACGCTGGCCGGACGGTCTCGCGGACCGGCTTCGGCCTCGTCTGGCATGACCGAGACCTGGACCGAGTCGTGATGGCCGTGGTAGCCGCCCTCGACCTTGATGATCAGGTCCCGGCCGGTGTAGGAGCGCATGAGGTGGACGGCGTCCATGGTGGCCTCGGTGCCCGAGTTCGCGAAGCGCCAGCG
>Ga0134126_10007042_pt1 | contig 14117 bp, 12 predicted proteins | sample KB31752_FD_96881 | JGI IMG/M metagenome (GOLD analysis project Ga0134126, IMG submission 96881) | Terrestrial soil microbial communities with excess Nitrogen fertilizer from Kellogg Biological Station, Michigan, USA - KB3-175-2 | ecosystem: Environmental > Terrestrial > Soil > Unclassified ... | reverse complement strand
ATCATCGTCGCGGCGGTGATGGCCACCATCGTGCCGCCGGTCGTAAAGCAGACCCGTGAATTCGTTAAAAAGATTCCGGCGATCCAGGCCAAGGCTCAGCAGCGGATCGAGGAGTGGCTCAACAACCCGCCGGACTGGTTCGATAAATTATCCAGGTCCGGCTCAAAATCGAAAGAAGCGCAGCAGCCTCCCGCCGCTGCAACTGACAATACTCCGGAACTGGCCACCACAAATGCAGTCACACCTCCGCCGAAGGCCACCACGACTTCGCCGCTCGCTGGGGCGATCAGCAAAAACACGCTCGAGTCCGCCGGGGGATGGCTCGCCGGAGTCGTCCACAAAGCCGGCACCTGGGTCTTCTCCTGGTTCGGCGTGCTGGTGGGGCTGTCTTTGATTCCGATCTACGCATTTTATTTGCTGTTGGAAAAACAAGGCATTCGGTCCAAGTGGACCAACTATCTCCCGGTAAAGGATTCCACTTTCAAAAACGAGCTCATCTTCATCCTGCAATCAATCAACGATTACCTGATCGCGTTTTTCCGCGGACAGGTGGTCGTGGCAATCATCGATGGAATCATGTACGGCATCGGTTTTTGGATCATTGGAGTGCCCTATGCCATTTTGCTCGGGGTGGCCGCGATGGTGCTCACAATTATTCCGTTCATTGGCGCGATCATCATTTTCGTCGTGGCCACGATCATTTCGCTGTTTCAATATGGCGACTGGAAGCATCCCTTGCTCGTGGTGGTGGTATTCGCAATCGTGCAGTCGATCGAAGGCACAATCGTCTCTCCGCGCATCATGAAAGGCCGCGTGGGCCTGCATCCGCTCACAATCATCATCGCCGTCATGGTCGGCACGACACTGCTCGGCGGTGTGCTGGGCGGCGTGCTGGCGATTCCGTTGACGGCGGTGCTGCGCGTTCTGATGGAACGCTACGTTTGGAAACGGCCGCATCCTCAGGAGAACGCTTGATATGTCTTCAAAACAGGATCCCACAAAACGGTTCTCTTCTCGCGTCGATAACTACGTGCGCTTTCGGCCCGGTTATCCGCCGGAAATTCTTGGCTTCCTGAAGACCGACTGCGCATTGACCGCAGATTCGGCGATCGCCGACATCGGTTCCGGCACAGGGAAGCTCACAGAGTTATTCCTGGGCAACGGCAATCGCGTGTTCGGCGTGGAACCCAATCGCGAAATGCGCGAAGCCGGCGAGCGACTGCTGAAGGGCAGCGCGAATTTCACGAGCGTCGGCGGCACGGCGGAAGAGACGACATTGCAGGATGCTTCGGTCGATTTCATCACGGCGGGCCAGGCGTTTCATTGGTTCGATCGAAACCGGTGTCGGACGGAATTCGCGCGCATCCTCAAGCCGGGCGGATGGGTGGTGTTGATCTGGAATGACCGAAGGACCGCCGCGTCGCAATTCCTGGTCGAGTACGAAAAATTACTCCAAACCCACGCAACGGATTATTCGAAGGTGGACCACAAGCAGATTGACGACGACGTCGTGAAGGAATTCTTTGGCTTTGAACCTGCCAAAAAAACTTTTCCCAGCTCCCAGGATTTTGACTTCCAGGGCTTGAAAGGCCGATTGCTTTCCTCCTCCTACGCGCCGGAACCCGGCCAACGCGGCCACTATGAGATGCTGCACGACCTCGAAAAACTTTTTAAGGCGCGGCAGGAAAATGGCCGCATTCGATTCATTTACGACACCGTTCTTTACTGCGGCAAATTGAGATGAGGGTTTCAAAATGCAGAAGCTTTCACATGGCACAAAACAGTCCTCAAAAATCGCCCGACAAAAGTACAGGCTGGCAATCCGAAGCGAGTTTTCCCCCCCGCACCAGCGCGCATCGCCAATTTGAAAAGGACTTCCCTAACAGAATCTTACTTAGCAATCAACTCGCGCACGTCCACCGCTTCCATGCCGGCGGCGCGAATGGCCCGCAGACCAAGATCCGTGTCCTCGTAAGCCCGGCAGAGTTTCGGGTCGACACCAATGCGGCGGGCAGCCTCCAGAAAAATGTCCGGAGCGGGTTTTTGGTTCTTCACCATTTCACTCGTGACCACCGCATCGAACAAATGGCGAATCTTCAACCGGTCGAGCACCATGCCGATGATTTTCTCCGTGCCGCCAGAGGCAACAGCCATCGGAATTTTGCCGTGATTGGCCCTGGCGACTTCAACGACGGCATGAATCGGTTCCACTTTCGAGAGCAAAGGCAGGAACGCTTCTTCTTTCTCGTGCGCCACAGCGATGTGATCCAGCGCGCGCCCCTGTTCCTGCGCGAGCAATTTCAAAATGTCCCGCGACGGCACGCCGCCGAACGCATAAAAACGGTCCTGCGGGAAATGAAGATTGTGCCGTTGCGTAATCATCTGCCACGCCCGCCAATGCAGCGGCATGGTGTCAGCCAATGTGCCGTCGCAATCGAAAACTAAACCTTGAGGAGTCATATTAAAGTGATAATGCCGCGAACTTCTCTTCCAAATCATTCGTGATCAGCGGCTCAATCAATGGATCGAGATCGCCTTCAATGAAGTTCGCGAGATTGTAGAGCGTCAACTCGATGCGGTGATCGGTGACGCGATTTTGGGGAAAATTGTAGGTGCGGATTTTTTCGCTGCGTTCGCCGGTCCCAACCTGCTCTTTGCGTTGCGCGGCATACTTCGCGTTTTCCTCAGCAATTTTTCTTTCGAGCAAACGCGAGCGCAACACCGTCATCGCCTTGGCTTTGTTCTTGATCTGCGACCGCTCATCTGCGCAGCGCACAATCAACCCGGTGGGCTTGTGCTGAATCTGCACCGCGGAATCGGTGGTATTCACGCCCTGCCCGCCTTTGCCGGAAGCGCGGCAAACACTCACCTCAATATCATCCGGCTCAATCTCCACATCCACTTCCTGCGCTTCGGGCAGGACCGCCACAGTCACAGTGCTGGTATGAATGCGCCCCTGCGCTTCCGTGGCGGGCACGCGTTGGACGCGGTGCACGCCACTTTCGTATTTGAAGCGCTTGAAAACGTCCGTGCCGTTGACCTGAAAAACAATTTCCTTGTAGCCGCCGAGGTCCGATGGGCTGGAATCCAGGTTCTCAATTTTCCAACCGCGCGCTTCGGCGTAGCGCGTATACATGCGGTAAAGGTCCGCGGCGAAAAGCGCGGATTCCTGTCCGCCCGCGCCGGCGCGGATTTCAATGATCGTGTTGCGCGAATCCGTCGGATGCGGCGGCAGGATGCCAAATTGAATCTGCTGCGCGAGGCGCTTCTCATCGACTTCCAGCCGCGCGACTTCTTCCTTCGCCATTTGCGCCAGCTCGGATTCCGTGGACTCGGTCTTGAGCATCGCCCGGTTGTCCGCCAGGTCCGCGACCGTTTTTTGGTACGATTGCCCCGCCGCCACAAGCTCCTTGAGCCGGGCGTATTCCTTGGACAATTCCTGCGCGCGCTGCTGGTTGTCGAACGCCTTGGGATCGCTCAAGGCGGATTCAACTTCCGCAAAGCGGCGGGCAAATTTGTCGATATGGGGACGCAGATCCATCTTAATTCACGATTTACGATTTGCGATTCACGCGTAACCAAACCCAAAGCGCGTCAATCGTAAATCGTAAATCCAAAATGGGAACATGGGACAGGAAAACACAACGCCCGCAGTCCGAAAAAGACGGATGCTGCGGGCGTTGATTCGAAAGACGCTATTTCTTCTTTTTCTTCGAGGCAAACGCAGCCTGGGCGGCTTGCGTCTTGGCGGCGCGCTGTTGGAACTTGTCCACGCGACCTGCCGTGTCCACGAATTTCTGCTGGCCAGTGTAAAATGGATGACACACGTTACAGATGCCGACGATGATGGTCGGCTTGGTGGAACGGGTCTTGATCACGTTGCCGCACGCGCAACGGATTTCCGCATCCACATACTTCGGATGAATGTCTGCTTTCATAAAAGGCCGCATAAAATACCACCGGCGGGATGGATTACAAGCGGGAAATTCGGCGTTTTTCGCTTCAATACTCCTCAGATTTAGGATTTTCGATCTGGGATTGACGAGCTTTTTAATGGCGGCACGCACGACGGAACCAGGCGCGCGTCAATCGTAAATCGCAAATCGTAAATCAAAAATCCCCGCTGTTGTCATCCTGCCCGACTATCATTACGTTCTCGGCCCAATGATTCGGCTGGTTTTATTTGATATCGACGGAACGCTCGTCCACACGGGCGGCGCCGGAGTAAAAGCTTTTGCCAAGGTTTTCCAGACCTTCTTCAACGCGCAGGACGGTTTCGAAAAACTCAAATTCGCCGGGCGCACGGATGTCAGCCTGGTGCGGGAGTTTTTCGTTTATCACAAAATCGCCGAGACGCCGGAGAATTTCGAGCGCTTCTTCGAGCCCTACGTTTTCTGGCTCGATTACATTCTCAATCACAGCAAAACCGAGGCTTGCCCCGGCATCTGGGAATTTCTGCGCGCGCTGAACGCGTTGCCAAAGCCGCCGATGATTGGGCTGCTGACGGGAAACATCCGCCTCGGCGCGGAAATCAAGCTGCGCCATTTCGATCTGTGGAAGGAATTCGTGACCGGCGCGTTTGCCGATGATAACGAGCACCGCGATTTGATTGCCATCGCCGCGCGGGCTCGCGGCCGTCGTCTACTCGGAAAAAATCTTCGCGATGAAGAAATCCTCGTAATCGGCGATACACCGTTCGATATCCGATGCGGGCGCGCAATCAACGCAAAAGTGCTGGCCGTGGCCACCGGCGGAGCGACGTTGGAAGAGTTACAGCGCCACAAACCCGATTGGGCCGTAAAAGATCTGCGCGAGTTGACAGCGGAGCAAGTCGTCGGCTGATGGCGCATCCGCGATGGTAGCACATGCCGTGCGCGCCGCGTTTTGATTGGATTAGAGAGCTTCCGTTTATTATGTAGCGCAGCTTTCCAGTCCCGCCGCGGCGCATACGCGTCAAGTTAATGAGGGTTGTTTTCGGAGAGCAGTTCGTAGAAGTTGGAACGGTCTTTTCGCCTTTCATAAAAGAGATGGTGCTGGAGGTGCCATTGGAGCCATCGAGTCACCGAAAGGCCGAGCAACTGGGCGGCGAACCAGCAGGCACATTGGCCCAGAATGCGCGCCAGGCGCAGCAGGCTGACGTGATGGGAGGCTGATCTGGTCCATTCAAGGGCATCGCACAAGCGATAAACGGCGATACAAAACAAGAGTTTGGTCAGGACTGAAAGGCGCAGCAGAGAGGCAGAGCGGCAATTGAGTTGCCGCAATCCCAAATGACTTTTCCAGGCCTTGAAGATGATCTCGATGCGCCAACGCAGACGATAAATGGGCTGCAGGGCCTTGGCTGGCCAGACAGAGCGGGGCACGTTGGTGACAAAGATATTCCAGCCCAGCAGGTAAAGCTTGCGTTTGCTGGGATTGAGGCGCCGGTCGCGATTGGATTTGGCCTTGCGCCGGCGTTCATCACCCAGAGCCTGAGCCACAGGCTGGGCCACCAGACGGACCCGGACTTTATCTTTTCCCAGCAAGACCTCCTGGTCAAAGGACTGGCCCGGGCGCAATAAGCCTGCCAAATCGATGGGTTGGCCCGTGCCGGGATCAAACAGGCACACATCGTGGCGATAGCGGCTCAGGAAGAAAGCTCCCAGCAGGTCGATCTGTTGGAAGACTTTTAAGACGAAATAACCCAAATCCCGGATGAGGAGGTCCCCCGGTTGAAGCAAGCAGAGAATATCGGGGGAAGCGGCCTGATCATTGCGGGTGAAGCCCGAGAGCCCGACATGGAGGACCTGGCTGTTGAGCAAGTCGCAAACAAACTGCAGTTTGAGGGATGCATAGCGCCTTTTACGGTGGTTTGCCGGGCCGGGAAATGCGCTGGCCAGGTGTTCTGGCAGCGGCTCAACCGTGCTGTCGTGAAGCAGAACGCGCCGGAAGGATTTGAACCAGCCTTGGTTTTGAGTGGGCAGAGCCAGCCGGGAGAAGAGTGTGGTGGCAATCTGGGCCAGAAAGCCTTCAAGTTTGGGTCCCAGACGTTGATGGAGGGCCTGCTTGGAATAAGGGGTGCCTGCGGCCAAAGCGATGACGGCTGCCACTCGTTCGAGCGAGAGAGTGGTTTCAGCGGCCAAAGCGACCAGAGCCAGGACCCATTGGAGGAAGGGGACTTTGCGCGGAGCGCGGAGCCGGAAGCGGGATTGCCGAGCCAGGGAGTCCAGATCGGTTTGTTGCAGATGGGAGTGCAAATGTTGGAGTTGGGATTGGAGGTTGCGCCGCAGAGTGGAGCAGAGAGGAGTTGACATGCGGCGCAGTATCTAGTATCACTACTATATATCACCAGAATGGTTTTCCCGCTCTCAATAGGCCACTTTGAAACCAAAAAACACCGCTATGGGTTACTTGATTAAAGTCCAAAAGGTGGAGCGCCCCACCAACCGCTCCTATTATTTGAATTTCCCTGTGGCCTTGGCTGAAGCCATCGGCTTGACCAAAGGCGAAGAATGGGAATGGTCCCTCGAAGACAAGAACACTTTGGTTCTGACTCGCAAAATCAAAAAAACAACCCGAAAATTGCGTTCACCTTAACTTGACGCGTATGCGCTGCGGCGGGATTGGAAAACCTGCGCTACAATCGCGCCGCCGTCCTGGCGCCAAAATTGAAGTCCTGTTGTCTAAGAGATTTAATGCGCGCGCCTTGAAGAAAAGGTTTGTCTCTTTTCACCGGAGGAGGTTTGATTCTGGAGCATGGCGAAGAACATCGTCTATTTCGATTTGGAAACGCAGAAATCCGCCGAGGACGTCGGCGGATGGGACAAAATCAGCTCCATGGGCATGAGCGTGGGCGTGACGTATAACACCGGTACTGGCGCTTACAAAATCTACGGGGAAAAGCAGGTCGACGATTTGATCAAGGAATTGCAGCGGGCGGATTTGGTGGTGGGCTTCAATAATTTGCGGTTCGATTACGAGGTATTGCACGGCTATACGGCGTTTGATTTGCGGCAGTTGCCCACGCTCGACATGCTCGTGGAGTTGCAGAACAAATTGCAGCACCGGCTTTCATTGGATTCCATCGCGACGGCGACTTTCGGCGTGGAAAAAACCGCGGAGGGCATGCAGGCGATTGAGTGGTTCCGCCAGGGGAAGCTGTTGGATATCGCGGAATATTGCTGCTACGACGTGAAGATCACGAAGCTCGTGCATGAGCATGGCGTGAATCACAGGCAGCTGCATTATCACAATCGGTTTGGGAAGAAACTGACGGTGGCGGTGGAGTGGTGAGCGGGGAAGTTTGAGTTTAAGAGTTGAGGGTTGAGGAATTGGCGGCAGCCAATTTGAAATTTAAAAGAAAGGAGCGTTTACGCGCATGGGTCTCGATTCTGTTGAAATACTAATGGGATGGGAGCGGGCATTTAATATTCAGATTTCTGACGACGATGCGCTTGTGTTGCGCACGCCTCGCATGGCAATTGAGTATATCGCTCGCAGGCTGGAGGCCGTGGACGAAGCACAAAAGGCATGCCTCACACTTCGGGCGTTTCATCGGTTGCGAGCGTCCGTCATTAGTGTGACGTCGATCAACAGGCGAAGTTTTTGTCCTGATGCGCGCCTTAGAGATTTAGTGGGCCGGGATCAATGGGATGCAATCCGATCCAGTTGCGGAATTGACGCGTTGCCAAATCCGGGATGGTTTTGGCCGCGGACGGTCGCCGAATTGACGCGGTGGACGGTCCTTCACGCGCCGCAAGATTTGAAACCGGCAGGTGAGCCTTGGACTCGAGCGGAGATTCGGTGCGTCGTTCGAGCAGTCGTCACCCACATCATCGGTAGCGACGACTTCGGAGATGACGACGATTTCATTGAAGACCTGCGTGTTGGCTGATCGACAAAGAACCTGATACGGTTCCGGAGCGTCTCGCGCTGGGCGCTCGATGGAATATGGGGCAGCGCGGCAGCGCTGCCCTACCACGGGGTTGATTAAACCACCCGCATCTGCACGGCATCCACGATTTGGTCGCCTACGAGGATGGAGCCGATGACGACGACGGTGGCGCCTTTGTGGAGGCGGCCGCTCTCGAGCAGAGTTTTGATGGCGCTTTCGATGGTGTTTTCCGGATTGATCATGTCGAACGGCACGACGAACGGCGTGACGCCCCAATTCAGCGCGAGTCCGCGCGCGACTTCGTCCATGGCGCAAAGCGCGTAGATGGGCGAGTAGCGAGGGCGCAACCAGCCGGTGTGCCGGGCCATGCCGCCGTGGCGCGTGAAAACGAGAATTGCTTGCGCCTTGAGTTCATTGGCCATGACGACGGCGCTCTTCACCAGTTTCTGCCGGGGAGCAGTCATCGTGGCGTCTTCAAAAAAGTTTGCGCCGCCGCTGCGCTCGATGCGGAGGGCGATGCGGTCAAACACTTCAATGCAGCGCAGCGGATGTTTGCCGACTGTGGTTTCGCCGCTGAGCATGATGGCGTCGGCTTGTTCGTAAATGGCGTTGGCCACGTCGGTCACTTCCGCGCGGGTGGGCATGGGCGATTCAATCATGCTTTCGAGCATGTGCGTGGCGACGATGACGGGTTTCCCCACGCGCAGGCACATTTTGACGATGCGCCGCTGGACGATGGGCAATTCTTCGTAAGGAATTTCAATGCCCAAATCGCCGCGCGCGACCATCACGCCGTCGGCTTCACGGACGATTTGTTCGAGGTTGGCGATGGCTTGCTGGTCTTCGATTTTTGCTATGACTTGCGGGCGCGGTTTTTTATCGCCGAAAAGTTCCCGCAATTGAAGCAGGTCGCGCGCTTCGCGGACGAACGAGAGCGCGATGAAATCGACGCCGAGCTCCAGGCCGAGCTTGGTGTCGGCGATGTCCTTGGCGGTAAGCGCCGGAAGGCTGACTTTGACACCGGGGAGATTGATGTGGCGGCGGCTGCCGAGTTTGCCCTCGGTAAGGACTTCGCATTCGACCTTGTTGCCGGCCTTGGCGAGCACTTTCATTTCGATGGCGCCATTGTCGATGAGGACGATGTCGTCGACGTTGATGTCATTCACGAATTCGGCGTAATTGACGTCGACGGAGCGTTCCTCCTCGCTCTTTTCGCCGCGGACAGTGAGGGTGAATTTCTGGCCGGGCTGCAAATCGAGTGGCACGCCCAACTCGCCGGTGCGGATGGCGGGGCCTTGCGTGTCCATCATGATGGCGGCGAAGCAATCGGCGCTGGTGCAGGCGGCGCGGATGTCCTTGACCACGCGGCGGACCCAATCGTGCGGCGCATGGGACATGTTCAGGCGGAAGACGTTGACACCGGCCTTGAGCAATTTGGCGATCATCTCGGCGGAATCGGTGGCGGGGCCGAGAGTGGCGACGATCTTTGTTTTACGCAGCGCGCTGTGTTGCATACCGGAGAATAATTGCAGACAGGCAGATGAAAAGTCCAAAGTCCGAAGGGCCGCGAAAAATTCGAGGACGAGGGCGAAGAAAAATAATGATCTGCCGGCAGGACGCCGGCAGCACGTTATTGCGGCTCGCGAGTACGCTCGCCCCACCCTGAACCACGTGGGAAATGAGGCTTGCCAATAAACGGCCTCGCCGCCATATTTTGCCTCACCTAAAAAGGTTAATTTTATGGCTGACGTAGCAAATAAATATCCCGAGAACACTGGCGGAAAATATTACGTGGACAACCAGTGCATTGACTGCGATTTGTGCCGCGAGACCGCGCCGGATAATTTCAAACGGAACGATGACGGGGGTTATTCCTTCGTTTACAAGCAGCCGGAAAATCCAGACGAAGAAGCGCGCTGCAAGGAAGCCAAGGAAGGCTGCCCGGTTGAGGCGATTGGCGATAACGGCGCGTAGTCGGAAGATTTTTGGACTTCGCCGCAGGTTGGGAGCGAGTTGCTCTGGCCTGCGGCTTTTTGTTTGCAGTGATTGTCGCGACAGGGGAAATTAGCCAGCCACAAAGTGGCTGGTTATTCGCGCACTGCCTGTCTCCATTTTTTGTACGGCGAAAGAGTTAGAGAGTCGTGCAGGACGCCTGTCTGCTTTTTAGAAGCCATATCTAAAGCCAGGGAGAAATTGGAGATTGGACCTCCCTCACCCCGTCCCTCCCCATGGAGAGAGTGGTCCTTTGTGGAAATCGAGGGCAAGAAATGAGTCGTCGGCTTGATCCAACGTCGGGTATGTGATCGATTTCTCTTGAGAAGCAGATGTTTTCTACACACGGGATGCCTATCCTACGCGGTAGTCGTCGTCTGAGTTTGCTGGCCGGAGCGGACTTCGTATTGCGGGAGTTTTCCACCGTCGAGACAGAGGCGCACGGCTTTGAGGAGGGCGGGCAAATCGTACGGCTTCGGCAGAAAGTTGATTCCCTGGGCGAGGAGCGAATCCTGTTTCAGGATTTCCGGGCTGTAGCCGCTGGTGTAAATGATTTTCAGTTTGGGATTGCGCTCCATCAGTTCGCGGGCGAGTTCGCCGCCGCTCATGCCGTTGGGCATGACCATGTCCGTGAGCAGCAATTCAATCGGCTCCGGGCTTTTCTTCCAGGCTTCAATGGCTTCCGGGCCGTTGGCGGCCTCAATCACGTTATAACCGCGTTTCTTCAATGCCATGCACGCCAGTTCGCGGACGGGCACGTCGTCTTCGACGACGAGGATGATTTCGCCTTTGCCGGTTTCCGGAGCGGCTTGCTGGGCGGCCAGCACGGGTTGCGCGGGAGCGCCTTCGCAACAGGGGAGGAACACTTTGAAAGTGGAGCCTTTGCCGAGTTCGCTGACGACTTCCACCCAGCCTTCGTGCTGCTTGACGATGCCGTGGATGGTCGAAAGGCCGAGGCCGGTGCCTTTGCCGACATCCTTGGTGGTGAAGAACGGATCAAAGATGCGCGAAATGATTTGGGGCGTCATGCCGCAGCCGTGGTCGGTGACTTTGATGCAGGCGAATGTGCCTGGGCGAGCCTCGGCATTTTTCGACGCTGCATTTTCATCGAGCGTGACCAGATCGGAGTTGATTTCCACGACGCCGCCGTTGGCCATGGCATCGCGCGCGTTGAGGACGAGATTCATGAGGACCTGTTCCAGGCCGCCTTCATCGGCGCGGACGCAGAGCCCGTCGGGCTGGCCCTGGATCTGCACCTCAAATTTTTCGCCGAGCAACCGGGCCAGCATCTTCTTCATGCGCAACGTCAATTCACAGACGTTGAGAACGCGCGGTTGGAGCACCTGCTTGCGGCTGAAGGCGAGCAACTGGCGGGTGAAGGTGGCGGCGCGCTGGCTGGCCTGCATGATCTGCTCGAGGAGCGCGTGGCGGTCGACGGCGCTGGGATTGGCGGATTGCAGCAGGCCGACGTCGCCCTGGATGACGGTGAGGAGGTTGTTGAATTCGTGGGCGATGCCGGCGGCCATGCGGCCGATGACCTCCATTTTTTGCGCCTGCCGCAGTTGCGCTTCAATTTTTAATTGTTCGGTGATGTCTTCGACAATGACGAGCAGGCAGGGAATCGAGCCGAGCGACAGGGGTTCGGTGGACAAAACGATCTGGCGCATCGAGCCATCGCGGTGGCGCAGCGCGCAGGTTCTTTCCCGCAGCCGGGCGCTGACAGATTTAAACGTGGGAGACTCGGAAATGGTGCCCCAGATCTGAAGGTCGGAGGCGTTTTTACGGAGGAGTTCCTCCGGCAAATAGCCCGTGAGTGTGCTGAAGCTGGAATTGGAATCGATGATGACGCCATCGTCGTGGCGCACAATCGCGATGGGAATGGGGCTGGCCTGGAACGCCTTGGAGAATCGTTCCTCGCTGGCGCGCAATTCCGTGGTGCGCTGGCGGACCATTTGGTCGAGGTCGTCCATGTGGAGCCGGGCCTGGCGGCCGAGGTTCCATTTTTGGGAGAGCGCATGGGCCATCTGCAGGACTTCGACGGTCTCGAAGGGCTTTTTCAGAATCAACAAACCGTCGGCCTGGCCGAAGCGGCGAGTCATTTCATCCCATGAGTAATCGGAAAAGGCGGTGCAGACGACGGCCTGCATTTCGGGGCAGACTTGCCAGACCCTGTCCAGGGTTTCGACTCCGTCCCATCCGGGAGGCATGCGGATGTCGACGAACATGAGGACGTAAGGGTCATTGTCGGCGACGGATTGTTTTACGAGTTCAAAGGCTTCCTGGCCCTGGTAGGCGGAATCGATGCGGAAGCCCTTGCGGTCGGCATTTTTGTCGACGGCGCCGAAGAGTTCGGTCTCGACGTTCTCGAGATGGGACTGCGTCGCGGTTTTAGCGCCCAGGATTTTGCGAAAATCCTCGTGGATGGACGGGTTGTCATCAACGATTAGAATGCGCGCGGGCAGTTCAGGTTGGGTGTGGCTCATTTCGTTTCCTGCGCGTGAGGTGGTTTTTCAGGTAAAAGCAGAGTGAAGGCCGCGCCTTTGCCGATGCCGTCGCTGTGCGCGGTGAGAGAGCCACCGAGTTCCTTGATGGCGAGGGCGCTGCTGTGCAGGCCGAAACCGTGGCCGTTGCTGCGCGTGGTAAATCCGTGGCCGAAGATGCGCGTGAGATTTTCCGGCGGGATGCCGACGCCGTTGTCGATGACTTCGATTTTGACATGGTCGCCGCCGTTTTTGCCGAGCTTGATGGTGAGCAATTTGTCCTGCCGTTTGGATTCGTCCAGCGCGTACTTGGCGTTGCGGATGAGGTTGACGAGAATCTGGAGCACGCGGTGTTTTTCGGTCTGGATCATCGGCACCGCCTGGAGATCGCAATGGACCTGCACATCATGCCGCGTGAGCGCCGCGCCATTGATATGGATCGCATCGTCGATGAGCTGGGCGGGATTGATGGTCTCAACGATGCCGGCCACCTTCGCATAGCTCTGTTGCATGGAGACTATTTGCTTGATGTGCTCGATGTGCTTGAGGAGTTGCTCCAATTCCTGCAGGAGATCGGATTGTTCCTGGATGAAATGTTCGGACAACGCGGCGAGGTAGCCGGGAATTTGCTGGCCGCGCGAGTCGTTCGCAAAAAATTCCCCGAGGCGCCCGTGGTGTTCATCAAGCAAGGCGGCGGTCCTGGCGAGGCCGGAGATTTTCGAGGTTTTGACGCGGTCAATGGTCAGCGAGCAGGAGACGTTCACGCTGTTGAGCACATTGCCGACGTTGTGCAGCACGTCGGTGGCGACTTCGGCCATGCCGGCGAGGCGCGACGTTTCAACCAGGCGCTGGTGGGCGGCCTCGAGTTCGGCTTCGGCTTCCTTGAGCTCGGTAATGTCCTTGGAAACGCCGAAGGTGCCGATGATCTGGCCATTCTTGTCGCGCCACGGCAATTTGGTGGCGATGCACCAGAGGACTTTGCCATCAGCCTGGGGCGTGCGTTCGATCTTGCCGACCACGGGCTCGCCGGTGCGGATGATATTTTGCTCGTCGTCAAATGCAACCTGGGCGCGATCCTTGGGGAAGGTGTCGAAATCGGTTTTGCCGATGAGCCAGTCGGTGAATTTCTCGGTGCTCTTAAGATGCGCCGGCAGATCGCCCGGCCCGGCTTCCGGATGTTCGGAACGGTATTGCGCCAGGACGTTCTGCATGGACTGTTCGGACTTGGAGCGGCTGACGCGCACGAAGCGGGATTGAAGATCTTTGAAATAAATGGTATCGGGGAAATTTTGCAGCAGCGCGTAGAAAAGATCGCGTTCATAGCCGAGCCTGGCCTCGGCCTCTTTGAGGGCGGTGACATCCTTGGATATGCCGAAGGTGCCGACGATGTTTCCGCCATGGTCACGCCACGGCATTTTTGTGGTGAGCGCGTAGGTGACGCGGCCATCCGGATGGTTCTCTGGTTCGAGTTTGTTGATGATAGCCCTGCCGCTGCGCATGACTTCTTGCTCGTCTTCATAAGCGGCGCGCGCGTGTTCGACGAGGAAATAATCAAAGTCCGTTTTTCCCCTGATATCCTGGAGGGCGGGGAGGTGGAATAGTTTTTCGAACGCCTTGCTGACGCGCACGAAGCGGCAGCCGCGGTCTTTGAAGTAAATAAAATCCGGGCTGTTATCCATCAGCGTCTCCAGCAGGTTGCTGGCTTCGGCCAGCTTGCTTTCGGCGAGTTTGCGGTCGGTGATATCGATGGTTGAGCCGAGGATGGCGGGTTT
>Ga0134126_10007041_pt1 | contig 14117 bp, 16 predicted proteins | sample KB31752_FD_96881 | JGI IMG/M metagenome (GOLD analysis project Ga0134126, IMG submission 96881) | Terrestrial soil microbial communities with excess Nitrogen fertilizer from Kellogg Biological Station, Michigan, USA - KB3-175-2 | ecosystem: Environmental > Terrestrial > Soil > Unclassified ... | reverse complement strand
CGGCGCTGCGCGGCCAGCCCTTCGGGCTTCTTCTTCGACTCCTCGGCGGTTGCCACGCTCCGAGGATAGGAGCGCTCAGGCCCCGGACTCGTTCAGCGCGACGGCCGCGCCGACGAGCGCCTTGAGCGCCTCCTCGTCGATCTCCTCGCCCTCGCGGATGTCGATCGCGCGGCGGGTGTTGCCCTCGAGGCTCGAGTTGAAGAGGCCGGCGGGGTCGGGCAGCGAGGCCCCCTTGGCGAAGGTCAGCTTGACGACGCTCTTGTAGGTCTCGCCCGTCGTGACGATCCCCGCGTGCGACCACACGGGGACCCCGCGCCATTTCCATTCCTCGACGACCTCGGGGTCCGCCGCTTTCACCAGCGCCCGCACGCGCGCGAGCGTCTCCCCCCGCCAGTCGCCCAGCTCGGCGATGCGGGCGTCGATCAGCTCCGAGGGCGAGTCGCTCACGAGTAGCTGCGGTAGTGGCGGTAGACCTCGAGCGCCGCGTAGGCGGCGAGACCGACGAGCACGAACCAGAGCAGCTCGCCGAGGCCGGTTTCCCACATGCGGCTGCGCGCCATGTAGCAGAACAGGGCGAGCGCGATCGCGCCGTAGAGCATGCCGCGATGGCGGTCGCCGAGGGCCGAGAGCCGGAACGTGTTTTCGCGGTAGAGGCGCAGCCCCAGGTAGGCGATGCCGATCGCGAACATGGCCCACAGGAACGCTTCGAAGGCACCGGCGACACGGCCGCCGCCCGGGATGAAGTAGACCGCGGCACCGAGCGCGACGACGATCGCGATGTTGCGAACCGAACGCTGGGCGTCGCTCATACCCCGAGCCTAGTCCACGAGCGCCTCGAGCTCGGCATAGGCGGCATCGACAGCGCGCTTGGCGGCCGTGTGCCGGGCCTCGGACTTGGCGGCCTCATAGCGCGTGGCCCACGCGGCCGGGTCGGTGAGCTCCTGTTCGAGCCGGGCGAGCGCCGCCTCCGCGTCTTCGACCGCTTTCTCGGCCTTCTTCTGGGCGTTCAGCCTGTTCTTGGAGGGGCCTCTGTCCTTCTTCTCCCTTTTGGGGGGAGTCGCCGCATGCGGCGACTCCGGCGAGCGCGCATGCGCGCTCGCCTGGGGCGGCGCATGCGCCGCCCCACGGGTCGGCACATGTGCCGACCCGACAGCACTACTCGCGCCTTCTTGTTCCTCGCGAAGGCGGGCGTACTCCGCCCAGCCGCCTGCGTAGCTGCGCAGCGAGCCATCCTCGACGGCGACGGTTCGTGTTCCGACCGCGTCGAGCAGGGCCCGGTCGTGGGACACCAGCAGGACCGCCCCGGGGAACGCCAGCAGCGCGTCCTCCAGCGCCTCGCGGCTCTCGATGTCCAGGTGGTTCGTGGGCTCGTCCAGGATCAGCACGTTCGGGTGAGTGGGGTTTCCATTGACGAGGATCGCGAGCGACAGGCGGCGGCGCTCGCCCCCTGAGAGCCCTGCGAGCGGTTTGTCGACCTCCTCGCCCGAGAACAGGAAGCGGCCGAGCAGCGCGCGCGCCTTGTTCGGTGTCAGCTTCGTCGCGTGCTGCGTCGCCTCGAGCACGCTCTGGCCCCGCTCGCCGATCTCATCCGCGTGCTGGGAGAGGTAGCCGAGCTTCACGTTGTGGCCGGTTGAGAGCTTGCCCGCCGCGAGCGCGCGCCGGCCCTCCAGCGTCTCGATCAGCGTCGTCTTGCCGGTGCCGTTCGGGCCGACCAGCGTCACGTGCTCGCCGCGTTCGAGCCACAGCTCGGCCCCGTCCAGGAGCACGATCGGCGGCTCACCGATCTCCACGCGCCCGTCCTGCAGCTCGAAGATCACCCGCCCGGTCCGCTCCGGCGGCTTGAAACGGAACTCCAGCGCCTGCCCATCCCTGGGGTCGCGCTCGATGCGCTCGATCTTGGCCAGCTTCTTCACCCGCGACTGCGCCTGTTTGGCCTTCGTCGCCTTGTAGCGGAAGCGCTCGATGAAGCGCTCCATACGCGCGATCTCGGCCTGCTGCTTGTCGATCGCCTTGCCGAGCGCGATCTCGCGCGCGGCCTGCTCCTTCCGCCACTGCGCCCACGTGCCTGCGAAGAAGCGCGAGCGGCCGGCCTCCAGCTCCAGCACCGCGGTCCCGACCGCCTCCAGGAACCAGCGGTCGTGGGCCACGAGCACGACCGCGGCGTCCAGGTCGGCGAGCGTCTGCTCGAGCCATTCCAGCGAGGCGATGTCGAGATGGTTCGTGGGCTCGTCGAGCAGCAGCACGTCGGCGCCCGTCGCGAGCGCCCGCGCAAGCGAGGCGCGCGTCAGCTGGCCGCCGGAGAACGTGTCCAGGTTGCGCTCGAGGTCCGCGTCGCGGAAACCGAGGCCGTGCGCCATCGTCGAGGCGCGCGAGCGCCAGAGGTAGCCGCCCAGGGCCTCGAGCCGCGCCTGCGCCTTCGAGTAGCGCGCAAGCGTCGCCTCGTCGGTCTCGCCAGCGGCCATGCGCGCCTCCAGGTCGGCCAGCTGCGCCTCGATCTGGAGCTCCTCCGCGCAGCCGGAGAGCACATAGTCGCTGAGCGAGATGCCGCGCTCGCGGGGCGGGCGCTGGTCGTGGAGGGCGATCCGCACCCCCTTGGCGATCGACAGCTCGCCGCGGTCGATCGAGGTCTCCCCCGCCAGCATCCGCAGCAGCGTCGTCTTGCCGGCGCCGTTGCGCCCGGCGATCGTCATCCGTTCGCGGCGCTCCAGCTTGAACGAGACGCCGCGCAGCAGCGGTTCGCCCGCGATGTCCTTGTGCATGTCCGATGCGATCAGCAGCGCCATCGGCTGCTGATGGTAGGGCCGTGGCCGTCGGCCCTTGAGATAGGATCGGCCCCGATGCGCCGCCTGCGACTCGCGATCGTCCCGTACACGCTGCTTGCGATGCTCGTCTTCGCCTCGGCCGCCCACGCCGAAAACGACGGGCGCGGCTTCTACGGCGCCACAGGCGACAAGGCCGTCACGAACTTCGGCTTCGGCGTGATCATCTTCTTCGTCCTGTTCGTGTTCGTGATGAGCATGCTCCAGCGTTCGCTCGACAACCGCAAGAAACGCCGCAAAGCGGCCGAAAAGGGCCTCGGCGCAAGCCACTGGGACGGCGGCTGGTAGCCGCGGGCGGGCGGGCGCCGCTCCCATGAGCGACGGCGAACCGAGCGGCCGCGAGGCCGTCTCCTACGAGCGCCGCGGCGCCGCCGCGCTGATCACGATCGACCGCCCGCACCGGCGCAACGCGGTCGACGGCCCGACCGCCGAGGCGCTCCACGAGGCCTTCCTGCGCTTCGAGGGCGACGACGAGGCGCGTGCGCTCGTGGTCACCGGCGCGGGCGGCATCTCCTTCTGCGCCGGCGCCGACCTGAAGGCGACCGAGACGATGGCCGGCCGGTTGATGAGCGCCGAGGGGCCGATGGGCTTCACGCGCCTGACGGCCTCCAAGCCGACGATCGCCGCGATCTCCGGCTTCTGCCTCGCGGGCGGCCTCGAGATCGCGCTCTGGTGCGACCTGCGCATCGCGACCGAGTCCTCCCGGCTCGGCTACCCCGAGCGGCGCTGGGGCGTGCCGCTGATCGACGGCGGCACGCAGCGGCTGCCGCGGATCGTCGGCATGGGCCGCGCGCTCGACCTGATCCTCACCGGGCGCATCATCGACGCGGCCGAGGCGCACGCGATGGGGATGCTCACCGAGGTCGTCCCCGAGGGCACCCACCTGGACCGCGCGCTGGAGCTCGCCGAGAACCTCTCCCACTTCCCGCAGTCGACGATGCTCGCCGACCGCCGCGCGGCGATCGAGGGCTTCGGGATGCCGCTCGCCGACGCGCTGGCGCTGGAGGCCGCGGCCGGACCGGACGTCTTCGCGGACGGGGCGCGGGGCGCGGCTCGCTTCGCGGCCGGAGAGGGACGCGGGGGAGCGGGCGCGGGAGCCTGAGCCCCGGCCTGGGATTCCAACTCTTCGCTGAGTACCATCTGCCGATGGGACGGAGGGGGTTGCTCACAGGCGCGCTGCTCTGCGCGCTCGCGACGGCCGGCTCGCTGACCACGGCTGCTTCGGCCTACACCGCGGAACCGCAGCCGTGGATGTTCTGCGGAACGGAACGGGTTGCCGCCGAAGGCGTGATCGAACACAACCGTCGGCCGGCCGACGCCTCGCAGGCGACGGCCGGTGGGCCCGTGACGTTCTCGTCGACCACGCGCCTCCCGCTGGCGTTCACGATCTCCTCCTCGCCCAACCTCACCCCGCCCCTGGACGGAGGCTTCGGCGCTGATGGCCCCAACGAACTCGTCACGTTCACCTCGTCGGTTGCTGGTGCGACGCCAGGCACGGTGTACTGGACCATCTCCTTCACGACAGCCGCCCTACCCGCATGCGCGGGGTTGGAAGCCCAGACCCTGACGCTTGCGACCCGCACCCTGAACGTGCTCGCCCCGCCGGCCGCGGAAGCAATCCCCACGCAGTTCCCGGTCTCGCCACCGACGCCCCCCGGGCAGAGCGGATCGCCGCGCCGGTGCCAGGTGCCGTATCTGCGTGGAACCTCGCTCGCACGGGCGCGGATGCTGCTGAAACGGGGCAACTGCCGGCTCGGGAAGGTCACGCGAAGGCGCTCTCGTAGCGCCAATGGCGTTGTGACCGCTCAGAGCCCGAGAGCAGGCGTCCAGCGCCCTGCCGGAACAGTCGTAGCCGTGACGATCGGCCTGCGCGCTCAGCGCCCGTCCTGAAGCCCCCCGCGCCCGCGCGCGACGTGTAGGCTCTGCCAGCAATGGCCTACTTCGTAACGGGAGCCACCGGCTTCATCGGGCGGCGGCTCGTGGAGAGGCTGCTCGAGAAACGGCAGGGGGACGTCTACGTGCTCGTGCGCGAGGCGAGCCGCGCGCGCCTCGACGACCTGCTCGAGCGCTGGGGCGTCGCGGTGGGCGGCAAAGCCGTCGAGCGCGTGAAGCCCGTCACCGGCGACCTGCGCCGGCCGCTGCTCGGGATCGAGGAATCAGAGGTCGCCGAGCTGCACGGCAAGATCGACCACTTCTTCCATCTCGCCGCGGTCTACGACATGACGGCGCCCGCGGAGCGCAACACCGCGGTCAACGTGGGCGGCACGACCCACGCGGTCGAACTGGCGCGCGCGCTCGACGCGCGCTGCCTGCACCACGTCTCCTCGATCGCGGTCGCGGGCAACTACCGCGGCGTCTTCGACGAGAGCATGTTCGACGAGAACCAGCGCCTGCCCTCGCCGTATCACCGCACGAAGTTCGAGTCCGAGCGGATCGTGCGCGAGCAGCAGTACGTGCCCTGGCGCGTCTACCGGCCCGGCATCGTCGTCGGCGACTCCAAGACCGGCGAGATGGACAAGATCGACGGTCCCTACTACTTCTTCAAAGCGATCCAGCGCGCGCGGCGCGTCGTGCCCGAATGGGTGCCGCTCGTCGGCGTCGACCTCGGCTACACGAACGTGGTCCCGGTCGACTGGGTGGCGGGCGCGCTCGAACACATCGCGCACCAGCCCGACCTGGACGGCCAGGCCTTCCACCTCACCGACCCGCGCCCGCAGAAGGTGACCGACCTGATCAACGAGCTCTCCGAGGCCGCGCACGCGCCGCGCTTCGCGGTCAACGTCGACAAACGCGTCGTCGACGCGGTGCCGAAATGGCCGCTCGCGCTGGCCGCCGCGCTGCCGCCCTTCAAGCAGATCTCCGACCTCGCCCTGCGCGAGCTCGGGATCCCGCGCGAGGTGATCGGGCACATGGAGCTCGTGCCCCGCTTCGACGGCCACGAGGCCGCACGCGCGCTCGCCGGCTCGCAGCTGGAGCAGCCGCCGCCGCTGCGCGAGTACGCGCCGCGGCTGTGGGACTACTGGGAGCGTGAGATGGAGCCAAGCTCCTCGCGCGGACGCACGCTGCGCGAGGCGCTCGGCGGCAAGCACGTGATGATCACCGGCGCCTCCTCGGGCATCGGCCGGGCGACCGCGCTGAAGGTCGCCGCCGCCGGGGGCGTGCCGCTGCTGATCGCGCGCAACGTCGACAGCTTGGAGGAAGTCCGCGCGGAGATCGTCGCGGGCGGCGGCACCGCCTACGTCTACGCCGCCGACATCTCGGACATGGAGTCGATCGAAGGCCTGTTGGAGCGCGTGCTCGCCGACCACCGCAACGTCGACATGCTCGTCAACAACGCGGGCCGCTCGATCCGGCGTTCGATCGCGCTGAGCTACAACCGCTTCCACGACTTCGAACGGACGATCCAGCTCAACTACCTCGGATCGCTGCGGCTGATCCTGTCGCTGCTGCCGGCGATGCGGGCGCGCAAGTCGGGGCACATCATCAACATCAGCTCGATCGGGGTGCAGACCAACCCGCCGCGCTTCTCGGCCTACGTCGCCTCGAAGGCCGCGCTCGACGCCTTCACGCGCGTCGTGGCCTCCGAGGTGATCGGCGACGGCGTCACCTTCACGACGATCCACATGCCCCTCGTGCGCACGCCGATGATCGCGCCGACGAAAATGTACGACGCCTTCCCCACGCTCAGCCCGGAGGAGGCGGCCGACATGATCACCGAGGCGCTGCGCTCGCGTCCGAAGGAGATGGGCACGGCGCTCGGCAAGTTCGGCGAAGTCCTCTACAGCCTCTCGCCGAGCCTGGTGGACCGGTTGCTGCACCTCGGCTACCGCGTGTTCCCCGACTCGGCGGCGGCCAAGGGCCAGAAGGACGTCGAGGAACACGTGTCCTTCGAGCAGATCGCGATGGCCACGCTGACGCGTGGCGTGCACTGGTAGGCCGCGTCTCCACGCCCGGCGCGGCCTCGCTGCCCGCGGGAGTGCTGCGTAGGGGTGCTTGGATGAGCACGACGTGACCGAGCAGGACTCCGCGATCGAGGTGAGCTCGCTTCGCAAGCGCTACGGCGACTTCGAGGCGCTGCGTGGCATCGACATCGCCGTCAGGCGCGGCGAGGTGTTCGGGCTGCTGGGTCCCAACGGCGCCGGCAAGACGACGTGTGTCGAGATCCTCGAGGGCTACCGCAGCCGCACGGACGGCACCGTCTCGGTCCTCGGTCACGATCCGGCGCTGCGCGAGATCGAGCTGCGGCGGCGCATCGGCATCGTGCTGCAGTCGGGCGGCATCTACTCCCAGATCACGCCGCGGGAGGCGCTCGCCCAGTGGGCGGGCTTCTACCCGCACCCCCGCGAGGTCCGCGAGGTGCTCGCTCTGGCCGGTCTCGAGGAGGTGGCGGAGGTGCGCTGCCGCAAGCTCTCGGGCGGGCAGCTCAGGCGCCTGGACTTCGCCCTCGCGCTGGTCGGCGACCCCGAGCTGATCTTCCTCGACGAGCCCACCACCGGCTTCGATCCCGAGGCACGGCGCGCGGCGTGGCAGACCGTGCGCTCGCTGCGCGACCTCGGCAAGACGATCCTGCTGACGACCCACTACCTCGACGAGGCCCAGGAGCTGGCCGACCGTGTGGCGATCGTCAAGGACGGGCGCGTGCTGGCGATCGGGCCACCACGCGAGCTCGGCGTCGGCGGCGCCAGCGACCGTTACCGGGTCAGCTACCGCGACGCCGACGGCGTGCTGGTCGAGCTCGACACCGACGACCCGACCACTCTGCTGCACGAGCTCACCGGCCGCGCGCTCGCCGAGGGCTGGCGCCCGCAGGAGCTGACCGTCGGGCGCCCGACGCTCGAGGACGTCTACCTGGAGCTGACGGCCGATGGCTGAGACGCTCGTCCTCGGCTGGCGCCAGTACCGCCTGGAGCGCAGGATGTTCTGGCGCAACCCGAGCGCCGCGTTCTTCAACTTCGTGCTGCCGCTGCTGTTCCTCGCGGCCGGCGGAGCGATTCTGAGCGGCAGCCAGGAAGACCTGAACAAGCTGCTGCCGGCGATCGGCGCGATGAGCGTGATGGCCACGACCTTCACCGCGCTCGCCTACAACATCGTCTTCCTGCGCGAGCGCGGCGTGCTGAAGAGGATCCGCGGCACCCCCCTCCCCACGCTCTCCTACTTCATCGGCGTCGCCGCGAACGCCGTCACCAACTGCGCGCTGCAGATCGCGATCGTGATCGTCGCGGGCGAGGTCATCTTCGGCATCGGGTGGCCGAAGGACTGGCTGGAGCTGGCGGTGTTCGTGCTCGCGGGAGTCGTCAGCTTCGCGGCCCTCGGCGTCGCCTTCGCGCACGCGATCCCGAACTTCGAGTCCACGGCGGCCTACGTCAACGCGGTGTTCCTGCCCGTCCTGTTCGTGTCCTTCTACGTGTTCGACTCGACCGGCGCCCCGGGCTTCCTGCGCAGCATCGCCGAAGGCCTGCCGCTGTACCCGTTGATCGTCGGGCTCTCCGGGGCGATGGTCACCGGCCGCAGCCTCGCGGACAACCTGGACGAGCTTGCGGTGATCGGGTTGTGGGCGGCGCTCGGCATCTACCTCGCTGTGCGAGGGTTCTCCTGGGAGCGGAGCGGCAGCTAGCCGCAGAACAGCGGAGGGGACATGCGCGAACTGGCAGAGGGTCTGTGGCAGCTGAGCGGCCGGCCACGCGACGCGATCAACGTGTACGTGGCGGGCGATGTGCTGATCGACGCCGCCACCAGGCAGGCCGAGCGGCGCATCTTCAGGCAGATCGCGGGGCACGCGCTGAACGCCCACGCGCTCACCCATGCGCATCCCGATCACCAGGGCTGCAGCCACGCCGTCTGCGAGCGGCTGGGCATCCCGCTCTGGTGCGGCGCCGCCGACGTGCGCGCGATGGAGACCCCGGGCGGGATCGCGAGCTCGCAGGCCCCTGGCTGGATCAACAAGCTCCAGCAGCGCTTCTGGACGGGCCCGCCCCATCCGGTCGCGCGCGCCCTCAAGGAGGGCGACGAGGTCGCCGGCTTCACGGTGCTCGATGCTCCCGGCCACTTGGCCGGCCAGGTTGCCTACTGGCGCGAATCGGACCGCGTGCTGATCCTCGGCGACGTGCTGAACAACATGAACGTCCGCACCGGCCGCGCCGGCCTGCACGAGCCGCCGGACGTGTTCACGCGCGACCCGCCGCGCAACCGCGAGTCGGCCAGGAAGCTGGCCGAGCTGCGCCCGCGGCTGGTCTGCTTCGGGCACGGGCCGCCCTTGCGCGACCCGGGCCGTCTCGCGGACTTCGTCGCCTCGCTGCCCGTCGACTACCAGGCGCCGGCCGGCTGACCCACGCGTGGGTGAGTCGATCTTCAGCGCCCGCGACGGGCGCTACGTGCCGACCGAGCAGGCGCGCGGGCCGTGGGACCCGGCCGCGCTCCACGGGGGCGCACCCGCTGCGCTGCTCACGGCGGCATTCGAGCGCCACGAGCCCGAGCCGCAGATGCGCTTCGCGCGGCTCGGCTTCGAGTTCCTTCGCACGCTCCCGTTCGCGCCGCTGAGGATCGAGACGCGCACGCTGCGTCCCGGCAGGCGGGTGCAGGAGCTCGCCGCTGAGCTGTACGCGGACCTGGGCGCCGAGGGAGAGCGCCTGGTGTGCCGCGCCAACGCCCTCCGGGTGCAGGCGATCCCGCACGAGCTGCCCGAGCTGCCCGGCGGCACGCTCGCGACCGAGCGCATGCCCGGGCCCGAGGAGGGCGAGCCGCGCACGTTCGCGTTGAACCCTGAGATCGACGAGACGAGCTTCGCCTCGACCGCCATGGAGATGCGCTGGCTGAACGACCCGCGGGCGCCCGGCCCCGGCCGCGTCTGGCAGCGGCTGCGCTTCCCGCTGCTGGACGAAGAGGGCGCGAGCCCGCTCGCGCGCGTTGCGGCCAGCGCCGACTTCGGCAACGGCATCAGCGCCTCGCTGCCGTTCGACGGCTGGCTGTTCATCAACGCCGACCTGCACGTGCACCTGCACCGCCAGCCGCGCGGCGAGTGGATCGGCATCGACGCGCGCACGCTGCTGCACGCCGGCGGCACCGGCCTCGCCGAGACCGTCCTGCACGACGCCGACGGGCCGATCGGGCGCGGGTTCCAGACGCTCGTGGTGGCGCCGCGGTAGGCCCGCCTAGCGGTAGACGACGTCGCCGAGCGCGGCGTCGATCCCGGCGAGCGTCTGCTCGTCGAGCACGATCCCCGACGCCGACGCGTTGGCACGCACCTGCTCGGGCCGGCTCGCGCCAACGATCGCGGAGGCGAGGTTCGGCTGGCGCAGCACCCACGCGAGCGCGAGCTGGGGCAGCGTCAGCCCGGCCTGGGCGGCGACGTCGCGCAGGCGGTCGACCGCCTGGAGGATCGGTTCGGTCATCAACGCCCCGATGAAGCCGCCCATGCTCTCGCTGGCGGCCCGGGAGTCCGACGGCGGCGTCTCGCCGGGGCGGTAGCGGCCCGCGAGCACGCCCTGCGCGAGCGGCGACCACACGATCTGGGAGATCCCCTCCCGTTCGCAGAGTGGGATCAGCTCGGCCTCGGGCGTGCGCACGAGCATCGAGTACTGCGGCTGGCTGGAGACCCACCGCTCGACGCCGGGCAGCGCGAGCGAGCGCTCGACCTCCTCCACCGGCCATTCGCTGAAGCCGATGTGGCGGGCCTTGCCTTCTTGCACGACCTCGCTCAGCGCCGCCATCGTCTCCTCCAGCGGCGTGTCGCGATCGAAGCGGTGGCACTGGTAGAGGTCGACGTAGTCGGTTCGCAGACGCTGCAGCGAAGCGTCCATCTGCTTGTGGATCTGCTCTTTGGAGAGCCCTTTGTCGGTGTCCGACATCGGGAAGTAGACCTTCGTGGCGAGCACATAGGAGGAGCGCTCGCGGCCGGTGAGCACATCGCCAAGCAGCTCCTCGGAGGCGCCGCGTCCGTACACGTTGGCCGTGTCGATGAAGTTGATGCCCTCGTCGAAGGCGGCCTGCACGCACGCCTCCGCCTGCTCGCGGGCCACGCCCCCGGAGTACGTCAGCCACGAGCCGAGGCTGATCTCGGAGACCTCCAGGTCACTGGAGCCGAGGCGACGGTAGTTCATGGCGCCACACTACCCTTTCAAGCAATGGCGACGATCGACCCCGAGCTGCGGATCCGGCGCGTGCGCCTGGCTGTCGCCGAGCTGGGCAGGAGCGTCGACTTCTACGAGCAGGTGCTGGGGCTGCCGCTGATCGAGCGCGACGAGGAGCGGGCGCTCCTCGGTCCCGACGCCGCCGACCCCGCGCTGGAGCTGGTCGCGCTGCCGGGCGCGCAACCGGCGCCTCCCCGCAGCACGGGCCTCTTCCACGTCGCCTGGCTGCACCCCTCGCGCGAGTCGCTCGCCGACACAGTGCGCCGGATCGCGGCCTCGCCCTGGCCGTTCACCGGCGCCTCGGACCACGGCGTCTCTGAGGCCCTGTATCTCGACGACCCCGACGGGCTCGGCATCGAGGTCTACGCCGACAGGCCGTTCGAGAAGTGGGGCCGTCTGCCCGATGGCGGCTATGAGATCTACACCGCGCCGCTGGACGTCGAGGATCTCCTGCAGACCTCGCCCGAGGGGCCGGAGCCGCGCATCGCACCCGGCACCACCGCCGGCCACGTCCACCTGAAGGTCGCCGACGTGGATGCGGCCGCACGCTTCTATCTCGCGCTCGGCTTCGAGCAGCAGGCGCGAATCCCGCAGGCTGCCTTCCTGGCCGCCGGCGGCTACCACCACCACGTCGGGCTGAACTCGTGGCAGAGCGCGGGCGGCGCGCCTGCCCCGGAGTCCCCCGGGCTGCGACAGGTCGCCTTCGAGCTGGGGAGCGCACAGGCCGTCGACGGGCTGGCTGCCGCCGCTGCCGACGCGGCCGGCCCGGGCGCACCGGGCGAGGTGCTCGTGCGCGACCCGGACGGCGAGACGCTGAGCTTCGCGGCGAGCGCCTAGATGCTCGCCGCCGAGAGCCTCGCGAGCTCGTCCTCGCCGAGATCGAGGCCGACGAACTCCAGCAGCTCGGCGAGCTGCGCGGGCGTGCGCGCGCTGGCGATCGGCGCGGCGACCGTCGGCTGCGCCGCCAGCCAGGCGAGCGCCACGGCGGCATCGCTGCACCCGTGCGCGGCCGCGATCTCGTCGAGAGCGGCGAGCACGGCGGCGCCCCGCTCGTTGACGTAGCGCTCCGTGACAGCCTCGGCGCGCGGGCTGTCCACGTCGGCGGAGCCGGGGCGGTACTTCCCGCTCAGAAAGCCGCGCGCCAGCCCGTAGTAGGGAACCGACGCGAGACCGTGCGCCTCGCAGAGCGGCGCCAGCTCGCGCTCGTAGTCGCGCTCCATCAGGTTGTACTGGTCCTGCAGCGCCACGTAGCCGGCCAGCTCTGCCTGCCTGTGCCCCGAAATGAGGTAGCGGCCCAGATCGAGCGCCTGCTCGAGCCGCTCGGGCGAGTAGTTGGAGCCGGCGGCGTAGCGGACCTTGCCCTCGGCGATCAAGGTGCCGAACGCGACCAGGGTCTCCTCCAGCGGCGTCTCGGGATCATCCTTGTGGGCGTAGTAGAGGTCGATGCGATCGGTTCCGAGGCGCCGCAGCGACTCCTCGCAAGCGCGGGCGATCGTCTCCGCGGCGAGCCCGCGCCGGGACGGCGCCATGCCCACCTTCGTCGCGATCACCAGCTCGTCGCGGTTGCCCCGCGCGGCCATCCAGCGCCCGATCAGCTCCTCGGAGGCACCCGCGCCCGCGCCGCGGCGCCCGTAGCTGTCGGCCGTGTCGATGAAGTTGCCACCGGCCGCGCGGTAAGCGTCGAGCACCGCGAAGGTCTGCTGCTCGTCGAGCGTCCAGCCGAACACGTTACCGCCGAGGCACAGCGGGAAGACATCGAGCTCGGTGTGGCCGAGACGCGCGATGCAGTCAGGCTATCGACCCTCGTTCTTGTCAGTCGCTGAACCGGGTTAGAGAAGGGACACAGACTTTTAACCGCAGCCTTAGGTCGTCTCGCCACGGTTTGCGCGGAGGAGGAAGCCCGACTCGAGGGCAGCGCCAACGAGCCGGGAGCCCAACCCCATCGGAAGGAGAGATTCATGGCCAGGATCATCGTCACGGCCGACCCCGCCTCCGAACGCACGCGCCCGCAGACGGGCGAAGGCGGGCCGGTGCTTCTCGACGAGCGAGTCAGCTCCATCCACCTCGCCGACGGTCACGCCGCAGAGCAGCTGATCGAGCGCCTCGCCTGGGCGGTCACAGACGCCGAGGAAAGTGAGCGCAACCCGCGGATGGCCGCCACCCGCTGAGAACCCACACCCGGCTCGGCTGGCGTCTCCTTCCCCGGGGGCGCCGGTCGTCTCGGGCGTTCAGAACGGCTCGCCGAGGACCTCGACCGGGCCGTCCGGCCAGCTCGCGTCGCCGCGTAGCGGCGCCCACATCGAGCGCATCTGCATCTCGATCCGCCCACCTGGCTGCGCGGCGCTGACGGAGGCGTCGATCGTGCGGAAGTCAAAGCGTTCGTAGAGCGGGACAAGCGGCTCGCGGCAGAACAGCATCGCGTGCGCCGGGCCGAGCCCTCGCCCCATCTCCAGGATCGCTGCGACGACGATCCGCGCAAGCCCCTGCCCGCGCATGTCGGGCCGAACGATCACGCCGCCGATCCCGACGACCCTGAACGGCTCTCCCCCGCCGGCCGAGACCTCGGCGACCAGCACGCCGCCCGTCGCCAGCAGCTCGCCGTCCTCTCCCTGCACGCCGACGTAGCGCTGCTTCTCCGCCCACGAGAGCTGTTCGGCCTGCCCGCCGCCCCAGGGGTGGGGCTCATCGCCTTGGAGGGCGCGCCACTGCTCGGAGTCGACGCTCGCCAGCTCGATCGCGTCCATCGCTGGGACTCTAGCCCCGGCGTTCGGCGAGTTCGATCGTCTGCGTTTCTTCCTGTTCGGTGGGGGCTTCGCCGACTCGCGACCACGCGAGCAACGCCCCGCCCGCGATCGCCGCGAACTGCGGCCCGGAGGCGGCGTAGCCGGACACGCGCCGCTCGCCGATGAGCCGCATCGTCCGCGGTTCGAGCGCGGCTGCGGCGATGACCCCGCGGCGGGCGAATGCCTGCCGCCAGGCCATGAGGATCCCGTCGCCGGTGGCGAGGACGCGGGGCTGGGCGCCGGGCAACGGGATCGCGGTGGCTCTCGTGCAGGCGCCACCCGAGCACGTCGGTTCGAGCGGGGCGGTGACATGCCGCCAGGCCTGCACGAGCCGCGCCGGGCCCCACGACCGGCCCCCTGGCCGCGCCGCGACCAGCAGCTGGTCGCTT
>Ga0134126_10007040_pt1 | contig 14118 bp, 15 predicted proteins | sample KB31752_FD_96881 | JGI IMG/M metagenome (GOLD analysis project Ga0134126, IMG submission 96881) | Terrestrial soil microbial communities with excess Nitrogen fertilizer from Kellogg Biological Station, Michigan, USA - KB3-175-2 | ecosystem: Environmental > Terrestrial > Soil > Unclassified ... | reverse complement strand
TCCAGCACGAAAACGTACGCATCGCCGGGCTATGCCTGCACAAGCTGGAAAACACCGGTCCAGGTATTGCGCAAGGCGGCCGGCGGCTCACCGAAGATGGGCAGGAAGATATCGACCGACGGGTGGCGGCGCGGGCGCCACGTCGCAATGAAGGAGTTGTGGGCCGCAAGATCAAAGCTGCGGCCAGCGAAGTTCACCGGCAGGCTGACCAGCTGATAGACGCAATAAGCGGCGGTGTAGGCCGCGAATAGAGCGACCGCGAAGGGTAGCACATGGGCGTAGCGCAGCTCGAACCACACTTGCGCCGCGATGAGGCAGAGCGCCGATATCGACAATGCCGTTGCCAACAGGGGAAGGGACCGCCATGCGTATGAGCTCTTCTCGGCATCGTCAGGCGGTTCGGGAAGCACATAACCGGACCGCCTATGCCGTCCCTCGCGCGGCACAGCATAAGCAGTCATCGCGGGCCTTCACGTACCCAGATCATGTACGCGCTCGTGAACGCCGTGGTCCGGTATGGGATCCGGGCGGCGAGCCGGTAATCACCAGAGCTCAAAAGGTCGCTGAGCATTCGAAGATCAACGTTATGCGGGCAGGCGGCCTGCGTGCTCTTGACCGCAGGGTCCTCGTTTCCGCAGTCCCCGCCACCAACGGTGTATGACAGCAGGATGACCGAGAACTGCCGTTGCTCGACGATCTCTTTTTCGGCCTGTCGCGAAGCTCGCGGTATGGCCGCGATTCGCTGCCACGGCTCGCTGCCTATGAGGTAGTAGTCAAACGGCGCGGTCGTGTCCACCAGCAGCGATCCTGGATGAGCCTGGAGCGTTTCGGTCAGCGCCGGAAGGACCGGGTTCACATTTGCCCAGTTGCCGTACTGATCCGCCGCGAGTGCGATGCCCGCAACCGCGGTAAGCATGATCAGCGAGAACACCGCGCAGAGCGCCCCACGGGATTTCGCCGGCGGGACCGCGCGTATGAAGGCCATCAGCGCATAGCCGGCGACGGCCGCGGCGAACCAGCTGCCGAATGCCACGTGCTTGAACAGACTCGTGAACACGTGGATCCGGGCCTGCTCGGCAGGTGCCAGAAAGGCCGCAGCCGCGAGTGCCCAGGCGAGCGTCCGGTGCGGCCCGCTGCGCCGGGCGCAGGATGTGGCGAGAGCCCCGATCACGCCCAGAACCGCGATGGCGCCCACCCAACCGGCGCTGACGAAGAGAATGCCGAGCATCGGCCAGTTACCCGGCGGCCTGGACAGTGTGGTGGAGGCTATCCCCGTCAGGTAAGGTCTCCCGGCCCAGGCCAGCGCGACCGCGATTCCGGCGGCGGTGCCTCCGGCCATCAGCACCCCAGCGATCATGCCTGCCCGCCGGCCTAGGTCTCGCCAGTGGAAACTCGCTATGGCGATCAGGACCACTGGATCGAACAAGGCGGCCGCGTACTTCGTGGCGTCCGCCGAGACCAGGGCAACGGCCGCCAGGCCGATGAAGGTCAGCCGACCGGCCACGGTGCGGCATTCGGCCGCGCGTATACCCAGCCATGTTGCCGCGGCCAGCAGGAACAGCGCCATCGCGTCGTAAGTGGCGAGCGCACTGAGATATTGCGCTGAACCAAGTGCGGCGAACAGGGCAGCGGCGAACGTGGCCGACTGGCGGTCGAAAATACGCCGCGTCGTTCCGTGCAAGAGCACTGTGGCGCCAAGGATGAAGCACAGCGACAGGATCCGGGCGCCCGTCAAGCCGCCGAAACTGTTGGCCAGGGCGCCGAGCGCCGGGTAGAGCACCGGCGCTCCCGAGAAGTAGCTGGCGAAGGAAGGGATCGGGGTCTGGTGCAGCCAGTGCGACCATTCCAGGCGCCCGGCCCACAGATACATCGCTTCATCGGTGAACGCGGTATTGCTGGTGACCAGGCGCAGCGATAGGAAGACCTCCAGGGTGAGGACGACTATCAACGGCATTGCGTGCAGCTGAGCGAAGTTGCTGCTGGCCTGCGCCGCCGTGGGCTCCCGGAGGCTCCCCCGCGTCGTCTCCCGGCCCGGGGGATTCGCCGGCGGGCTCAGGGAAGCCGAGGGCCGCTCTATCACCGCGGAGACTGGTGAGGCGGCGGCCTGGCCACGCGTGGCCGGCGCCGGCAGCGCCTTCGGTGCCTGCGCTGGTGACACCGCTGATTCAGGCGATGCACGTGGCCGGGGCGGCGCAGCGGGCGCCGCAAGGCCGGCTATAGCGGCGAGCCCCGCCTGCTGTGACTCGGCGAACCTGGTGGAGGCGTCCTGTGATTGCACGACGGGGGCATAGGTCGGCACGCGGAACCCATTGCCGGACTGCCCGTCGAATCCGTTCCGGGGCCTTTCGTCGGGGGCGGAAGGCAGGTCGCCGCTGGCCTCCCGGCGGCGGCGCCATTCTGCGGCGGTCGCGGGGGTGATGGGCTGACGGGTGTCGGTCACGATGCGGGCTCGTGTCGCCAGATGACATACGTCCCATGACTCCCCGTGAGGGTTTCCGTGCCATAGGGGACTACATCGGCGATGCGGTAGCGGGGGTCGTGGTGAAGTTGGACGCCGAGGCGGCGGTCCAGGGCGGTGGTGTCGGCGAAATTCAGCGCGACGAGGGAGAAGTAGCCGCGGGTGATGAATTCGGCGAATACGCCGGCGTTGCCATCGCCGGTGACACCGACGGTGCTGGCGGGGCCGCCGGTATTGGCCCCGGATGGCAAGACGATGTTGCGTGTGGACGACCACCGCTGCCACTGGGCCCCGGCAGGCAGGTAGTAGCGAGCGATAGAGGGGTCCTCGACCAGCAGGTGCCCGCTGCCGTGATCGGCCAATGGCCGCAGGATCGCGATGAAGCTGGAGGCGTTGGGCCAATCGGTGGAAAACACCCACGACTGGCTCGCCCCTACCGCGGCCGGAAAGGCCAGCGCCACCACGCAGGCCCCGCACGTGACGGCCTGCGAACGGCCCGCCGGCGCGGCCGCGACGAACCTGTCCACCGCGTACCCGGCGGCGATGGCGGCGAACCACGCACCCAGGCCGACGTGCTTGTTCAGTGAGGCGAAGGTATGCAGCCGCGCCTGCTCCAGTGGCCCCAGCACAGCGGCGGCGGCCAGCACCGCCAGCAGCAACGTCCGCGGCCAGTTCGGCCGGGCGGCCAAGCTGACGATCACTCCGCATATCGCCAGGACCAGGATCAGGCCGGTCCACGACCAAGCGGCGCTGAGCACCGACAGCGGGGAGTCAGGCCCCGCGGCCCGCGCCAGCGTGGTCTGCCGCACCCCGGCGAGGTAGGCGCTGCCGCCGCCCAGCAACCCTGCCGTCACCAGCACCGCCACCACGACCAGCAGGATCGCGCACCGCCTGGCCGCCAGGCGCCGGCCGGCCGGCCACCCGGTCAGCAGCGCTAGCGCTAGTACTACCGGGTCGAACACGGCCGATGCATACGCCGTGGCGTTGGCCATCGCCAAGGCGGTGCCCGCCGCGACCATCCAGCCGGTTCCCTCCCCGTCTCCGGCCCGCACCACACACCATGCCGCGAGCGCTGTCAGCGCCACCGACAAGGAGTCATAGGTGGCGAACGCTCCCAAATGCAGCGTCGGTCCCGCAACCGCGAACAACGCAGCGGCGAAAAACGCAGCCCGCAGCCCGAACAACTGCCTGGCGGTTCCCCATAGCAAAGCCGTCGCCGCCAGCATGAACATCAGCGACAGCAGCCGGGCTGCTGCCAGCCCTCCCAGGCTGTCGGCTAGCGCCCCTACCGGCGGGTAGATCACCGGTGCTCCGGAGAAATACGACGCGAACGGGGGGATCGACGCGCCGTGCAGCCAGTGTGCCCACTCCAGATGCCCCGCCCACAGATAGGTGGCTTCATCCTCGAAGGCCGTGTCAGCCCGGACCAGGCGCACCGAAAGCACCGTCTGCACGGCAAGAACCAGCACCAGTAGTGACGTCCCCGGCAGCCGTCGGCCACGGCTTCGCGCCCGTGGTCGCGACGTCACCCCGGGCCTCGCCGCCTCGGTCACCTCCGTGGCAGGCCCAGCCGTCCCGTCATCAGCCCGGGCTCTGCCAGAGATCGATTGCATCCCCGTGCCCCAGGCAGAGCCACTTGCCGACCCCGGTGTCGACGCCCCATCACCCGTCATCGCGCCGTAATCGCTACGTCGCACCATGTCGCCTCAAAAACAAGGGCGTACTAGGGAAATCTCAGCCGCCCCGTGGTCTAAGCACCGTCCCAACCCGTCACATTCCACGACGACACCCCCCCAACGGGGCATTCGCCCGACCAAAATCTACCGGCCACCACTCCCCCACGACTGTCATTTGCGGATTAAGGACCGAATGTCCTGACTTGAGAAGAGCTGCGCCCAGAGAGGTGTGGGCCACGCCGGAGACGGCTCTCAGCGCCGCCCGCGCCTGGAGCTAGGCTTTCGTCCGGGAGAGAAATGACCGGTGATCTGGAAGTAATCCTCGCCAGCCTGAACAGCCACGGCGGGCGCGGCGCGGACGGCCGGCCCTACGACCTGGACGCCGCCTGCCGCCAGTTCAAGGCGGACATCATCGTCCTGCAGGAGGTGTGGCGCCCGCACGATGGGCCCGATCCGGTCGCGGATATCGCCTCGGCGCTCGGCACCGAACTGCTCAGCGCCGATCTGGTGGACGACACGGACCTGCGCAGCTTCGGCATCGCGGACGAAACGGCGCGCGGCCGGTGGGGGCTGGCGACGCTCACCACGGCACCGGTCACCGGGTACGAGGTGGTGGACCTGGGCCGCATCGCCGGTGACACTACGCCCCGGGCGGCTCAGCTCGTCACGATGGAACTGCCGGGCCGTGGCCCGTTGCGCATCGCGAACACGCACCTGACCCACCGGCTGCTCAGCCCGGTCCAGTTGCTGCGCCTGGTCCGGCGCCTGGATGCCGGCGACATCCCGACCGTGATCGTCGGGGATCTCAACATGCCGGCGCCGCTCACCGGGCTCGCGGCCGGTTACGCCCCGGCGGTCAGCGGGCGCACGTTCCCCGCGCACCGGCCCCTGCTGCAGCTCGACCACATTCTCACCAGCCGCCGTGTCGCCCGCTGCGGCGGCGAGGTCCTCCCGCCGGCCGGCTCGGATCATCTTCCGGTCCGTGCCCGGCTGCGCCTGAAATAACGGCATACATGCGCTACGCCTGCCCCACCGGGCGGCCGCCGCAGGTGCCCACGGGCACGGGGCGAGCAAAGGCCACACCGTCCGGATCGCTGGCCGCCTGGGGCCTCAGGTCCGGAGGTAAGAGGCGCCGTTGAGGTCGAGGATGGCGCCGCTGGCCCATTCCGCCTCCGGTGAGGCGAGGTAGACCACCGCCGCGGCGATCTCGGCCGGCTTCGCCACCCGCCCAAACGGGCTCTGCGCCCGGATCGCGTCCCCCTCCGGGCCCGCCAGGTAATCAGCGGCCATGTCGGTCTCGACGTACCCTGGCGCGACCGTGGCCACCGCGATGCCGTAGGGAGCCAGGTCCCTGGCCAGCGACTGGCCGAAGGCGTTCAGGCCGGCCTTGCTTGCCCCGTAGGCGGGGTGCCGCGGCTCGCCGCGGAAGGCACCGCGCGAGGAGACGTTGATGATCCGGCCGCCGCCCCCGGCGATCATGTGCTGGACGGCGCACCAGGTGGCGTTGGCTGCGCCGGTAAGGTTGACCCCGATGATCTCCCGCCACGCCGCCTGCCACTCCTGGTAGGACACCTCGGCGATCCGGTGGCCAACGTAGACCCCGGCGTTGTTGACCAGCACGTCCAGGCCGCCGAGCGCGGCGGCCGCCTGATCCACGGCCCGGCGCACCGCCTCGGGGTCGGCCAGGTCCGCCTGCACCACCGCGTGCCCGCCGCCGGGAAGCCCGGCCACGATCCCGGCGGCGCGCGCCGCCGAGTCACGGTGGTGGACCGCGACCCGGTCGCCGAGGTCCGCGAACGCCCGGACGATCGCGGACCCGATGCCCCGCGACCCCCCGGTTACCAGCACCGCCCGGTCAGCCATGGGACCCGACCCTAGGGCATCGCCTGGCAGGCCATGCAGCCGGGACCGGGCGGTGGGACACACCCGGCCCTGGCCTCGCGCCGCACGGGTGAACACTGCGTGAAGAACGAGCATGCGGCGTTGTCACGGCCTCGGCGGGCGGCATTGAATGAGATTGCGGCCATGGTGCGCATGTCGTCCGTAACCCTCAAACGCTGCTGCGCGCATCTGGAGGGCCGCAATGGGCACCACCGCATTGGTCGCCAACTCCACCATCCGGCTGTCACCGGGCTGGAACGCCATCTACTACTGGGGCGTCTGGGTGGTCTGCATCGTCGGGCTTGGCGTCATCTTGCGGGCGGCGCTGAAGTCCAAGCGCTGGGCTCGCTGGACGACCCAGGACATCCTCATCGTCGCGGCACTGGGCGTGCTGCTCGAGGTGTACGACAACATCATCGGGGATCAGATCATCGGCCCGCTGATCGACCCGATCCCCGGGGCGCACTTCATCCAGATCCACGACCTGCCGTACATGTTCCTGCTGATGGTCGGTGTGGCGCTGGTGCGCAAGCCAGGCTGCGTGACGGCCATGGTGTTCGTCAACTTCCTGCTGTCCCAGTTGCTGTTCGGCAGCGGGCATGGGGCGCTCGACTGGACCGACGGCCTCACCCAGGCCATCTTCTGTGACCTCTACATCGTGGCGCGGCGCGGGGCGGTCTACGCGCCTGGGGCGAGCACGCTGTCGATGGTGCTGGACGGGTTCATGATCGGCATGCTGCGCGGCGGGCCGAACGCGTTCCTCACCGACTGGACCTTCGATCCCTACCTGAACGCCACGTACTACACGTGGCTGCAAATGTGGAACGACACTTGGTCCAACGCCCTGTTCAACGGCATTGAGGCGGCCGTGGGCGCCCCCCTCGCCTACCGCATCGCGGTGTCCGTGGTGCCCTCGCTGGGGGCGAGCCGGGCTAAGCCGGCGGCCGACCCGTTCACCGAGCCGGCGGGCGCCGCGGCGGGCGCGCTGGCCAGCCCAAAGACACGACCTGGTGAGGGAGGCCGGACATGAAGCGGATCGCGCTGGTCTTCGGCGTCGTGTCCCTGCTCCTCTTCGCGGACGGTATCTACCTGCTGGCGACCCATAACGAGGTCGGCGGCGACACCGGCGTCCTGTTCGGCAATCCGGACAAGTTCCTGTCAGCCGGGACCATCGTGGTGATCTCCGCCCTGCTCCTGCTCGTGGCCAGCGTGATCATGTGGCTGGTCGGGGTCCACCGCGAGGATAAACAGAGGCGGCCGGCGGGAGATCCGCCCACGAGCGAGCAGCCAGGGCCGTCAGGCCGGACGGCGTCGCAAGCGTGAGCGAAGCCCGCACGGCCGGGGGACTGCGCGCCGATGACGTGTCGTTCGCGTACGTCGGCGCTGCCCACGCGGCACTGCGCCACGTGAACCTCAGCGTGGCGCGGGGCGAGGTGATACTGATCACCGGCGCCTCCGGCTGCGGCAAGTCCACCCTGGCCCTGGCGCTGTGCGGGCTGATCCCCTCGCGGGTGCACGGCGAACTGCGCGGGCGCGTCATGTTCGGTGCCACCCCGCTGAGCGGCATGAAGCCGCATGAGGCGTCACAGCTTGTCGGCATGGTGTTCCAGAACCCGAACCTGCAGCTGATCAACCAGACGGTGCAGTCGGAGGTGGCATTCGGGCCGGAGAATCTGGCGCTGCCCCAGCCGGAGATCGCGGCCCGGGTCGACTGGTGCCTGGACGTGACCGGGATGGCCGGGATGCGCACGGCCGCGGTGGTGACGCTATCCGGCGGCCAGAAGCAGCGGACGGCGATCGCGGCGACGCTGGCCATGCGGCCCCGGATCCTGGTGCTCGACGAGCCGCTGTCCGACCTTGACCCGGTCGGGGCGCAGGAGGTGCTCGCGACGCTGCAACGGCTGGCCCGGAACGGCGGAACCGGCGTGATCGTCATCGAGCACCGGGTCGACGAGGTCGCGCCGTGGGCGGACCGGGTGGTGCTGATGGACGACGGGAGCATAGTCCTGGACCAGCCCCCGCGCGCGGCCTGGGCGGAGCCGGGTCCATGGCGGGCCGCCGGGGTCGGCATTCCCGACATGGTCCGGCTCGCGCACGCGGTTCCCGGGGCGTTCGGATCCAGGCTTCCGCTGTCGGTGGTGGAAGCCGCCGACGCCGTGAAGGACACCTGGTTCGAGACGGCTCTGGCGGCGGCGGCCGCGGAACGCCGCAACGTCGGCGGGATGCCCGCAGGGCAACCGCCGGATCCCCGCCCGCCGGTGCTGTCCTGGGACGGTGTCAGCGTGGAGTTCGACGGGAAGCGCGCGGTGGACGACGTCACCCTGGCGGTCGATGAGGGGGAATGGGTGGCGCTGATCGGCGCGAACGGATCCGGCAAGTCGACGCTGACCGGTCTGACCGTCGGGCTGGGAAAGCCGAGCGCCGGGGTGGTGCGCTTTCGCGGCCGGGCGGTTCGTCCCGGCAAGGTCTTCGACCACGCGGCGCAGGTAGCCCTGCTCCTGCAAGCAGCCGACGACATGCTGTTCGAGACCACGGTGCGCAAAGAGCTCGAGTTCGGGTTCCGGTTCCGTGCACGGCCCGAGGATCCGGTGCTCGACGTGCCGGAGGCGGTCGAGTTCTTCGGATTCACCGGCCGCGAGGCGGACAGCCCATGGGAGCTGAGCCAAGGCGGCAGGCAGCGGCTGGCACTGGCGGCGCTGCTGGTCGGAGCCCCCGGCGTGCTCGTCCTCGACGAGCCGACCACCGGGCAGGATGCCAATCACATGCGGTCGTTCCTCCGGCTGCTTGACCGGGTCCGGGCCCGCACCGGGATCACCATCGTCACCGTGACCCATGACATCCGCGGCCTGGCCAGCCGCGCGGCCCGCGTCGTCCTGCTGGGCGAGGGGCAGGTCCGCGCGGACGGGCCAACCAGCCGGGTGTTCGCGATGACCGGTGATCTCATCCGCTGGGGGGTGCTGGCGCCACCGCTGGCCAGGCTCCAGTCCGAACTGCTCGGGCCGGCCGCGGGTGACGTGCTGCTCGAGGTGGACGAGCTCGCCAGCGCGGTGCTCGCTCACCGGCACGGCGCGGCGCGGGTCATATCGCCGGGGGCGGGGGTGCTCCGGCCATGATGAACTCGCTGTTCGCCCAGACGGTCATCGCCTACCTGCTGATCTTTGCAGTCCCGCTGGTGCTGCCGGTGCTCTTCATCAAGATGGTGGGCCTGTCCGGGCTGCGGACACTGGTCACCTACGAGGCTAGGGACACCCCGCTGCACAAGCTCGACCCACGGCTCAAGGTGCTCTACCCGATCGGGATGGGAATCCTGAGCATCCTGTTCACCTGGAAATTCATGCTGATCGTGTTCGGCCTCACGATCCTGCCCTGGTTCTGGCTGCGCCCGTCCCGTGCGAAGATCAAGGTCCTGATGGTGATGATCATCGGTCCGGCGATCGCCGGGTTCTGGGGACAGGGCCTGTACTACCTGCCGCCCCCGCCCATCCACTTCCTCTACCAGTTCCCGTGGACCATGGCGTGGCTCGGCTCACCCGGGATCACCAGCTACGGCATGATTTTCGGCCTCCAGCAGACCGCCCGCGTGCTGGTGACGGTCTCCACCTCCATGCTGATCCTGGTCAGCACCGATGTCGGGGACTTCACCTGGGCCTTTGAGCGGTTCCGTGCGCCGCCGCACGTCGGGTTCGCGCTGACCGCCGCGCTCCGCTTCTTGCCCGAGATGATCACCAGGGTCAGCCTGGTCTTCCGCGCCGTGGAACTGCGCGGCTACGACATGTCCCGGCCGCGCTGGCATCAGTTCAACCGCTGGCCGGAATACGCGAAGCGGCTGTCACGGTGCGTGGTCCTCGTCACGGTGCCGCTGCTCATTGGCACGCTGCGCGGCACCGCGACCATGGCGATGGTTGCCGACGCGCGCGGCTTCGGCGCTACCAAGCGCCGCGGCTCGCTGCGCACGCACAAGACCACGGCCGTCGACATCTGGGGGTACGCGATCCTGGCCGTCCTCGTGGTGGGCGCGCTCGTCCTCAACCACCTTGGCATTGGTGCCCGCTACTACGGCTGAAAGGAACGCTGCCCGTCCCCCGCGGTCGACCGGACAAGCCACCAGGCGCGGCCGGCCCGCATCGACACCCCTGCCATCACAAGGAGGCCCGATGCGCTTCGACGCAGTCCTGTTCGACAACGGCGGCACGCTGACCCACCGCAGCTCACCGGTGGCCATGGTCCGCACGCTCGCCGCCCGCCTGGGCGTGGACATCTCGGAGGAGGAGGCGGCCAGGCACTGGCGCAGGTCCCGGGAGCACAGCCGGTCGCTGATGGCCGAGAAACGGCTCCGTCGCAACCTGTCCCGGGGCGACCACCGCCAGGCCTACGTGGCCGGCTACGCACCGTTCGAGGAGATCGCTCCCGGCCTGGCCGAGTTGATGTACGACGAATGGAAGACCAGCCCGCTCACCATGGTCCCCTACCCGGACACCCCGGCCGTGCTGAAGGCGTTCAGCAGCGCGGGGCTGCCCATCGGAATCGTCAGCAACACCGGCTGGAGCATAGACCGCGGCTACGCAGCGACCGGCCTGGACGCGTTCATCGGCACGTTCGTGCTGTCCTGTGACCTGGGCATCGCCAAGCCGGCGCTGGAGCCGTTCCTGACCGCCTGCGAACGGCTCGGCGTGTCCCCCGAGCGCACCCTCATGGTCGGCAACAACCGGGTCGCCGACTCCGGCTCGATCTGCGTCGGCTGCCACTGCCTGATCCTGCCGCCGGTGCCACCGGGCGCGACCAGGGGGCTGCGCGCCGCCGCCGACATGGCCGGCCTCCCCTGGCCCGAATAACCGGCCATCCGGGTCCGGTGCGTCCCCGGGCAGCGCTGTGCTCGCCCGGGCCGGCACTAGCCGCGGAGGCTGGAGATAAAGGCTTGCCACTCGGCCGCGGTGAAGACCAGGGCGGGCCCGGCGGGGTTCTTGCTGTCGCGCAGCGCTACCAGGCTGCCGCTGCCTTCCGTGGCACCGGGGACGATCGCGACCTCGACACAGGCCCCGCCGTTCCCGCTGCTGAAGGACGACTTGCGCCAGGCGGCACCGGTCAGGTCCATCTCTCGATCGCCTTTCTCGCCAGGTCAATGGAGGCCTGCCGGGGTAGCGCCTCCGCCTTCAGTATGTCGTAAAGCAAGGTCACCCTGGCCACGTCGTCGGCTCGCTCCACCACCTGGCCGGCCAGGGCATTGTCCAGGTAGGCGACGTCCGCCGCACCGTCGAACCCCGGCGATCACGAACTGCCCGGCGAGCCCTGGGTGCGCCGCGGCGAGCACCGCCCTGGCATAGTCCTCGGTCTGCAGCAGCCCGGGGATCAGCAACGGCTCGAACCAGCGCAGCGAGGTCGCCTCGCGCTCGATCTCCACCCAGTCACGGAACCAGGCCGGGTAGGCCTCGGCGCGCACGAACGGCTGCAGCCGGGTCAGCAGCCCGCCGGTGCCCAGCGCCTCGTCGGCGCGGGCCGCGAAGTCAAGGCTGGGCGCCCGGCTCCCGGTCTCCACGTGCGCGACGAGCGAGGTGCTGTACGACAGCTTCTCGGCAAGCTGGTCCTGGGTGAGGCCGGCCCGCGAGCGGGCCTGCCGCAGTTCTCCGGAGAACAGTGCGAGCGCACTGACCTGACCGTCACGGGCCACGGGTGGTTCCTTACTGATCGGCTGCTGAGGTGACAGGTCCGCCCCGCACCCGCACATGTTAACGGTGCGTGATGGTTCTCTTTCCGAGAGTAGCCACGTCACGGGACCCTTGGGGGTGTCAAGCCCAACCCCGCGAGGAGTGCACCGAATGTGCTGCCCCGGCCACCACGACCCCGTATCGCACCTTGATGAGCTGCGCCAGGAACTGACCGGCCGCGGGTGGATCACCAAGCTGCTCGACCCGGGCGGCAGGCGCCCGGCCCTCTTCGTGCAGAACCCCGACCCGCAGGTGACAGCGCTGAACGACCACGTGCTGGTGGCACCGCTGCCCAGCGGCGGGTGCTGGTTCTGGTGGCCGTGGGCCAGCCGCATCGCCCCGGCCGGCGAGGTGACCCGGGCCGCCGACCGGGTCACCCACGTCCTCGGCTCAGCCGCCGCAGGCTAACCCTTATTCTCCGGCCACGCGGTAGCTGGTGGTCTCGAAGCCCACCACCCCGGTATCCAGCTAGAACCTGTGCCTGGTGTGGCTGAAGGTGCCCTTGGCGAACGCGAGGACCTTGGCCGGAGTCACCGCGAAGACCAGCACCGGGTCCTCGGCGCCGGGGTGCCGGAAGGCGCCATCGCGTACCTGGTACTGCCAGCTGCCGTCCCATTTCACGGTCCACGCCGAGGCCAGCCGCCTCAGCGTGTCCTCGTCGGTGACCTGGACCGCGTCACCTTCGACGACCACGTCCAGCCCCCGGTCCCAGGTGTTGCTCCCGGTGCTGAGGATCACATGCCGGTTGCCGCGCAGGTTGACGGCCTTCTGCTCGTCGGCGCCGGTGCAGAAGTACAGGGTGCCGTCGGACCACACGGCGACCAGTGGCGTCATGTGCGGACGGCCGTCGGCCCGTACCGTGGTGACCCAGAACAGCTCGGCCTCCGCCAGCGCCCGGCTGGTCTGCTCCCACTCAGTGGCGGTCGCGGCGGGATCGCTGAATCGCTGATCCAGGGTAGTTACCGGGGTCGTCACGGCGGTACCTCGCTTCCGGTTGTACGTCGGCTGGCGTCGCCCAGTGCGGGCGGTGCTCCTGTCTGGTCCAGACGGGCCGGCCTGCCGGTAATCATCGGTGCACGGCGGGCCGCCGGGCGGCGAGCAGGCCGGCCGGGGTCACGCCGGCCAGCCGCGCGCATTCCCTGGTGAGGTGCGCCTGGTCGGCGTAACCCAGTTCGGCCGCGGCGGTGGCCAGGTCGCCGCCGGGCGCCCCGGCGTCGGCCCAGGCGACGAACCGCCGGAACCGGAGCACGCGGCGCAGCGTGGCGGGCCCGTAGCCGACGGCGGCCTGGCAGCGCCGCCGCAGCTGGCGCTCGCTGACGTCCAGCCGCTCCGCGACCCCCTCGGCCCGGGCACCCGGGCGCCGCAGCATCCGGGCCGCCCGCGCGGCCAGTGGGTCGGCGGGTCCCTCGGCGGTCAGCACGCCGGTCATCCTGGCCAGCACCCGCAGCGCCTGCGCGGGGGCCAGCGATCCCGGCAGTGCGCGCGCCAGTTCCGTGGCCGGCCCGGTGGCCAGGTCGGCGGCCTCCACCCGCTGGTTCAGCAGCTCCGACATGGGCAGCCCCAGCGCGGGCCCGGCCGCGCCCGGCGCGAGCCGCACCCCGGCGAGGACCGTGCCCGCAGGCGTGACCGAGGGAACGGGACCGGTGTCCGGCCCGGCGACGATAAGCCCGTGCCCCTGCTCCCAGATGAGGTCCACGCAGGCGTCCGGCAGCACTTCGGCAAGCGCGTCGGCCTCGGGCCCGACGACCCGCGCCCACAGGCATGCCACCGACGGGAGCAGGCCCGCCGGGGGCGGCTGCTCCCGGTAGCCCGGGCCCCATTCCATAGGAACCAGTCTCGCACTGGGCTGTCCGTTTAGTTCAAGACGGCGGAACCGGCGCCATGGTCAGCTAGGGCGCATGACCTCACCAGACATCGAAGCAGCAGAGCAATTCCTGACCGCCAGCGCTCGCGTGCTCGAGCGGCGGAGGTTCGAGCGCCTGTTCCGCGGCGGCGACGCCGGCCCGGTCCGCGACGCCGTTGCCGCATACCGCAACCCCGACGGCGGGTTCGGCCACGCACTGGAGCCGGACGGCCGTTGCCCGGCCAGCCAGCCGCTGGCCATCGATTTCGCGCTGCGGGTCCTGCTGGAGGCCGGTGCGTGGGACACCGCACTGGCCGACGGTGCCTGCGGCTGGCTCGCCGCCCATGCCCCTGCCGGGGGCGGTGCGGTGTTCGTGGAGCCGTCGATCGAGGGCTGGCCGCACGCGCCGTGGCTCGTCCCGGTGAAGGGGGATGGGGAGGCGGGTGGGGCCCCGGCGTCGCCGATCTGCACCGGGCTGCTCGCCGGGACGCTGCACGCGGCGGGAGCCGTGAAGGGGGATGGGGAGGCGGGTGGGGGGCCGGCGCACCCGTGGCTGAG
>Ga0134126_10007039_pt1 | contig 14119 bp, 7 predicted proteins | sample KB31752_FD_96881 | JGI IMG/M metagenome (GOLD analysis project Ga0134126, IMG submission 96881) | Terrestrial soil microbial communities with excess Nitrogen fertilizer from Kellogg Biological Station, Michigan, USA - KB3-175-2 | ecosystem: Environmental > Terrestrial > Soil > Unclassified ... | reverse complement strand
TCGTCAGGCTCCCAATTAAGCAGCGTCCATTGCGCGCAAAGGTCTTTGTATCCAAAACGCGATGGTGGGCCGTAATGCTGGGAGTGATATTGGTACTGCCGCTGACCCTCGATGTACATATTGCGTGCGTACCAGTCACCCGCTTCCGGAACGCATTGGGGACTCCAGTGAGCCCAGATCCCGAACTTCGCATCGCGGTACCAATCTGGCGCCTCATAGTCGAGCAATGAATCCCAAGTCGGCTTGAACGGGCCCTCTCCCGCAAGATTCGGGACAGGTGATTCTATGGGTACGTCGTCCCACATGCCACCCGCGAGTTGCAGGGGAGAAGGACTGTAATTCCATGCGGGTGGCTGCCACGTGGACTCGTCCAGATTTGTCTGGACGATCGTTCCATTGCTCACCTTATAGAAGACTCTCTTCTCCGGCGGCAATGCACAGAAGTCTGCATATTCCTGGGTGTAGCGGTTAAATCCGTCTGGCAGTTCCGATTGGCCACGGGCTGCCGTTTGTGCAAATAACGGTACGGCCTTCGATGCCGCAGTCGCCGCGAGAAACATACAGAAATCTCTTCGCCGCATACGTTCTCCTCTCCACGCGATGACACATCGCAACGCGCCGCGATCATAACAAAGGCTACTGCGCATCTGGGAAACGAGAAATTCGAAGCGGCAGGAGCAGGCAGGTCGAACTGCGCTCGGCCTCCGTGATGATCCAGGCCGTGTTCTTCTTCCCCTCGTTGGGACGGTTCTCGTCGATCAGGTTGTCCTGGGTGAGATCGCGGGACATCACGGCCTCCGCCAAGGGTTTGTGCGCTCGCAGCACACCGGTCACTCTTTGTTCGTGCCGATTGTCTGGCGACAGTTGTCGCAGGTATGACCGTGTTTGATGAAGTAGGCGACGGCGCGGATGGTAAGGAACAGCGCGACAAGGACGGTGAGGATCACAAGTCTCAAGTCATTGGTGGAGGCATAAGCACCGATGCGGGTCATCCCTCTCGCGCCCCATCGGGCTGTTCTTCCAGTTGTGCGCGGAGTTCCGCAAGTTCCGTCTCGGCCTGGAGAGCGCGTGTGTTGATGCATACGGTCCCAACGCTCAGAGCTCGGTATTCGCAACCTTCGCGCTTTGCAGACTCCACGTTACGTTCCGCTATGCGAAGTCGGCGGAGCAGGTCTAAATCGTGATGGCTTTTGTAGAAGCGACCAACCAGACTACCGAGCAGCGTGAATGCGGCCAGAGCTGAGGAGATGAAGACGATTTGAAATGTGGTCTTGCCGGAGTGGGCAGCAGACACAAAGACAGGTAAGGAAATAAGCACAGACATGATCCCGTACACCTCAACGTAGGAAGAATTAGTGACCGCAGTCTACTGTCTTATGTCGTGCAACGAATATAACTTTGGTTCGCACTTTGGGAGTACCCGAACGAGCCGATCCCGCCGCGCGTCGCCGGCTACCCTGCCGGGCACCAATGTTTTATAGGGGTTTTGTACGAAAATGGCCTCCCATAGGCGGGAGGCCATTTTCTGCTGATGAATGTTCTGGCGCGTTCGGTTTCAACCGATAGCGCCGCGATCGAGCGAACCGATCTTTTTTCTCGATGAACTAGACAGGTACCTTCAAGGCGTTCGCGCCATATGATGCTCACCGAGAAGAGAGGTTACGTTACTTTCGAAAGGTGCACGTGGCATTTCACATTTGAGTTCATCCAAACGAACAAAACCGGGTGGCCATGCTTTGAGGCTCACGAAGTCAACCAATCCGAAGAAAAATACGCTTGCGATAGAAAGGCACAACCAGCAGCCAGCAAATCAGCGTAAACGCCAACGAGTAAAGCAGCGAGGCCCACGTTGTTGCCAGCCCATGCGACGCTATAGCGCGATAGGCCGCATCCCTCAGGTTAGCCCCTGAGTGAGTATGAATCTTGATCATGAGGCTGGCGCCCAATTCGGAGATCATGTACGCCAGAATCGCATTCGTGCCGAATACCAACACTGGCTGGTAGATCGATGGATGTGATGTCGGCCCCGCGGTTCCGGCGTCGCTCCTTCTTCGCCCGATACGCCAAATGTCTACGAACAAAATCGCTGCCGCTAACAGCAACAGGGTCCAACCGCCGGCAAACAGCGTGAAGGAACTGGTCCAGAGTTTTTTGTTGATTGGGAAATAGGGATTCCACGCCAACGCCAAGCAAAGGAACACGACGCCGCTGAAAGCGAGCATTGCTGCTTTGCGGCTTGCTGCGTGTTTTGTGCGTAGCCAGAGCCCGGCGAGCAGTCCGAAGAGTGCCGTTGATATAGCTGGAAGCGTAGAGAGCAGACCTTCCGGGTCTCGCGTCCGTTCGTACAAATGCGGGGCGTTGAAGATCTGACGATCGATCCACGCGGTGAGGTTGCCATCGTGATCATTGATCGCCACATCGTGCGTGGGTATGCCGTAGCCGGGTACGGGGACAAAACGCATAAGCGCCCAATAGGTCAGAAGGCAAAGGATCGCGATCACTACCTTATCTCTCCACCCAGGTGAGATGAGATAGAGCGCAGCAACGGCGAAGTAGCAGATTGCGATTCGAGGAAGTACGCCGTAGTAGCGCGCCGTGGCGAGATTGAAGAACGGAAAGTTGTTCACCACGAAACCAAACACGATGAGTAGAACCGTGCGACGCAGCGTATGAACAAAGAGCTCTCGTCGCGTTGCTCCGCGCGCGAGCCGGGCAGCTGTTGAAAGAACCGTGGAGATGCCGACCAGCAGAAGAAACGTAGGGAAGACGAGATCTGTGGCCGTGAAGCCATTCCATGAAGCATGAACGAGTTGATGAAATGGCGCAGGGCCAGTCTGGTCGTTCACCAGGATCATGAACCCAATCGTGAGGCCCCGCAGTACATCGAGCGAGAGCAGGCGCTCCGGCTTTGCGGCAGCCGGCTTCTGCACAATGTCAGAATCGATCGTCGGTGCGAACACTGGATCAGCAGTCGTCATTGCACTCTCCCCGGCGCCAGCCCAAGTGTTCGCGCGATGTCCAGGCTGGCGGCATACGTGTCTCCGCTGGGTTCGGCTGCATATTGCTTCGTCGAACGATTCCAGGCGTCCCCGAAAGCGTACCAGTCAATAGCGGCAGGCGCAGAACCCTCTCGAAGCGACTTGTCGAGAGATGCGAAATACAACTTCCATCGCGGAGCGTAGTAGCCGCTCACTAACCCTGCCCAATCACGATTGCCATATTCATGGAGGTCGGCGCTCGCAGTGCGGTCGCCCCATGTAGTCAGGATCGAGCGCGCGTCATATTCAATGTGTTCGAGATCTTTCGGCGAGCTCGCCCAGGCAGACACATAGCGAAGCCAGCGTCCCAGCAGGAAGTATTCGTTCGTGCCGAGCAGACGGTCTTCCATGGCCATATCGCGCATCCATTCCTGAGTGAGCGCGTGAAATCGCTGAATGTCTTTCGTTTCGTACGCGGAGCGAATCAGCGGCAGCAAACGCCTCGCGTCGTCGGCGAGTACCTGACGCGTAACGTCGGTCAGGTCATACCGATAGCTCGCTGTTGAACGTAACGACGGCGCCACTTGTAACAGTTCTGTGAGCGCAGGCTTCAGCTCCGCGGGGTTGTAGCGAGGTTCGTCCGGAGACCACGTCCCATTGCGCTTGGCCGTCAGCGAGGGCTGCGCGTTGAAGAGGGATTCCTGGGCGGCGTCTCGTTCGCCATGATTTGTAACACTGTCCGCGCGATAACTATAGGACGTGTGAAGCAGGATGTTCCATGCCTTAGCTGCATGAGCGTCCGGTGCGCCATAGCGACGGAGCGCATAGTCGGAAGTCCATCTCTCTAGATCGACAGGCTCCGTTCGCCACGCCATTTCCGAGTAGAGGTCGAAGGCGTACGGATTCGTGTCGAGACCCTCCGTAAACAGCGCCGTGCCGGAAAGACGACTGCCCGCACGGGTAGCCGCACGTGGCATGCGCTGAGCGTAGTCATACAGCGGCGCGCCCATGGTCGTGCGGCCGCCGAATTCCCATAAGCCACCGAACAGCCAGCGGGCGCCTTTGAAATCGTGATCGCGGGTTTCTCGCGGAACGCGGCCTTGCTCGATGTCTGCGATCAGTATGTGATTGCGATCGACAGCGTCAATCAGTTCCTTGCGTGGGTTTGTCTGCCACGCCATCATGAACCAGAGAGCCCCGGGATGCGCGTCATTCAATGCTTTTTGAATGGCGCGAGCGGCCTCGCCGACAGGTACGTCTCCGGATTGGCCGCCCTCCTGAAACGTCTCCATGTCATAGATGGTGGAGTCGCCGAAGAGTTCCCTCTGATGCTTGTAGAAGGCCGCCGCCAGGCGCGTGAATGCGGGGTCGCGGGGATCGAGCCAGCCAGGCCGCTGAAAGCCGTTCCATGGCTCCGTTTGGACAACGACGTGAGCGCCTGGCGCGTGCGCGGCGAAGTCCGCGGGCACGACTCCCCAGAAGCCCGGAAGCACCGGTGTAATTCCGAGGCTGCGGAGCGCATCCATGATCTTGCGCGCGGATGCCGCGCGCTTCTGCATGAGGGTCAGCGAGATGGGCTCGATAAAGCAGCACATGTTCCCCATCAACTGCCAGTTTTGGTGAGCAGGCTGCGTGATCCACTTGCGAATGTCCGCATCGCTATATCCAACGTCGCGAAACGCCTGATAGACAGCGAGATCGTTGCCACGCTGGATGAGCACGGCGTTGAAACCGGACAAGGCCAAAATATCAATCTCGTGTTGCCACCGCTGGAAGTCCCAGTAGGGCGTGGTGTATCCGTCGGTATTTTCGTTGAGTGCGTAGCGAAACGGGTAGGGGGCAGGGCGCGTAATCTCGCCATCAACGTGCGGCAGCTGCATGCCCGGAGAGCCGAGCTGGCTTCCGTTGGTCGAGACATTCAAATGGGCGACATACTTCAGATACCAATTCACGCCGAAGAGCAGCGTAGGCACGGTCGAGGCCTCAACGTGGATATCGCCGCGCTCTCCGCGAATGCGGAAGCCGTCGGGCTTTCCGGCGTAGTCTCCCGGGACGAGTTTGAGGTGTATTTGCGGGGCCAGATGCGGCATCTCGCGTTCCAGAACGGAGCGTGCGGCCGTGATCGAACCCTGGCTCAGCGCCAAGATCGGAAAAACAAACCACCCGCACAAAACAGCGGTAAACCGTCTCCATTTCATGCGGGCACTTCCTGTGTGCAGGATGGGAATTTGAATTGGGCAAGAAGCCAATGTCTTACATTGCCAGCCAAAGCGGAATCTCGCAACGTACCGGCCCACCCCCCCTCCCCCCATATTTTGCGCAAAATCTAGATGAAATTGGACTTAGGGGTGGACCTAAGGATCAAAATGGGGTGTTTTTGCGTAAAATCTTGATTCCAGAGGAGTAAGGTTCGCATAGGGGGTGCAGGCGCGGCGCATAAGTTGCCCGGAATGTGTGGGTTGCGGAAGGGCTGTCGGCACCGTCCCGTGATTTGGCGGGGATGAGGGTGCTGTGGCGCTCGCGACGCCAGACTGAATTGCAGGTGCGGCGGTGACCCGAACTGGGGACCGAACCTTTAAGTCGACGGAGCGGACAGAGATTGAGAGGAACCTAGCCGCGGTCATTCGACCGCACGGGAGCGGCCGGACCGGATCCGTGATCCTGGCCGTTTGTTGCGAACATTCGTTGGCGCGAAATTACCCGCGATCGTTATCGCAGAATATTTGTCAGCGCCTGAGCAAATCGCCTCTTTATTTGTGCGATCGATAATGCGGACCGTTCAGGTCCATTCCGTGCAAACCAAAAATGACAGTGTTCTTTTTTGAGAGAACTCGGTATACCATCTCCGAACATTAAGGCTTGGCACTAACGGCCCAGCGCATCCGGTTGAGCTGCTGCGGAGGTGTACGGTTTGTTTGCCGTTGGAATTTGTCGCCTGGACGCTGGCGCCGAAGGCATTCACCTGGCCTGGAATGCCCCAGACCTGGTTGGAGTGTCTTCTCCCGGATTCGACATTCAGCGCCGGTTAGCTCAAACCGGGATCAAGTTCCAATGCTTTTCGTTGGGGACAGACCAACTTTCGCCGCTGCGCACCAAGAACGAGCTGTCGTCCCCGCTGGGCACGTTTCTTTACCGGAAGAGCGGGCCACTGCTGCCCATCGATCCTTCGGCGGCGGTGCAGCCGTGGCCTTCCGCAACCGGCCTCGTCGATGTTTTCACGCTGGAACTCAATCGTCCGACCCGTCTCGTTCGCCTTAGCGGAACGGTGGTCGCCACTGCTGCGGTTCACCCGTTTGCGATTCTCGCAGTCGGGCTTGCCGGCGGAAAGGCAATGGCCTTCGCCACGAACGCGGGCGACGGAACGGCTTTCACTCTCGACGCGAACGAGATCGACAGCGTTGTCCTCTACGCCGTCGCGCTGGCCCAGCTTACGGTTTGTGTTGCGCCACCAGACAACGCGGATGGAACAAGCTGGCAGAATGCGCCCTACCTTGTGCGCGGTTTGACGCTGCCGATTCATGAGACCGATACGGCGCTGACGACGCCTGCCGCGGAGTGGAACGCTGCCGCAGCTCGACTGGTAGCCGGAGATGTCTTCACCCAGGCTGATTTCGGCAATCTTGTCCCATCGCTGCGGCTTGGCGTTTCGCAGACGACTGCTCCCCGCGCAGGCGAGCGAATTCTATGCAGCCGAATCAGCCTGAGCGATCCGTACCAGGAGATAGCCTTCGGGGATCATTTGTCGCTCCTTCAGATTTTTCCTGCGATTCGGCGCGTTCTTGGCTTCGGCTATTTCGATCGTCAATCGAGCGGCCTTGTTGCAGGGCAGACCTATGAATACCGGATCACGGGATACTGTCTCCCAATCGACCTCGACGCTGGTGTCTACGACTTCCACACCATCGAATCGCAACGCATTCTGCCCGCAACGTTCTATGTGAGGGATGCGCGGTTCAGCTTTGCTGCTCCTGTCGGCGTGGTTCTCGATCCTGCGCCACCGGCCGCAGCCCTGAACGGCGTGTCGCGCCGCGGCATCGAGATCAAAGCGAAGTCAACTTTGCCCGGCTGGCTCGGAGCCTCTCTCGACGATTGGGACGCGATCATCGATCTCCCGTCTCCGACGAGCAGCGTGACGTTTGAACTGAACGCGGGCCATCAATTTCGTTATGCTGCCGGCGATCCGTGGGCGTTCGCGAGTGCGGCCGCGCCGTTACCCGCTGGAACCGTGGTTCGTTTGTCTTTCACAACGCCGGTGCAACAGATTCGCCTGGCGGGAAATGGAGTCCTGTTCGCGGTTCGTGTTCCGTCCGACCTGCAGACAGCAGTTGTTCCGTTCACCGCCGTGACTCCGGCCGTGACGTTTGCGGCACAGCCTCCGCCGGCGCCTCCGGTTAGCCTGACGATCTCCAACCTGCAGCAGCCGTCGGGGCCGATGCTCATGAATAGCCTGGAGGACGTGGGCCCGAAGCGTCCGCCTCAGGGGTTCCAACTTGCATGGCTTCCGGCCACGACCGGAAACATCTCGGTGTGGCCCTCCTCAAACGGCACGGCGCCTCCGATCGACGCGATGACGTTTGAGATCCAGCATCGCGACGTGAAGCTTCCGTCGACCTTCGGTGCCTGGGAACCAATTCTGCCGGGCGCCAACATCAGCCTGGGCACGCGCGACAACATTCTGCCCACTACGCAGTTGCAATTCGCCGCTAACCTGGCGGACGTATTTCCGGCGCGCCGTCCGCGAGCATTGAACGCCGGATATCTGATGCACCTGGATGATGTTTTCGAATTGAACGATCCGGGCGGTCCGTTCGAGCGTCCGGTGCCGGCGTTTGGAACATACCATCAGTATCGGATTCGCTCGATAGATACAGTGGGACGCGTCAGCGCGACATGGACAGAGTCCAACATCCTTCGTTTGGAGAAGCATGTTGCGCCGCCGCTTCCCGTGGGGCCGCAACCCGAATCGGCAATGACGCAAAATCCCGACGGATCGGTGCGGTTCAGTTCGCCGCCTGGTGTGAAGGCGCGCGCGCTTGTAGCGAACGATGCTTCGCTCAGCACGAGTGACCTGGCGATCCTGGGTTCGCATCGAAATGCCATTGTTCTGCAGTGGGGATGGCGCGCCAATGAGCGCGATACGGACAAGCTCGTTCGCGAATTCCGCGTTTATTACCTGCTCAAAACGCCGGATGTCATTCTCGGCACGATCACCTCGGTGACCGCGTCGGGCACTGGGTGGCAACTTGGTTTCCAGACGGATCGCTCGCTTCAGGATGGCGACTCTGTGGGCCAGTGGATTACGAGCGGAGGATATCCGTTTCTTATCGATTCGCTCACGGGCGGATCCAATGTTGTCATTCACGTTGAAAAGGCCTTAGCGAATCCTGCCGCCGTGCCAGTGGTGGGGCCGGCGCTCTTCGGGCGTCCACTCAGCAGCAACCATCAGCATCCGCCTGCGTGGGATGCACGTACTGCTGTGGTTCCGCTGACGTCTGCGGAAAGCTACGAATTTGTTTTCTATGACCTGTTGAATCTCTCTGCTGATCATCCCAACGATTCGATCTGGGTAGGAGTATCCGCGGCCGACGGCGAAGATTATGTACCCGATGAACTGCCGGCTGCTGTCACAAACGGAGGGCGGCCCGGCAACGAGAGCGGCATTGTGACGTGTGTTGTTTCGGGACGGGATCACACTCAGCCTGTGTTTTCGATTCCTCCGCCGTTGGGTGCGGTCCCCGAACTGTCCACCGAAGAACCTACGGGAAGGCAGGTGCTGGTCTCGCTGGATCTCGCTGCGCTCATTCCGGGGGCGCTGCCCGCAGGCACGCCCGTTGGACTGGACAGATGTGCGATCGACACGCTGTTCGGCATCACGTCACTGGATGCGTCGAACCGAGTTCAACTCGCGATGAAGGATGGGACTGTGCAAGTGGTCTCGTTCCCGAACCCAGGTGATGAAGCTGCCGTCGTGAGCACGTTGCAGAGCGCCAACCCGGAGCGCATGGCGACCCAGTATCTGATGTATCTTGCGGCGCAGCATGCACGACCCGATGAGATTTTCGAGCGCGTCAGTCGTGACATCCTGGCGTTCGGTGTTGCGCAGGACAGGCTACCACCGAAGCCGGCTCGCTTCTTCTATCGTGTGCGCAAGGCCGACGGGCTTGGCCGTCTCTCAGCCAGCGGAGCGATCCTGCCGGTGGTTGTGCGCGTGCCGTCCATTGCACCACCTGCGGCGCCGGAGAAGGTGTCTCTTTCCTCAACCACCGATTCCGTCTCGATCACATTGCGCGTAGCGGCGGATTTGGAGATTTCGTGGGTGCTGGTTTACTCGGCGATGGTGCCGTTGGGGAGCCCAATCACCGACCTTTCCGGCGCGGAGTTGTTGCGCATTCCGAATCGCAGCGATCTGTATCCAGCCAACGGATTGCGATTGCGGGTTCCGGTGGCGGATGGGCTTCTTGCTCCGGTTATTAAAGCGCTGAGCGATGCGGACATCATCGTGAATGCCGATGGGTCTCGCTCAGCCACGATCAGTGTTCCAGCCGTCTTTGGGAACCATGTTGTGCTGTGGGCTCACACGCTTTCGAAGGAGGGCATTCCTTCGAGAGTCAGCGGCCCGTTCACGTGGGGAGCGTCGAAGCCATGACTCCGTTTGGCAGCGTTACGGTTATTGACTCGAACACAAAGCTGACGGCGCCTGCTCCGGTGCCGGAACCTACGAGTGCTCCGAGACCGAGATTCGCAGGCGAGCCAGTGCAGTGGGTCTCGGTCTCCGCGCCGGGTCCGCTCTCGGCGTTCGCGCGCAGTTCCGTGCAAATCTTTTCTGGTAGCTCTTCCGTGTTCCCGGACCTTCCTGCGTTTGCGTGGACGCTGATCGAGTTGAGTCCACTGCCGTTCTTCGCGCCGCAAACATTTTTGAGTCTCAAGGGCGGCCTGCCGGTGATGTACATCCTGATCTCGCCTTCGGCTTCGACGACGATCAATGACGGCAAACCGAGCAAAGTACTTGGCCTGGGAGAAACGGTCGCGACTGCCGGCCCGGCGCCGTCTGCGTGGTTTGGGGTCTGCATGCAGGACCGCATCATGCGTGACGCCGCGCTCTGGTCCAAAGAGATTGCCGACGCTATTGCGGCCGGCGGCGACGACCCGGGGACGTGGACTGCATTCGCTGCAGGCTTGCAGAGTCTGGGAACGCCGGCGCGGCCGATTTACATTTTGGATCACGTCGGTCGACCGTTCCCTGAAGCGGGCGATTCGCAGTTGCCGACGTTCACGGTCACAACGAGCGCAGGTTCCTCCAGCGTGACACCGGTCAACGGCAGCACAGGGATCGCGCTGCCATCGGCGGGTACGGTGCAGATATCGTTCGCTTCGGCGGCGCACCCGATGCTTGCTGGCGTAGAGAGTGCGGGCGGATCTTTTGAAGGGTCTTATCAACTGCCCGCAAACGAGCGCTTCGTCCAGGCCGTTGATGTGAATGCGTGGATGGCCGATCGCGATCCTCAAGGGACGGGCGCGGGGCTTCAGCGATGGAACGCGAATAGTTTTCTTGATCCCATTCCCGACGGCAATCCGTACTATGCGCGGCTGGTCGACGACATGCGTCTGACAAAGGGCGGAGGCGGTGGGATCGGGTTTGCGGGTTGGGCCTTTGTGAAGGAATCGCTGCTCGACAAGACACTTCAGTGGCCGCTTGTTCCGGGACAGGATGACACTACGTTTTTGAAACTTGTGAAGGACCTGAACGACCATAGCTCGCAGGTTCGACTGCTGGTCAACCAATTTATCCAGGTTGAGAACAACACCTTTGACGATGGTGACAAGGTATTGGCGGCGCTGTGGGCCGTATTTGCCGCAACGTTTCCGTTCACGGCGTTCGGCGCCGTCGCGACAGATCCCGCAGGGTTCGGTGTCCTGTTCGGTTGCATGGCAGCCGCCAACTTCCTCATCGACACAAGCTTGACGATTGACTTACTGCGCGCTATCGGGGAGGCCTCGAAGAGCATGGTGGACGACCTGGCGGTCCTCAACGCGAACATCGCGAAATGGTCACCGTATCCCGCCACGACCGCAGATAATCCGCTCTATACGCCGCCGTTTGAAATCGCCGGGATCACGGTCGACGACATCATTCACTTCGGTGTCTATCACCAGAAGTTTGTCGTCGGCCTGACCGCCGGTGGAGAGTACTTCGGCTACGTTGGCGGCATCGATATCAATCCGGACCGCATCGATTCGCCAATCCATCGCGCGATCTTTCCCTATCACGATGTGCAGGCGCGCCTGACGGGCCCAGCCCTGAAAGATCTGATCCAGAGCTTCGCTGATCGTTCCTCGTTCGATCAGGCAACGTTGCCCTTTCCTGTGCCGGCATCGGTGGAGGCCAAGGGGAGCCACCTCGTTCAAGTCGCGCGAACGTATTACAAGCCGCCAACGTCTACGGGATTTTCATTTGCGCCGAGCGGTGAAACGCTTATTCATCGTTCGAACCTGGCGGCGATTAGAGCGGCTCGCGATTTCATCTACATCGAGGAACAATACTTCACGCCGGATGACGAGTACCTCGACGCGCTGTGTGACGCGGCGGCTCACACGCAGGCCCTCATTCTCACTGTCTGTATGCAGAATGGGCAGGTCTATGGACCCATCCGGCGCACCGATGCGATTGCGAAGCTGCAAACGGCCTGGCAGGATCGCATCTTCAAGGTCGGGGCGCTCGTACGGAGGCACCTCAATCCAACGCCTGCGAAGTTTGTGAACCTTGGAAGAGGCACGTTGGCTGAGGACATCGACGCGAACGCCAGCACGATTCTCGTGACGCCCGCGTCGCACGTGCCCGATGCTCCGTTCTGGGTTTTTGTTGGTGGCGAATTGATGCAGGCGACGGCTAAGACCGGGCAAAGCGTCCTGCCTGATCAAGTCACATTGACGGTGAATCGGGGATCCATCGCGACCAGGCAAACGTGGGGATCGAAGGTCGATGCGCGCCGTCAGGGCTCGCCCGTGATGTGCGTCAATGTGCCGAACATCTACGTACACGCCAAGCTCATGATCGTGGACGACGTGTTTCTGTCGATCGGCTCCGCCAACATGAACCGGCGCGGCCACTTTCACGACGGCGAAATCAATGCAATCGCGCTGCCGCAGAATCTCAAGCGCGATCCTCTGAATCCAGCGCGTGTCCTGAGATGCAAGTTGTGGGGAGAACATCTTGGGCTTACACCGGAGATGGGGCTGTCACTCCTGGCGGATCCGCTGTCTGCTGTTCCTTATTTCGATCGGCCGTGGCTGGCAGGGAATCGATGGCAGCCGCTTGATTGGGCCGGAGAGCCGAGCGATACGACACAGCCGAGCTTCACTTCTTCCGACAGCCTGATGTCCGATCTCCTCACGGCTGCCATCGGATCTGTGGAGCAACTCGACAAACGCACCTTCTGGTCCGTTCTGGTCGATCCGACTACGTTTTCAGATCCGAATCCGACAAGCGCCGGTCCGGAGGTTTAGGAAGCATGGACGCGATTACGTTCTTCGACATGCTTGGCATCGACCCGGGGACTGGGTCGTTGCCGGACCAAGCCGCGGTCACAAAGGCAGCGTCGCTGTGGCCGAACGACATCGTTTCCAGAACACAAGGGTGGAACGCCAACGACGACTCATCAGACAACGCAGCGATCGTCACATTCCTGCAGGGGATCCCCGGTGCTCGCACGGTGCAGTTCTCCAACGTTCGCGCGGGCGTGGATGGATCCGCCGTTGTCGGTACGGACCCGGGCCAGGTCACGTTCGCTGCGGATGTCGACGTCGGCGGATCCGGTATCGATGACCAACAGAGCACGTTTTATTTTCGTCAGCTGCCGGACATCGGGATTACGTTGTACCCCACGAAACCCGGAGCGCCGGCGCGGTGCTTCTTTGCGAAGGACAGTCGAGGCTGGGAGCTGATCATCGAAGCGCTGCCGGTGATCATCAACCTGAAGGCCGGCATAGTGGAGCCGCAGGATCTGACCGGCCCGACAGCCACCGATAATCCCGCCGAGTTCAATGACGACATAAGCGACTTCAATCCGGACGAGCCTGATTGCCTGATCTCGATTCGAAATGCGAATCCACTGCAGACGCAGATTTATACCAACGTCCGCATTCACATTCGGCCTGGCCGTGACGTCATCCTCGAAACAAATATTCCGCTGAGCCAGCCGATGTCCCGTTTCCTGGGACTTCCGGTCAAGGCGCTCTACGATCTGCTCTTAATTCCCAATCCCGAAAACCGGGAGTTTTATGAATGGGCGCGGAATGACCTTTCGAATTTCCTGGCTCCGGTTCCAGTGCGCGGAGCTATCGGATTTCGAAGTGTTGATTTCGATCTGACGCTGCAACCATTTGCCGATTTTCTAACTGGTCTGCAGACGGGCGGTCTCACGCTGGGGAACCTCGAGCTGGTCTGCGAAGACGTCGTGTTTCCGCTGTCCCTCGGCCTGCCCCTGCCTTCTCATGGGACTCTCGGTCTGCGTCGCGCGATTGTCGATCGCTCGAGCCTCAGCGACGCATTTTCGTTCGCCGGTGCGCCGATCATCGTCAAGCTTTACCCTTTCAACTCTGACAACGATGGCTCCGGCGCTGAGCTGGCGTTCGGGCGGCAGGGCCTCTACCTGACCATCGACCAGCTGTACCTGCAGTCGGGCGACCCTCCGGTCGTGGAGTTCCAGGCCACGATTGTGTGGCAAAGTGGAGGCGCGGATTTCCTTCATCCCGGTCCGGCGATTGGCGGTTCAATCGCCGTCACTGACGACTGGACTGTGCAGCTTGGGCTCCAGTTGGGCGACGACTCGCCGGTAAAGTTCACGGTCGCCGACACCACTGTTTCCATGCACGCCGCAAAGCTCGGCATCGGCATTGGACGAATGGTGCAGGGAAGTCAGCAACCCGTGGTGTCGGGCGACATCCTCAAAGCAGAGTTGGACCTGCAGTTCCTCTTTGATCTTTCTATCCAGGGCAAGCCGACCGGAAGCTCAAGCAGTCTTTTCAAGCTGCGTTCCCTCACAGGCAAGCCGCTCAGCCTGATCGTGCGTGATGTCGGCCGCTCGTTCGGGCATTGGGTTGTGGAGGGCCTCACCTTCCCCGAAGGCATGCAGCTCGTCATC
>Ga0134126_10007038_pt1 | contig 14119 bp, 8 predicted proteins | sample KB31752_FD_96881 | JGI IMG/M metagenome (GOLD analysis project Ga0134126, IMG submission 96881) | Terrestrial soil microbial communities with excess Nitrogen fertilizer from Kellogg Biological Station, Michigan, USA - KB3-175-2 | ecosystem: Environmental > Terrestrial > Soil > Unclassified ... | reverse complement strand
TCGCCTCGCAGAACCCGAACGCTACGCACGTCGCGGGTTTTCAGGCATGGCACAAGTTGGGTCGCTTCGTGAAGAAGGGCGAGAAGGGCATTCTGATTCTCGCCCCGATCATTCGCAAGAAGGCCGAAAGCGACGGCGCAACCGAGCAGGACGAATCCTCAGTCGCAGTCGGCTTCCGCGCAGCCTACGTATTCGACATCAGCCAGACGGACGGCCAGCCGTTGCCCGGAATCGGCAGCGTCAACGGCGATCCGCGCGGCTATCGCGACCGGCTTGCGAACTTCGTAGCCAGCCAGGGCATCGCGCTCGAATACTCCGAGGAAATCGCACCAGCACGTGGCACCTCATCAGGCGGCAAGATTACGCTGCTACCCGGCCAGTCTCCGGCTGAGGAGTTTGCGACTCTGGCACACGAGGTCGCGCATGAGATGATGCACCGCGACGAACGCCGCAGCAGCACGACCAAACGCGTGCGCGAGACTGAAGCCGAGGCCGTCGCCTTTGTCGTTTGCAGCGCGACCGGCCTCGAAACGGGATCAGCGGCCCAGGACTACATCGGCTTGTATGGCGGCGATGCGAAGCTCCTCGGCGAGAGCCTCGAATACGTCCAGCGAACCGCAACGCAAATTCTAAACGCAATCGGCGCGGAGGATTTCTCCGCGCCGCCTGCCTAGCGGCGGGCACCTTGCGGAACGCGCCCTATCGACAATGGATACTTCTTTCGCGAGCTTCTCTGTCCCGGTCTTGATCCTCGACTGACTGCACCTGCTCCAAGAGCGCGATGTAGTTTCCGGGTAGCGCGTGTTGTTTCGCGCCTTCAATAACAAAACGTAAATACCAGCCATAAGGCTTCAGGGCGGCGTCTTTATGCGAGTCGGAAGCCAAGTAAAGCCATATTTTGTAGCTCTGATTGTTACAGTCCTCCAGATTGATTTCTTTTTCGTCGTACCCTCTCCCTAATCCCTCGGCTTGGTCCAGATTAGACTTTTCATGCGCATCGATCTCAAAAACCACGCCCCAAACGACATCAGCTTGATTACCTGTAAACTCAGCATCGGCCTTGCCAGAACGATCCGAGCTTCTTTTATGGAATCGCAGTCGGTAACCGTAAAGCGGCGAGACAAATAGAGGCTTGGCGGAAGGGACCCGGGCACGCAGCCGTCCGGTGCACATGTTGGAGCCGTAAGCGAAGTAATACATTTTCGTCGCGCTCCGGCAGTGGCTGTACCTCGCTACTGTGATGCTAGCTTTTGAAAAATTATACGGATGTGGGCCAAATGTTCGGGATCGCGGAAAAGAATATGGCGATTGACAAAATCTTGCTCCGTCATTCCGCCTTCCCACCATCCAACTTGCTGGTATGGCGTTACCGAAATCACGAAAGAGTTCAAAACCACCTTCGGATCGACCAGGCGGTGTTGGAGGTCCTTGATGGTTTCGTGAAAACGAATCTTAGGATCGCCGGGTCCTTCTAGATTTCGGATGCCCTTCGGGTCCACGAAGCTCACATACTGCTTGTCAGGAATTAAAAGCCAAAGAATGAAGTCAGGATAAAAGTTGCCGGCCTCGAAAAACCCGATACCGCGTCCCCGGCTTTGGTTCCTAAGCAAATACAGTTCCTTGCCCTCGAAGTTGGCAGCGTTTTCCTTGTGATACCGCCGCAGGTCCAGTACAAAATCGCGCTCACCTTCGTTTAGCGCGACGGGACGTACCTCAATCAGATCGCCACGGATGTGGACTAGCGGCTCATATAGGTGCCGATTGAAGGCGAAACAGTGGAGGTTGCCTACTTGGTGGTCGCGCAACCTGCCTTGTTCAATTTCTTCTTTGATCTGCTTCAGAGTTTCGATGATCGTCTCTTCCGATTTCGCGATCAGAAAACGGTACTCGTCAAAGAAATTCGGATCGTCTGGCGTGAGCTCCCGGTATTCCAAGTGCGGAAGCTCGTATTCGTTCTTTCTGTACTTGTAGTAGCTGTCGCAATACTTCTTCAATAGCGAGACAGCAATTTCCTGCCACACCCGCACTCGACTGAAGCTCACAAATTCTAGTTCTTCGGGCGGAATCAGCAGCTTGTACCAGGTTGGAAACTCCAGTAGCCGCCGTGCGGCATCTCGCTGAAGGTTCAGGTTGTGCCAGACCTTCTCATTCTTGAACTGTTCCAGTTCGAAGTAGAGGGCTTCCCAATCAAGGAATGCCAGATGGTCCTTGGTTAGCTTTCCTTCCCTTTTCTCAGCGGGGTCGGCGATCACCTGAAGGCCTTTACTGCGCGCTGACTGAATCTTTGGATACCAGTCAAGGGAAACTGCAACGCCATCGCCGACCAGCAATTCCAAGGTCGGTTTAGGGCCGGTCTTCTTGAAATCGATGTCCTCTTTCAGCCGGATAATCTTCAGCTTCAGTTGTTCTAGGTTCTTGAACTTGACCACCGGCAGCACGAATTCTTCCCGTTCTTCCTGCTCCGGCAATCCTTCCTCTTCGAGATATTCCTTGAACTGCCGCATATAGTCGGCGCGAATGCCGAAGATGTTCAGCGTCTCCAGTGGCCTGATGAAGCGCGGCGCTCGAATGCCTTGTTCCTCCTCGACCTTTTGGCTGCGCTTCAAGCAGAAGTCATAACCTTTGAGCCGTACACCGCGCCCGAAAAGCTGAATAATTTCGGAGCCCTCCGTGCGGCCCACGTTCATCAATCCCATCGTGCTAACGCGCCAGCTATTCCAGCCTTCTGTAAATTTCTTCGATCCGATCAGCACATTCACTTGGCTGTCTTCACTGCTCAGGTTATGAAAGAGCGAGCCGGAGAACTCCCTTTTCGTAACCGCCAATTCCTCATGTGTTTCACATAGGTCGCACAGGCTCGAAGCATCCCCTACGTTAATCACTCCAAAGGGTTCGTTGTCCCCGAGACGCAGGGCAATCTCGCCTTCCGACCCCTTGAGCAACTCCACGTGGAGCTTCGCAGTGGCTGGCGAGTTGAAAAGTGTTCTGAGGATATCGCCGAAGATCGTATCAGCAGCCTCTCCTTTGCTGACCAAGTACGCAAACGCATTCGCAAAGACTTCATGCCCCTTCGCATCGGTCAGGGCAGCGCGGTCATGCAATAATCGGTCAATCCGCGAAACAGATTGGCTGCGTTCATGCACAAAACCCGCAAGGAACAAAAGAATGTCCACCACATCCGAGACCTTCTTGCCCTTCTCGCTCCGCACTGCGTTCACACTGCTACCGACGAAGATCCACAGCGGACGCTCTAACAAGTACGGCTGGAATTCAGCTTCCTTGTCTCGGTAGAGACAAAGCTGTTGATAGAAAATCAGCAAACACGCTGCCAAATAGAGCTGGTAATAATCTTCGTTCCAAGCGTCTTCGAGGTTCAGGATGTGGTAATCCTTGCCGTATCCATCTCGATAGAAGTACTTGTAGGAATAATCGAAAAGGACGCACTTCGCGTATTCTTGCGCCAGAGACTCTCTGCCCTTCACGGCTTGGCCGAACGTGGCTGAGTACTCGAAAGAAAAGCCATCCTCGCTTAGTCTCGTCCGTTTCCCCATCCAATCCTCGCCCGATGCCCCCCGATGGCCCTCGTCCACCAGTACTAGGTTGTTTCCTTCGAAGGCGTCAACGGCTACTGTTTTTTCGCCCATTTCCTCCTTCAGCTTGTGAACGTCAATAATTTCCACGGAGCGACCTGCAAAGAGCCCGCGACCTTCCTTTGAAAAAAGCTCTGCATCCATGCCCGAAAGCTCGAATTCTCGCTGATGTTGAAAGGAGAGTCCTTCGTTTGGCGTAAGCAGGATGATGCGGTTCAGTTCGCGCTCACGTCCGTGCATCGTGACATAGTGGCGGTATTGCAGAATATTGACGTGCATCTGGAGCGTCTTGCCTGAGCCAGTGGCCTGCCAATAAGCCAGCTTATTCAAATCATCGAGCTTGTAGAGTTTGATTTGATCCGCGTCAGGAAGTTCGGAATTGAACTCGCTCACAAATGTGTTAAGGCTCGCGAGCAAGGCGGCCGCATCACGAAAATAACGGTCGAGGTAAATCTCGGTAAAGAGAAGAGCGAGGTACTGGAAATACTTCGGAAAGACGCCGTGTCCCTCGCGGCTTCGCCGCTCCGTGATGCGCTGCCAGTGTCGCACGATATTCTCGTCGTAACCGCGCAGCACATCGGCAGAAAGCTCCCGTCGCTCAAAAAGACGAGCCTTTAAGACGTGGTAGAACCGCGAAACATTTTCTTCGTCAAAGCCCTCAAGAATCGGGTCTTTCAGCGTACTGCCCAACTTCTCGAAGCTATCCGCCTCGAACAGGTGCAGCATCCAACGGTGCAAGACCAACCTTTGATCGAACTTCACCCTCGGCTGCGCCGCGCGGCGGCTACGTCGGCGGGCGACTGGTTCAGTGGCTCGGGAAACGTCGGACATTCGGTCCTCTTACACGTCCCGCACATCGAACATGAGGCGCTTGAATTCCTCCTCAATCAAGCGGACCTTCCACGTTTCATCCGGGCGCTTCAGGTTTTCGAGGTTGTTATCACCATTCACATAGATCAAGTCGAATTCCATGTCGCGCGTGTTGTAGCCTTGCTTCAAGAAGAACTCGTCTAGTTCGGCGTTCGATTTTTCCCGAATATCGCGCCAGATGAGTAAGACCTTTTCACCGGATGGGCTCGTGCCTTGGACCACACGAAAGCCACGGATCGTGTCGAGATGCCTCACCCGCAAACCGAGCAACCAATTGAAAGTTTCTATCAAATCCACGTTGGCGAGCTGCGTTTCCCCGGCGCTTCCGGTGCCGACTTTCAGCTTGTAGTCGAACGGGTCTTCGAAGTAATTCAGGTCGAGAAGCGATGCGCTATCCTGACTTTCCACGTCTAGCATGTAGCGCAACACGTAGTCTTCGCGCAGAGCGGGATTGCGCACCAGCAGTTCTCCCTGCTCACGTGTGCGTTTCAGTTCGAGATTGTTAAGCGAATCTTCGTAAGATTCGAGCCGCAGATACTTGAGTGTTTGACTTATACCGGTGCTTCGGGATACAGGGCGACCCTTGTCCCATTCAGAAGAGTACGCCGATTTAAGCACACGGGGTTTCAGCACATCATCGAATTGGTGACCCGCTTCAATCAGGACATAACGTCGGTTCGACTGAGCAGACCGGTTTAGGTTAATGACCGCATGAGCTGTCGTGCCTGAACCGCCAAAATAATCCAGGATGATCGCTTCCTGTCCAGCATTTGCGACACGCAGACAGTCTTCAACCGCATACACAGATTTCGGAAAATCAAACACACGTGCCTTGCCAAACATATCCGTTAGCAGATTAGTGCCGTGCGATCCTGCGGCATACTTTGCGTCGTCCCACCAAGTCGCCGGCAAGCGGCCTTCGGTATTGAGGTAGTTCCGACAGTACAACTGTTCTTTCCCCTGCTCGCCATTTACACGCAGGTATTCGGGATGTTCGAGTACGCGCTCGCTGCCCCACTTCCAGACACGCTCTTCGCCATTATCGTCGAGCGGCCAAAACGTCTTTTCGTTGGCCGCTTGCTGTTCCTCGATGAGCCATTCTTCGCTTTCCTCCACCCATGTCATTCTCGGGATTCGAACACTCCTTCCATCCCAATACACCGGGTAAAATTGTTTTGGACGGTCCTTCCGCCGCGAGTCCGTTCCAGTCTTCCTGAAGTTTTCCCATAGAAATTTTGACCCCGCTTCGTCAGTCTGATCCCAGCGCGCTGATTTCTGTTCGCTTCGCTCAAGCCGCCCCACGCGCACGTCGTCGTTCAAGGCAAAGAAGAATGCGTACTCGTGATTGACCCGCATTCCTTTCAAGGTTGAACGCCCTTGTGGATTGTTCCTGATGGCTGCAGTTCCCAAATGATTTTCAGCCCCGAACTCTGCTACAAGCACGGGCCACAGGTAGTGCACTTCTAAATCGTCTATCGTCACGCAGATTATCCCGCTGTTCGACAGAAGGACTTTTGCAAAGTCGAGACGATCCTGAATCAATGCCAACCAGGAAGAGTGTTTGTAATCATTTTTGTAGAGTATTTGAGTTGCGTCGGTGTTGTAAGGAGGATCGATATAGATCGCACCGATACGCTTCTGAAGCCCCGTTTTCAGCAGGTTCAATCCATGAAAGTTATCAGCCTGAATCAATACCCCATCCATTGCGGCATCCAGATTCGCAATTGAAGAGAGCAGCTTACGTCGAAATTCTTCGCAGAAGTAAGCAGTATCTACTGGCAGGTAAGGGTTTGCACGCAAGAATTCAACTGACAGAGGATCTGAATATCCCGGAGTGTGAAGATCTTGGCGAATCGAGTCTATTCCCAAAAGACGAACCCATTCTTCGCGCTGCGCACCGTTCGCAGCGACCTCGGGATAAAGATCCTCGGGAACCCGGTCCAATGTCATGCAGTAATTTGTCTCGATAACGAACTTCTTCTTGAGCCAGAGCTTCTTCTGGAAGTTTTCGATCTGAGCCAGGAAATCTATAATTTTGCTCCCAATGCGCCGAATGGCGCGGACGCGTGCCAGATATTGCTCGACGCGCGGGCCCGATTCCGACTCGATGTCATCGAGGTGCATCACTTCGTTCTTAATGAAAAAATCGAGCTCGCGTCGAAGAAAACCGCCCAAGTCCTTATGAATGAAGTAATCGAAGGTATTTCGTGCTGTGTAATCCGAAAGGTGCCTATCGAGCAGCGTGCGGTTCGGATTCCTCTCTGTAGGAGACTTCGTAGCTAGGGCAGCCAGCCAATTTCGTGTCGCTTGCGCTTCGAGAATCTGCCGAGCTGCCAGCTCATTTAGGTCGGTCTGCTTGCGCTTTTCCGGGTCGGGTCTGAATTGAAAGTGAACCACCAATTCGCCGTTGACTTCGGCGACTGGATCGCCTCCGCGAAGAATGAATCGGCGTTCCTGCCCATTGGCCGGTTTGTTGTTGTTCTGCTCAGTGTCAGCATCTGCCAGCCTGAAGTGGACTCGGCGACCATCCGGCAGCTTGAAGGTGTAATCGCGGAAATATTCAGCGGTCTTTATGTAGTACTGATCGGCATTAGCCCAGTGGAGTTTTACCTCTTCGCCTTCGTACGGAATCGCGTAAACACCCTGCTTGTATCGACGGAGCGACAAAAAGTCGCCTTCGCTGTAGTAGCGGCGAAAAAAGTTGTACAGATCGGAGAACACTTCTCTTTCCAAAGCTTCCAGATCGCCCTTGTGGGCGAGGTGTTGCCTCAACTCCTTGACCTTCGGTAGCGATTCCGGGTCGGCCCCTAGGGCCTTCGCTTGATCGATCGCCTTTGCAAGCTCGGCCTCGATTACCGACCGATCCGCTTTCTCTAACTCGCCGAGAGCTTCACGAACCTGCGGTAACAGGTCCGTATCAAGAAAGCGCGTGATTTCGTCCCTCTTCGCATTCATGATTCGATAAATGCCGAAGTCCAGGTCGGCCTGATCGAACATGAAGAGTTCGGCCAGCAGCTTCTTGAATTTTTCGATGTGCGTTTCCGCCATAAATCAAGCCCCCGTCCCTATTGCACAACCCACTGGACGGTGAACAACTGATCCGTCGAGGTGCGCTGACTCAGCCGCTTTTCCAGGCCAGCAATTAGTGCATCGCGTTTGGCCACAATTTCGTCTTCTACGTCAAAAATCTGTTGACGCTGACGGCGCATCTGTTTTTCCAATTCTCGTATCTTTTCTTGCGCCGCGCGCTGCTCTTCGAGCGTTGCGGCTAATCGCGCTTGCCGATTCGTAGCCTTAATCTGCGCCTTCGTATCGGCCAATTCTTTTTCGGCAGCCAAAACCATATCGTCGGCCCACCGTTCCAGGCGTTCCCTCTCTTGTAGGAAATACTGATTGTTGCCTTCGAGTGATCGCGCAATCACAGCCTCGACGTGGCGCTGCCCTTCGCGCGCCAGCCGGTCCATTACGGCAAGCGGTATCTCAACAATCTCGCAGGCATTTCCGTCGCAACGAAAGAGTTTCTCACAAGTTTCCTGATCGAGCGACCGACCATCATCGCAGACCGCGGAGAACAAAAGATATTCCTCCCGCTCGAAGGAATCGATTATAAGGCGCTGCAAAACCAACCAGCCGCGCTTTCCTTGCAACGCTTCGACGGCAGCGATGCGCGTTGAATGGGAGCTAATGTCAAAGACAACCCTAGCAACAGGCGTTTCACAATGTTTCCCCGTTTCGATTACATGCTCCCCTAACGGATTGGATAGCCGATAGAGATATTCTCCGGCAACGTTTGGCTGCGTCTTCGAGATCAGATGGTACGTACCGCGCCCAAAGCCGGGAGCCGGCGGCGTGTGCAAATCAAAACTCAGCCGTTCTTCATCGAACTTGGCATGCTCCTGAAGCATAAACTTGGTGAGAGTCCAAAAAATCCGACCCACACGATCCAGTTGTTCGCGGGTGCTGTCGAGCCGCACTCGTAAACGGGCATGCACGTCTTCGTCGAAGTGTTCGAGCAACGTGCGGCGCGTGGCTTCGATACGCGCCTCGATTGTGGCATCCAGTTCCTCGCGGAGTTTCTTGAACGCTGCGTCGATCTCCTCCGGCGTCCTGCATCTCTGGTAGATTTCGAGGATGCGTCGTTCGAAGTCCACGCCTGATTCGATGGTGCCCAGAACCTCGTCTGAAGCTCCGAAGATGCCGTTAAAAAGATTAAATTTTTCGCCGAGCAACTCCAATACCCGCTGATCTGCCTCATTGCGCTCATTCAAAAAATTAATCACTACCACGTCGTGCTTCTGCCCGTACCGGTGACAACGTCCGATGCGCTGTTCGATACGCTGTGGATTCCAAGGCAGGTCGTAATTGATTACCAGCGAACAGAACTGAAGGTTGATGCCTTCCGCGCCCGCTTCAGTCGCAATCATCAGGGTCGCGTTGTCGCGGAAATGTTCGATTAAGGAAGTGCGGAGATCAATCGCTTTCGACCCTGTGGCCCGGCCTGTTTCTCGATTAGCTTCCATCCAACGCTTGTAGATTGCTTGCGAGTCCGCGTCAGAATTCGATCCGCTGAAAAGCACAATCTTGCCCGCATAACCGTTCGCTTCGAGAAATGATTTCAAATACTCCTGGGTCCTCCGGGACTCGGTGAAGATGAGCGCTTTTCGGCTTGCGCCCATATCTGCCATATTCGAGAACCCAATCTGGAGGGCTTTTGTCAGCGCCCGCGACTTCGTATCTGTACCGATACTGCGAGCCCACGCGCTATACCGCTCCAGTTCCGCGATTTCCTCTTCGAGCTTGCGCCGGTCGATTTTTGGTTCTCCCGCTCCCCTTATCGGTTCCTCTGCAGGTTTGTCCGTTTCTTCAACTTCTTCCAGATACTCCTCTTCCTTTTCTTCGCTGAGGACAAGCTGCTCGGGAAGTTGGCCCTCTACTGGTAGGCCATCGTGCAACTTGACGAGCCGGGATTTCAGAGTTTCTAGTGTGCCGGCAATCGCATACGACGAAGACGCCAGAAGCTTCCGCAAAATAAGCGTCGTCATCACGCGCTGTCGAGAAGGGATGGAAAAAGTGTCCTCACGCAGCAGGAATCGAGAAACTGTGTCGTAAAGACGCTGTTCTTCGTCGCCCGGACAAAAGGGCACAGTCAGCGCTCGGCGCTCCGTATACTGGATATATTCAACGACCTGTTTCCGCAGGGTCCTTTTGCAAAAGTACTGGAGCCGAGCGCGTAGTTCTTCCAAATCGGCGTCCTGATTCATGTACTGCGAACGGAAGGATGCGACTTCGCCGAAAATCCGACCGTCAATCACGGTGCTCAGGCCGTAAAGCTCAAGCAGCGAGTTTTGCAGAGGCGTGGCTGTGAGCAGGAGTTTCCGGCGATCTTCCAAGGCATCCCGAAGCCGCTGGCCCATTCGGTTGCTGGCGCGGTACGCATTTCGGAGTTTGTGGGCTTCGTCGATTACAACCAGGTCCCACGGAATAGAACGGACTTCTCCTTGCGCAGAGCTGGCGAAATGGATCGATGTTATAACGACGCGATCGCTGCAAAACGGCTGCGAAACGCCACCCGTATAAAGCTGTCTATATGTTGGAGCGTCCAGAATGATCGTTGGAAGATTGAATTTTTCTTCCAGTTCGAGGCTCCACTGCTTCCGAAGAGATGCGGGGCACACCACGAGCAAACGTCTTTTGCGTTCAGCCCAGTACTGGCATAGTACTAATCCCGCCTCGATTGTCTTTCCGAGACCCACCTCATCGGCCAATATGACGCCCTTGCTCAAGGGGGACTTCAACGCAAACATCGCGGCCTCAATCTGATGCGGATTCAAATCCACCGATGCGTCGAACAAAGACATCGAAAGCCGGTCAATATCGGCTGAGGGCCGCTGGCGCGTCAATTCGTGCGCAAAGTACTTCGCGTGAAAGGCAGTCAGCATTCGGCAGATTCACATTTCCTAAATTTGACCCTTCGTCCCCGTGCCATCACGCAAGAGCAAAAGATCGCCGCAAGCATATCGTCTACATCTGCTGGATGACAAGCTAGTTACGGTCCAGCACTGACAAAATCGAGTATCCTAGCACATCCAAAAGTGTTAATTTTGCGGTTCCGCCGCGAGACCCCTTACGGCGTGAAAGTCACAAAAAGAGCGCCGAATGATTACATCAGCTAACCTAGCCAAGCTGAAAATCCAGCGAACTATTTTTCATGACGTTCCCAACCGTCCCCGAGGAACAGATTGCAAGCCGGTGCTCGCTGATCTTGAGACCCAGGTAGATGCAAAGCGCGCAGAAATGCTCCGTCGGCGCATGGTCCAAGTGCTCGGATCGAAATCCTCTTACCCTGTCGAGTTTGCCGTAGGCAGCGGTTCCCGTGTTCCCGAAGAAGTTCGTTCCTACACAGCGAAACCCAGCACGACTGAGCAGTTCGTGGAGATGTCGCAGCGTCTCGCAGCCTTCCTGTTCGAACAACACACCGGCGCAACTTCACCCGGCCTACTTTGCGTCATCGACGTTACAAGCGGTGCGCAACAAGGTCTCGTTTTATTGAAGCTAGAGCGCGAACAGGGTGCCGAATTGAAATTCCGCGAGGAAGGAGGCAAGCGGGTTTTCGATATGTCGGTTCTCGATAATCTCATCCTCACCGAGGGCACCAGATTGTTCAAGACAGGTCTCTTTCTCAGAACCGGTCCCAATGATGAGGATTTCGATGCAGCCGCCTGTGACAGTCAATGGACCGTTGCCACGAGTGGCGACGTTGCGCGCTTTTGGCTCCGTTATCTTGGATGCCGCTTCACTGAAGAGCCGCGCGTCAGCACGGAAAAGTGGTTTGAAGCGACAGTCCGTTTCGCGAACGAGCATGTCACCGATCCAATAGTCAAGAATGACTTGTACGAGCATCTGCATTCGGAATTGAAATCGAACCGCAAGACGGTATCACCGAAGAAATTCATCGAAGACTGCATCCCGGACAAATATAGAAAGGCATACGAAGGTTTTCTAACGGAAAAAGGCGTCTCCCTTCATGCATTTCCCAAAGATATTGCCGACATCAAAGGCCGACTCAGAAAGCGCGCCTATCATACCGAAAAGGGTGTCAGTATCATCGTGCCCGAGGAAGAGGTTCAACTCGTAGAGATCGCAAAGCGCCAGATCGTTGTGAATGACCAACTCGCCAGTATAGATCGCAAATGACGGACCTCGAAGAAGCCCGCAAGCGCTGGATTGTCGAAAGGCCGCAATACGAACAACTAGGTTTTCACATGATGGAACGCCTTCAAAAGGAAATCCTCCTCGCTGGAATTTGGGCAGAGCTCAAGATCCGCGCAAAAGAAGTAGACAGCCTTATCCGAAAACTAATCACGAAACCAGAGCACACTTATGATTCCCTCGGCGACAAAGTTGGCATTCGCGTGATCGTCCGCTATCGCGATGAGATTGACGCGATACTTGGGATCGCCCGAGAAACACTGGACCTGTCCAACGTTGAAAACACGACCGACCGGCTAAGACCAGATGTCGTCGGTTACCGCAGCATTCATGGCGTTGTGAGGTTTCGCGATGGCGAGTTAGCATCAAAGTTTCCGCCAGCCGTGTTTCAAGCAGAATTACAGATTCGCACACTGGCACAACATCTCTGGGCTGAGATGGCGCACGCCACCGTTTATAAGAACGATGAGACGCTGCAACCCCTGCCTAACCTCTTAAAACGACGCATCTATATTCTTGCTGGAGTGGTTGAGTTAGCTGACGAGGAGTTTAACCGCATAGAGCGGGAGATTCCGATGGTGCCAGAGATCACAGTTCTGAAGGCGCTTGAACGAAATCACTACAAGCTGACTGTGCGAAGAGGAGATTCTCAACTATCCCTCGAAGTGATCCGCCTGCTGATGCCCATATACCATTTAGAGACATCGAAAATCGTTTCTCGCCTCGATGATTTTTTTCTCGCCCACTCGGGCGTTCTCCAACACGTTTACGCCCAGGCCGAAACGGCTCCTGATAGGAGTGCATTCCTTTTCCAGCCCGAGGCCTTGATGATCTATGATCTGCTCGAAGCGGACCCTTTAGTAGTTCGCCGCGCTTGGAACGAAAGATATCCCGAAAAAGAATTAGAACGAGTCGCTAATGCATTTGGCATGTCCTTTGATTGATGGCTTACTATTTGGCTTTCTCCCGCGTTTACGCTGCGATTGAGTTTCGTCCGTTTCGCTTCGACGCCACCTTCTGAGCGAACGCCAACAGCAGTTTCCTGTCTTTCTCTTCAATCCCGCTCAAGAGTCTTCTGAACATTGTCAGGAACCGCGCTTCCTTGCCAGAGCTTTCCCAAGCGATGTCATCGGGTGTTTTGCGCTTCGCAAGGTTCTCCAGTTTTGGTGGAGCTTCGCCATCGTAAAATAACCTGTACATTGGCACTTCCAACGCGCGCGCCATTTTCTCCAGCGTCTCCACTGTGGGAACCGTATGCCCGTTTTCGACACGTGAGATGTAGCAGCGCAGCAGACCCGTGCGCTTCTCAATGTCTCCCTGTGAAAGATTCTTTTCTTCTCGCAACGCTCGCAAGCGGTCGCAGATCACCATACGCGCTCTCCTCCCAGCTATTTGACCCCCACATTCAAGCACGACGTGCTGCTGAAGGAAAGGTTTGTGCCTCGCAGGTCGCTCTGCCGTCGCGCTCGATTTCCGTCCACCGAATGAACTGACACGTACATTTTGTCCTTTTCTGCCGCGCATTTGCTTGGGCGCTGCTTCGGGAGAATTCCCGCGCCCGCAGTCCCGTAGCCGGGATGCGAAAAGCGCACTTCGCGGCTTCTGCTTTCCCGGTTCCTCCCGAACCGCGCGGGTCCCTCCCATAAAGCAGCCGCTCGCTTTGGGAGTGGTCTCCACTCGCTTCCGGTCGCCCCAAGCAAAAGGGGCAGAAAAAGGAGATTCGAAAATGTACCTCAATTCAGTACAGATCATCGGTTTCATCGGCAAAGACCCGGAGCGACGCCAAGCGCGTGCGAATGACGCGGCGTTCACCGTTCTCTCGGTCGCCACGCAGCAGTCATGGAAGAATGCGGACGACGAGTGGGCCTCGAAAACCGAATGGCATCGCGTCGTCGCCTGGAACAGTCTAGGCGAGCGGGTTGCCGCATCGCTTCATCAGGGCGATCACATTTTGGTCGAAGGCACGCTCGTTAGCAGCAGCTACGACCGCGAATACGGAAAAGGCAAGAAGGCCACGACCGTGAAGCACACGGTCTGGCAAATTCGCGCCGACTCAATTCGCAAGCTGAATCGCGGCGAGAAAGAGCCGGACGCGCTCGCTTCCGGCTCCGGTGCGGCGACCGAATCTCACGGCGCGACCGCACACGACGTACCCTTCTGAGCCAGCGCATTTCAATGGGGCCTCGATACTGTTTCGAGGCCCCTTCTATTAGGCGCGCGCATGATTTTGCCAAGCGAGCCACCGCCGTGCTCGTGGCAACCGTTCATTGTGCTTTGCATAGCCCGTGTCGTGTTAAATTCTTGTCATCTCGCGCGAGCCATAGCGTACGAGAGGAAGCGGCACAGAATCCCATCCAAAGACGAGATTAAGAGTGAGAAGATCCTGGTCAAGGATATCTTCTCCAGAATGTGGTTCCGCATTCCCGAATACCAACGGCCCTATGTCTGGG
>Ga0134126_10007036_pt1 | contig 14121 bp, 10 predicted proteins | sample KB31752_FD_96881 | JGI IMG/M metagenome (GOLD analysis project Ga0134126, IMG submission 96881) | Terrestrial soil microbial communities with excess Nitrogen fertilizer from Kellogg Biological Station, Michigan, USA - KB3-175-2 | ecosystem: Environmental > Terrestrial > Soil > Unclassified ... | reverse complement strand
GCGCGGCTGGGTCGTTCCGAGTCCATCGACATAGCGGTTGTACATGCAGAAAGCAGCCGCGATCAGAACCGTGTCGTGGATCTCGATATCGGTTGCGCCAAACTGGCGTGCATCCGCAACATCTTTGGCGGTGACGTTTTTCCCGCCCTTCTGCACTTTGCCGGCAATCACCAGCAACGCTTTCAGTTTGCCGGAAATATCGGCATGCAGAAAATCCTGCTTGACCCTTTTCACCAGTTCTTCATCATCATTCAGATTGGCGGCGGCAATGGCTCCGTGGATGGTTTGGCAATAGTAGCAATCGTTCAGTGAAGAAACATAGGTTGCGATCAGCTCACGCTCGCCCGGCGACAGCGTGCTAGGCCCACGAAGCAAAACTTCGACTAGTTCATTCAGCGGCTTCGCGGTTTCTGGCCTGAACGCCATGGCTCCGCGAATTCCAGGCAGGTCTTCGGGCAACGGAATGTGTGGCATCAACATTTCCTCCTGTTAAGGGATTGTAGTTTCGATCGCTGGAACTCCGGCGAGCTGCGCATTGGGGAAGAAGAATCGACGTAGAAAATCCCCACAAAGCACAACCGCGATTCCAATCAGGGCGGGCAAAGGGTCGTGGAGAAGGATCAGCAGAGCAATGACGCCGCTGCCTATCAGAAAAAGTATCGGCGCTGTCGGAAACCACCAACGACGGACCGGCTCCGCCAAACGAAACAGCGACGCCGCCGAGAGCGCAAGGAAACAGACGGAGGAGAAAATGATGTAGGCAAGGATGCGATCGAACGCGCCAAAACATAGAACCATGAGCGCCATTCCTGTTTGCAGCAGAACGGCGTTGGCAGGAGTTCCAAATCGAGGATGCAGCCGTCCGAAGACCGGAAAGAAAGCGCGGTCTCTCGCCATGGCGTAGTAGACACGTGGTGCAACCATCGTCAGAACGGACAATCCTCCGGCAACCGACAACAAAACACAGAACGATAGGACCTTGCCACCGGCGCTGCCGAAGAGTGCCTGCCCAAACTGGGCGATGAACGCTGTGTTGGAAACGATATGTTCCAACGGCACCACCGAGAGAAATGCGAAGCTGACAAGCAGATACACCGCCGTGACTAGCAGAACTCCGAAGGTAAATGCGAGTGGAAGATTGCGGCGCGGGTTGCGTACTTCGCCAGCGATTTTCCCCACTTCCCACCAGCCGCCGAAACTGAAGAATGCATTAATCGTTGCGCTGGCAATTGCCGCAAACAGGGCCTCTGACCCGGCACGCCTGTGTGCCAATGGCAACAGGTTCGCGGTGGTGGCGTGACCGGAAATCCAAGCCCACGCAACTAGAGCGAATAGCAATGTGACTTTCAACAAGTTGACAGTCGCCATGATACGACTGCTCAAGCGAGTACCGACATAGTTGATACATGCCAGAATGAGCAAAAAGATCGCGGGTAGAAAGACAGTCATCCTGGGAGTGAGCGGATAAAGAACCTGAACGTATGGGATGGAACCGACGGCAAGTGCAGCCGCCAGTCCGGGATCGACCACAGCCGCGGACATCCATCCGTAGAGGAAAGCTACGCGACCGCCGTATCCCTCGCGGAGATAAACATATTCCCCACCTGCTTGCGGGAAGCGCACTGCGAGTTCGGAGTAGCAGAGCGCGCCGCAGACGGCGATGAACGCCATCCCACACCAGACCGCCGCCAGCAACAGAGGGGAACCGAGGGATTTCGCCATCGCAGCAGGCGTCAGGAAGATACCCAGGGCGATCGATTCCCCGGTCACCACGGAAATCGCCGCCAGCAGCCCCATTTGCCTGCGCAGTTCGCTCACGGCACAATCCTACGCGACCGCATCATGCAGGGTATCCATCAAAAGTTGTAGGCCTGAATCCACCGCAAGACTGAAGACAAGCTGCATCATGCTGCATATCGTAAGCGATGTTTAAGGTAAACAGCCAACCCAGGTCAATTAGGCATCTTCTCATTCGCGTCCCCGCGCACTGGAGGAGTGCTCTACCACTCACCCGGAGATGATGGATGCGAAAGAGTTGGATTCTTTTTTGGTCGATGATTTTCGCTGCCTGCATGGCCACAGGCGCAACAATGTACGCCCAGCTTCCTAACAGCACAGTCAACGGCAGCGTGAAAGACCCGCAAGATGCTCCAATCGCCGGAGCACAAGTCACGATCGTCAGTATCGCTCAGGGAGTTTCACGCGAAGTCATCACCAACGCCCAAGGCCTCTATGTCATCCCATACCTTCCCATTGGCAGGTATGACATGAAGATCGCGGAACCGGGATTCGGAACCATCGAGTTTCAAGGAATCACATTGGAAGCTGGAAAAACAGTCACATTGAATCGGACGCTCAGCATTGCCAAGGCGACTACGGTGACGCATGTGACGGCCGCGAACCAATCCATCAATCTTTCTCAGTCGATGATTCAGGGACAAATTTCTTCAACAACTATCCAGAGCATGCCCTTGAATGGCAGAAACTTTCTGGAATTGGCGTACTTAATTCCAGGAAACCGGCCGGCTCCAACATTCGACCCTACAAAGACGAACACCCTTGAAATCAGCTCTGCAGGAGGGTTTGGACGTGGCGGAAACATCACAGTCGATGGCGCCGACAACAACGATGAAATTGTGGGTGGGACGTTGTCGAATTTCCCAATTGACTCGATCGCCGAGTTTCAAATCGCTACCGCACGCTTTACCTCCGAGGTTGGCCGTTCCGGAAACAGCATTGTGAATATCGTCACCAAATCCGGCACGAACACTTTGCATGGATCGCTGTTTTTTTATGAGAGAAATCGAAACCTGCAGGCGCTTCCGGCAACTTTGAATCGCAACTTGCCGACTCCTCCGTTCGATCGTGAGCAATATGGAGGTTCGGTCGGCGGCCCCGTAAAGACAAATCGTGCATGGTGGTTTACCGCGTTCGAATATCGCGACCAGAATGCGGCTGTTTTGACGGGAACACGGGATTTCGCGAACAGTCAGATCATCAATACGTCGGCGCCAGCGCCTTTGCGCGATCTATTGCTGTCAAACCGTGTCGATACCCAGATCAATCACGCCAATGCGCTGATGGTGCGATATTCATTCAATCGGTCGACCAACACATCGGAGGCCACTCCATCTCAAAAGACGCCGGCATTCACCGCGGCAGAGCGCCAGAATTCGCTGAATCATTTCAATTCCTTTGTCACGGGACTCACAACCGTCTTTTCTCCCACGAAGGTAAATAATCTTATCTTCCATTTCGATAATTTCCTGAACAATATTCCGCCGTTTCCTCAGAACGCGCCTACAACCGATCCGCCCCTGAACCTGACCAACGAGTTGATCTTTCCGGATTTAGCGGATGGCGCAAACTTCAATTTGCCTCAGCAGACAGCCCTCAACCGCTACCAGGTTGGCGATGCCTTCACTTGGACGCCAGGCAAACACACATTGCGAGTGGGTTTTGAGACCGAACATTATCGAGCCCACGGTTTAATCAACGTGTTTGGCAGCGGAACCGTGATTTTGACGCAGGACTTCGGAACACAGAACCTGGATGGAAGTGGCGTCATCAATGATTTAGACATTCCAATTGCCGCCGGCATCAAGAGTAGCGCACCCGTTATCCCAGTACCGATTCCGGACATCACGAACAACTATTTTGCAGGATTTATTCAGGACGATTGGAAAGCGCGATCCAACCTAACTTTGAACCTGGGTCTGCGTTGGGAATATGACTCGAACCTGACCGGCAATGATAGCGCTCATGATCCTTGTCCAAACTTGACTACTGTGCCCGATGTTCCATGCGTATGGATGGCCAACGTAATCGACTTGAAGAAGATTCCAGATAAAAAGGATTTTGGCCCGCGAGTTGGATTCGTTTATGATCCCTTTCGCCGCGGCACAACTGTCATCCGCGGAGGATACGGAATCTATTATGACCGGATCATTCTGGAAGCGGGATCGGAGGAATTGGTTCAGAACGATCGCGCATTGACAGTCACTCAATACGGCGGGTCCCTGTGTAACTCTCCCTATGTACCTGGGCCACCCAGTCTGGGCGCCTGCTTCGCACCGCAGGCCAGTTATGTGCCAGGAAGCCCGACCATCGCAAATGCTTTCAGCGGCCCACATCAGACAGGAGGAGTCGGCATCATTGCCATGGGGCCGGATTCGCACCATCCACTATTTCAGCAATTTTCGCTTGGCCTGCAGCAGAAATTCGGCAATTCCTGGCTTCTGTCCGCGGACGGACTTCATGTGTTTGCCTATCGGCAACTTATTGGCCATTTGTTACGAAGCACTGACTCGACATCTCCCTATATCAGTTGTCCAGGAGACAACATACCGTGCACCATCACAGATCCGCTGACGGGAATTTCCGACAACATTACGCTGATTCAGTCGCAGGCCAAATCCTGGTATGACGGGCTTATTGTCAGCCTGCAACATCGGTATTCCGCCGCCGGCCCACTGCACTATCAGTTCAACATCAGCTACACGCTATCGAAAACGTTGGACTATTCCGATGACGACCAGTTGACTAACAACAATGCCGATGAGCAGGTTGATCTTGTGGAAGGGATTAATAATCTACGCCTGGAAAAAGGATATGCTGTCAGCGACGAGCGCCACAGATTAACGGCTTACGGGGAATTGCTGTTTCCATGGCAGTTTTCGCTGGCTCCGATCTACACCTTTGGTTCGGGGGTTCCTGCGGACACGTTCCTTCCGGGAACCGCCATCAACGGTGCAACCGGGTCGCGACTGCCAACCCTGTCGCGAAACACACTTGGACGCGAGATAAAAAACAGCAATCAACTGAATGCCGCGATCGACCACTGGAACTCTCTTCACACTTGCCCAGCCCCGTATCCTTGCCTTGCCGGAGGACAATTGGCGCACGTACCCGCTAATATCGACTTCTTCAGCCCTTTCAGCTCGCTCGATTTGAGAGCCCAGAAGAACTTTATGATGAGGGGAGACACAGAATTAAATCTGATGGTAGAAACCTTCAATGTTCTGAACCAGACCAATGTTCGTGGATCGACAAATACGAATTATTCTGGACGCAATATCTCCATCGCTCCGTATCAGGCTTCCGCGCCCGTACAAACCAACTTCTTTAGCCCGGTAAGTGTCGCTGGCGGATTCTTTGGATCTGGCGGCCCCCGCGCTTTTCAATTGGCCGCTCGTTTTCAGTTCTGACACAGCCGTAGCCCAGGATTCCGGAAAGACGAAATTAGACTTTCCACATGGAAATTTATGCAGACGCCTGAATATTCATTGCTTCATCAATACAAGAAGGTAGAGATCGAGGAAGAAACGAACTTACCCGTTATAGAAGAGGCGGATGCGACGGGAGCGGTTGCCGACGCCTACGCATACTTTCGCGAACATTTTGGCCGGCAGAACATTCCCGGAATTTTGAAATGTTTTGCTACGCATCCTCCACTGCTCCAGCAGATGATGGAGATTGCCTCCACGATGCTTTTCTGCGAAGGTCATCTGACGCGACGGATGAAGGAAGCGATTGCGACGTATATTTCCTCTCTGAATCAATGTCCCTATTGTGTCGACAGCCATGCCTTCTTCCTGCATGTTCACGGTGGCAGCGATGCATTGGTGGATGCGTTGGCTACGGCAGATGCAGAACTGGCGCCCATGGATGAGAAGGAACGCATTCTGCTGCAATTTGTCCACAAGGTGAACTGCGATTCTTACAGAGTTTCCCCAAATGACGTTTCCAGCCTGCGCGACGCCGGATGGAATGAGCCGCAAATCGCCGAGGCAGTTCACATCACCGCTCTCTTCGCCTGCTTCAATCGCGTGGCCAATGCATTCGGGCTTCCCTCGCAGCAACTTCTCTATCTGCGAAACGAAAAAATTGGGTTGGAGGAAAAGTGATTGGTTCTACAGAAGAGCACCAGAGATTAATGTTCCTCCCCGGGGTGGAGCAGAACCCTAAACCCAGCACCTACCTTGAACTTATCGAAGCTGCCCGGGCGGCAGGGATGGAGTACTGGCAGATTTGGCATTTGCTTGCATTCCAGCCGGAGGCTGCGCGAAACCTGGTCGGATTTTCTCAAATCGTAATGCACGATCCTGCACCAATAAGTCCGGGACTTCGAGAACTGATCGCAGCCTATACGTCGTCACTGAATCAGTGCGAATTCTGCATGAAGGCCCATACTGCCGTGGCGGCGCATATCTATCAAGATAATGACCTGGTGGCGAGCGTGCTTCGAGACCCGGAGACTTCTCCGCTTAGCGAGAAAGAAAAAGCGTTGTTGCGCTTTGTGCGGAAAGTTACGTTTGCATCTGCAGACATCCACGCCGCAGACACCGAAAGTTTGCGCACAATCGGTTGGGACGATGCTGCGATTTTCTATGCCATCACGGCCTGCGCTCTGTTCAATTTCTATAATCGGTGGGTTTCCGCAAGTGGCGTGCGTCCTGTGAGTGATGAAGCCTTTCGCAGACTGGCTGCGCCGATGGCAGAGAGAGGATATGTTCGCAAATGAGGCGCCGGCTCAGATGTTGATGTCATCGGAAAATTTGCCGTGAGCGAATGCTCTTAAATCTATACACGCCCGTCGCGAGCAGGAATATCTGGCGGTGGATGGAGTCTCCATCTGGAACCGGAATTTAGTCGAGTTGGCTCAATATTCTTGCATACCTTGCCCGACTGGATGGTGAATCTGCTGTCTTGATGAGCTGCTCGATCTCAGATTTTGAAGGTTTAAAGATCAAAGGCAGTTTTTTCCAGTAATACATCAAATCATCTGAGAGCCAATGGGCGTACGTCTTGTCCCAGGATTTTCCGGACTCTCCGCCGAACGCCAGGTTGGCAGGATTGAGGGCCCGCCTGTAATCCTGGAATCTGCAATCCAGGGAAATGCGCAGTTGGTTTGAGAAGTTGGGTGAAGCCGCATGTACGGTGAGGCTGTGAAAAATGAGCACATCGCCCGCGTTTATTTGACCACCAACCCAATCATCTCCCAGCTCGGCCCCATCCGGAATTGCGGGAATGCCGGTCGGGTCATGGCGTTGGAAGCCGAAATGATGCGATTTTTCCAAAATTCGCAAGGGGCCCAGATTTACTGGACAATCGTGAAGCGGGATCCATGCGGTATAGCACTCTGGATCTCCCTCCATAAATCGGTAATCCTGATGCGCACGCACCACGAGATCTTCGCAATCAGGGAAGATCAATCGACCGATCGGTTTTGGGTGAACCAGGAGCCGCTCGCCCACCAGCATCCTCATCACAGACTTTAGAGCAGAATGATGCGGCAACGCGTGAAACAGTTCCAGATTGAAAATTTCCTGATAGGTTCGCTTGAACGAAGGGTCGGGATCGCCGCAAGCCGCCTGAATATTGGCGATACGTTCAAACGGATCGCGATCAGCAAGCAACCAGCCCGCAGCGTAAAGAACTTGAGTTATCTGGGCAAGCAATGGAATGAGAACGTAATTGGGTAACAACCCTCGAATTAGAAAATATCCCCTGGAGTTCATCTCATCTTGCAGAAAACGCGAAGTGAGATCGCACGCTTGAATCTCGCGAAACGGCTTCACGCATACGTCCTCCCTCAAACCACCGGTCGTTTTGGAGAGAGATGACTCAACATTCGGACTTGGCATAGCAATCACTATAGCGATCTGAATTGCCCGGAGGTGTCTCCGGATTGTCTGATATTTGTCAATTGATTGACTTTTCTAATTCGACAAAGCAATGACAATTTCCTTACCGAGAGATGACAATCCTTCGTTGAAGATTTCGCTAAGCTCGGACACAGATCGCTCCTCTTCCGGCCGGCACGTTGAACACTATCGAACAATCCGCAGCAAGACCCGCACCTCGCATGATTGCCCGCCAGACTGCCTACTTCGCGTCAAACCCTTTGAGCAGGGACCAGTTGATCCGCGAGGCTGTGCTGCTCACATTTTGCGACCCTTTGCCGCAGTGTTGCTCGCGACTGTGGAATCTGCCGGAGAAAGACTGGCGGAAATTACTAAATTGGCTGGACATCAGCGGCCTGGCATTATATTTTCTCGACCGAATGACCGAGTTGCAGCTATGCAATCTGTTGCCATGCGAGGTCATCTCGCGCCTGCAGCAGAATCTCCGGGACAATATTGACCGGACACACGGCATGATGGCTGAATCTATCGCGATTCAGCAGGAATTTCAGGAGGCTTTCCTCTCCTACGCTACTTTGAAAGGATTTTCACTATTCCCATCTTCGACGCCGAAACCGGAACTTCGGCACCAGTTCGACCTGGATTTTCTCATCGCTGAAAGTAGCGCTCCCGAGGCGAGGCGGATTCTTGAACGCAGAGGATATCGCCTGTACGCAATCAGCGGCAGAAGCTGGGAATTCAAGATCAATGAAACACCGGGCATATCGTTGAATGATCTATATAAGGACTTGCCGGGCCGGGCCGTGGAATTGCATGTGGAGATCAACACTCCCGGTCGCGCTTTATTACTGGACCGCGTCGAGAGGCGAGAATTCCAAGGCGTGAGTATACCGGTGCTTTCACCCATCGATTTGTTTATGGGACAGGGGATGCACGTATATAAGCACATATGCAGCGAGTTCTCACGAACTGCGCACCTTCTCGAGTTTCGCCGTCATGTGCTGGCTCGCCGCGACGACGACGCCTTCTGGGATGAACTCCGATCGATAGGCGGGGAAGATCCCAGAACTTCTCTAGGACTTGGCGTGGTCACGCTGCTCATTACGCGCGTCATGGGTAATTTCGCTCCGGAAGGATTAACGCGCTGGACAGTAGATCACCTTCCGCCCGCCGCAACAATCTGGGTCGAGATGTATGGACGGCGTGCTGTGTTCGAGAAATTTCCAGGCAGTAAGCTGTACCTACTTCTGCAAAGAGAGCTTGAGTCCGCAGGTGTTCCTGCGAAGCGATCGCCACGGCAGATTTTGTTTCCGTCGCGTTTACCACCAGTTCTAATACGGGCACCCGGGAATGAAAGGCTAACGGTGCGAATCCGCCGTTATCGCATGCAGCTCCGCTTTATTTTCTCCCGTTTGCGCTTTCACATTGTGGAAGGAATCCGCTATATATGCGAGTCCTATCGCTGGCGGCAACACATTGATCGGTGCGCGCCATGACGCCCTTTTTGCGTCCCGCCGCCATCGCCTTTGACGCGATCGCGCCGGTTTTCGACTCGCGCTTCGGTGCCTGGCGAAGTGTGGCCGCACAGCGAAGCGCGGTGCGTGCCGCTCTGCTGCGGGAATTTTCTGCCGGGCGCCGCGTTCTGGAATTGGGCGGCGGAACGGGCGAAGACGCGATGTTTCTAGCGAAGTTTGGATTCGACATGCTCCTGACCGATCCCTCACCCGCCATGGTGGCGAACGCGAAGGCCAAACTTGCGCCAATGGGCGCGCGCGCCGAAATCGTCGCTGGAGAAGAATTGGAGGAATTCGCGGCCAGCTATCTTTCAGCAGGAGGAACAATGTTCGACGGCGCTTTCTCCAATTTCGCACCGCTGAATTGCATTGCTGACCTGGGACCGGTAGCACGCGGGTTGGCACGGCTACTGAAGCCCGGCGCACCGGCCATGCTGGTGCTGTTCGGCACGTTTTGTCCTGGAGAAATTGCAACGGAAATGCTGCGCGGTCGGCCGCGTCTGGCTCTGCGGCGTTGCAATCGGGGTGATGTACACGCGCGGCTGGCAAAACAAGATTTCCATATCGTCTACCATCGTCTTGCAACAATGCGGCGCGCCTTCGCTCCTTGGTTTGTGCTGGAAAAACGTCTGGGGATTGGGGTGACGGTGCCGCCCAGTGCAGCCGAACCGTGGATTTCGCGGCAGCCGGTACTGCTCGCGGCAATGGAGAGGCTCGACCGAGTGCTTTCCCGTCCATTGGCAAGCCTTGGCGATCATGTCCTTTATCAATTTCGTCGAACGAGCGCCTCGATAATGTGATGACGATATCGAAACATTGCAGTGACACGCAAGCAAGAGCGTCAGAATATGCTTAACACGGAATATGCAGGCTGCAGAGAGATCGCCGAGTCGATGAAACTGAAGCAAATCGCCGATGTGAGTTTCCCGACGATCTGGGCGGACTTTCGCCTGTTGGCCTTCAGAGGCATGCCTCTCGGCAATGAAGAAGATCCGGAACGTTTGGAAACCGCGATAGCTTTGGTTCTTGGAGATATACACAGCTCACCTCCAATCGTCCGCATTCATTCTCAATGCACGACAGGCGATGTTTTCCATTCGCTGCGATGCGATTGTCACGACCAGCTCCACCTCGCTCTGAGCCGAATCGCAACTGAAGGCGCTGGGATCCTGGTCTATGAGCATCAGGAGGGCCGAGGAATTGGCCTTATGGAAAAACTGCGCGCTTATGAACTTCAAGATCAAGGGCTCGACACCGTCGAAGCGAACATCCATCTTGGCCACTCAATCGATTTGCGCGATTATGCTCTCCCGGTCGACATTCTTCGTTTCCTCAAAGTTCCTTCGCTACGATTAATAACTAATAACCCTGAGAAGATCGATGCGGTGTTATCGGCGGGAATTGAAATTATCGAGCGACTAAGTGCCGATGTTCCAGCCAATCCTCATTCCGATTCTTACCTTGCGACCAAGCGCGCGAAGCTCGGGCATCTCTCAGGTCCAGCAATCATCTATTCCTAAACTCTTCACCGGCAGTTGTTGATCTGGTCCTCTACACCTCGTATCCCAAGCAACGAGGGCATTCAGGATGGGCACCGGATTTTGCTGCGATCCCGGTACGCAAAGGGATGACATTGAGTTGACAATTCTGCGACAACTGCCTACGCAAGACCGGGCTACGCTTCATTTCATAAGCTGAATCTGCCAGTTGCGTTCACGCATCCGCACGCATTTTGGCGGAGGGCTCGCGTTGAACCTGCCGGCGCGCAAGTATCGAGGTGAACCGTGGCACATGTCCTGCTGACACATTCCTATCATCTTCCATACGACTCGAAGCAACTGCGCAAAATGCAGCCATACACGCCAATCGGCACGCTCTATGCGGCTACGGCGCTACGGGAAAAGGGCATTTCCGTTGCAGTATTCGATTCCATGCTTGAGGAGACGTCGCCAGGATTCACCACAATACTGGAGAACCATAGCCCCAAGATAGTGGCCGTCTATGAGGACGATTTCAATTTTCTCTCGAAGATGTGTCTCACGCGGATGCGAGAGGTAGCATGGCAGATGGCGAGAGCGGCACACGATGTGGGCGCTATCGCAATCGTACACGGATCCGATTCGACGGATAACCCAGTTCTGTTTCTGGAGAACGGGTTCGACTATGTGCTTTGCGGAGAGGCAGAGGCGACGTTGGTTCAGCTATGCACTTCCATACTGCACGCCGAGGAAATACCGGAAATCGACGGCTTGGTGAGGCTCGATGAGCATGGCCGTCCCGTACAGAGTTCAGTCCGGCTTGCAAAGAATCCCCGATGGGCCGAGCTTTCTCTTCCCTCTCGCGATCTGATCGATCTGGAGCGGTATCGCGCGGCATGGATAAAGGTGCATGGGTATTTTTCAACCAACATGGTCTCCAGCCGCGGATGCCCATACCGCTGCAACTGGTGTGCCAAGCCGATATCCGGCAATAAATTTCAGTTGCGACCCGCCGCGGCAGTTGCTGAAGAAATGAATCTGTTGAAAGTGCGAGCCGGAGTGCAGCATATTTGGTTCGGCGATGACGTCTTCGCATTGAATCAGCACTGGGTGCAGCAATTTGCCGAAGAAGTTACGACACGGGATGCGGCCGTACCATTCAAAATACAATCGCGGGCCGACTTGATGAGCGAGCCGAATGTTCACCACTTAAAGATCGCGGGATGCGCCGAGGTATGGATGGGAGTCGAATCTGGATCACCGGCCGTGCTGAAGGCGATGGATAAAGGATTGAGCCTCTCTTCCGTAGTTGCCGCCCGCCGTCATCTGAAAGCAGCCGGTATTCGCGCCTGCTATTTTCTGCAATTTGGCTACCCTGGAGAAACATGGGCTGAATTGCAGGAAACCATCGCATTTGTTCGTGAGACGCGGCCGGACGACATTGGCATTTCATTCTCTTATCCGCTACCGGGCACCGTGTTTTATGAACGTGTTCAGGCACAGCTAGGGGCGAAGCGCAACTGGACCGACAGCGACGATCTCTGCATCATCTTCGAGGCTGCCTACAACACCAGCTTTTATCGCGCTATACGCGATGCACTGCATGCGGAAGTGGATACATGGCGGGCCTCGGAGGAGCTATCCAAAACCAACGCCCAGATTGACACCCTATGGCGCGAAGTCGATGAACTGGAGCCGGTGAGCCGGAATGCGAATGCATTTGCGCCTCCCGAAACAATCACCGTCGCTTCATCCGCTTTTGTTCCTGTCGAACAATTGCATCTGGAGAAAGTGTAGCGATGAGCACAGTTCGAAGTATCGTTGACAGCGAGCCTGCGCTCCAATCAGAGGTGCTTTTGCAGTGCCCTCGTTGCAGAGGCGATATAAACCGGCTCGACTGTACGCAATGCGGATTCCAGATGCAAGTCCGGCGTGGAATCGTGCACGCCCTGCCGCCAGAGCGAGCGGCGCACTATGCGCGTTTCACGGCAGATTACGAGCGCATCAGGGCGGCGGAAGGCCGAGGCAGCGAAAGCCAGGATTTTTATCTGAATCTTCCTTATAAAGATATTTCTGGAAGAAACAGTGAACAGTGGCGTATCAGAGCACGGAGCTATGATTATCTGCTTCAACATCTACTGAAGCGAAATCTGCAGGCAGGAGATGGACGAATTCTGGATTTGGGCGCGGGAAATTGCTGGATGAGTTTTCGTCTGGCGCTTTCCGGATACCGCCCTTTTGCGGTGGACCTGCTCGCGAACGACCGCGACGGCCTGGGAGCGGGCACACGTTATGAAAACCATCTGACCGGGATGTTTCCGCGGTTTCAGGCAGAGATTGCCCGCCTGCCATTTCGGGACGACCAGTTCGACACGATCATATTCAATGCATCCTTCCACTACTCCGAAGATTATGGAGCCACTCTGCGTGAGGCATTTCGTTGCGTCAGAAAAGGCGGCATGGTGATTGTCAGCGATACGCCCTGGTATTCCTGTGAGGAAAGCGGCAGGCAAATGGTAGCCGAACGCCGCGCGCATTTCACTCAACGCTATGGAACCGCGTCGGATTCCATCAAAAGCGCTGAATACCTTACGGACGAGCGGCTCCGCACATTGGAGCAGCAATTGTCGATTCAGTGGACTACATATTTCCCGCGATACGGCTTCAAGTGGGCGATGCGTCCCGTTTTAGCGAAGCTGCACCGGAGGCGCGAACCTTCCCGGTTTTCCATCTATGCGGCCTGGAAGGACAACAAGACCAGATGTTAATTCACGGAGCCCTTTGCGCAATAGGGCCGCGCGAAAGCGTGCCCGCGTCAATCAACATTGCCGGCGGACGTATAACTCACATCCGAAACGACCGTTCGCCAGCCGCAGGATCGGGTGCTCCAGCGATTGACCTTAGCGGGTTCCTGGTTATGCCGGGCTTTATCAACGCGCATGACCATCTGGAATTCTCGCTTTTCCCCAGAATGGCCGATCCGCCCTATCGAAATTACATTGATTGGGGAACAGATATACACAACAAATTTCCCGATCTTATCGCAAAACACCGGGCGGTCCCCAAAGAATTACGCCTGTGGTGGGGCGGCATACGGAACCTTCTCTGTGGAGCAACCACGGTGTGTCACCACAATCCTCTTTGGCCTGAGTTGAAAAGAGAGGATTTTCCCGTAAGAGTGGTGCAGGAATATGGTTGGGGACATTCATTAGCGCTTGGCGGCGACCTTCGCGCCGCACGTTCCGCCACTCCCGAAGGGCGAGCTTTTATTGTGCACGCATGTGAGGGAGTCGATCAGCAAGCGTGGGAAGAGCTTTGGGAGCTTGACCATCTGGAACTTTTGGATGCCAACACTGTATTGGTACACGGCCTCGCGATCGACAATAAGGGCGTTGCACTGATGCAGGGGCGGCGCGCTTCGCTCATTGTCTGCCCCTCTTCCAACAAATTCCTATTCGGACAGCTCCCGAATATGCCGCTCCT
>Ga0134126_10007035_pt1 | contig 14123 bp, 12 predicted proteins | sample KB31752_FD_96881 | JGI IMG/M metagenome (GOLD analysis project Ga0134126, IMG submission 96881) | Terrestrial soil microbial communities with excess Nitrogen fertilizer from Kellogg Biological Station, Michigan, USA - KB3-175-2 | ecosystem: Environmental > Terrestrial > Soil > Unclassified ... | reverse complement strand
GTTCGCGGCCCATGCCCGAGCCGCCGCCGGTCACGACCGCGAGCTTGCCGGTGAAGGTGTCCACGGCACCGATGGTTACCCGCAGTGCCAAGCGCGTCAACGGTCCGGGGCCGCCGTCGCCTCATCGGGGGACACGGTCTGATCGGGGGACACGGTCTGATCGGGGGGCAGGGCGCCGGCCAGGTCGAGGGCGGCCAGGTAGCCGAACGTCATCGCCGGGCCGATCGTGGCCCCGGCGCCGGCGTAGCTGCGGCCCATCACGGCCGCGCTGGTGTTGCCCGCCGCGTACAGGCCGGCGATGGCGGTGCCGTCCGGGCGCAGCACCCTGGCCCGCTCGTCGGTGCGCAGCCCGCCCTTGGTGCCCAGGTCACCGGGCACGATCTTGATGGCGTAGAACGGCGGCGCGGCCAGCGGGGCCAGGCACGGGTTGGGCCGGCACCGCGGGTCGGAGTAGTAGCGGTCATAGGCCGAGTCGCCGCGGCCGAAGTCCTCGTCCCGGCCCGCCTGCGCGAACTCGTTGAACCGGGTCACCGTCTTGGCCAGCGCGGCCGGGTCCAGGCCGACCTGGCCGGCCAGTTCGGCCACGGTGGGCGCGCGGAACACCGTGCCGGCCTGGTACCAGCGGCGGGGCAGCGAGCGGCGCGGCGGCAGCCCGGCGAACACGTAGCGATCCCGGTAGCGCTGGTCGGTGATCAGCCAGGCCGGGATGTGCGGGGCGTCCTCGCGGTGCCCGTCGTACATGGCATGCACGGCGTCCACGTACGGCGCCGACTCGTTCACGAACCGCTCGCCCGCCCCGTTGACCAGCAGGCAGCCGGGCAGGCTGCGCTCGGCCAGGCAGAAGTACGGCCCGTGCCGCAGCGGGATGGATGGCCCCCACCAGGCGTCGTCCATCAGGTCCAGCGCGGCGCCGGCCGCCTCGCCCGCGGTGATGGCGTCGCCGGTGTTGCCCGCCGACCCGGTGGTCCACTCGGTGCCGATCGGCGCGCGCTGGTAGCGCCGGCGCATCTGCTCGTTGCGCTCGAAGCCGCCCGCGGCCAGGAGCACGCCCCGCCTGGCCGCGATCAGCACGGGCCGGCCGTCGCGGGTCACCTGCACCCCGGTGACCCGGCCGCCGTCCACTTCCAGGCCTGTCATCGGGGTGTCCAGCCAGACCGGCACGTCCCGGCCCAGCAGGCCGGCCCGCAGCCCGGCGGCCAGGGCCTGGCCCATGCTCAGCGGGCGCTGGCGCAGCAGCCGGCTGCGGACCAGCCGGGCCCCGACCTTGGCCGAGGCCAGCATGGCCCGCGGGTGGCGGGGGCCCAGGGCCAGCCACCGGTAGTTGGCCTGGGTGATGGTCAGCCCCGGCGGCGTGGGCAGGTAGGGCGGGCTGAGGTGGTCCAGCTCGGCGCCGAGGATCCGCCGGCCGTCCAGCGGCCGGGGCTCGATGCTGCGCCCGGCGGCCAGCCCGCCGGCCGCCTCGGGGTAGTAATCGGCGTAGCCCGGCACCCAGGCGAAGTCGATCGGCGCGCTGGAGCGCACCAGGTCGAGCATGTCCGGGCCGTGCTCCAGCAGCGCCCGCTGGCGGGCCGCCGGGACCTCGTCGCCGACCACGCGGGCCAGGTAGGCGGCGGCCTGCTCGGGGGTGTCGCGCACGCCGGCCCGGCGCAGCACGGCGTTGCCGGGGGCCCAGATGCCGCCGCCGGAACGGGCCGTGGAGCCGCCGAAAGTGCCGGTCTTCTCCAACACCACGACGCTCAGTCCGTGGTGGGCGGCGGTGAGCGCGGCGGTCATCCCGGCCGCGCCGCTGCCCACCACGACCACGTCGAACTCGGCCTCAGGGTCCCGCGCGGCGCCGGCCGTTGTCATGGCCACCTCCCGCTGCCCATACTAGAACACGTTGCAGTTTTGGCCGAGGACCTGCCCGTGCCCACCCGACTCTGAGCTGATAACAGCAAGAAAGCGATAACAGCAAGAAGATGGTCCAGTCCTGCCCGTCCCCAGCGCGCCCCGCCGCCCCGGCGCGGCCCGTCCGCCCCCCCAGAGCGCCGCCCCCCAGAGCGCCGGCCGCCTCGGGCGCGTCGGTCCCCTCGAGCGTGCCGGCCGCCTCGGGCGTGCCGGTCCCCCGCCCTGCCCCGGCGGCAACGACGTGAGAGCAACAACCACGCCGTTACAGCGACCTGAGAGCAACAACCACGTCGTTGGATCGGCGGCGCCGGACGGCTGCGGCACTGATAACAGCAAGAAGCGCTGCGGCGAGTCAGATGGGCGAGCTGCTAGCTGAGGACGAACGGAGGCACTGTGCCGGCGGATGGCTGGGACGTTGAGGCTGACGTGGTGGTCGTGGGCTTCGGGGCGGCCGGGGCGTGTGCGGCGCTGGAGGCCGCCGCCGCTGGTGCCGACGTGCTGGTCATCGACCGGTTCGAGGGCGGCGGAGCTACCGCGCTGTCGGGCGGGGTGGTGTACGCGGGCGGCGGGACGCCCCAGCAGCGGGCGGCCGGGGTCAGCGACACCCCCGAGGCCATGCTCGGCTACCTGAGAACCGAGGTCGGGGACGTGGTGTCGCCGGCCGCGCTGGAGGAATTCTGCTCGGGCAGCGTGGCCATGCTGGCCTGGCTGGAGGGCCACGGGGTGCCGTTCGAGGGCAGCCTGTGCCCGGACAAGACCTCCTACCCGACCAACCGGCACTACCTGTATTACTCGGGCAGCGAGCTGTCGGCCCGCGACGCCGCCCGGCCCGCCCCGCGCGGGCACCGCACCAGGGGACGGGGCACTTCGGGCGGCCTGCTCTACGCGCGGCTGGCCGCCGCCGTGCGCGGCTCGGGCGGCCGGGTGCTGACCCAGACCACGGCGACGGCGCTGGTCACCGGCGAGGGCGGCCGCGTCACGGGCGTTGAGTGCCGGACGCTGAGCACCGCCCCGGCCTGGGCCCGCCTGGCGCACCGGCTGCTGCACCGCTGGTCGGCCAAGCCCTACCTGTACGCGCCGAAGCTGGGCCGGCTCCTGCACCGGCCGGTGGCCGGGCTTGAGCGCCGGCACGGCCGGCCGCTGCGGGTCGGGGCCCGGCGCGGCGTGGTGCTGGCGGCGGGCGGGTTCGCGGCCAGCCGGGCGATGATGCGCGAGCACGCCCCGGCCGCCCGCGGCGGCCTGCCGCTGGCCACGCCGGGGGACGACGGCAGCGGCATCCGGCTCGGCACCGGCGCGGGCGGCGCCACGGCGTTGCTGGACCGGGTGTCGGTGTGGCGGTTCCTCAGCCCGCCGGCCGCGCTGCTGCACGGCGTGCTGGTGGACCAGGCCGGGGTCCGGGTGTGCGACGAGTCCCGGTACGGGGCGGCCATCGGGGACGCGATCGTGACCGGGCACGGGGGCCGGGCCTGGCTGGTGGCCGACCGGGCCACCGTGGCCCTGGCCCGCCGCCAGCTGCGCCGCAGCACACTGTGGTTCCAGCGGCTGCAGGCCGGCTACCTGCTCACCGCCGGCCGGGTCAGCGCGCCGACGCTGGCGCGGGCGGCGGCGAAGGCCGGGGTGGACGCGGACGGGCTGGCGGCCACGGTGGCCGCCTACAACGCCGCGGCTGCGGCGGGCCGCCCGGACCCGGCGGGCAAGCCGGCCGAGCTGGTCCGGCCGCAGGACCTGCCGCCGTACTCGCTGATCGACTGCTCGGTGCGGCCGCGGCTGGCCTACCCGGCCCCGGTGCTGACCCTGGGCGGCCTCGTCGTGGCGCCGGACACCGGCCAGGTCCTGCGGCCCGACGGCGCCGGGGTGGCCGGGCTGTACGCGGCGGGCCGCAGCGCGGTCGGGCTGTGCTCGCGGTCCTACGTCAGCGGCCTGTCGCTGGCCGACTGCGTCTTCTCCGGCCGCCGGGCGGGCCGGCACGCGGCGCGGGCCGCGGCCCGCGCTACAGCTCAGGAGTAGGTGATGGCCACCTGCGCCGTCCGGGGCACGGCCTGGCAGGCCAGGATGTAGCCGTCGGCCAGATCCTCGTCCTCCAGCACCTCGTTGTGGGCCATCTCGACCTCGCCGCCGGTGAGCCGGCAGGCACACGCCCCGCAGATGCCCTGGCGGCAGGAGAACGGCGGGTCCAGGCCCTGGTCGATGAGTACGTCCAGCATCCGGGTCCCGGCCGGCCAGGGCACGGCGGCGGTCCGGCCGTCCAGGGTGACCTCCAGGGTGGCGGCCAGGCCGCCGCCTTCGTCGTCGGGGCGGGCCTCGAACGGGTTCTCGGCCAGCGACAGGAACCGCTCCACGTGCACCCGTCGGCCCGGCACGCCCAGCCCGGCCAGGCCCTCGCGGACCGTGGTCATGAACGGGTCGGGCCCGCAGACGAACGCCTCGTAGCCGGCGTAGGGCCGGGCCAGCGCGGCGATCCCGGCCGCGGTGGGCGGGCCTTGCAACGAGTCGAGCCAGTGCACGACCAGGAGCTGGGCTGCGCCGGCCGCGGACAGCCGACGCAGTTCATCGGAAAAAATGACGGCTCGCTCGTCGCGGTTGGCGTAGATCAGCACGACCCGGCCCCGCCCGGCGGCCAGGGCCGATTTCAGGATGGAGATGACCGGGGTGATGCCGCTGCCCGCGGCCAGCAGCAGCAGGTCGCCGTGCAGGCTGGCCGGGGTGAAGGTGCCCGCGGGCGGCAGCACGTCCAGCATGCTGCCGGGCCGCAGGTGGTCGGCGATCCAGTTGGACGCGTGCCCGCCGGCCATCCGCTTGACGGTGATCGTCGGGCGGTCGCCGGCGTGCGGCGAGCTGGACAGCGAGTAGCAGCGGGCCACCGAGCCGCCGCCGGGGGCGGGCACCCGCACGGTCAGGAACTGGCCGGGCTGGTAGCGGAACGCGGCCGCCAGCTCGGCGGAGATGTCCAGCACCAGCGAGCACGCCTCGCCCGCCTCGGTGATCACCTCGGCCACCCGCACCTGGTAGAAGTCGCGCGGCGCGGTCACAGCGGGCTCATGGCGGGCTCATGCCGGGCTCACGGCCGGCTCATGCCGGCGACACGGGCTCGGAGATCGGCGGCGAGATTATCAGGCGGCCCAGGAACACCGCGCGGTCGATGCTGGCCCGCAGGCTGGCGCAGGTGTCGATGAGCGCGGTCTGCTCGCCGTTCGCCACCCTGGCCCGGAACTCGGCGCAGGCGGCGACCGCGTCCAGGTCCCACTGCACGCTGGTGTGCTGGAGGCTGTACTTGGTCACCTGCACCGCGGCCGCGCACTTGTCGCAGGTGATCATGCGGGTCAGGCCGCAGCGCTCGTCCGGCCCCGTCATCCGGCCCCCTGTGACGCCGCCTGTGCCGCCGCGGCCCGGCGGGCCAGGTTCTGCGCCACCTCGGCCTCCCAGCCCTGCAGCGCGCGGCTGGTGTCGACCTCGAATTCGTACCGCGCCACCATGTCGGCCGGGATGTCGGCGACGTCGGTGTAGAACTGCTCGTACCAGCGCCGCAGCTGGTAGACCGGCCCGTCCTCGGCGCACAGCAGCGGGTTGTCGATCCGGCTCTTGTGCCGCCAGATCTCCACGTCCTGCTGGAAGCCCAGGCCGATGAACTTGGCGAACTTGGCCCCGACCTTGGCCGCGTGCTCGTCCGAGATGCCCTCGGGCCGCCGCACGATCACCCCCCACTGGAGCATGAACGAGGTCGGCGTGACCGGGTAGTGGCAGTTGATCAGCACGCTCTCCATGGTCGTGTCGCGGTAGTCGTGCCACAGGTAGTTGATCATGTAGGACGGCCCGTAGTAGGAGGCCTCCGAGCGCAGCGTGTTCTCGTCGCCGGTGCCGTAGTTGCCGCTGCCGGCGATGTCCGGCCGGGACCTGGTGCGCAGGTACTGGGTGGCGACGTGGCCCTCAAGCACGTTCTTGAAGTAGGTCGGGAACGCGAAGTGGATGTAGAAGAAGTGAGCCATGTCGACCACGTTGTCGATGACCTCGCGGCAGTTCGCGCCCTCGACCAGGACCGTGTCCCAGGTCCAGTCGGTCCAGGCGGGCGAGAACGCGCCCTCGATCTTCGGGATGGTGATCTCGGGCGGCGGCGGGCTGCCCTGCGGGTCGTGCCAGACGAACAGCTGGCCGTTCTCCTCCAGCGTCAGCCAGGACCGGGTCCGGGCCCGCGGCGGCACCCGCCGGGCATAAGGGATGCCGGCGCACCGGCCGTCACCGCCCCAGCGCCAGTCGTGGAACGGGCAGGCCACGGCGTCGCCCTTGATCGTGCCGCGGCTCAGGTCGCCGCCCATGTGCCGGCAGTAGCCGTCCAGCACATGCAGCTGGCCGCCGGAGTCGGCGAAGACCACCAGCTTGGTCCCGAACGCGTGCACCGCGTGCGGCCCGCCCTGGCGGAACTTCCCGGCGAGCCCGAGACAGTGCCAGCCGCGCGCGAACCTCGCGGGCGGTGTGCCGCTGTCGATGACCCGAACGCCGTCCCGCTCGGTCATGGCGACCCTCCCTCCGGTGGCCTTGTCCACGGCCCTACTAACAGACTAGAACATGTTCTAATCTAGACGCGATAAGCGGGCCAGGCACTCGAGGAGTCGGGATGAGCCGGAATGTCGGGCAGGAGGTGCTCGCCGGGGTCGGCGACCTGCTGCCGGTGCTGCGCGACCGGGCCCAGGAGGCCGAGGACCACCGCCAGGTGCCCGCCGACTCGGTCAAGTCGCTGGCCGAGACCGGCTTCTTCCGGCTGCTGCAGCCCGCCGCCTTCGGCGGCCTGGAGGCCGGCCCGCTCACCTTCCTGACCGCGGTCCGTATGATCGCCAGCGCCTGCGGCTCGACCGGCTGGGTGGCCTCGGTGCTCGGCGTGCATCCCTGGCAGCTGGCCCTGTTCCCGCCGCCGGCCCAGGAGGAGGTCTGGGGCGCCGACCCGGCCACCAGGGTGTCCAGCTCGTACGCGCCCACCGGGCGGGCCACCGCCGTCGCCGGCGGCCACCTGCTCAGCGGCCGGTGGAGCTTCTCCTCGGGCTGCGCCCACGCCGACTGGGTCCTGCTGGGCGCGATCGTGCCCGACGCCGAGGGCACGCCCGCCGACTTCCGCACGTTCCTGCTGCCCGCCAGCGACTACGCCATCGACGACGTGTGGGACACGGTCGGGCTGCGCGGCACCGGCAGCAACGACATCGTGGTGGACGACGCGTTCGTGCCCGGCCACCGGTCGCTCAGCTTCATCGACGTGTCCCGGCTGACCTGCCCCGGCCAGGAGCTCAACCCGGCGCCGCTGTACCGCCTGCCCTACGGCGCGATTTTCTCCTACGCCATCACCACCCCGATCATCGGCATGGCCACCGGCGCCTACGACGCCCACGTGGCCTACCAGCGGGACCGGGTACGCGCCTCCTACGTCGGCCAGAAGGCGGCCCAGGACCCGCACGGCCAGGTGCGGGTGGCCGAGGCCGCCGCCCGGCTGGACGATGCCTGGCGGGGAGTGGAGGACAACATGACCGCGCTGATGGCGCACGCCACGGCGGGGGAGAAGATCCCGTTCGGGCTGCGGCTGCGGGTCCGCCGCGACCAGGTCCGGGGCACGGGCCTGGCCATCAGCGCGGTGGACCTGCTGTTCGAGAACTCGGGCGGCCGGGCGCTGCGGACCGGGACGCCGATCCAGCGGTTCTGGCGCGACGCCCACGCGGGCCGGGTCCATGCCATCAATGACCCCGAGCGGGCGCTGTCCATGTTCGGCCGGGGTGAGTTCGGCCTCGACGTCGGACCCGACGCCATGATTTAACAAAGGCGTCCGGGCTGGCTCAGGAGAAGGAGACTTGGCCATGACGATGGCGCCGGCCGACCGGGCCGCGACCAGCCGGCTCGCCGAGGCCGCAGGCCTGCGCCTGCACTATCACGAGGCCGGGACCGGGCCCGAGGGCGCGGCGCCGGTCGTGCTGCTGCACGGTGGCGGCCCTGGCGCCTCGGGGTGGAGCAACTTCGGGCGCAACCTGCCGGTGCTGGCCGGCCGGTTCCGCACGCTGCTGCCGGACCTGCCCGGCTTCGGCCGGTCGGACAAGCCGCCGGTGACCGGCAACTACTTCACCTTCGCCGCCGGGGCGCTGGCCGGCCTGCTGGACACGCTGGGCATCGAGCGGGCGCACCTGGTCGGCAACTCGCTCGGCGGCGGCACGGCGGTGCGCTTCGCGCTGCGCTACCCCGACCGGGCCGGCCGCCTGGTGCTGATGGCGCCCGGCGGCCTGGGCCTCAACGTGCTCGCGCCCGAGCCCACCGAGGGCGTTCGGCGGCTGGCCGCCTTCGCCGCGCCGCCGGGACCGAGCCGGGAGAAGCTGGCCGCGTTCCTGCGCACGCTGGTGTTCGACCAGCGGCTGGTCACCGACGAGCTGATCGACGAGCGGTACGCCGACGCCGCGGCGCCCGAGTCGCTGGCGGCCATGGCCTCGCTCGGAGCCTCGTTCTTCGACCCGGCTACCGCCGAGGACGGCATGCTCTGGCGCGAGGCCCACCGTTTGCGCCAGCGGGTGCTGCTGATCTGGGGCCGGGAGGACCGGGTCAACCCGCTCGACGGCGCGCTGGTCGCGCTCAAGCTCATCCGCCGGGCCCAGCTGCACGTGTTCGGGGGCTGCGGGCACTGGGCCCAGCTGGAGAAGTTCGACGAGTTCAACCGGCTGGTGATCAGCTTCCTGGATGAGTCACGGGAGGACACATGAGCGTGCCGGGGCCGCTGATCCGGTCGCTTGGCTACCTGCGGATCGAGTCGGCCAGCGTCGGCGCCTGGCAGGAGTTCGGCGTCCGGGCGCTGGGCCTGGCCGAGGGGCGCGGCCCCGAGGCGGGCGCGCTGTACCTGCGGATGGACGACTTCCCGGCCCGGCTGATCATCGTGCCCGGCGAGCGCGAGCGGCTGCTGGCCTCGGGCTGGGAGGTGGCCGACGCGGCCGCCCTGGCCGCGGTCGGCCGGGCGCTGGAGGAGGCCGGCGTGCCGGTCAAGGCCGGCACCCCGGCCGAGCTGGCCGACCGCCGGGTGGCCGGGCTGCTGCGCTGCGACGACCCGGCCGGGAACACGCTGGAGATCTTCTGCGGGGTGGCCCTGGAGCACCATCCGCTGGCCAGCCGGTATGGGGTTGGCTTCGTCACCGGCGACCAGGGCCTGGGACACGTGGTGCTGCCGGTGACCGAAGAGGAGCCCGCGCTGCGCTTCTATGAGGACGTGCTCGGCTTCCGGCTGCGCGACTCCATCCGGATGGCACCAGAGCTGTTCGGCCGCCCGCCGGGACCGCCGCTGTGGATGCGGTTCCTGGGCTGCTGCCCCCGGCACCACTCGCTGGCGCTGGCCCCGTTCCCGGCCGCGGCCGGGATCGTGCACCTGATGATCGAGGTGGCCACGCTGGACGACGTGGGCCGGGCGCTGGACCGCTGCACCCGGCGCGGGGTCCCGGTCAGCGCCACCCTGGGGCGGCACGCCAACGACCTCATGGTCTCGTTCTACGCCGGGACACCGAGCGGCTTCGACATCGAGTACGGCACCGACGGCCTGCGGGTGGACGACGCCACCTGGATCAGCCGGGAGACCACCGCGGTCAGCCTGTGGGGCCACCAGTTCGAGGCCGGCGCCGGGGGCTGATGGTGACGGCCATCCCGGACCTGCCGCCGGAGTCCCGTGAGCCGGAGCCGGCCCGGTTCCGCCAGGTGCTCGGGCACTTCTGCACCGGGGTCACCGTCATCACCACGGCCGACGCTGACGGGCCGGCCGGGTTCGCCTGCCAGTCGTTCGCCGCGCTGTCGCTGGACCCGCCGCTGGTGCTGTTCTGCCCGAGCCGGACCTCGGCCACCTGGCCCCGGATCGCCGCGGCCGGGCACTTCTGCGCCAACGTGCTGAGTACCCGCCAGCAGGACCTGGCCCGCACGTTCGGGATCAGCGGGCCGGACAAGTTCGACGGCGTAGCCTGGGCCCCGTGCGCGTCCGGGGCGCCGGTGCTGGCGGGCGCGCTGACCTGGATCAGCGCCGAGGTCGAGGCGGTGCACGAGGCCGGCGACCACCACGTGGTGCTGGGCCGGGTCACCGAGCTGGGCCCGTGCCGGGCGGCCCGGCCGCTGCTGTTTTACCGCGGCCGCTACGCCGAGACGGCGGCCCGGCCGGCCAGCCCGCCTGAGATCGTGGACACGCTGCTGGCCTGGCCCCGGCACGCGGACTGGATGTAGCCCGGTTCGCTAGCCTGAGCCGCATGCCCGATGTGCCCGACGTGGGAGACCTGCTCGACCGCTACCACCCCGGCGACGCGGCCGAGGCCGCCGACCTGTCGCGCACGCTGGCCATGGTGCGGGCGTCCGGCGATCCCTGGCGGCGCGACATACCGCTGCACGTCACCGCCTCGGCGCTGATCGTCCACCCGGCCGGCCGCCGGGTGCTGCTGCGCTGGCACCAGCGCCAGCAGGCATGGCTCCAGGTCGGCGGGCACGGCGATCCGGGGGAGAGCGACCCGCTGGCCATCGCCCTGCGCGAGGCGCGCGAGGAGACCGGCCTGGCCGACGTCGCGCCCTGGCCCGACACCAGCCTCAGGCACCTGGTCATCGTCAGCGTCCCGGCCGGCGGCGCCGAGCCCGCCCACGAGCACGCCGACCTGCGGTTCATCCTGGCCACCGACGACCCGGACGCGGCCCGGCCCGAGCGGCTCGACGCGCCGCTGCGCTGGCTGACGTTTGGGGAGGCGCTCAAGCTCACGGCCGAGGACAACCTGCGCGAGACCCTGGCCCGCGCCGAGCGCCTGCTCGACGAGGGCCAGGGCTGACACTGGCCAGGCCGCCTGGTCAGCTAGCCGCCGGGTTGGCCACCCGGGCCAGGAACAGCGGCTCGCCGGTCGCCTGGTCCACCACCATCAGCAGGTACGGCCGGTTGAACCAGATCCTGGCCTGCGGCGGCGCCGCCGCCGTGGGCTCCATGCCCGTCGCCGTGGCCGCGCTGGCCACCGTGCCCTTCTCGCCGACCTTGAGCGTGGCCGCGTGCTCCACCGTGCCGATGCAGCACGCCTGCGGTGACAGCCCGGAGAAGTTCGCGCTCGGCCCGAACGCGTTGCCCATGCCCAGCGAGATGAGCAGCTGGTTCATCTTGAGCTTCGAGCTCAGGCTGACCCTGGGCAGCGCGATCAGGCTGCTGTGGCTCCGGCCCGGCGTGGCCAGCCCGGCCGTGACCGCCTTCATCGCGGCCGGGCTCACCGTCGGGCAGGCCCCCGCGCCCGGCGCCGGCAGCAGGGCCAGCATGGCCAGCTGGTCGCCCTGGTAGGGCAGCGACACCGCCGTCCATCCGTCGGCCTGCGTCACCGGGAACTGCCCGCCGTGCATGTACCGCGCGCTGACCCGCGTCCCGGCCGCGCTGGTGAACGGCGCCGGGCTGGTGGCGCTGGCCGCGAACGGCTGGGCCCAGGCCGCGTGCAGGTACATCGCGTCGGTCAGCACCCAGCCGGTGCTGCCCAGCGACTGCGCGTCCAGCAGGTGGGCGATGTGGCCGCGGGTGGCGGCCGCGATCGCGTTGTCGATCTCCTGGGCGGCCAGCGCCGGCCGGCTCAGCACCGGCACGTGCCGGACCCCGGCGTCGTAGCCGGTGGCCACGGCGTTCAGGTAGCTGTGCGAGGTGACCAGCGAGGGGTCGGCCCACACCTGATCGCTCGCGGCCACCGTCACCCGCGGCCCGTCCAGCCCGCGCAGCGCCGCGGACCGGGCCTGCAGCCCGGCCTCCAGCCGCTGGCCGCTGGCCGCCGGCAGGCGCAGCACGCCGGCCATGACCTTCGCGGTCGCCCCGCGCGCGCCCAGGTAGGCCATGCCCAGGCTGGTGGCCAGGCTGGACGGGGACAAGACGATGTTGGCGTGCGGGTCGGCCCGGCACCACGCGCCGAGCACGTCCATCCCGAACGCCGTGTCCGCCGCCCCGTAGGGCCGCGGGCTCACCGCCGGCTCCCGGAACACCACGCCCCGCACCGCGGCCGGCGGCTGCGGCCCGGTCGGCCGGGCCGTCCCGCACCCCGCCACCGCCGCCGCCAGCCCCGCTGCCACGACCCCCGCCGTCCACCGCACCGTGTTGCTCATGCCGTTGAGACGCGCCCAGGGCCGTCCCCGGTTCCGCCCAGTGCCGCGCTGGCGCCAGCTTGGGGCTGGTCACATCGGCCGCACCAGGCCGTTTCGGCGCACTTGTCACGGCCGTCGCCGATGAGCCCGGCCCAGAAGAGGGGCTATGGCGACCCGGAATGCTGGTCGTCTTGATCATGACCGTCTGACCCCGGCGATCGGGGGCCAATCGGTCGTGATCATGGTGTGGCGGTTTAGGGCTGGCCGATTACTGGGGTTCGGGGCGGGCCGGAATCGGGCCGCCGTGATCACGGAAAGGCGTCCGCGCTATGCGCTGACGGATTGCCGTGATCACGGGATCCGTCAGCCGTCGAGGAGGGCGGCGGCGATGCGGGCCACGTGGGCGGCCGGGGAGCCGAGGAGCTGGCTGTCGCCGTGGGCGCGCTTGAAGTAGCGGTGGGCGTCGTGCTCCCAGGTGATGCCGATGGCGCCGTGCATCTGGATCATCTCGGCGGCGGCCCGGCTCAGTGCCTCGCAGCAGCTGGCCCGGGCGGCCGCCGCGCGGAGCCCGACGTCGGGGGCGCCGTCGGCGGCGGCCTCGGCGGCCGCGTAGGACAGCGAGCGGGCCGACGCGATCAGCACGTGCAGGTCGGCCAGTCGGTGCTGCAGGCCCTGGAAGCTGCCGATGACCCGGCCGAACTGCTCGCGTACCTGGGTGTAGGCCACGGTCAGGTCCAGGGCCTGGCGGGCGGCCCCGACCTGTTCGGCGCTGAGGGCGACGCAGGCCAGGTCCCGGACCTGGGCTAGGTCCAGGCGCTGGCCGAGGCGGCGGCCCGGTACGGCGTCGAATGCGACGGTGGCCAGCCGGCGGGTCTGGTCCATGGTGGTCACGGCGGCCCGGCGGACGCCGGGCTGGGCCGGGTCCACCTGCCAGAGGCCGATGCCGTCCGGGCCGGCGGCGGCGACCAGCAGCACGTCGGCCTCGGCGCCGTCGAGCACGTAGTGGGCCTCGCCGGTGATGGCCGCGGCCGCCGGCGTTTCCGCGGAAACGCGGCAGGCCACGCCGGCCGGGTCCCAGGCACCGGCCGGGCCGGTCCAGGCCAGGGCGGCGGTGGTGGTGCCGGCGGCCAGGCCGGGCAGCAGGCGCCGGGCGGCCTCGTCGTCGCCGGCGGCCAGCACCGCGTGGGCGGCCAGCACGGCCGAGCCGAGCATGGAGGTGGCGGTGAGGTGGCGGCCGAGTTCCTCCATCACGATGTGGGTCTCGACCGGGCCGGCGCCGGAGCCGCCGTAGCGCTGGGGAATGGCCAGCCCGGCAACGCCGATCTCGCGGCACAGCCGGCCCCAGACCACACTGTCGTCGTCCTGGTGCCGGGTCAGCAGGCCGCGCACCGCGTCGCGCAGCGCCCGCTGGTCCGGGGTCAGCTCCATGCCGCCTCCGGCTGGCCCGGTTGCCCCAGCCGCCCAGGCTGCCCCGGCTCCCCAGGCTGACTCAGCTCGCCCGGCTGCCCCGGCTGCCCCGGCTGGCCCGGCTGCCCCGGCTGGCGCGGCTCCCCAGGCTGCTTGGCGGACGCCAGCGCGGACATGACCTCGGCGCGGTGCTCGGCCTGGGTTCCCCAGGCCGGGACCAGCGCCCGGACCTTGGTCAGCCACAGGCTCAGGTCGTGCTCTTCGGTGTAGCCGATCGCGCCGTGGACCTGGAGGGCGGCCCGTGCCGCCTGGTGGGCCGCATCGGCGCAGGCGACCTTGGCCGCGGAGACGTCACGGGCCGCCGTGGCCTGGCCGTCGGCCAGCGCGACGGCGGCGGCGTCGAGCAGCGGGCGGGCGAACTCCAGGCCGATGGCGACGTCGGCCAGCCGGTGCTGCACGGCCTGGAAGGACCCAACGGGCCGCCCGAACTGGACCCGCACCTGAGCGTGGCGCACGCTGGCCTCAAGCAGGGCGCGCCCGGCGCCGAGCAGCTGGGCGGCGCTGGCCAGGGCACCCATGCGGAGGGCAGCGCGGATGGCGCCGGCCACCTCGGGCCCTCGGCCCAGAACAAGCTCCCCCTCGACCGGGGACACCGACCGGGCCGGATCGACCGACCGGCGGCCCCGACCGGCCGCAGCCCGCCAGAAAGTGTCAGCCTCGGCCAGCAGGACCAGGTCGGCGGCCTCGGCGTCAGCCGCGTAGGG
>Ga0134126_10007034_pt1 | contig 14123 bp, 10 predicted proteins | sample KB31752_FD_96881 | JGI IMG/M metagenome (GOLD analysis project Ga0134126, IMG submission 96881) | Terrestrial soil microbial communities with excess Nitrogen fertilizer from Kellogg Biological Station, Michigan, USA - KB3-175-2 | ecosystem: Environmental > Terrestrial > Soil > Unclassified ... | reverse complement strand
TTGGAACTTTCTTTGGATCTCGCCATAGTTTTTCTTGTTTAATTAAGCAATTGATGCTGGAAAGTGATAGTTGATCTGAGGGGCGTGGTAAAAGTACCCCTTTATTTGTAGATTCCCGCCAATATTTTGGTAAACCCCGAATCCAGCGAAAAGCCTGAGAGTCAAATGATATGGCGGGCAAGCCTTATCTTTGCGGCGATGAAGGTGTTCTTCTGTCTTTTCGCGGTGTACATCCTGGTTCTGGCGGGCATCCCCTGCCAGGCTGATGATGGTTGCTGCACCCGCGAATTAGCGGTGAACGGAACGCACTGGCCAACGGAGAAACACCCGGGCTATCCTTGTCCCTGTTCGCCTTTCTTTGCGTGCGGGGCCTGTCATGGTTTTGTTATCCCCTGCTTCGACATGCCGCTGGCGGCCCACCGGCACCTTGTGGCTGTTCGGCCCGTTATCTACCAAAGCCGGCCTTTAGCTGATTTTCATGCCGCCATCTGGCAGCCCCCCAAATCGACGATGGCCTAAGACGCGGGGCGACAAACCGCCGCTGCGAACCGGGCAATGGCCCCGCTCCTATTTCCTTTTTATTTCATTTATCGCAACGCCATGAAACAAGCCATGGGCTTTTTACTGGCGCTATGTCTATCCATCACAGGCATGGCCCAGCATATCGTAACTATTCGTATCCAGGACGCTAAAACAAAAGAATCCCTGCCCGCGGCGACCCTTTCGCTATCCGGGCAGCATACTGCTCAGGCGGACAGCGCCGGTATCGTGCGGCTTTGGGGAGTGGGAGCCGGCCGGTATACACTCCAAGCCGGTCATGTGGGTTACCGGACCACGACCAGGATCATCGAGGTCCCCGTGCCGGGGGATAGCCTTACCGTTGGGTTAGAGCCTGAAGCGGACGAAATGGGCGAGGTCGTCGTATCCTCCACCCGCAGCAATGGGACTCTGCGCAATATCCCCACCCGCGTCGAGGTCATCAATGGCGAGGAGCTGGAGGAAAAGGGCAATATGAAACCCGGCGATATCCGGATGATGCTGAATGAGACCACGGGCATCCAGACCCAGCAGGTATCCGCCACCTCTGCCAATTCCAGCATCCGTATCCAGGGGCTTGACGGCCGATATACCCAAATCCTCAAAGATGGGTTTCCCTTGTATGCCGGGTTCTCCAGCGGTCTCGGATTGCTACAGACACCACCGCTGGATCTCAAGCAGGTGGAGATCATCAAGGGCGCCAGCTCTACGCTATATGGCGGCGGCGCCATCGCAGGGCTGGTCAACCTTATATCCAGGACACCCACGCCGGACAGGGAGCTCCGCTTTCTGGTCAATGGCACATCCGCTGGCGGTCTGGACATCAACGGCTATTATGGACAGCAATTCTCCCATGCGGGGCTCACGCTTTATGCTTCGCAGAATAGCAGCCGCGCCTATGCTCCGGGTAAAACCATCTTCACCGCGATACCCCGGACGCAACGTAATGTGCTGGAGCCGAAATTGTTCCTCGACCTGGGTCCGCGGACCAAGTTGATCGCCGGCGTCAGTACCACCTTTGAGAACAGGCTGGGTGGAGATATCCTGTTTCTCGACGGCCATGGTGACAGCACGCATAGCTATTTTGAACGGAATAAGAGCAGCCGGGTGTCTACCGTCTTTAGTCTCGACCATGCTTTCGACAGCCACAGCAGTGTGACCTTTAAAAACTCCTACAATTCTTTCGACAGGGTGATCACCATCCCCGGCTATAGCTTCGACGGCAGGCAGGGGTCGACCTATAGCGAGGCGACGTATCATCATAAGGGCGACGGGTCCCACTGGATCGCAGGATTGAACCTCTACACCGATGCTTTCCGGGAGCATCCGCATGGTTCGTTCCCCAGCCGAAACTATTCGCAGACGACGATAGGCGCTTTTTTGCAAAACACCTGGAAGGTTAACCGCTGGCTAGAGACGGAGGCCGGCATGCGCAGCGATTATATTGCGGATTACGGTTGGGTGATCCTGCCCCGGGTATCGGCATTGTTCCGGTTGGCGCCGGATCTTACGTCCCGGCTGGGCGGGGGCCTGGGCTACAAGACGCCTACGCTCTTCACCGAGGAGACGGAGCGCATTCAATTTCAGAACGTGCTGCCCATTTCATCCGACAGCAACCGGCTGGAGCGGTCTTATGGTTTGAATTGGGATCTTAACTATCGGTGGCGGCTGAGCGATGATGTCAACGTTAGTTTCAATCAGCTGTTCTTTTATACCCGGATCGACCGGCCGCTAGAATTGCAAAATTATAATCCTGCGCTTTATCATCTCGTGAATGTCCCGGGTTATATCGATAGCAAAGGATGGGAGACGAATGTGCGCGTAGCCTATGATGACTTCAAGTGGTATATCGGCTATACTTTCACCGATGCCCATTTAAAAGAGGGCCCGACTATCCTGGAGAATCCGCTGACCGTCCGCAACCGGCTCAACAATATTTTGATGTATGAGATCGAAGATAAGCTGAAGATCGGGCTCGAGGCCTATTATTACAGCTGGCAGACCCTTACCGATGGGACGCAGGGCAAACCGTATTGGACGTTTGGGCTGATGGGAGAAAAGTTATGGGGGCATTTCTCCCTTTTTGTGAACTTCGAGAATTTCACCGATACACGGCAGACCCGTTTCGATACCATCTATACCGGCACGGTTACGCATCCTGTGTTCCGGGATATCTATGCGCCGCTCGATGGCTTTGTCGTCAATGGCGGCATCAAAATAAAGGTGTAAATTGAAGCATTATGGCAACACCTACTTTATACGAATGGGCAGGAGGCGAGGACGCCATTCAGCATCTTTTCCGCACCTTTTACGACAAGGTCCTTAAAGACGAGCTCATTGGCCCCGTCTTCCGCAATATGTCCCCCGATCATCCCAAGCATGTCGCGCATTTCGTGGCCGAGGTCTTTGGCGGACCGAAGAAATACACGCAGGAGGATGGCGGCAGTCATGCGATCATGATCGGTAATCACATCGGTAAGATGCTGGATGATGAAAAGAGAAAACGCTGGATACAGCTGCTTCTCGATACTGCCGATGAATTGGGCATTCCCACAGATCCGGAATTTCGTTCCGCGTTGGTAGGGTATCTCGAGTGGGGTACGCGGATCGCCGTGATCAACTCGCAGCTCACCGAAAATCCCCTGAACGACACGGAACCGATGCCGAGCTGGGGGTGGGGAGAGACCAAGGGGCCGTATGTGCCTTGACGGGCTTGTGTATATTTTCATAGACAATCGGATTTTTAATAGCAAATGGGGGCTAGCCTGCAAAGAACCCTTTCCTTTGCCATGGACGGGTAGATTCAATCCCAACGTCCCTCAGACGCTTTCTTCCGTGTTTTCGGCGTTGCCGGAGCTGTATGAGCATCAACTGGATCAAAGTCCCGGGCATGAAGGTATAACCGTTCGAAGCAGTTCCCTGGTAATGCGAAAGCCCCGATCGAGGGATCGGGGCTTTTTGCGTTTGGTAGGGGGCGAATTTGTTCGGTAAGCGGAGCGTTCCGAAGACCGCCAATTGGCGGCGGCGTGAAAAATTGCGGGATCCCGAGGCGGCTACACGCCGGCGATCCTGCGCTTGTACTCCGAAAGGGCCTCGTCCAAGCGGGCCTTGCTGTCGCCGGCGCCCGGCGCATTGTGCGAAGGATGGATGAATAGCTTTACGCCTCTGCCGGCTAAGATCTCGGCGACGGTGGTAACGGTCATCCATACACAGGTTATGAACGCCATGGTGGAGACGGGACCTATTTTATCCACATGGTTTTTTAGGGGAACCGATGCGTCCTCTATGGGTGCACAGGTATCCACGACGATATCGGCCAGTTCGAAGATATTTTTCTGGCTGGAATGCCTGGTTTTCTTCCCCTTGGCTTCGGCGGCAGAACCGAAGACCACTACTTTCATACCCTTTTTCTTCGCTTCCAGCGCAATATCGATATTCACGTTATTGATGCCGGTATGCGAGAAAAGCCACATCACATCGTTCTTATCAAAATTATATCCCTTCATGATCTCTACGCCATAACCTTCCACCCGCTCTAAAAAGATAAACTGGTGCACGCCCATGCCGCCGGTGATATTGGTAAAAAAGGTAAGCGGCAACTCGACCATCGGGTGAAAGCCTACGAATCCACCGATCCGGGGGTACATTTCTTCGATGGGAAGCGTGGCATGCCCGCATCCGAAGGTATGCACCCACTTGCCGCTTCCAATAGCATCGGCCATCACCTCGGCAGCCTTTTGAATATTTTCCATTTGCGTGTCTTCGATCTTTGACATAACGCCCCTTGCGTTGGACAGCCATTGTTTTGCTAACATAAAGCGTATTTTTATTTTTTATTTTTGGTCTTTAGTTTATTTAAGATAATGGCGCATAAGACGACCATGACCATCCATTCTATGATCGCCACCGTTACCAGGTGACGGATGCCATAAGCCTGCGCCACCGCGCCCATCACATAGTTAATGATCATATTCCCCGTTAGGGCGATGACAAGGACGAGACTAAATGCGGTACCGGATAGCTTTTCATAACGGCTTCCCACAAACCCGAGCATGATGGGGAAACCCGCCGCCAAACCCGCCCCTGTCAACAACAGCGCCACGACCGAAACGGAAAAGGATGACGCGAACGACAACAGCAGCAGCCCGGCAAGGATCATAGAAAAACAGCCCGCCCATATCCTGGTTACCGGAACATCTTTCAATACGCTTCCCAATAAAAGCCGCATGACCGTCATTCCCGCAACGAACAGGGAAAGGGCAAACAGCGATTTGTCCACCGCGATTCCGATCCGGTAGTGGAGATAGGTGGTCGACCAGTTATTGATGATTGCTTCGAAGCTGCTTTGACAAAAAAGAAAGAACGCTATCAGCAGCAACAGCGGATCCCTGATAATGTAGAAATTCTTTGAGATGGACACGCCCGTCGCCTGCTTGGGCGCCGGAAACCGCATGAATAAGTAAAAGATGCTCAATGCCAATATGACGAACCCAACCGCCGACACGATGGTCTCATAGCTGTACGTCCTTTGCAATATCCCCAGGACCGAGGGCATCCCCAATGCGCCTAATCCAAAAAAAACGCCCAGCAGGCTCAAAGACGCGCCTTTCCTCGCCTTGTCACTAATATCCGAGACCAGCGCGTTGGTGGCGCCGTTAATAGCCCCGGCCCCCAGCCCGAATACCCAAATGCAGCATTTGAGCACTGTTGTGGAGGGGGCGTTGGCGATCCCCTGGAACCCGGCAAACAAAAAGATGCAGGAGAGGAACAACAGGATCTTATAGCCATATCTATCACAGAAGGGACCGAATACCAACGATCCGATCAATATCCCAAACGGTAAGATCGAGAACAATGTCCCGGCAGAGATGTCATCCAGGGCATATTTCATTTTCAGGCTTGGGATCACGGAACCCAGGGTAATCAGCCCAATGCCAAAGAAAAGCATTCCAAGACACGCACCGGCGAAGATGATCTTTTTGTTGTACATTTCTTACGTTGAAGGATTAAGCCCGGCATTTTTTAATGCAAGAAATGCTGCGCCGATGACACCCGCATCGTTTCCTAACGCGGAAAATTCAAAATTCACCTGTTGCATGCTTATTGGCTGTGCCCATTTTGCCGCTTCCCGCCGGATCTCCGGTATCAAGGAGGCGGCGGGCCCGAAGAGGCCGCCGCCAAAAATAATTTTCGCGGGATTGAATATACTAACGAGGTTCGCCGCAGCCATCCCCCAAAATTCTATGCATAGCCGGATAACCTCTTTTGCCACGGGGTCATCATCGACATAAGCCGTAAAGACATCCCGGGCATTCAATTCCCCGGAGGGGATATCGCGCAACGCACCGGTGTAGGTTTTCATTTCCTGCAAAACCATCCGGGCAGTGCCGGCAATCCCTTCTCCCGAAGCATAGTGCTCGAAACAACCGCAAGGAACGTAGGCCTCGCTGTAAGGCTTTTTCAACGCCATCCAACCGACAGCGCCGGCGATATCATTGGCACCTCTCAATACTTTTCCGTCTGTGATGATGCCGGCTCCGATGCCGGTGCCGACGGCCATATAGATGACATCTCTGCATCCTTTGGCATTTCCCTGCCAGGATTCCCCGAGGATATAGCAGGCCCTGTCGCTGTCGATTACCACCGGTGTCTCGCCACTGACCTTTTTTACCTCGTCGAGCAGCGGGTAATCCTCCCAGCCGTGTATATTGGGCGCCCAAACCCTGCCGTTCCCGGCATGATAGATCCCTGGAACCGCTATACCGATGGATCCGATGGCTCCGTACTTTTCCGATCCCAGCAAGGTCTTTACAGAACTGGATATAAGCTCGCCCACGTCTTGGCTGCCCCTGCTGCCCAGCGCAATATGCTCCTTGAGCAGCACTTTACCTTTCTCGTTTAAAAGTGCATAGGCTAATTTCGTTCCCCCAAGATCCATACCCAATAAGGTCATAAAAGCAGATAGATTAAGGTGAATAAACCAGATGCACGAATACGCGTGTTTGAATGTCTAAAGTAGCAATTATTGCACATTCCCGCAAATCTTCCGGAGGCTTTTTTATCGAATGTCGCAAAGTTTTGTAGTTTTGGTCGTCGCCGTCAGGTCATCTAAATAAAAAAAAATGGACAACCAGGTTTCCGGAATGTTTAAAAATGAGCGTCATGACTTTATCCTTAAACAGATCAACCTGCACCATAAAGTCCTTTCCTCTACGCTAAGCATTCAACTACAGGTTTCCGAAGACACGATCAGACGCGATCTGGCCGAACTCGCGGATGCCAACGAAATCATCAAAGTCCATGGCGGCGCATTGTCCAAGGGATATCATCATCCGATGCAGCAAAACTCGGTGTATGCACAGGATGAAAAGAAAACGATCGCAAAAAAGGCGATCTCGCTGATCAAACCCGGCATGGCGGTGCTTACGGAAGCCGGCACTACGATGCAGGAGATGGTCAGGATGATCCCGGATACGCTGGAAGCCACTTTCTTTACCGTGAGCCCCCTGATGGCGCTCGAACTCGCGGAACACCCGTTGCTCTCCGTGATCTTGCTGGGCGGCCAGATCGATATGTCCTCGCAGATCACGCTCGGGGAAAAACCGATCCTCGAATTGGCGGAGATCAGGGTGGACCTCTGTTTTCTCGGCGTCAACGCCATGGATGCAAAAGCGGGTTTGACCGAGGTCGACTGGAAAGTCACACAGGTCAAAAAGGCCATGATCGAAGCCTGCGACAAATTAGCCGTCCTCACGATCGCCGAAAAGCTCAACTCTAGCTTTAAGATGAAGGTCTGCGCACCGCGGAATATCGACTATCTGATCACAGAATTGAAACCCAATGATACGCGTCTTTCCGCGTATCGAAAGAACATGCAGACCATGTGACCGGTCCGCTTCCGCTGCTGGCAGGGAAGCATCGGATGATCACCGTTACAGATGATCCTTGGCCCACATGATGAGCAGCTCATTCCTGTCGCTATTCCACGCCTTCTTGTACAACTCCCGAACTACCTCGAGCCATTTTTGCTTTCTGTCGTTGATATCGCCCACATCTTCGGCACCTCCTGCATTCTTGTAATCTTCCCGCCGGGCGCTGCCGATCCTTGCATATTGACCGGTTTGCGCTTTCAGGTCGTCATTCGTGATATGCAGGTAGAAGTCGAGTTGTTCGGGAGTACAGGTCTTATCTTTCGGAAACATCGTACTGTCTTTTACATACACCGTTACTCCGTCCTTGAAAACATACGGCTCCTGGAAGTCCCTGGTATATTGGTCCTCATAAACGACTCCTTTCACCGGAAACTGTGAACCGGACTGCCCTTTGATCCACCGGAAAAGCGAATCGGTATATTTATACTCGACGCTTTTCCTGACCTCCCAACAGGTCGTCGCGATCCACATCGCCAGTTTCTCCGGCGAGGGATCCAACAAATACACTTTACCTGTTTTCGGCTGATGCGTGTACAGATCGACGCCGGTTTGGTACGAATATAACTTCACGGGAAACCCTTCCCAGCCGGGCAGGGTATCGTTGATGCCCAAAAGCGTTTGCGCCATATAGGCCTTGTCCAGCAGGTTTTTGCATTTCTGCACCAGGGAGGGCATGCTGTCTCTCATATATTCGGTTGGGATGCCCTTTTTCGTATTCAGCAGTTCATCGATCCGGACGAACTCGTAACCGCGATCCTTTAGATCGCGGATCAAACCGGGAAGACGATAATAGAATTTATCCGTTCGGCGGGGGTCGGTACCGATATGCGTAAGTAAGATGAATCCATTGAGGCCATTTTCGCTATTCCGTTGGTATCGTTCGATGGAATTCAGCACGCTGTCGCTGCTTACATACCGATTGCCCATAGCCGGGAAGGTATAATCGGCATTGCTTCGTGTCCCTGGCGAAAAATCCACCAATTGGAGACCGAGATCCTTTGTCCATGCGGCGATCGAATCGTTGTACCACTCGAATGGCGGCAGGAAATACTTCGCGTCGTTTTTTTCGATGCCGAGCCGCTTTAATTTTCGATAGGCGTGTTCCAGATCGCTATTGAATTGTTGGTGCGTAACCAGCAGGCTATCTCTTTTCGTCCAGTCGCAATACAGCAAATGTTTATCGGAGTGCGATCCGAGATAGTTTCCATTCGCCTTGAGGTCCTGGACAAGCTGGTTGAACTTCCGATTGCTGTAAAAATTCCCCGTAAGGAAAAAGGAGCCGTGAATATGTTCGCCGCTTAAAACGGAATCGATAAAAGCACCGCCATCCGCGAATGAATCCCCGGTAAAAACTAGCGCGATCTTTTTGACGGTCGTGTCTCCCCGGACAATACCGCCATGGGAAAGGACCTCATTTGTGGCGGCCTGGTCCTTTGCTTCGTTTTCCTTAGCAGCCATCAGATAGACGAGCGAAGCCGTTCCATCGGTCGTGGGTTCGTCGGTGCTGTAGTCCCCGGAATCGTCATGATAAACCACATAATCGGACTGAAATTCAGCATAGCGATCTTCGTGCGTTAGCTTTAACCCCCGTAAATTCCTGTATATGCTTCCGTAGACAGGGCCGTCGACCATGGCTCCGTCCAGAGGATAATGGTATAAGACAGACAGGGATGAATGCGGGTCCCTTGGACTATTGCCATCCGCGGGAAGACCATACACCATGCTCGTCCCCCACGGATTACAGCCGAACAGCCAATCATAGCAGGCCTGCTCCAGTTCTTCATATTGGTTGTCTTTGCTTAGCTGTCTGTACAAATAACATTGGATCGCAAATGCGGTATTGAGGTTATTCGAGCACCAAATAAAAGGCACACCACGGTAAAAGGCGTTTTGCTTTGCTTTTTGCCAGACACGGTTGATGCCTTCTTTATAATACCCTATCAACGTTGTCCGGTCTTCATCGGCCGGATCTTTGGCCAGTTCATAGTGCCCGAAATTGTGAAAGGGATACCATTGATAATGTCTCGCCGTATCCGCACCCATCCAGGGCGTCACCTTTTCCTGTGTGCTGAATTGCAGACCCTGGGATAAATAGCGTTTCTTACCCGTTAGCTGGTATAAGGCAGCGGCTCCCAGTTCCATATCGTCTACCCAGTTATCCTCGGCATAATAGTAGGGCTCACGGTTTGGGGCCGTCTGACACACACCCGGATGATCGAGCCCCAGTTGGTAGGCCCATTTCGATTTTTGTTCGAGCGTGGCGGAGAGGTCCTTGTCGGCAGTTCTATAGATGGCCGCCCCTAAGGCAAATGCGCTGGCGAACTTTCCGGCGGCGGACGCCATTCCGGTAGACTGGTTCCTGTATTTGCCCAGGCCTTGCGGTTTCCCGGTTACAAAATAAACGGGTCGGGCCTTCCCTGGCCCTAATCCATAATCCACGAAATCGCGGGTGGGAAGTCTGAATCCGTGATGATCGCGGTCGTCGGCCAGTTGATGGAACATCCAGTCCTTTTTCGGATTCATTTTCATGAGCCAATCCAACCCCCATTTGGCTTCATCCAGTACGTCGGTCTGTCCATTCCGGCCTTCCAGGCCATTGGCCAAATGCCTATCGGAAAAGACAGCCGGGAAATCACGGTAAGCGGCCAGCAGGTTATAGGTAGCATTTGCCGACGTCGTGACATACTGCAGATAGTCCGTGGCATCGTGCCATCCCCCCGATACGTCGATCAGCGTGCTATCCGGCATGGGTCCATACATCGTATAGCCGTCATGTGTATGGCAGGAATCCCTTAAAAAGGGATTAAAGCCGCTGCGTTGCTGCCGAAGATAACGAAGGCCGAAATCGGCCGTGCCCGCATAGACGTCGTCATCGATCCGGAATTTTGGAGAAGTGGCGCCGCCGCATTTGAGATAATAAGTTCCTGGAGTTTTATAAACCGAGAAATTCAGCCGAAAGGATTGGAGGAAGGGGCCATAGGCTCCAAAAGCCTTTCCCGTAGGTCCTTCGAAAACGACTTTTGATCCGGCCGCGGTTATCAGCTCAAATGTCTTTGGCAGTGCGTTATCCTTGCTTACCCAAACGGCAACCTTTATTCCGGCGGGTGTATAGCCGAGTTCATTGATCCGTATCCACTCGTGGGATGCGGCCGGAGCATGGATGGTCCGGTCGACGGCGATGTTGCGGTCAGTCACGGTATTCCGGAAAGAAAGAAGCGATCCCGCAATGGCCAGGATAAAAATAAATTTCACTTTACGGCAGGCTATCATGGATGTCCGGTTTTTTTATTTATGCTTTTCCCTTCTATCACCGTATATTTTAGTTCGAGATCGCTGGAAAGAACGACCAGGTTCGCCTTATAGCCGATCGCGATCTTGCCCACACCGGCTGCGTTGATGACCTTCGCGGGGTAGGTGGAAGCCATTCGGAGGGCTTCTTCGAGTTCTATGTCTCCATACCGCACACAATTCCTAACGGCCTGTAGGAGGGAAAGGCTCGACCCCGACAGCGTTCCGTCCGGCAAGGTAAACCTGTCCTTGCTTCTCACATGTTCATACGCGCCTTGTCTCACCTCCTCGACGGCGTCGGTGATCAGGAACAACCGTTCTTTTAGCAATTTTTTGCTGATGGCAAGCGTAGGATAATCCACATGGATGCCATCCGCAATAATGCTGGCAAAGACTGCCTTGCTCATAAAGGCGGCGCCGGGCAAACCGGTATCCCGGTGATGAAAGGGCGACATGGCGTTGAACAGATGCGTGGTGGAGGTGATCCCTTTTTCGAAACCCCGGACCGCCTCCTCATAGGTGGCATTGCTATGACCCGCCGAGATGACGACGCCATGATCTTTAAATAGGTCGATGATCTCCGGGTCGCATACTTCCGGCGCAAGGGTGATCATCTTCAACAAACCGCCCGCCCTTTCCAGCAGTGCCTCCACTTCGGCCCTCGCGGGTCGCCTGATATACCGGGCTATATGGGCGCCTCTTTTCACCGGGTTCAGAAATGGCCCTTCGAAATGAAGGCCCATGACGGCGGGATGGGGATTGTCCCTGACAATTTCGATGGCCTTGTCGAATATCGCATCCGAATTGGTGGCCAATGTCATCAAAAACCCCGTAGTACCACTGGCCAATACGTGGTCGGAAATCGAATGCAACGCCGCCGCCGACGGCTCATTTGAAAACAGGTAACCGCCGCCCCCATAGATCTGCAGATCTATGAATCCCGGCGCGATGCAGGCGTTACCCGCATCAATCCTCACTGCATCACCGGGTATGGACGCAATGTCAGCAAAATCCACGATTATTCCATCTTTTATCAATAACGCCTTCCCTTCTACCTTTTTTTCACCGGTATAGATAACGGCATTGCAAAACGCGAGCAGCATAAGCTATTGTTTATCCCACCATACTCTTCCGGTGAGGTTATCTCCACCCGGAACCGCAGCGGAAGCAGGTTTATAGTTGTCGGGGTTTACGTTCGACTCGGCCAGGGGATAGGGGAACCGGCGGGGGATCAATCCGCCCGTCACATTGTTCGGGTATACCACCGGGACCAAAGCCGGGTAACCGCTCCTTCTCCAGTTAGCCCAGGACTCGTAAAAATCAAGCATGGAATTGGTCAACATCCAGTATTGCGTATTGATCATCTGTAGACCGTTTGCCGCATTATAAGGATGCAGCGCCAGAAAGCTCTCCGCATCCCCATCCGATATAGCCAGGGCAGGATCGTATTGCGACAGATAGGTAATAGCCGCTTTCACGCCATCGTGATAGTGCTGCGCCGCGCTGCCGCCAATGCCGAAGCTCTCTGCCGCTTCAGCCAAGAGCAGTTCCGATTCGCCATAGGTCAGGATAAACGTGGGCCCGTTGGTCTTGATCATTCCCGGGCTGGGCGAGGAATAATCCGGCATGCTGGTATAAGAAGGGTCCGTCGAAATATCCCTGCCCGCGATGCCGCTCAGATCTTTTCCGTTGGGCATACCCTTTTGAACGGAAGGACTGGCATTATAGGCCGTATTCTGGATAATGGAATTCGGATTTGTATAGAGTTGGGTCACCGCCACTTTGCCCAGACGCGGGTCGCCGGCCGATTTCAGCAGGTTGATATAGGTATCCGACCATTTTACATAATAGGGTTCCTGACCGCCTTCTCCTGTGAGCACAAGGCTATTTCTGTTGATCGTCGACAGGCCGCCGGAATTGTCGCCATTAATAAATGCATTGTCGGCGTTGCTCGTCATTGTGGCGCCGATCACCTTTGTAACCCATGTTTTCGCCGTAGCAGGATCTACCTTGGTCAAACGCATGGCGATCCTCAATATCAGCGTATTCCCAAACCGCTTCCATTTATCGACGTCCCCTTTGTAGATCATATCTCCCGCCGGCTTATCGGCCGTGGGATCGAGATTAGCAACCGCATCGCTGACCTCGGTGAGCATGTCATTATAAATATCCTGCTGCTTATCGTATTTTGGAAAGTAATTTTTTGAATAATAACCCAAACCGGCCTCGGAATATGGACAATCGCCATACAAGTCCGTTATCCGTTGCGCGATCAAAACACGCATGATCCGCGCGATCTCATGCAGGTTTTTATACTGCGGCTTTCCGGTGGTGGATTGGATGATGTCGACGATCGGCTTCATCTGTTCGGAGTAGGCGCCATCGCCGCTGAAGCCCCAATAGGCGGCCGTATAGCTTGCGGACAATTTGTATTTATCGCCATCCCAGTAAGACAGTACCGTAGAAAATCCCTGGATGATCCCCGACGCGTATATCAGGTTGGCCCGCCAGGTATCGTAAGCAAAATCATAGCTGCCCGTATAAGCTACCTCCGCCGTCGTCAACAAAAAATTCGGATCGAAGTCACTCTGGTTATAAGACGCGGGGTTCGTATTGATCGAATTGAAATTTTTGGTGCACCCGGACATTCCGCCGGACAACAATACGAGTACGACGGTATATTTGAATATCTTTCTCATTTTGATTGTTTTATTGATTTGAATTTGGCAGCCCGTTTAGAATTTAAAGTTCAGGTTTAATCCGTACGTCCTCGACGTGGGCATGCCGCCTTCTTCCAGTCCGAAGGCATTCGAAGTATAATTGGCTTCCGGATCGATATTGTCCGTTTTCCTCATCAGGAAAAACAAGTTCCTCGCGACCAGGCTCAGCGATGCTCCCTTGACGACCCCGCTGAAGAGTTTATCGTTGAACGTATAACCGAGGACGACCTGGCGCAATTTTATAAAGCTGGCGTCCTGTACAAAAAGTCTTGAAACATTGGACGCAAGTGTACTATAGTAAGTCGCGGCGTCCAGGCTACCAAAGGTACCCGTGCGATTGACCAGCGTGGCCTTATGCAGCCCGAAAATATACGCATAGTCATCCGTGCCGGAAAATATCTTGTTGCCGAATTTGCCGTCGATGAGGATCGATAAATGAAACCTCCTGTAGCTAAAATCGTTGGTCCATCCCGCGATATATTTCGCATAAGCAGATCCAAAGGGTTTCAGCGTACCGCGCGAAGGGACGCCGCTTACGTCATGCAGGATTTTTCCGCTGCTATCGTATTTGTAGTCGTATGCCATGACCTGGTTGGCCGGCAAACCGACGATCTGCTGGATGAATCCCACAGCCGTACCCGATGTA
>Ga0134126_10007029_pt1 | contig 14128 bp, 15 predicted proteins | sample KB31752_FD_96881 | JGI IMG/M metagenome (GOLD analysis project Ga0134126, IMG submission 96881) | Terrestrial soil microbial communities with excess Nitrogen fertilizer from Kellogg Biological Station, Michigan, USA - KB3-175-2 | ecosystem: Environmental > Terrestrial > Soil > Unclassified ... | reverse complement strand
GCCGGCGGACGGTACACCACCGAACAGAAGACCTTCGACGTCGACAGTCATCTGGCCGACGGCACCTTCGACTTTGCATACTCGGACCATCACCTGTCGACGGACAAATGGACCTGGCGCACGGCATTGGACTATCAATTCGCCCAACCCATCATGCTCTACGCCAGTGCCGCGACCGGATTTCGCAGCGGCGGCCTGAACGGCAACGCGACGGCGTTGGCCGACGTGGTCGGCGGCGCCTTCCAGCCGGAGGACACGCTGATGTACGAACTCGGCATCAAGAGCGAATACCTCGATCATCGATTGCGCATCAACGCGGACTACTTCTACGGGAAATACGATCATCTGCAGGAAGCGGTCGTGCTGGAGGACGGCACCGTGACCAGCGCCAACAACACCGCCCACGTGAACGGGCTGGAATTGGGCATCGAAGCCCTGCCCGTCACGGGATTGAGACTGTCGGCGGACGTGGGCACCTTGAACGACAGCGTGGTGGGTTCGACGACCAAACTCCCCGACGCCCCGCACCTGACCTACAATTTTTCGGTCTTGTATTCGCACCCCGCCGGTACCTTGGGCGTGCTGAGCGGCGGCGCAAGTTTCAGCCACACCGGCAGTTCCTTCGAAGACGCGGCGAACACGCCCATTCTCGAGGTGGGAGCGCATGACAACGTGGACGCCCATCTGACGCTTGCCACCCCCGACGAGCATTGGCAGTTCACGCTGTCCGGCCTCAATCTCACCAACAAGGTATATCCCATCGGCGGCTTTTTCATCGCCGGCGGCTTCATTGCGGCAAGCGAATGGCCAAGCCTGCCGCGCCGCTGGCTGCTGTCCGCGCAGTACAAGCTTTGAGCGAGCGCCCGGCGCTCGAGGGCGGCACGAGAGCGCCCGCGTCCGGGCGAATCGATGCCGCCAAGCTGGGTTGGGCGACGGGCGAATTCGCGCTGGCGTCCTATGTCGGGATCGCCTCGATCTACCTGCTGTTCTACGCCACGGAGGTATTGGGGATTCCTCCCGCCTGGGCGGGTCTGGCGCTGCTGATTCCGCGCCTGTGGAACATGGTGAGCGACCCCATCATCGGAATTCTTTCGGATCGCACCCGCACGCGATTCGGCCGCCGCCGGCCCTATCTCTTGGCCGGGGCCGTCGTTTGGGGCGCTGCGTTCTGCCTCATGTTCAACCTGCCGCACATGGCACGGCCCGGAGCCGCGGCCTTGGTGCTCGGGCTGGTGTTCATGTTGAACAACACGGGGCTGACCCTGTACCAGGTTCCATATTCGGCGATGTTGGCCGAGATGACGCGCGATCATCTGGAACGGACCCGGCTGGTCGCCTATCGCGAAGTGGTGGCCCGCGCCGCAATCCTGCTCACCCTGGCCAGCGGTCCGTGGATTCTCGCCGCCGCAGCGAATCAGCGCGCCGGCTTTCAAATCATCGGCGCGGTCTTCGGCGCCGGCATTCTCGGCAGCGGACTGGTTGCCTTCTTTGCCACCGCCGGAGCGCCGCAAACGACGTCCGAATCCCGGCACAGCCACGGGCTCGCGCAATTTGCGATTCTCAAAGACAACAGGCCGCTGCGCAAAGTCACGCTGAGCTTTCTATGCGTCAATCTGGGCGATGCGCTGTTCAGCGGTTCGCTGGTCTACTTCGTGACCGAAGTTTTGGGCCGCAGTCCCGCGGTGATCGGCACGTTGTATCCCATCAGTTCGATCACGGGAATATTTGCCGCCCCGTTATGGATGCTCGTGGCGAATCGCTACGGCAAGACCAAGATTTGCCAGATCGCGCTTGCGCTGTGCGCAATCTGCTGCTTGCTGCCGCTGATCATTTCCTCCTCGTCCTACTGGCTCATGTACCCCTTCATGTGCATCTACGGGTTCTTCAACACGGGCGCGCGTCTGCTCCCCAATGCCATCGTTCCGGACACCGTGGAAATCGACCAGCAGCAGACCGGCGAAAGACGCGAGGGGCTCATTTTCGGCATTTTCGTCTTCGTACAGCAATCGGCGTTCGCGGTCGGCGGATTCCTGCTGAGCCTGCTGCTGGCATTCGCGACCCACCATGCCGCGGCCGGCACCGGTTCCGCGCGCATGACGGGCATTTCACTGAGTTTTACCCTCGCCGCGGCGGTGTTCTACGGCGCTGCGTTTCTATGGATGCTGAGGTATCGCACCGATCCGGCGCGCTGAACGGCTCAGGCCTGCAGGGCGCGGCTGACCGGAAGCGAGCGGACCCGCTTGCCCGACGCGGCATAGATGGCATTGCACAGCGCCGCGGCGGCGCAGGCGGTGCCGGTCTCGCCGACGCCACCCGGCTTCTCGCCGTTCTGGATGAGGTAGGTCTCGATTTTCGGCGCCTCGGAAATCCGCAGCGAACGAAAATCATTGAAATTGCTTTGTTGCACCCGTCCGCGCGCGAAGGTGATCTCGTTGAACAGTGCGGCGCTCAGGCCGAACGTGATGCCGCCCTCGAGCTGCGCGTGAATGGTGTCCGGATTGACCATCTGACCGCAGTCGAACGCACACACCACCCGGTCCACGTGGAGCTCCCCGCCGCGCATGGTCACCTCGGTGATCTGCGCCAGATAGGTGCCGAACGCGAATTGCACGGCGACGCCGCGTCCACGGCCGGGCGGCAAGGGATCACCCCAACCGATCTTGGCCGCGGCCAGATCCAAGGCTGCCACCAGGCGCGGGGATTTGAGCAGCGCGCGCCGGTACTTCACCGGGTCCTGTTTCGCCGCCGCCGCCAGTTCATCGATGAAGCTTTCGACCACGAATACGCTGCGCGTCGGGCCGACTCCCCGCCACCACGACGTGGCGACTCCGGTAGGCTCATGCTGCACGAAGCGCACCTCGAGATTGGGGACGGCATACACGGGATCGGCCGCCGAATCCACCGCGTCATCGTCCACGCCGTTCTTGAGCGGTTCACCGGAATACACCGCCGAAACGGCCGACCCCGCAATGGTGTGCAGCCAGGCCAGCGGCCGTCCGTGCGCGTCGAGACCGGCTTCCATGCGATCCACGTAGTAAGGCCGGTATTTGTCGTGCTGAATGTCTTCTTCACGACGCCACAGCACCCGGATGGGTCCGTCGACATGGCGCGCAACCCGCGCCGCGATCACGATGCCGTCCACCTCCAAGCGCCGCCCGAAGCCGCCGCCAATCAGCTGATTGTGAAGCAGTATCTGGTTGGGCTCGAGGCCCAGGTCCTTGAGCTTGGCCACCGCGCGATCGGGGGCCTGAGTGCCCACCCAAAACTCGCACACATCCTTGCGCCAGTGCACGGTGCAGTTCATCGGCTCCATGGTGGCGTGGGCGAGAAAGGGCTGGTGATAAACCGCCTCGACCCGCGTGGCCGCGCCGGCCATGGCCTTCGCCGGACTTCCGACGCGGCCGGCGACGGCGCCGGGTTGCTTGGACGCGGCCTCGAGCTCGGCGACGAGTTGCGACTGCTGCACCTTGGCGTTGGGGCCGTCGTTCCAGCGCAGATCCAGCGCCTTGAGGCCTTTGAGCGCGGCCCAGGTGTCGTCGGCGACCACCGCAATGAGGTCGCGCTCGTCGACGACCTGCCTCACGCCCGGGATCGCCAGCGCCGCCGCGGAATTCAATGGTTCGACCACCGTTCCACCGTCCACGGGCGACAGAGCGATCATCGCGACCTTGAGCGCATTCAATGGAATATCGATGCCGAACATCGCGCTGCCGTCGGTTTTCTCGGGACTGTCCCGCCGCGGCGTCGCATGCCCGATGAGCTTGAAATCCTTGGCAGCCTTGAGCACGGGGTCGCCGGGAACGGGAACCGCGGCCGCCGCCGAGGCCAGGTCGCCGTAGCCCAGGCGCCGTCCCGAAGGCTCATGGATGACATGACCGAGTTCGGCGCGGCAATCGGCGGGGGGCACCGACCACTTCTTCGCGGCCGCGCCGATCAGCATCATGCGCGCGGCCGCTCCGGCTTTGCGCAAGGGCAACCAACAGAGACGAATCGTGGTCGAACCGCCGGTGGACTGATCGCCGTCGAAGCCGTACACCTCGGGCGCCGGCGGTGCCGCCTCCAGGGTGATGCTGTCGAGTCCGACCTCCAGCTCTTCGGCGATGAGCATGGGCAGCGACGTGTAGGTGCCCTGCCCCATTTCGACCTTGGGCATGACCAGGGTGACCTTGCCGTTCGAGTCGATGCGCACATAGGCGTTCAAAGGCTTCGGCTCGGCGGCAGTGGGCGGACGCGACCGGGGTATCGCGATGCTGATCACCAGCCCCCCGCCGAGCAGCGCGGAGAGTTGCATGAAACGCCGTCGGTTCAGGTCGGTCGTAGGTGCGTCATCCATGGAGGTCTCGCAAGCGCTGCCGGCATCGGCAAACACCCATTCTAGTGCATCGTGGACGTCGGAGGTACCTCCACGGCACGCGCTTGCGTGCCGTGGGCAGCCGTTCTCCATACCAAGATAACGGCGCAAATGCCGGCGACCAGGCTGACCGGCACCAGGTGCAGCAGCAATTGCGATGTCGTCTGGCCGCGCGCGACCAACACCGCACCGAGCACCGGTCCGGCGATGGAACCGAGACGGCCCATGGCAACCGCGGTGCCGACTCCGACGCCGCGGATGGCCGTGGGATAACAGTCGGGAGCCACGGCGTAGTTCACGACCTGCGAAGCCAGCAGCACGATTCCCAACACCAGAACGATCAGGACGATGGCCGGAGAATGCTTCGGGGCCAAGGCCAGGTAGATCAGCGAAACGGGCAGCGCCACGAACACCGCCATGGTGCTGATGCGACGATACGAGCCGTCGAGCAATCGCCCCATGAGCAGCGCCGCGATCGCCCCGCCGAAGTTGAATGCAATCTGTGCGGACGACGCCTGGTGTTTGTCGAATCCGTTGCCCAGCAGCAGGGTGGGCAACCAGTTCAACAGCAGGTACAGACTCACCAAGCTCAGAAAGAAGCTCGTCCACAACAAAAGCGTGCGCAATGCCCGGCCATGGGCGAGCACCGCGAGGAATCCGGCCTCGGGCGGCTTTGAGCCGGCCGCCGCCACCGCCACTCGCTCGAAGGCCTGCGACTCACGGAGGTAGAGCGCCATCACGGGCACCACGAGCAGCGGAAACACGCCGCCTGCAACGAACAGCTGGCGCCAGTGATCGGGCGTGAGGAGCATGCTCAGCAAGCTGATGGCCGCGCCTCCCAAGGGCATGGCGGCGTAAACGAATGCGACGTTGGAGCTGCGCCGGTCGGCCGTACTGCTCTCCGCCGTAAGCGCCACCAGGATCGGGAAGGCGCCGCCGAGGCCCAATCCCGTCAACAAGCGCGCCCAGATGAGCGCCGGCATGGTCGCCGCGGACGCCGCCCATAAGGAAAACAAGCCGAAGACCGCCACGGATGCGACCAGCACCCGCTTGCGGCCGATCAGGTCGGCCAAGCGGCCGCCCAGCAGCGCGCCGCAGCACAATCCCACCGTGCTCGCGCTGAAAAAGACGCCTAGCTGATGCGCGTCCGGTCTGAACTCGGGGATGATGCCGGCGGCTGCGACGCCGGCGACTTGCAACTCGACCCCCTCGAAGCATGCCGCCAGCGCGCACAGCAAAATGGTGAGGGACGCGGCGCGGGAATTTTCTGCGGTCATTGTCGTTATTCTCCCTGATGGACTTGTGAGGCAGCCCTTGCGCAAAATACCATGCCCAAGGGGCGCCGAGATCCGTCAACGGCCGGCCGGCGGCGCGCACGGCGCGGCACGGCGATACAATCGACGGCGTCACCATTCCCTTTGACGAGGAGCAACGCATGGCCAAGGCATATTGGGTGAGCTGGTATCACGAAATCTCGGATCCCGCCAAGATGGCCGCCTACGCCAAGCTGGCGGGTCCGGCCATCGAGGCCGGCGGCGGACGCTTCATCGCCCGCGCGCCCGCGGCGCAAGCCTACGAAGGCGCCAGCAAGGAGCGGACCACCGTCATCGAGTTTGCCTCCGTGGAACAGGCGATCGCGACCCATGACAGTCCCGCCTATCAGGCCGCTCTCGCCGCATTGGACGGCGGCGCCGCCCGGGATATTCGGATCCTGCCCGGCGTGTGAACCCGCCCGGCGTGTGATCTCTTCCTTGCGGACGGTGCCCGCCACTGCGGGCGCTGATTCCGCCGCCGCGGGCGGCACCTGAAGGCTTGCCCCGGACACTCTTGACATTACGATATTTTTTGTAATATCGTACTCCCATGAAGACTACAAGGGTAATCGATGCTCTCGGCGCCTTGGCGCATGAGCACCGGCTGGCGATTTACCGGTTACTCGTTCAGCAGGGACCTGAAGGGCTGCCGGCGGGCGCCATCGGCGAGCGTGTGGGACTTGTGCCCTCGTCCCTGACGTTTCATCTGCAAAACCTGCAGCATGCCGGGCTCATTGCGCAGCAACGCGTCAGCCGCCAACTCATCTATAGCGCTGACTTCGATGTGATGAGCGGGCTGATCGGCTATCTGACCGAGAACTGCTGCACAGGCGGCAGCGCGGAATGTCTGCCCGGCTGCGCCCCGGCGGCGAAGCCCGTAAAACGTGCGGCCAAAGTCGCTTAAGGCTGCATATATGACCGAACCCCTCATGATCCGTGGACGGCCGCCCCGATCGACCGTGCTGGCGTTGCTGCACGCGCAGGGGTTGCCCGCCTCGGATATCACGGATGAACACTTGGAGCACTTCTTCTTCGTGGGCGCCGAAGACACGCCGACCGGACTCGTCGGACTTGAAATCTACGGCCGCAATGCCCTGCTGCGCTCGCTCGTCGTCGGTGATAACGCCCGGCGCCGGGGCCTGGGATCAACGCTTGCCGGTCACGCCGAGCAATACGCGGCGTCGAAGAGCGTGCGTTCCATTTACCTCTTGACGGCGACGGCCGAAACTTTCTTCCGGCGCCTCGGCTATGTGCGCATCGACCGCTCGCAAGCGCCTCCCTCGATCGAACGAACGCGAGAGTTCGCGAGCCTTTGCCCCGCAAGCTCGGCGTTCATGGTGAAGTCCCTTTAACCCCTCGGGTGATTCATGAAACGACTCCATGTGCATGTCAGCGTGACGGATCTGTCGGCCTCGATCCGCTTTTATAGGACCCTGTTTGCTGCGGAGCCGGTCGTGACAAAGCCGGACTATGCGAAGTGGATGCTTGAAGATCCCCGCGTGAACTTTGCGATCTCGACTCACCGCCAGCCGGTGGGCCTCAATCACTTTGGATTCCAGGTGGAAACCGACGAGGAGCTGCGTGGCATGCGCGCGCAACTCGAGGAGGCGGATGCCCGCATGGTGGAAGAAACCGGGCAACCCTGCTGCTACGCGCGATCGGACAAGTATTGGGTCACCGACCCCACGGGAATCGCGTGGGAAACCTTTCACACTCTCGGCAGCATACCGGTCTACGGCGAAGATACGCCGGTCTTCGACCACGGCGCATCGACCGTCCCCGTGCAGAGTCCGGCGCCTCAATGCTGCGTTCCCGCTCAAAAGCCTGATCCGGCGGCGAACTGCTGCGCAAAATGACCGCCGTTCGCACCTACAACGTCCTTTTCCTGTGCACAGGCAACTCGGCGCGCAGCATCCTCGCCGAGTCGCTTCTCAACGCCTTGGGCCACGGCAAGTTCCGGGCCTTCAGTGCGGGAAGCCATCCCAAGGGACAGGTGCATACCATGGCCGTGAATCTCCTCGAGCGAACGAATCTGCCGGCTGAGAACCTTCGTAGCAAGAGTTGGGATGAGTTCGCCGCGCCGGGCGCTCCGCCGATCGATTTTATCTTCACCGTCTGCGACAACGCGGCCGGTGAGGTCTGTCCCATTTGGCCGGGAAAACCCATGACGGCGCACTGGGGAATCGCCGATCCTGCGGCGGTCGAAGGCACCGATGTCGAAAGAGCGGCTGCATTCCGTAAGGCACTCAAAGAGCTGGAAACCCGCATCAAACTCTTGATCAGCCTTCCCATCGATTCGCTCGACCGCATGACGCTGCAAGCTCGGCTGCGCGACATCGGCAAGAGCGTCGCTGCCTCAGAGTCGGCTTGACGTGGCGCGCCGGGCGCTCGTCGCCGAAGCTCTGGGGTCGATGCTGTTGGCCGCGACCGTGATCGGCTCCGGCATCATGGCCGAGCGACTGGCGGGCGGCAATCTGGCGGTCGCACTGTTGGCGAATACCGCGGCAACGGTCGCCGTGCTCGCGACACTGATCGCGCTCTTGGGACCCATCAGCGGCGCGCACTTCAATCCGGCGGTGTCGATCATCGAGGCATTGCGAGGGAGACTCACCGTCCCCGAAGCGGCCGGCTACGTCGTCATTCAAATCATCGGGTGCTGTCTGGGCGCGTTGCTCGCGCATGCGATGTTCGATATGCCGCTGATCCAGGTTTCGTTGCATCCGCGCACCGGCGCCGCTCAATGGCTCTCCGAAGCGGTTGCCACCGCGGGTCTGATACTGGTTGTCACCGGGTCTTCGCATCCGAACGAAGCGGCGTGGAGGGTGCCGGCTTGGATCGGCGCGGCTTATTGGTTCACGGCATCCACCTCGTTTGCCAATCCCGCAATCACCATCGCACGATCACTGAGCGACACCTTTGCCGGCATTGCACCGGCCCACGTGCCGGCATTTATCGCTTCCCAGCTGGGTGGGGCGCTGGCGGGGCTGGTGCTCGCGAAATACCTTTGGAGGGGCCCGCTGCTGGTATCAGGGTTGCAGAGGCGCGTCAAACCCATGCTCGGCGAGGATTTTCTGACCCGTCGGTGAAAGAATGAAGAGCGCAAACTGTGCGCCCAGTTCTTGATTTGCACCCTTGAGAACCGTCAGGCCGTAGTCTGCCGTAACGGCCAATTCCGGTGGCAGCTCGACCGTCTTGATTCCCGGCATTTGTTCTGCTGCCGCATGCCCATTGGAACAGTAGGAGAGAAACGCATCGAGCTTTTTCTGCTGAAACAGCCACACCATGGCGTTCTTGGTATTGGGCGGAACGCTGAGCTGTCCTCGAGGGCTTCCCGTCTTCAAGGCCTTTGCTTCGAGCTTTGCGCGACTTCCAGGCTTGACCATGTCGGCTTTTTTGAACATTGCCCAGGCATAGGCCCCTCCGGGGTCCTTGTCCGGGGACGAAGTTCCGATTTTAATATCCGGCTCGAGCAGGGTGGCAAGAACGGTCGTTGGCGATGCCGACAGGCCTGGCCGCAGGATGGCGCATAAATGATTGCGCGCGAACAGCACCGTGGGACCTGATACGCCGGCTTTGGTGAGCGCCTCGGGATAACCCATGTCGGCTGACGCGAATACATCGCCCATCTCGCCTTTGGCAAGCCGATCGCCCAGCCCACCGGACGCTCCGTAGACCGGTTCGACCATGACGCCATAGGCACCCGTATATGCCGCAGCGATGTCGGTCATCGCCGCGCGCAGACTTCCCGCAGAATGCAGTCGCACGGTGGGGGCATCGGCGGCGAAACCTGTCGAATTCGCAAGCACGGCAACAATCGAGACCAACCATCGTCGATTCATCCATTCCCTCTATGCATTGGGGTCATTGGCATCCGGGTAAAACAGTTGCTGCCCCTCGAGTTTGTAGGAAGCGATATCCCGTTGCCCAACCGGAGAAATCAGATAGTCGATGAATGCCTGGCCCAACACCTTCTTTACGGTCGGATGCTTCTCCGGATTCACAAGCATGATGCCGTATTGATTGAACAGGCGTTTGTCGCCTTCGACCAAAATCTCCAGGTCACCCTTGTTCTTGAAATGAACCCAGGTGGCGCGATCCGAAAGCACATAGGCCGCGCTTGCGCTGGCGACATTGAGCGCCGCGCCCATGCCCTGCCCGATCGACTTATACCATGGGCCTTTGGCCAGCTCGATGTCGATGCCGCCATCCTTCCATAGTGCGAGTTCCGCCATATGAGTACCGGAACGATCGCCGCGCGAGATGAAGGGAACTCTCTCCTCTTTGATGGAAGCGAACGCGCGCAGGATATCCTTTGAGCCCCTGACTCCCGCGGGATCCGCCCTGGGTCCAATCAACACGAAATCGTTGTACATGACGGGGTACCGTTTCAAGCTCCCGCCCTCGGCGAGAAATTGCAGTTCCGCCGCTTTGGCATGCACGAAGACCACATCCGCGTCGCCCCGCCGGCCGGTATCCAGCGCTTGACCCGTACCCTGCGCGACGACCTTCACGGTGATGCCGGTACGCTCTTTCACAATCGGCAAAATATAGTCGAAAAAACCCGAGTCCTGGGTGGACGTCGTCGAGGCGACGACTATCGACCGATCCGCCGCGGCCGCGTTTGAAACGGCGCCTATCGTTACCGCAACCAGCAGGGCAACAGCGCAAACCCGAAAGGTGTGCAGCATTCTGTTCATAGCCACTCCTGCCATTCTAGAGCAACAATTCGCCGGCGAGGAAGGCCTGTGCTTCCTTGGTCGCGGGCGCGTTGAAAAATCGATCTACCGCTGCTCTCTCGACTATCGTCCCCCGGTGCAACAGCACGATGTCGCCGGCGAGGCGCCGCGCTTCCCCCAAGTCATGGGTTGCCATGACGACTTTGACGCCGCTCGCGCTCACCGACCGTACGAGCTCTTCAATCGCCTTCGTGGCCGCGGGATCCAGACTTGCGGTCGGTTCATCGAGGAACAGCACCCGAGGTTCGCGGGCCAGGGCACGCGCGATCGCGAGGCGCTGTTGCTCACCACCGGAGAGCCGGCGGGCCGGACGGTCTCCCAGGCCATCAAGATCAACGAGCGACAGCAATTCGTTGGCGCGGCGCCGGCGTGCATTTCGGGGCGTTTCGGCCGAGGCAAGCGCATAGTGAAGATTGCCGAATGCGCTGCGACGAAGCATCACGGGGCGCTGAAAGACGATGGCGCGCCGCAGGGGCGGCGATTGCGCATGTCCACCCCAGGTCACCCGGCCGCTCGATGGAGCGATCAGCCCCATAGCCGCCCGCAGGAGCGTGGTTTTTCCCGAACCATTGGGGCCGATAAGGACGGTGGGAGCACCTGCTTCTATCGACAGCGATATCTGACGTAGAATTTTCACCCGTCCCGTGTCGATATCCACGTGCGACAACTCGATGGGCAAGTCCGAGGAAACAGCGTCGGCACTCATCCGGCAAACCGTTCGCCGGCACGGCGGATACCCCAGGCGAGTGCGCTCACCAGCACGACGATTCCGATCAAGATGACGCCTAGGCCCATGGCGAGGGAGAGATCGCCTTTCGAGGTCTCGAGCGCAATCGCCGTCGTCATGGTACGCGTGAAACCCTCTATATTGCCGCCCACGATGATGATGGAACCGACCTCCGCGGCCGCCCTGCCGAATCCGGCAAGAAGTGCCGTCACCAGGGAGAATCTGCCGTCCCATAGAAGGGTTGAGATGCGTTTGAACGCACCTATGTGCATGGCGGAAAACTCATCCCGATATTCAAGCCAAAGATCTTCGATGGTTTGACGCGTGAGCGCCGCAATGATGGGCGTCACGAGTATCGTCTGGGCAATCACCATGGCTGAAGGCGTAAAGAGCAATCCCCATGAACCCAATGGTCCCGACCGCGAGAGACTTAGGTAAACCACCAATCCCACGATCACGGGCGGCAAGCCCATGAGCGCATTCATCACGACGACAACGAATTCACGGCCGCGAAACCGGGTGAGCGCGACCAAAGCTCCCAGGGGCATACCGATGAACGAGGCAATCACCGCTGCGGTGAGACTTACCGCGAGAGAAAGCCTGACGATCGAGAACAGTACCGGATCGGCGGTCACGAGAAGGTGAAGAGCGGACGCATTATCGGGCACTGGGTAAACCTCGGAACACCGACTACACCGGCAATGCCGTCGTGTACTTCACTCTCGCCAGCGCAAAATGCGAGGACGCCGTCGCGACGCTGGGATGCGCCAACAGCTCGCGCATCAGAAATCGCTCGTAATCAGCCACGCCGCCCACCACGATGCGCAACAGGTAGTCCCAGTCGCCGGTCATGGAAAAGCATTCCACGATCTCGCTGCGGCGGACCACGAACTCTTCGAATTCCTTGCCCCGGCGCTGGTCCTGCGACTTCATCCGGACATGGCACAGTACATCGACTCCGCGCCCCACCGTCTTGGGGTCGACCAGGCGCACGCTGCCGCCAAGCACGCCGGCACCCTCCAGAGCCCTGATGCGTCGCCAGCAGGACGCGGTGGACGCGCCCACCAGATCGGCGAGCGCCGCATGGCTCACATCGCCTCGCCGTTGCAGTACTTCGAGTATTTTCCGATCGATCGCATCGATATGATGAGATTGTTTCACATTCTGCTCCATAATCGAAAATTCTCGTCGAACGCCGGGCACATCCACCCGACTCTGAAACGCAATTGCCGGCTCCGCATGATACAAATTAATCATGCACACCGAAACCGCTATCACCGCCGCGCCCGGCAATCCACTGGGTCTCAACGGCTTCGCCTTCGCCGAATTCACCTCGCCCCACCCCGAAGTTTTGGCGGCCCAATTCGAGCAATTGGGATTCGTGGCCGCCGCGCGCGATCCCGGGCGCGGCCTGACCCTGTACGTCCAGGGCGATATCCGCTTCATTTTGAATGCCTGCGACTCCGGCCAAGGCCGCGATTTCCGCGACCTGCATGGTCCCTCCGCCAACGGAATGGCATTCCGCGTCGCGGATGCCGCAAGAGCCTACGAGGCCGCGCTCGAACGCGGCGCGGTCGCGGTGGACGCATCGCGCGGAGCGCTCGGCGCCGGCAGTTGCGCGATCGAGGGTATCGGCGGCGCTTATTTGTATCTCATCGACCGCGATCCCTTCGCCGCGTGGATTCCGGTGGCGGATTGGCGGGACGCAGCGCTCGCCAACGATACCGGGCTGCGGGTGCTCGATCATCTCACGCACAATGTTCGGCGTGGACGCATGCGTGCCTGGTCCAGCTTCTACGAGAAACTGTTCGGCTTTCAGGAACAGAAGTATTTCGATATCAAAGGTCAGTCAACCGGGCTCTTCAGCCAGGCCATGATCGCTCCGGATGAGGCGATCCGAATTCCGCTGAACGAGAGCCAGGACGACAAGAGCCAGATAGAGGAATTCATCCGCGACTACAACGGCGAAGGCATTCAACACCTGGCTCTGGCCACGCAGGATATTTACCGGACCGTCGAGAAGCTGCGGCAGCGCGGAGTCAGACTGCAGGATACGATCGAAACCTACTACGAACTCGTCGATCGGCGTGTTCCGGGGCATGGCGAAGATCTCGAGCGTCTGAAGAGAAATCGCATTCTCATCGACGGCGACGTGGACAAGGAAGGACTCCTGCTGCAAATCTTCACCGAGAATACGGTGGGACCGATCTTCTTCGAGATCATCCAGCGCAAGGGCAACCAAGGCTTCGGCAACGGCAACTTCCAGGCACTGTTCGAGTCCATAGAACTCGATCAGATCCGCCGCGGCGTGATTTGAGGCCGGACATCGCTGCGCCCGGCGCCTGTACCCGGCCCCGGACCGCTCCCGGCCGCGCGCCGCGCAAAGCCGTGCTCACGTGACCCGTTCAATAGCGACCTAGAATCTCGCCGAGGCGTTGAACGGCCCGGTCCATGGTCGGGGTCCACGGATGGCCGCAGTTGACGCGCAGGAAATTGCCGAATTGCCGGCGAGCGGAAAATATCGGCCCCGGCGCGACGCTGATGCCAAGAGCCAAGGCGCGGCGATGAACGTCGAGCGAGTCGACCCCTTCCGCGCACTCGATCCACAAAAAATAGCCGCCCGCGGGCCGGGCGACTCGATACCCGTGAGGGAAATGACGGCGCACGGCGTCCAATGCGGCCGACTGCTGGCTCGCCAATTGTCCGCGCAGCCGGGCCAGGTGCGCATCGTAGCTGCCGCGCCGAAGCATGGCCGCGATGCCTTGTTGTATGGGCAGACTGGTCGCCAGGGACGACTCGATTTTCCGCCGCGCCAGGTCTCGAGTGAACCGGCCGGCGGCCACCCATCCGAGACGATATCCGGGCGCCAGACATTTGCTGAAGGATCCACAATGCAGCACCATTCCCCTCCTGTCGAAGGCCTTGGCCGGCGGCGAGGGACTCGATGAGAACTGCAATTCCGCATAGGCGTCGTCTTCGATGAGCGCAACCTGACGGCTCG
>Ga0134126_10007028_pt1 | contig 14129 bp, 9 predicted proteins | sample KB31752_FD_96881 | JGI IMG/M metagenome (GOLD analysis project Ga0134126, IMG submission 96881) | Terrestrial soil microbial communities with excess Nitrogen fertilizer from Kellogg Biological Station, Michigan, USA - KB3-175-2 | ecosystem: Environmental > Terrestrial > Soil > Unclassified ... | reverse complement strand
TGCGCGAGAATAGCCATGGGTATTCGGCGGCGAATCCGCGCTTCATGGATGTCTTTGCCAAGCTTCGACAAAGCGCGACGAACAGGTATCGGCAACGATAATGGCGCCTCTTTTGACATAACGTATCCTCTAGAATCCATTATCCCACATTAAGTAAATTATATTATACATAAACTGACAAACTCATAAGTTTGTTATTGCCGTCCTGCATTTTGGTGGGACGTCGAATCTTTTGAACGTAAAACACTTAACGTTAATGATCGTTTACACAAAAGCGGCTAAAGCGCATCGGGGAATTGAAATGGATCAGAGAGCAAGCTTCGCGTAGCCCGTCGCTCTCCAACGAGGTACAAAAACATTCGCAGGATTGGCGACCGAAAGATAGTGCGACTGTCAATTTCGTGCCGTTTGCTGTCGGATCCCGGACGTTGCTGGCTGCGCAGCAGCGTCGCTTCGTCAGCGGAAATGGGCTAACCGTTATGAAAGATGAAAGAAGAGCCGGCACCATTTAGACATCGCCATATACGGGCAGGGCCGCTCCGCTAATGAGCTTTGCATCATCGCTGCACAAAAACAGGATGACGCGTGCGATATCTTCCGGCTTAGGCCATTTGGTGAAGTCAGCGCCGGGCATGGCTCTGCGGTTCGCGGCAGTATCGATAATGCTGGGAAGGACCGAGTTGGCGCGCACGCCAGTGCCTCTGAGATCCGCTGCCAGGGAATCAATCATGGCGACAGCAGCGGCCTTGGAAGCAGCGTACGCAGCCGCCCCAGCCGCATGATCGAGTGCCGCGCGGGAAGCGACGTTGACCAGCGCTCCGCTTCCTTGTTTCAGCATCAGCGGTACTGCTGCGCGGGCTAAGACGTAGCCCGAATACAGATTGAGCGCGAGCATTTTGTCGAAGGTTTGTAATTCCGTCTGCCAGAGCGCGAGCCCGCCGGCATAGGCTCCCACCGCGTTCACCAGCACATCGAGGCGGTCGTAGCGACCCGATATTGCTTCGATGAGTTGGCGGGCTGCGGTCTCGTCAGTGACATCAACCTGATGACCCTCAAGTTGTGGACCGTGAGCGGCCGCGGCTTTCTGCAAAGCGGCGAATTCCTCGGGTCGCTGGTACGTCACCACAACCTTGCCCAGCTCCGTCAGGAATGCCAGGCTGATGGCCTGACCGAGCGCTCCTGTGCCGCCCGCAAGCAAAATCACATTGTCTGCGAATCTGTTATCCATGGATACGCGTGCGGCTCGCTAAGCTACATGTTCGTCGTTGTCGAGGTATTCGCCGGGCACGTCGTCTTCGGGAACTTCGCGGGTTCGGACCTCCGACACATCCGGTGTTTCGGCGGCTTCAACGCCTTCTATGGCATCAGCTTCGAAGGCATTACCTTCTTCGGCAAGTTCCGCCACGCTTTCCGAATCGGCATCGGCAACATCAGGAAGTTGCTGAATATCCCCTGATTGCCCCGCGGAGTTTGGTCCAACTTCACTGCGCCTTGTTTTTCTCGCCATAGCTGCCTCCGGAATCAGTTTGTTTTCCAGTCCAAGAATCGTCGTCACTGCGCCGGCACAGATGTGATACAGAGTTTTGTCGCCATTTTTCCTGTTCGGCGAGCGAGCCGGCTTTCATCTCCTGCATTGAACTTCCCGCGCGGCGATAATGTCAGCTCCGCTTTCATGACTGGGCACGTCCTTTATTCTTTCTGCCCTGCTTCACGCCGCGACGCCGGCTCCTGCGGACTGAGCAAGCCAGGTTTCGAAACGGGTCTCGCCGAGCCGCGCGTTATCACCCGGAACCAGGGTTCTCTCGCGAACTTTCGCCCCGGAATAAAGCGCATTCGGGTCAGCGACGACTTCGCGAGCATCTTTCAGCGAGGCCAAGCGCCGCCGGACCAGTTCATCCAGGCGAAACTGTTCCGGCCCCGCAATTTCGATCACACCGTTTACCGGCTGGCCTGCTGCAATGGTTGACAGAGCACTCGCGACATCATCGGCAGCCATCGGCTGGAAAAGCACGGGTGGCAAATGCACCTTGCCTTCAACCATCGAAATGTCGGCAATGCCCTTGATGAACTCGAAGAATTGCGTAGCGTGAACAATGGAGTAAGGCAATGAAGATTCTTTAATCAGTTTCTCCTGAGCGATCTTCGCGCGAAAGTAGCCGCTTTCGGATAGCTGGTCAGTGCCCACGACCGACAGCGCGACGTGATGCCGCACGCCTGCGGCCGCTTCATGCGTGAGGAGGTTTGAGGTCGATGTTTCGAAAAACTTCATCACGGCTGCGTCTTCCCACGAAGGAGAGTTCGATACGTCCACCATCACCGCGGCACCTTTCAGCGCTTCAGCCAATCCTTCGCCGGTGAGGGTGTTGACGCCCGTGCTGGGTGCCGCCGCTACAGCTTCGTGCCCGTGCTCACGCAGCTTCTTGACAAGCTTTGATCCGATGAGTCCGGTACCGCCGACTACTACGATTTTCATAATTGCCTCCTCAATTTTGACCAAGGCATTTCTGACCCACCGCTCTCTTCTAACCGCTAAGACAGAAAAGGGTGTGACTTTCTAACAGCGCTTGCCGAACAGGCACCCCAATGGTTGCAGCTCTCATTCTCCATGAGGGAATCGCCTTTTTGACGGCGAGGATGAGCGTCACGAATTCTATGATATTTGCTCTATTTCCGTTTCGGAGCCAATGGAGAAATGTGATCGATTTCGATACACGAAGCCTTCGCTGAGAGAGACCCGCTAACCGATGCGGGCAGATGAGTACGCCAAATTGAACGAATCATAAAAGCGACACTTCCAATTCCTTATAGCTCCGATTACGGAACCGAGATGCAAATGACGGATGCCTGGCGCCCGCGCTCCGTTAGCCTACATCTCGAACGGATGCAAGCGTAGGTCTGGTAGCAATCAGATGTGCCTGAGCACCCACGAAGAAGTGACTCATGTGTCAGGTGGATAGGGCAGTTCCCTGGAGGAAGGCATGGTTCTTCGAGCGGCACACAGAGCTGCGTCGGCTTCGGCATATTGACGATCCCGTTGACAATTGTGGTTTCCGCACAACTGGGCTGCAATCGCGACGGCAGTTTTGTGCTTTCTCATGGGTAACTCCAAATAGAAGAAAGACGTCGGAGCAGATCAACATCGAAGTGACCTTCAATTCGACAGAAGCGGTGCATCCATTCGCATACTTAATGCAATTGGCCAATGAACACTCCGTAAGGCTCCAGTTCGATGTGATCCGGAGATAATGAAGATGATGCGCCGGGCGACTTCAGCAGCGTTTTCAATTGTGATCGGCCCAGTTCAGCCCGCAGATTTACTGCCTGCCGCCCGGCAGTGAAATTAACGCTCACTACAACCGTTGCCATGCCCGGCGCCTCACGTTTCCAACTCAGAACCTGGTCGTTCAACGTATCGAGCATCACGTTCGAGCCGCGGGCCAGCGCTGGGTTGTTCTTCTTGAGCTTGATAAGCGCTCGGTACCATGCCAGCAAAGAATCTGCATCGCGCTCCTCTGCTTCGACGTTAATGTCTTTCGCGCTGGGCGGAACCGGAAGCCAAGGATTCCCAACTGTGAACCCAGCATTTACACTCGAGTCCCATTGCATCGGCGTGCGCTCGCCATCGCGGCCCCGGTTCCTCGGCCAGTTCGGATAGCCCTCCATCTTGTCCTTTACATCTTCTATTCGTGTCGGAGGAGTCGTCTTCATTCCGATCTCGTCGCCGTAATACATGAGCGTGGCGCCACCACTGGCGAAGAGGACAGTTGCGAGTACCCGCTGAATTGCGACATCGTGAACCCCATCGCCATAGCGCGCATCGATTCGCGGCCGGTCATGGTTATCAAAAACGAGCAGTGGAACGTGACTGCCCAATTCCGTCTCCGCTTCTACAAGCCGGGTGCGAAATGTCGCCACGTCGAGCTTGTTGATAAAGCCCACCTGCACGTCCATCGGCAAATCGAATTCCGGCTCCTCCGATGTGCCGTACCACCTGATCAACTCGTTAAGGCTGCGTGTATTGGTCTCTCCGATCAGCACGCGCGAGCCTGGGAAGGACGCGGTATCGAAGCTGTGAATCAGTTTATGCATCTCGTTCATTAAGACATGCACCGCGGGTAGGTTGAACTCCTTCGTCCGTTCGAGCTGCAGATTGCCGTGGGCATCGATGATCGGCTTCCCGTTTTGGTCTTTGGCCACTGCCTCGTCTTCATACGTCGGATCCTCAAACAGCCCTCCGATCGCGTCGAACCGATAACCTGCAATTCCGCGCTTGAGCCAGAACTCTGTAATGTTCCTGAACATCTGCTTTACCTCGGGGTTATACCAATTCAAATCCGGCTGCTGCACTGAGAAATGATGGTAGTAGTACTGGCGGGTCTTCTCGTCCCATTCCCAAGGCGAGCGCCCGAATGCCCCCCAGTTGTTAGGCGGCTGTCCTTTATCCGTGGCTGTCTCACCTTTGCCATCTCGCCATACATACCAGCTACGGTATGGGTTATCGCGCGAAGAGCGGGAAGCGATGAACCACGGATGTTCGTTGCTTGTGTGGTTCATTACCATATCCATGATGATCCGGATGTGCCGCTTTTTCGCCTCGGACACGAGCAGGTCGAAATCTTCCAGCGTTCCGTACTCGGGATTAATGTTGAAGTAATCGGAAACGTCGTAGCCAAAGTCGTAGTTGGGCGAGGCATACACGGACGTTAGCCAGATGGCATCGACCCCGAGACTCTGAAAGTAATCAATATGCTGAATGATTCCCTTCAGGTCACCGATGCCGTCGCCATTGGTGTCCTGAAAGCTACGTGGATAGACCTGATAGATGACGGCGTTCTTCCACCACCCAAGCTGATTCGCAGCGTTTTCCCGAGCAGTGTTCGCGGCCTTCGCCGAATGGGCCGCTTGTGCGAATGAACCCGTCGTGCCGAGGAGAAGTGCGAAAACTGAGATGCAATACCGAGTCCACCACACAGGCGCAGTCCCCATACGCAGATATGTGCTCCTCTTCAGAAGCGCTTTCCTCTCGTGGTTCTCGAACAAAAACAGCGATTCGTTCAGAAAATCGGTGCTTTCGCCGCTAGCGGAGAGGCGAAGTACTCTTTCCAAAATGCGAGTTTCTCCGGAACCATCAGAGGACGCATTGCCGTCTCTGGAGATATTTCGAGCGTGGCTGGCTGGGTCGTGTCGAAAGAATCCCATTTCGGAACGCCTGCTCCGTTCGGATCTCGCGTCCGAACGTAATTCACCAAATAGCCTGAAGCTATTGCCGCCACTTTGCGGTCATCCTCGGTATAAGGCCGGGGGAGCTTGTCGAGATTGGAGAACATGTAAATGACTTCCCCGGTATGATGTGCACCGAACTCAGGATGCTCCGGCCAGGGCGTCGCTCGGTTGAAGTAGTAGGTGTAGATTTTCGAGTTCTGCTTGTTGGCGGTTCTCGAGCACCACAGATACATGGAGGCTTGGCCGCGATCTCTTGCGCTCTGCTTCTCGACAATCGAAGCCACCGCGTCGTCTGGTGAAGGGTAAAGTTGCTCAAATTTTTCGGCCATGTCGCCGTACATTTGCCGAACTTGCTTGTGCCATTCCGCCGCAGGAATCTTTCCATACGTCTGCGGCGCGTTTCCGCTGCCTTCGTCCGCCTGCATGCCAGTGAGGAGCGGTACGTCATTCGCTTTGCCCGCTTCGATCACATCGAGCGGGATGCCTGGAATCGACCATCCATCCAAAATCGGAGAAAAGCGCAACACCCTTGGCGCGCCCGGCGCCGGTATGAACTCCTCTGCAGGCAATTTCCGCAGCTCTTCGAGGGAACTGACGTTCTTGGATTTAATAAAATCCATGCCGTCTTTTTCGGCGTCAGCCAGGTCCTTCATCCGCGAGGTAAGTGAGGTTCCGCTCTCCGCCACTGCAGCGCGGAACAGACCCTTTGCGAGCGGACTCACGCACATGTTGTGCACCATGCCGGAACCAGCGGACTGGCCGCCGATGGTGACTTTCGCTGGGTCTCCTCCGAATGCGGCGATGTTGTTCTTCACCCACTCTAACGCAGCGATTCCATCGAGGAACCCGTAGTTGCCGCTGACGTGGTTCGGAGATTCGGCGCTCAATTGTGGAAGCGCCAGGAATCCAAGAGCACCAAGCCTGTAGTTCACCGTTACGACGATAAGGGCATGACGCGCGAGATTCGTTCCGTCATACACATCGACGGATCCAGCCCCTTCGGTGTAGCCGCCGCCGTGGAACCACACGTACACCGGCAGCCTTCGCCGGGTGAAATCCGCGGGCGTCCACACGTTCAGATATAAACAGTCTTCGCTCGTGGGCTCCTGCAGCATGTACTGCTCCACCCAAGGTCCGCGCGAAATATCTTTGTGTTGCATGCAGCCTGGTGAGAAAGCATCCGCTTTTCGGATGCCTCTCCACGATTTAGCGGGCTGCGGCGGCTTCAGCCGGAGATCGCCGACCGGCGGTTGCGCAAACGGCACGCCCTTGAACGATGCCACCTCGTTTTCCACCGTTCCCTGCAGTTTCCCGTTCAGCGCCTGCACGACAACTTGCGCGGAACTCGCGGACCACGCGACCATCAATATCGCGCACGCAGCCGCTACACTGAGTTGTCTCTTCTTCATACGCTCCTCCACAGATGTGCAGTTCACTTCCTAGATTTAGGCTGTGAGAACCTCGCGCCTTCCTAGTAGGCACTCAGCGGAACCCTGCCGAACCAAGTCGCTTGGAATCCTGAGCGATAGTCGCCCCAAACCGCGTAAAGATACTGGTTGTCAATGTCGAGCGACGAGAGGTCATCGCCGAACATAAAGTTTGAGCGTTCCAAAATGGGCGGAGGCGAGATCGCATGGCTCACCCGAACCGTTTTGAATGTCCGAGCTGCGTCGCGCGACACCGCCGACCACACGTCGAAACTTTTGTCTGGATAGACCGTTTTCCAGATGATCCCAAGGTCGCCAGCAGGCGAGTACTTCATCGCACGATGCCCGAACATCGCATTCGCAGGAGTTTCGGCTGCAACGACAGGAGGGAGCCACGATTTGCCGCCATCCTCGGTGACCGAAATCAATATTCGGTTTTCGTTCTGGCGAGCGATGGCATACCGGCCCTCTTTTGTGGGATCGGCAGAGATCATCACCGGCCTCCGTCCGAACGGCCCTTGTTCGCCCGCATGCGCTGGCTCTTCGGTTAACGGCGGAACTATTTTGTACGTGAATGTCTTTCCGTCATCGTTGCTGGTTCCGAAGACGGTACATGGGCACTGCGCATTCTCGGAGGTCGGAACTTTATCAGAGCTGTAGGCGACGACCAAATGTCCATACGCAGCGCTGAATCCGCCAATGGCACTAACGCGACCGGGATATTCATCGCTGTCCAGCGGATAGATCACACCCCAAGTGCGCCCGTCATCGTGTGAAGCTCGAATGAAAGTGCGATTTCGCGAAACGCTCAACGGCGGGTAGCCGGAGTATCCCTTGCTTGGCAGGCTCGGGTCCTCTTTCGGGCGCTGCACGGTCGAGGGGTCGACTGTCCACGCGGGTCCACTTCCGCTCACATAAATCGTGTTAGTGGAGGCGTCTGCTACGAACACCGGGCGGTCCCACGGGGACGCCTGCTCGAACACCGGTTTTACAGTCGAGGCATATAAAGAAGGAGAGAGCGCGGGATGGACCCAAACGGGGCGGCTCCACGTTTTGCCCTTATCTTTTGACCATTCGATTGCTGACCCACCATGGTAGAAGTGGGCCTCGCCGTTCGGCGAATAGCCTTGGCTATAATCGGCGGCTCCGCGATTCAGGTACGCGAGACAACCCATGTATAAGGTGCCATCGGGACCGGCCCCTGCGAATGAGTCGCTGCATCGGTTTTTGTTATACGTCCTACGAAGATCATCCTCGCTGAATGTCCAAGTCTTTCCCCCGTCGTGACTCACGGCAATATCTGTGCGGGAGCCGTCCGGAGTTGAGAGTTCCTTGATTCGCAGTGCTGTCCGCGCTGGGTTCGGAGCCGGTGGTGTTCCGGGCGAAGGCGGAGGAGTGCGCGGGAACGGCGTTTCCCCGGAGGGCAACCTGTTCAATGTTGCCATCGCAACGACGATGATGTTGTTCGGGTCCTTTGGATTCACGAATACCCATGGTTCACCTGCACCGCGGTTCGGACTTCCAAGCAACAGGTACTCGTCAGATTGCGCTTCAGTTGGCGATTGCGAAAAGGCGACTGCCGAGCAAAGGCTGATGACAGCAAACAAAATCATTAAATTAAAAATTCGACGGTTGCTCATAAATTTCCTTTGCACATCTCCACGGCAAATAACCACACGCCGCAGCTACTGCATGTATCCCTTTTCTCTGTAATACCGTGCCGCAGCTGGATGCAGCGGCACGTCGCCAGCCTTCCAGACGTTGCGGACGTTGTAGGAAAAGATCTGATTGCTCCACTGCAGGAGCGACTGCTGCTCGTCGATTGCTTTCGCGACGGTGTAGATGAACTCATCTGGTGCGTCATCACGGCAATAGATAACCGTGCCTGAGCGCACTAGCGTGCGAATGGGATGGTCGATGCCAGGGAATAACGCATATGGGATGTACCCCACGTTGTAACCAAGCTTCTGTCGTTGGTGCGCGAGTGAGGTCAGAAGTTCGTCGGGGAGTTGAACCCATGTCACATCAAAGTTCTGAGCAATCTCGGGCCACTGCCGCCACTCGGGTGCAGTCGTCATTCCGCCGGCGCCACCAATTGCTATGTCAAAATTCTTCAGATCATCGTCAGTATTGCCGACGTGACCGCCCGCTGCTTCAATTGACTGAGGCGATAGTCCGTAATATGCGAGAACGGCATTCGCAATGTCGCCGCCTGTGCCACCTGTGAAGACGCGAAGCGGTTGATGCCTATTTGTCAGGTCCGCGAGTCCCGCGATTCCGGACTTCTTGTTGATCGCGACGAGAACGTAGTTTGGAGACTCGACATTCGCGATCAGACGCAGGTTCTTCATCGATCTGTCCTGCACGTATGGACCGCTGCCCTCGTATGCCTGCACGAGAAATTGCAGCGAGGTTGCTCCGAAATCGACCTGCCCGAGACCAGTGCCGTTCGGGGGAGCCAATGTCTTGCTGACCACGGAATCAGGTACGTACGGCGGTGGGACTCGGGCCTCGGAAACGATACGGGGGGCGTTCACCTGATTGCAGTTGAAGCACATCTGCACGTCGTAGCCATACGGCTCCATCATCCGGACGAGGACTTCACCGATTGCGCCCCAAGGGCAAATCTTGCAAGCTCCGCCAAATACGGGTCTGTGAACTGCCACTCCGGTCTGAGGACTCTCTGGAGATTCGGTCCGACGCCATGCAAAATAACGATCGAGCGCTTTGAGTCCGTCCTCGTTATCGACGGCGGCAGGGTGGGGATTCGCAACGAAGTACATTGCTTGTCCTTCCGCTCCATGGAACTCAGGCCACTTCGGCAAACCGACACCGTTTGGGTCGCCAGTCTTGGCAAAGTTCGTCCAGTAAGTTGCCATCGCTTCCGAAATGGCGATATCGTCGCGCGTCGCCGGCGGCATTCGTGCCAATCCAAGATGCTGGAATACATACGGAAGCTCGGCTGCATGGCGCGCGCCAATGCCCGAAATGGAACTGCCCGGCGGATTCTCCGGATGATGATCGAAGTAGTAAAGGAATACTTTCGATTTGCCCCTCGCCGATTGCAACCGCGCCCAAGTCCACGTATGCCATCCAAAAGCTGCATCACGAGTGAGATCGCGTGCCCGCTTGCCTACCTCAGTGTCTCCGGACGGATAAACTTCGAGGAGCCGCTCCGCATACAGGCCGTAGCGCCTTCGAACGTTTTGGACGTAAGCATCGCGTGTCGTCGGCGGAGCAAAACTGGCGCCTTCATCGGAGTTGTAGCCAACTAATACTGGTACGTCGTTGTACCGGCCGTCCGTGTACAGCTTGTATTGGTCGTCTGAGATGACCCATCCATCTACAATGGGCCAACCGGGTGCTCCGTGTGCCATGCCCAGCACTTTTACCGCTGGAAGCATCCTTAACTGCTGCGGAGTAAGTGCGCCCGCCCTGGCCGCCCAGTCCGCACCGGACTTTTCGGCTTCAGGCAACGGGTGCAGATTCTCGCCAGGCCCTCTGTTGCCACCATGCACGGGCCCGAACGAACCGCCACTCTCTGATATCGCGCTCTCGAACAAGCCCTTGGCAAGCGGTGAGGCGCAAAGCATGCTTACCGCGATGCCTCCCGCCGACTCGCCGAAGATCGTGACTCGACTCGGATCGCCCCCGAATGCTGCAATGTTTCGCTGCACCCAATGCAGTCCCGCAATCATGTCCAGGAGTCCGTAATTGCCGGAAACGTGCTCGGGGTTTTCGGCACTCAATCCGGGGTGCGCAAGAAAGCCAAATGCGCCAAGCCGATACGTAATCGAGACAAGAACGACTCCTTTCTTTGCGAGTTCCGCTCCGTCGTAAATGGGTTCTGAAGTTGCACCGGCCCGGAAGCCGCCGCCGTGGATCCACACCATCACAGGCAGCCGCTCCGAACTGCTCATGGCAGGAGTCCAGACATTCAGATAGAGGCAGTCTTCGCTAGGCGGCTGCACTGCCGTCGCCGGACCCGCGGCTTGCATGCATCCCGGAGCAAACTTGTCCCCGCGACGTACTCCGCGCCACGGCTTCACGGGCTGTGGCGCTCGCCAACGCAAATCCCGAATCGGGGGAGCCGCAAAAGGAATGCCGCGATACACGGCGAGACCATTCTCAGCAGTACCCTCCACGCGTCCACCATCCACTTTGATCGGCGTTGCGGCAACAACGTTCCCAAGCAGCAGCAAACAACAGAGTGCCGTTCTCAACCGCACAACACGTCTTAGCCCCGCCATCACCACTCCTCTCCTGCCGTTGATATGTGTCAACTTCGCGCTAACGTAGATCTCGAACGCGGACCTCGATCGAGCTATCGTTCTTGAGCAGATTCACCAGAGCAAGAGGATCCGTGTCGGAGTAGTGGTACGGATAAAGGATCTTCGGCCGGATCATCCGCGCCGCATCGGCAGCCATCTCCGGCGTCATCGTGTAGGGAAGGTTCATCGGCAGAAATGCGACATCGGTCCCCCCGAGTTGGGCCATTTCAGGAATGTCCTCTGTATCTCCTGCCACATATACCCGCTTATCACCGAAGGTGATGACAAAGCCGTCACCGTCTCCCTTCTTGCGAAACGCTCCTCCATCTGGCCTCATGTGAATGATGTTGTAGGCCGGCACGGCTTCGACTTTCACGCCCGCGAAATAACCCGTCTGACTGTTCGCTAGTATGTGTGCATCAGGCAGAGCTTTGGCACATGCGGGACTCGCGACGACGGCGGTTTTGTTGGTGCTCAGTTCTTTGATCGTTTTTGCGTCCAGATGATCAGGATGATCGTGCGTGACGAGAATGAGGTCGGCCTTGGGATACTTGCTGAATTCCGTCGCGCTTGCGATTGGATCCACGTATACATTCTTTCCGCCGAACGTAAACAGCAGGCTTGCGTGGCTGATCGAAGTGATTTTCAGATCTCCGCGGGAGGTTGCGAGCGTGTCTGTGGTGATCAGTTTTTCCGTCGTCGGCGGTTGGACCAGACCGGCCTTCATGCGGCTGGCGTATTTGGACTCGACCCACCGGCCACTTACCATCTTGTCGACTTCGGCATTAAATTTTGCATGGTAGTTTGCTGCCGTTCCGTATAGGTCCTTCATCTTCGACCAATCGAAGGGAATCGCGTATCCCATGTTGCGACAATCCTTGAAGTTCTCGTAATAGGTCGCGGACGGAACATTGACATAGGGACTCCGAAGACCACCGAGCGCATTCCCGAATTGGTCGCGCGCGATCGCAGCAGACGGCGTGCCTCCGTTTATGACTTCGATCCGATCCGCCCGTGGAGGCTGAGTTCCATTTCTTACCCACTCATCGAGATTGCGCATGGCTCCGGACACGATGTAATGCACCGGAAAGTCACTCAGTCCAACCCTAGGAGTGCAATTGAAGGTGAACGGCCAGAACGGCGTGACTACCTCCGAATTCAACTCCTGCAAGGTCTTCAGTGACGGGAGCCAATTGAAGACCGAAGTTCCATCGGAATGAGTAGCGCCCGGTACTTCATAGAGCCGGTAGCGATCATTTGGGTCGTCGCTGTCAGGACGGCGGGCATCGTAGATGCCCAGCACCATATCTTCCACGAGAAGGCGGATAACAGGAACGCCGATATTACGGACCATACGCCGCGGATCGCCGGCCGGGACACGTTGGCCACATTGGTTCAGCGACGTAGGGCCGCCGCCGTCCTTCATGAAATAACCATCCCAGATGGGTAATCCGCTCTCGAGTTTCGCGAGTGAATGAAAGGCAGGAATATAGGCCTGCAGGTCTCCGCCGGTCTGGGCGTACAACAAAAGTCTTTCGACTTTCAGGTCAGCAAGCGGCCTGGAGGCAGAACTGCTCTTCAGCAGCGCTCCAACCTGGCTGACGATGTCCCACCGAAGACCCATTTCCATCTCGTAGTCATAGTTATTGCCTGCGGCTGGACACGGCTTCAGCGGATGTTCGGGATTCGCCATCATCATCGTGCCGTAGCGCTTTGGATCAAACTTTCGCAGCGCCCGAATCGTCGCCGGAAACATGGTGATCCCTAAGGACACGTCACCGTGATCGATCATGTAGTAGTTGGTGTAGCCCCACTGTTCCGGAAAGTCGTATCCCCTGGCGGGGCTGAGCATATCCACCCACACGGTTCCACTGAAGCGTTTCGGATCGATCGGTCGTCTGACTACAATCCGCGTCGTGTATGGGGCGTCAGAGTCCCTTACCTTGACCGCCCCTTCTGAATCCCAGTCATAGACATTGGCTGTTCCGCTGATGAAATACTCTTCTTCCATGTAGTTGTACGCGGGCAAGTTCAGCGGTGTCTGTGAATCCAACGACGACATGAACATCCGGGACTCGCGGTTCTCGGGAATTGGACCTGCCACGCGTGGTACCGGCGTTGCCTTTGTTGCTTGCGCGTATGCTGAAAGCATGCAGCCTGCAAGCATTAGAACGAGAACAGCTATACGAGTCTTCATCTTGTCCGCCATGTCGGGTAGCGCTGCAGCTATGGGAGTAACCCGTCAAACTTTGGAATCAGGTATTCGCGCGTGAAGCGCTGGTGATCGAGCAGGGACTGGACAACCTTCTTCATGTCCGCCTCTTTGACGGCGGCATCAATCATGTCCACACCCTCTTGTGCCCATGCGGCGCGTTGGTCCGGCGTGACTGCTTTGATTGGCGCGCCGGCATCATCTTCGAACAGCACGAAGCCAACCACACCGTCTCTGGCACCGCCGCTCGAATTGATCATCCGAAGTTTGGCGAGTCCCTGGTCGATGTCATGTTTCGGAACGTTCGGCGTCAGATTGACGGGAATATCGTTCAGTCGGTTCACAACCGAATACGCGCCGAACATCACCTTGGTGAAATCGGCGTTCACCTTTCGTAGAAGTACATCGCCCTCGATGTAAAGCGCCGGGACCTTTGTCTCGTAGAAGAACTCCAGTACGAGTGGGCTCACGGTCTCGGGCGCCGCGTCGTTCCCAACCGTCACGTAGACCTGTCGCTTGAATCCTTGTCGCAGAAGGGATCGGGCAATTGGCTTCAGGTATGCAAGTCCCTCAGAAGGACTGACGTGAACGGTGCCGCGCCCAATGATGCCGTCACCTGGATATGTGAATTGGAGATAAGGAAAGACGAGGCCGTTTGTTTCTTCCGCCATCTTCAGCGCGAGTGCCTCTGCTGCCACGTACTCGCAGTCAACCGGAAGCACGCCATGTGCTTGCACGTTCCCAATGGGAATAAAGATCAGATCGTTGTACTGGAGGTACTTTTCGACTTCAACATTTGTTAGTCCCGTGAAATAACGAGACCGAGGAGGTGGCACGGGCGCTGGCGCCGGCGCAAGCCCGGGCGTTGGCGGGGGTGGGGCCTTGGGCAACTGAGCCTGTGCGGCAAGAGCAATGAAGAGCGACAGAGTTCCTGAAACGAGACTAGCTTTAAGTGATCGAGATGATTGCATTTCGAATGTCCTCGTCGTTATGGCT
>Ga0134126_10007027_pt1 | contig 14131 bp, 13 predicted proteins | sample KB31752_FD_96881 | JGI IMG/M metagenome (GOLD analysis project Ga0134126, IMG submission 96881) | Terrestrial soil microbial communities with excess Nitrogen fertilizer from Kellogg Biological Station, Michigan, USA - KB3-175-2 | ecosystem: Environmental > Terrestrial > Soil > Unclassified ... | reverse complement strand
TCCTGGGGCATGGGGACTCGTGGGCAGATTCCGGCCAACAGTGGGGTGCCTGGAATGCAGTTTTCGGCCCTCGCGGTGACGACGGCAAGCCGGTTCCGCTTTGGGACCCCAGGACCGGAGTAATCAACCACCAAGTAGCCGAGCACTGGAAGAACTACGACTTGCGGTGGGTCCTGGAGCGCAACTGGCCGAAGCTGGCCCGCAAGCTGAAGGGCAAGCTGCATATCTGGGTCGGCGAGGCGGACGATTATTTCCTGAACAACGCGGTGCATCTACTTGATGATTTTCTCAAGGAAGCGAAGCCGGCGTATGAGGGCAAAATCACCTACGGTCCAGGCAAGGGACATAGTTGGGATGGACTGACGGAGAAACAACTGATGATCGAAATGGCGACAGCGATCGCACGCGGAAAGACCTCTCGCGCTGATTAGTCGCGCTGCTTGCGGGCCAGCGCAATCGCGCCATGTACGACGACTTCCTCGCCGAGCGCCGCCGGCACGATGTCTGCCAGGCCAGCGAAGGGTTTGAAGACCTGTTCGGCCACCAATCGCCGGAGTGGTTCAAACAGCAGTTTTTCTCCCATCAGCGACACACCACCGCCGATCACGATACGGCGCGGACACAAGAGCGCGATGACGTGACCAATGGCGGTGGCTAGGGCATCGCGTGCCACGCTCAGCGCATCACGGCAAATCGCATCTCCGTGTTCCGATGCTTCCGCAATCAGTTGCGCCGAAATCGGCCGCCGCCCCTTGTATTGCTTGAAGGAGGGGCCGCGCTCATGATCCCACCGAAGCACGTTGCGGACATGCTCTTCGATGCCCCAGCCGGAAGCTAACTGTTCAAGGGGCTGATGGTAACCGTGATAGTCAATCTGGAGATGTCCAATCTCCGCTGCCCCTCGCCCACAACCGCGATAAATCTCACCGTTGATGATGAAGCCGCCCCCGATGCCCGAACCAATTGTGATATAAAAGATCGGCGATAGCCCTTTACCGGCCCCATGTAGCGCCTCGGCCAATCCCGCTACATCGGCATCATTGCCCAGCGCCGCCGGCAGGTCGAGCAGTTCCACGATCCAGTCGGCGAGCGGAAAATCGTCCCATCCCTCGATCTGATGCGACTTGATGACGGTGTGCGTGGCATCATCCACGGGACCGCCGAAACCGACGCCGACGCCGCGCAGTTCGCCGCGTGCGATGCCCGCCTTGGCGAGCAACTCCGGCACGGCGGCGACAATTTGCCGGCGAATGCCTTCCGGCCCTGCGGCAACATCGACGGTGCCACGCCACAGGCCGCGCAGGATACCGTCATCGGGGCCAACGCCGAGTTGCAGTTTCGTGCCGCCGATTTCGATGCCGAGATACATCTCTTCCACCTCCTGTCTCCGTCTGCCGGCCCTGCGTCACTTCCAACCGCATCAACCGAGTAAATAAAATAATGAATTTTTCCTCAGAAAACATTTGCTCGACGGACCAGGCGAAATTATGATAAGTCCACCATAATTGATGCGCGAGAAGAGCGGCTGACTCGCACTCAAGCACAGCTCTTCTTCGCCGACACGCGGCTGGTTCTCGGAGACAACCTACTCCTCATTGCGCTCCAAATTTTCCCCGCAGTCCCACAAGAGGGACCGCAAAACCATGAGGATACTCGTGATGAGACGATCTCGCTGCGCCTTCCTCCGTCGCTCGTTGTTGAGTGCCCTTGGCTGCCTGCCGATCCTCGTCTTCGTCGCCGGCTGCGGTTCCGGCGCAGGCGACCGTCAGCCCGTCACAGGCTCCATAACCTTCAAGGGCGCTCCGCTCGCCCGCGGCACCATTGAATTCTCGCCGTTTGAGCAGGAGGGGGTCACCCTGGAAGGAGCCGAGATCCACGATGGCAAGTATGCCCTGCCGGCCAAGACCGGATTGGCACCGGGAAAATACCGGGTGAGCATCTCCTCCGCCGATGAGAGCCAGAAGGCGCAGCCGTCCGAAGAGGCTCCCGGTGCCGGGCCGGTGGCCAAGGAATTGATTCCGTCCCAGTACAACGTCAACTCCAAACTCACGGCGGAAGTGACCAAACAAGGCTCGAACAACTTCAATTTCGACTTGGAGTAGTTGATCGGACTGTCCGGGCGTCGATTCGGGTTCATCCTTGTTTTCAAGCGAAGGAGACTGGCGGATGCGTAAACCTGTTGCTCGAACTGCCTTCACACTGATTGAACTGTTGGTGGTGATCGCCATCATCGCCATCCTCATCGGTCTGCTGTTGCCGGCCGTGCAGAAAGTGCGCGAGGCCGCCGCACGCATGCAGTGCAGTAACAACCTCAAACAGTTGGGCATCGCCATGCACAACTACCACGACACGAACCAGGTTCTACCGTGGGGAACGCCGGGAGGCTCAGCCCAGTGCTGTTGGGGCACCTGGCAAGTGCTCATCATGCCCTATATCGAGCAGGCGAACCTGGGCAATCGCTACCAGGCCTGGGGCAATGTCAATGGTCCGCGTTACAGTAGCGCGCCCAACACGACTTACGTCACGAATCAGCGTCTCAAGATGCTGACCTGCCCCAGCGACATCCCCAACAGCCCGTTCGGCAATCTGACCAACCACAACTACGCCGTCAACTACGGTCGCATTGCCGTCTACACAGCCACATCAGGGGCCGGTGGCTCTCCGTTCGGCCACGGCAGGTCGCTCACCCTGCCGACCATTTTCGATGGTACCAGCAACACCATTATGCTCGCCGAGGTGATTCAGGGCCAGCGGAGAGATTTGCGCGGTTTCGGCTGGTGGGGAGATGCCAGCGGCTTCACCACTCTGGCCGGCCCGAATACGTCCCTGCCGGATCGCATCTACACTTCCTATTACTGCGATAGCAGGCTGCCCAACCCTCCCTGTGCCGTCTCGACCGGCTCGGCCCCGACCAATTTCTTCGCTCGCAGCCGGCACACGCAAGGAGTGAACGCCGTGATGTGCGACGGCTCGGTCCACTTCGTCAACAACAGTGTCACTGTTACCATCTGGCGAGCGCTCGGCACTCCTCAGGGCGGCGAGGCGGTGAGCTTCAACTACTGAGGATCGACGCGGAATTACGGAGTGGTCAAGGCCACTCCGTAACTTCCCGTTCCCGTTCGCCACCGAGCGCCGCCGATGTTATCCAGGGCAATGGAGATTAGCTCAGTGATATTCGCCGGTGCAAATCGTCCACCACCCAATGAAACGCCGCCAGGTGAATGGATTCGACGATGCCCATGTCATCGAGCGGGACGTGGAAATTATGCTGCGCCAGCGTGCGCAGTTTGCCGCCGGTGAAGCCGGTGCAGCCGAACGTCTTTAGATCGTGGCGATTGGCCCATTCGACGGCGCGGAGAATGTTCGGACTGTTGCCCGAACCGCTGATGGCGATGAGTAGATCGCCGGGACTCGCCAGGTTCTTGAGCTGCTCGACGAACACACGCTCGAAACCTTCATCGTTGCCCCAGGCGAGGATATAGGGGGAGTTATCCGTCAGACTGAGGATGCGCACACGCTTCTTGTTGTCGTTATCGAAATCCTCGCGGCGCAGAGTGCCTTTGCCGATGTCCTCGCAGAAATGCGAAGCATTGGAACCGCTGCCGCCGTTGCCAATGATGAAAATGAAACGGCCACGCTCGTAACAGCCATACATGGCGTCGGCCAGCGTCTTGATCTCCGCCGGATCGACGCGCATCAATTCCTGTCCGATACGCTCCAGAAACGGCCGAACGTCCAGTTTAGTTCCCAACATCAATCAATCTCCTGATTCAATCATTCAGCCAGTTTTCCACCCGCAAACCCGGCACCTTCTCGAAATCGCGCCGGTTCGCCGATAAGAGCAGTACATTGTGAACGAGGGCGATACAGGCGATTTTCAGATCGGAACTGCCGATGCGTACTTTCGCTTTTCGCAAGCGCTCGAATTCGGCTACCGCACGCTCATCAATGGCAATCAAGGGGAATAAGCGCAGAAAATCCAACAACCTCCGCAAGTGTTCATAAGGGACGATTTGCTGCTGCGGTGCGGGCTGACGATTGATCGCAGCTAGCCAGCCACGCAACTGTTCCTCCGCATTCACTATGGTTGTGGCAAAGACCGGGTCGCTGGATGCTCTCATGCGTGCCGTCAGACGTGCATGCGGTTGGCCCTCCGGAAAGGCCAGGATAGTCAGATGATCGGTATCCAACAGGATCACGAGTGCGCTCGTTTCTTTCTCTTGGGCGATTTCGGTTTGGTGAGGCGACGATCTTCTTCTCGGATTTTGCGCGCCTCCTCAAAAATTTCTTTCATGCCCTCATCGCCTGCGAACATGCCCACAGCGCTGCGCCAATCGTTCGGTCGAGACAGCATCTCGATCCGCCTCTTCATGTCCGCTAACTGCTTTTCCAACTCCGCGACCCGCTCTTCCAACTTCTCTTGTGCCATGACCTTCTCCTTCCGCCTCGGTGTTGCGACATCGGCTATTAGACGCTCCTCCCCGCGTCAGGTTACAATAGAAGGATACTCCAAGGCAAGAGAAGCAAACCATGACACGCGATCTGATCCTCGGCACGGCCGGACACATTGACCACGGCAAAACCTCGCTCGTCAAAGCGCTCACCGGCATCGACTGCGATCGGCTGCCGGAAGAGAAATCCCGCGGCATCACCATTGATATTGGCTTCGCGATTCTCGATCTGCCGCCCTTCCGCCTTGGCATCGTCGATGTGCCCGGCCATGAGCGTTTCGTCAAGAATATGCTTGCCGGCGCTACCGGCATCGACCTGGCCGTCCTCGTGGTGGCGGCCGACGATTCCATCATGCCGCAAACACGCGAACATCTGGAAATCCTTCGATTGCTCGGACTGAGGCATGGCGTCATCGCTCTGACCAAGTGCGATCTCGTCGATGAGACGACGCGCGAGGTGGTCGAGCTGGAGGTGCGCGATTTGGTGCAGGGGACGTTTCTGGAGAATGCTCCCGTTATCGCCACGGCAGCGCACACGGGACAGGGCATCGCCGAACTGAAGGCGGCCATCGCTGAAGCGTGCCAGAAGGTCGAGGAACGGCGCGGCGAGCAGTGGTTCCGTCTGGCCATCGATCGTTCGTTCATTGTGCAAGGGCATGGCACGGTCGTGACGGGTTCGGTGACTTCGGGACATCTGCGTGTGGGCGATGAGGTGGAGTGGCTGCCGCGCGGCGAGCGCGTGCGTGTGCGTTCGTTGCAGAATCATGAGCAAGCCGTCGAAGAGGTACACGCCGGGCAGCGGGCGGCGATCAATCTCGCCGGGGTTCATCATGAGGATGTGATTCGCGGTCAAGAACTGGCCGCGCCCGGCTATGTCCTCCCTTCGCGGGTGATGACGGTGCGTCTGCACTGCCTGGCTGACATGAAACGCCCCATCAAACACCGCATGCCGGCGCGTTTCCATCTCGGTACGGCGGAAATTATGGGCACCATTGCGCTGCTGGATGTGGATGCCATTGAGCCGGGGCAATGGGGACTGGCGCAGGTATTTCTTGAGGAGCCGGCGACGGGGGCATGGGGCCAACCGTTTGTCCTTCGCGAATCGTCGGCCGCGCAGACGCTCGGTGGTGGTCAGGTATTGCAGCCGGTGGCACGCAAGATTCGCCGGCGGCACTTCGAGATGCTCGAACGCATCGAACGCCTATGGATCGGCGACGCCCAGGAGCGAGCGCTGACCGTGGCCTGGTTTGGCGCGTTCGCCGGCTTCACGATTCCCGATCTGGTGCGCGGTGCCAACATTGGACCTGATGAGGCGGCGGAACTGGTGGCCCAATTGAAGGAGCGCGGCCAGCTGGTGGAGGTGGTCATTAGCTCGGCCCGGCGTCTGCTTTTACACAAGGACATGGTCCATGAACTGGAGGAACGCATCTTGACCGTGTTGACTCGGCTGCACGAACAGTCGCCGTTGATGTCCACGCACGATCGCCAGAAGGTACAATCGCACCTCGATTACGTGGGCGATGATGGTCTGGTGCATGCGACGGTGGATCGCCTGATTGCCCGCAAGCAACTGGTGGGCGATCTGCGCCGTGTGGGCCGAGCCGACTTCAAACCGAAATTAAGTGTCAATCTCCGCAAGCTCAAGGATAAGCTCGTGGCGGCGTATCAGGAGGCGCGTTTCCAACCACCGGAGCCAAAGAGTTTCGCCGGGCAAGCCGGCGGCAACGCGGCCAATCTCAACGATCTCTTTGATGTGTGCGTTGCCGAGGGATATTTGACACGCATCGCGGAGGATATTTATCTGCATGTGGATGTGGATGCCGAGATGCGCCGACTGGTGAAGGAGCGGCTCGCGGAGGGCAAGGGGCTGACCGTGGCCGAGATTCGGGATATTCTCGGCACGACACGAAAGTACGCGGTTCCGCTGTGTGAGTATCTCGATCGCGTGGGAGTGACACGGCTCGAGGGCGACTTGCGAGTGCTGATGAATTAATTTACATTGTGGGCGGAGTTTTTCGCGAAGGAGATTATCGATGACGCTTGCGCAGCTGGAGGAACGGGTGATGCATCTGGAACAAGTCGTGGAACGCCTGACGGCCCTAGAACCAGTTATAGAACGATTGCAAACGCGGAAGACCAGTGAATCCGAGGTTCTCTCTTCTTCCGGCGAGGCAAAGCCGGAAGGGGAAGAAGAGGACTTCATTCCTGGCACGGAATACGATTTCGTTCTTTCTGTCCCGCCCAAGAAGTCCATTCGTCTCTGGGGAGAGATTGTATCGATCCAGCGGGGCAGCCCCGGCCTTTCTCTCTCGGATGCGGAATGGGCCAGTCTCGGATTGGAGGATGAAGATGAATGATTCGGATTGGTTTGAAGTCACGGAAGGGACCGATCTCCTCCAAGGCGATATTTTACCGAACTGCCCTCTCTTTGTGCCGGATGGGGAACTAACCTGGCCGCTGCCCGAACATAGCCGTCTGGGGCTTCGGGCTGATTTGGTCGATCTCATCATCCTGACACAAAGCTGTGATTTAGCGAACAACAAAGTTGCGGAAGTGTTGCTCGCACGCGTCGTAGCGTGGCCGGATGTCGTGCGGGACGAGGTGCGGAGAGGGAATGAGGCGATCAAAAGCAGCAGGTTTCGCAAACAGCTCGTTGAGGGATCGGTCCCCGCCTTGTCTTTGTTACACAAACGGGCGTCCGAGCCGCGTCTGGATTGGTCCGTAGTCGCGTTTCAGCGGCTTTCCACATTACCCAAAATCTTTCTCGGCGAATTCGCGGCCACTCTGGGACCGCGTCTACGCCTCCGCTCTCCCTACCGAGAACATCTGGCTCAAGCGTTCGCACGTTATTTCATGCGTGTGGGACTGCCTCACGATGCGCGAGCATTTGAAAAAGAGGGAGACGTGAAACTCTGATGGCCGCCAATCCCCTTCGCAATCTCCCTTCCGTCAACGACATTTTGAATACCCCACCCGTGCAGGCGTTGACTGCCGCGCACGCGCATGACGCGATTGTCGTTGCCGTCCGCGCAGAGTTGAGCCAATTGCGCGAGGGACTGCTACACGATGAACCGGCCAACGGCCAGACCGACGCCGCCTCCATCGCTGTCCGCGTGGCCGCTCGGCTCGAACGTGAGTGCCGGGCGAAACTGCGCACCGTCATCAACGCCACCGGCATTGTCCTGCATACCAATCTTGGCCGTTCGCCCATCGCCGAGGAAGCGGCGAAAGCGGCGCATGAGGCGGCAAACGGCTATCTCAACCTGGAACTCGATCTCGACAGCGGCAAGCGTTCGTCGCGGCAGAGCGCCATCCGTGAATGGGTGTGCCGGCTGACCGGCGCGGAGTCGGCAGCCGCCGTCAACAATAACGCCGCCGCCACGGTTATCGTGTTGCGCAGTCTGGCGATGGGTAAGGAAGTCATCATCTCGCGCGGACAACTCATCGAGATTGGCGGTAGCTTCCGCATCCCCGACATCATGGCCGTCAGCGGTGCCATCCTGCATGAAGTGGGCACTACCAACATTACACGCCTTGCCGACTATGAACGCGCCCTTGGTCCCAATACCGGCGCGCTGTTGCAGGTGCATTCGAGCAACTATCGTATCTCCGGCTTCACGAAGTCGGCGTCGTTGGCCGAGTTGACCGCGCTGGGCAAGAAACACGGTTTGCCGGTGATCGACGACATTGGCAGCGGTGCTTTGCTGGATTTTTCGCGTTTCGGTTTCCAGGGTGAACCCGTGGCCAAAGCCAGCATCGCGGCGGGGGCTGACCTCGTGTTATTCAGCGGCGACAAACTGCTGGGCGGACCACAGGCGGGTATCATCGCCGGCCGCAAGGAATGGATACAAAAGATCGAAAAAGATCCTCTCATGCGAGCGTTCCGCCTCGACAAAATGACGCTGGCCGCGCTCGAAGCGACGCTACGGCTGTATCTCAATGAAGAACGCGCTTTGCGTGAAGTGCCGGTGCTGCGCATGCTCGGAACTCCGTTCGACGAACTACGGCAGCGGGCCGAGGCGTTGGTCGAGCGTCTGCGGGACATCGCCGGAATCGCCACGATAAAGGCGACGGAAGATGTCGCTTATGTCGGCGGCGGTTCGCTGCCGGATCAGACCATGAAATCGTGGGTTGTCGAAATCGAGCCTGCCGCCGTGAGCGATGCCGAACTGGCGCGGCGTCTGCGGCTGGGAACGCCGGCCGTCATGGCTCGCCTGCGCGAGGGCAAGCTCGTACTCGATGTTCGCACCATCTTCGTTCATCAGGAAAGCCAGCTGATCGAAGCCGTGCAGCATGCCCTCGCTCGATAAGCTGATATGGTCAATTCACCTGGTCCGCCTGCCCGCCTGCTGGTATCAGACGGTTCGCCGTGTTACACTGTAGCTCTCGCTGGAACTGATCCCGCCTCATGCAGGCATTCCGCGTACCGGGAGAAACACGCATGCTCGCCATCCACGATGGAGGACGCCATTTCGATCGTCGAGCTTTCCTGACGATCGGCGGTCTTGCGCTCGGTGGGCTATCGCTGATGGATTTGCTCGCGGCGCAAACGCGAGCCGCGAGTGACAAGCAACTTGTCACTGACAAGTCCGTCATCTTCCTCTTTCTGCATGGCGGACCCAGCCAGACCGAAACATTCGATCCCAAGATGACCGCGCCGGCCGAGATTCGAAGCGCCACCGGAGAGACCTCGACGAAACTGCCTGGCATCACCTTTGGTAGCACCTTCAAGAAACTCGCCGGTCAGACCGACAAACTTGCCGTGGTACGTTCGTTCGTCGCCGGCGACGGCAATCACGACATCAAGCCCGTGGTCGGCCGCGATACTTTCGGTGCCAATCTCGGCTCCATCTATTCGCGCATCGCCGGCGCGAATCGTGCTGGCTCCGGCATGCCGACGAATGTGGCCCTGTTTCCGCGTGCCGTGGATCCCAGCACGCAAGCGGGGACCATGAATTTCGGCAAGTTCGGTTCCACCGGTCCCTTCGGCGCGGCCTACACGCCCTTCGATCCCAGCGGCGGCGGACAGTTGCAGAAAGACATGCACTTGACCATGCCGCTTGCACGGCTCGATGATCGCCGGCGTTTGCTTGGCGAGTTGGACCGCGTGCAATGGACCCTCGCCGAAGCCGGCGGCTTCGAGGGCATGGACCGTGTGCGCCAACAGGCATTTCAGACCATCCTCGGCGGCGTCGCCAATGCGTTCCAGCTCTCGAAGGAAGACCCGCGCACCCTCGCTCGCTACGATACCGCCCCGCTGGTTCGTCCCGAAAACATCGACAAGAAGTGGAAGAATTACAACAACTATGTGGACAATGCCAAGGCGCTGGGCAAGTTGCTGCTGCTGGCCCGCCGGCTCTGCGAACGTGGCTGCGGCTTCGTCACCGTGACCACCAATTTCGTGTGGGACATGCACGCCGATGTCAACAACGCCGGTGTCGCCGAAGGCATGCGCTACATGGGTCAGCCGCTCGATCACGCCGTGTCAGCGTTCCTTGAAGATGTCGAGGCACGCGGGCTGAGTGAGAAGATTCTGCTCGTGGTGTGCGGTGAAATGGGCCGAACGCCGCGTATCAACAAGAATGGCGGTCGCGATCACTGGGGCAACCTCGCACCGTTGCTGCTAGCCGGCGGCGGACTGAAGATGGGGCAGGTGATTGGTCAATCCAATCGTCATGCCGGCGAACCCCAAACGGAGCCGATACGCATCAAGAACCTCATCGCCACGATCCTGCATACGCTGTTCGATGTCGGCGAGCTGCGCATCGTGCCCGGCGTGCCGCGTGAGGTCGCCCAAACCATGACCAGTTGGGAACCGATCCCTGGACTACTTTCCTGATCCGTGCCGGCGGAATCACGATACGCTTCAACCCAGCCGCGCCTGCGCGCCGGCCTGGAAATCCGTCACCTCCAGATCGACGCTGCGCCAGCCCTGCCATTCGTTCAGTTTCGGCGTGAACGCCAGGCAGCAGGCGCCGCCGGCGGACATCAGTTCCTCAGCGCGATCGGCCATGCTCCAGGCGATGGCCTTCGAGACCGTGCCCTGCTGACTGACGCGGAAACTGAGATGGCGCTCGCCATTGCCGACCTTGCGCGGCTCACCCTTGACCTGCAAATCGCCCGCCAAGAACATCGGCCGACGATTGGCTGCGCCGTAGGGTTCCAGTCGATCGATGTCGGCGAGAAGGCCCAGCGTCAGCGCGCTCAACGGCACCTCGGCATCGAGAACAAGGGTCGGCGTCGCGTGACCGTCGGGGAATTGGCCGGCGGTGTGTTCACACAAGCGAGCGCGGAAAGCATCGATGTTCTCCGGCAGGATGCGAAGACCAGCCGCGGCGGCATGGCCGCCGTGACCCAACAGCAAATCGCCGCACGCGCGCAGCGCCTCGTGCAGGGCAAAACCGGCGACGGAACGGCCCGAGCCGATGCCGACGCGAGCATGCAGGCCGTTACCGCTGGCGTCCGGGCCTGGCAGCGCGATCATCAGCGTCGGCCGAGCGTACAGATCGGCGAGTCGGCCCGCCACGATGCCGACAATCCCGGCGTGCCAGCCCGGATGAGCCAGCACCAGGGCAGGATCGCCGCCGCGCCCCTGCTCCTCCACCATCTTGCGCGCCTCGGTCACCATACGCCGCTCAATCGTTTGTCGCTGCGTGTTCTGCTCCTCCAAATAACGCGCCAGTTGAACCGCTTGCTCCTCCTTCGGCGTCGTCAGCAGATCGACCACGAGCCGCGCACAGCCGAGACGCCCAGCCGCATTCAGGCGCGGCGCGATCTTGTAACCGATGTCGGACGCACGCAGTTCCGCCCCCGGCGTCAACCCGGCGGAGGCACAAAGAGCAAGCAACCCCGGCGAAGTTGTGCGGCTCAGACGATTCAGACCGTGACGCACCAGAATGCGGTTCTCGTCGTGCAACGGCACCACATCGGCCACCACGCCGAGCGAGGCGAGGGCAACACTGTCCAGCAGATACTCGCGGAAACGCGGCGTCACCTTGGGACTGCCGCAGGCGCGCTGCGCCAGCGCCCAGGCCAATTTGAACGCCACCGCCGAGCCGGACAATTTGCCGAACGGATAGCTCGTGCCCGGCAAGCGCGGATGCACCAGCACCGCCGCGGCCGGCAGCGTGTCCTTGAACTCGTGATGGTCGGTGACGATCAGTTCCAGGCCCAGGCGCTTCGCTTCGTCCGCCTCGGCCACGCTGGCGATGCCGCAATCGACGGTGACAACCAGCGACACGCCGGATTCGGCGATTTGCCTTAAGGCATCGCAGTTGAGTCCGTAACCCTCTTCGAGTCGATGCGGCACGTACAGATCCGCCGTGGCACCCAGCAGCCGTAGGCCGGTGAGAAGGATGGCCGAGCCGGACACGCCATCGACATCGTAATCGCCGTAGACGCACAGACGGCGTCCGGCGCGGACGGCGGACAGGATGCGGTCGGCGGCCTCGGTGACACCCGGCAGCAGGTCGGGCGGATGCAAGCCGGTCAGCGAGGGATCGAGAAAGCGTCGCGCCTCGGCCGCATCGCCCAGACCGCGATTGAGCAGCAGTTGAGCCACGATCGGCCCCAGGCCCAGCGCGGCCGACAAGCGTTCCACGGCGGCGCGATCGTGCGGCAGCAGATGCCAGGTTTTGAGGGTGGGAGTTGCCAAGGTCATCCTTCATTCCGCCGCTCGCGGCGCCGGCTCCAGAGGCGATCGTTCCATCAGGCGATTATAACGTGGGACACGCCACCGGGTGAGCGCAAGCCGCGTGTAAAGCGCCCCGTCTTCCTCGTCAGCCGCTCTTTCGCCGTCATCTCCGGCGAGACAATTATCTCCCTCCCACGCCGCTTTCCCGGAACATTCCCCAAGATCACTTCCCGCCGAACCGATACATGCTATGCAGCATGGCGTTGCTCTCTGTGAATAATCCCCGCGATTCGCTGCCGTTTGCGGCTTTACGCTCAACCGCAAACGACAGCGCTTGAAGCTTGGCGCAGATCGACCCGCCCGAAAGTGAGGATGTGCATGAGACGTTCCCTGCTGCGATGGTGGCTCGGGACCAGTCTGCCTGGTTTGCTGCTGGCGTGTGGTTGCCGGCATGCTCAACAATCGTGTCCGACTTGTGGCGCGTCCGCGTCGCATGTGGCGGTCGCACCCGCCGCCTCGAAGGCTCCTAACCACGCGCCTCACATGGCCGACCAATCCTTCGTCGAGGAAGGTCCGGTCATGCCCGTACGGAACGAAGCGCCGATCGTGCATACGGCGGCGAAACCGATGTCCCCGCCCTCTCCAGCCATCACCGCCGTGGAGGTCGGAGGGCAGCCCGCGAGCAGCCCCTATCACGAGGGTGCCGCGACACGACGCACCTTCACCGACATCACCGCCCATCCCAAGTTCGCTCATGACCCGAACTACCACTGGTTGGTAGGCACGGTCGATTATTCGAGAATCCAGCGAGCCTGGCTGCTGCGCTATGCCTCCGTCGAGGAGGACGACCGTTACGGCGGCAGCGTGACTCTGGAGAACCCCGGCCAACCGAACGCGCTCAAGAACGGCCAACTCGTGCGCGTGGAAGGCCACGTAATCAATCCCGACAGCTCGCAGCTGCGCCCGGCCTTCCATGTGAAGAATCTCCGCATCGAGGGACCGTGAGATCATCCCTGTCTTACCCCCTGTGAACGGATTACCCCCAGGCCGGCATCGGTCTGGGGGTTTCCGTTTCACGCGAAACGCCAAGCCACGCTTCCCTGCCCGCCGGCTATATAAGCCCAAACCGCAAGCGACGAACGCAGACAGCGCGGGAAGAGGAAATATGCAAACGAGGCGGATTCGGAGGTTTTTGGGAAAGCTACTCAAGCGGGGCGACCTTCCTAGCCGAAAGAAAGAGACAGAAATCAGCGCGGTGAAGTCTTCTGGATGGAGACAACCGCGGCTGGTGTGGAAACGAAGAGGAAGGCGCGGGTCGCCAGTTTTCCCGGATGGAATCGTCCCCTACCGGGCACGGCGGCCTTCTGCCGAAGTGAGGCTCCAACGGAGGATTACTCTCGTGAATGCTGCGTTCTTGCTAGTTACGACGGCGTGGTTCGCCGGTGCCGACGCGGCACCCGCGAACCCGACGGCCGCGCCCGTCACTACGACGGCACCGGTCGCCGCGCCGATTGGTGGTTCATGTTGCGGCGGTAGCGGTGCTTATAGCGGCGGCAACTACGGTGGCAGCGGTTGCGGCTGCTGCGAGGTGCAATGCTGCAAACCCAGTTGTTTGGATAAACTCCGGGCGCGATTCCATCGCAATTCCTGCTGCGAGTGCGGCAACACCTGCGCCACGACCAGCTGCTGCAACACGGGTTGCAACACCGGCTGCGGCGGCAACGTCGCCAGCTCGGGCTGCTGCAACACCGGCTGCGGCGGCAACGTCGCCAGCTCGGGCTGCTGTGGTTCCAACTACGGCGGCAACTTCAGCAGTGGTTGCGGCACCTGCTGCGAGACCACCTGCTGCAAGCAGAGCCTGTGCGATCGTTTGAAGGCCCGGATGCACCGCAATAAATGCAACTCTTGCTGCGACACCGGTTGCAACACCGGCTGCAACAGTGGCTGCGGTTCCAACTACGGTGGCGGCGCCTATGGTGGTGCCAACTTCGGTGGCGCCTATAGCGCTCCGACGGTCATGCCGCCGGCTGGCGAGCAGATCAAGGCG
>Ga0134126_10007025_pt1 | contig 14135 bp, 12 predicted proteins | sample KB31752_FD_96881 | JGI IMG/M metagenome (GOLD analysis project Ga0134126, IMG submission 96881) | Terrestrial soil microbial communities with excess Nitrogen fertilizer from Kellogg Biological Station, Michigan, USA - KB3-175-2 | ecosystem: Environmental > Terrestrial > Soil > Unclassified ... | reverse complement strand
AGTGTGGTGGTGGTCGTCTTGCCGTGCGTGCCGGCAATTGCAACGGCGTTCTTGAACCGCATGATCTCGGCCAGCATCTCGGCCCGGCGCACCACCGGCAGGCCGCGCGAGCGCGCCGCCGCAAGCTCGGGGTTACCCTTTTTGATGGCGGAGGAAATTACGACGACGGCCGCGTCGCCGAGATTATCGGCCGACTGCCCGACCTTGACGTCGATGCCCATCGAGCGCAGGCGCTGCACGTTGGCGCTCTCGGCGCTGTCCGACCCGTGCACCTTGTAGCCCTGGTTGTGCAGGATCTCGGCGATGCCGCTCATGCCGATGCCGCCGATGCCGACGAAGTGCACGGGGCCGATATTGCGCGGCATCTTCATTTGTCAGTCCCCCTGGCCGCCGCCTCGGTGAGGTCGGCGAGCTGTTCCACGGCCCGCGGCTGTCCGAGCGATTTGGCCGCCACAGCAGCAGCCTGAAGCGTCGCCGGATCACCGAAAAGTGAGGCCAAGCGATTGGCGAGCGAAGGTGGCGAAAGCGTGGCTTGCTCCATGATCCAGCCGGCATTGGCCGCTTGCATCAGCATGGCGTTGTTCTTTTGGTCGGCATCCAGCGCACCCGGCAGCGGCACGAGGATCGCCGGACGGCCCAGAACCGTCAGCTCCGCGATCGTGGAGGCCCCGGAGCGCGCAATCACCAGATGCGCATTGGCCATGCGCTCCGGCAGATCGGTGAAGAACGGCTGAAGCTCCACATTGACCTTGGACTGCCGGTACGCCTCGGTCACCCGGTCGAGGTCTTCCGGCCGGCACTGCTGCGCGATCCTGAGGCGATGCCTCAGCGGCTCCGGCAGCGCGAGAATGGCCGCCGGAACGAGGTCGGCAAAGACCCGCGCACCCTGGCTGCCGCCGGTGACGACCAGGTGGATCGGATCGGTGTCGGCGAGCGACGGATAGGGTGTGCCGGCGACGGCGCGAACCTTGTCCCGCACCGGATTGCCGGTGAGCGTGGATTTGCCGGCGTAGCGCTCGGTGTACTGCGTCCTGGCAAAGCTCAGCGCGATGCGGCTCGCATATTGCGCCAGAGCGCGGTTGGCGCGGCCCATCACCGCGTTCTGCTCGTGCAGGACGCCCGGCACGCCCATCATGCGGGCCGCGAGAAACGGCGGGAACACCGGGTAGCCGCCGAAGCCCACCACGACATCCGGCCGGATACCCCCAAGCTTCTGCCGCGCCACGATGATGCCGCCGAGGATTTTGAAGGCCGCGCCCGCGAACTTCAACGGGTTGCGGACCGACGGCGTGGCCGACGGCACGATGTGCGTCTGTTGCGCGGGGAAGTTGTCGCCGTAGGTCGCGACCCGATGGTCGGTCATCAGATGGATGGCATGGCCGCGCCGGCGAAGTTCCTGCGCCAGCGCCATGGCCGGGAAGAGATGGCCTCCCGTGCCGCCCGCCATCAGCACGATTGTGCTCATTCCGCGGGAACGACCGCGGTGCTCGGCCGGTACGGCGGCAGCCCGGTGGCCATCCGCTCCTCGGGGCGCTTGCGGGTCAGGGCGAGCATCAGCCCCATGCCGAAGGCGATGGCGATGGTCGAGGTACCGCCATAGCTGACGAAGGGCAGCGTCATGCCTTTGGGCGGAATCAGGTTGAGGTTTACCGCGAGGTTGATGGCGCACTGCAACCCGAACTGGATCGCCAGCGTCGAGACCGCGAGGCGCGCATAGAGGGTCGACTGCCGCTGCGCACCGGACATCGCCCGCACCACGATGAACACGATCAGCGCGACGAGGCAGAGGCAGAACAGGATTCCAAATTCACCCGCGGCGGCCGAGAACACGTAGTCGGCGTGCGCGTCGGGGATCACCTTCTTGGCGAGGGATTCGCCGGGGCCGCGGCCGAACCAGCCACCCTCGAGCAGCGAATTGAGGGCCTTGTCGACCTGATAGGTATTGCCGCCGCCTTCGGGATTGAGGAAGGCATCGACGCGCTTGGCGAAGTGCGGGAACACGTAGTAGGCGCCGAACAGGCCGCCGACGCCGGCGCCCATCAGCCCCACGATCAGGAACCACGAGATACCGGAGAGGAACAGCAACGCCGTCCAGGTGCACAGCATCAGCGCCGTTTGGCCGAGATCGGGCTGGAGCAGCAGCGCGGCGACGATCACCGCCATGATCAGCGTCGCCGCGAGGCGTGGCAGCACGCCGCGCTTCTGCATGCTTTCGGAGAACAGCCACGCCGCGATCACGGCGTAGGCAGGTTTCACGAATTCGGACGGCTGCACGGTATTGCCGAGCAGCGACACCCAGCGCTTGGCACCCTTGACCTCGACGCCCAGCTTGAGGGTCAGCCAGAGCAGGACGACTGAGCCGACCAGGACGGCCAGCGCCCAGAACCGTGCCTGCCGGTGCGTGAGAAACGAGGTCCCGATCAGGACCGGCAGCGCCAGGACATCGAACATCGCCTGGCGGATGATGAAGTGCCACGGCGAGAGGCCGAGGCGCTCGGCCACCGGCGGACTCGCGGCAAAGCTCAGCACCATGCCCACGGCCATCAGCAGGATCAGCGCCGACAGCAACTGTCTGTCGATCGTCCACCACCACTCGGCGATGGGAGTCTTGCGATCCCGTGCGAACATGCTTTGCGCCGCCCTGCCCGGCAGCTCCCTACTCGACCAAAGCGCACTCTAGCGCGGGGATGGTTAGGAAGGTGTGACCGGCTCTTGCGTTCTGCGAGTCGTGAGACTTAGCGCAGCTTCAGCTCGCTCAGGCCAATCAGCGCCAGCACGAACGAGATGATCCAGAAGCGGATCACGACCTGGCTTTCGGTCCAGCCGAGCATTTCGAAATGGTGGTGGATCGGCGCCATCTTGAAGACGCGCTTGCCGGTGAGCTTGAACGACAGCACCTGGACGATCACGGAGACCGTTTCGAGCACGAACAGACCGCCGACGATGGCCAGCACGATCTCGTGCTTGGTGGCGACCGCGATGGTGCCGAGCGCGCCGCCCAGGGCGAGCGAGCCGGTATCGCCCATGAAGATCTGTGCCGGTGGCGCATTGAACCAGAGGAATCCGAGCCCCGCGCCGATGAGGGCGCCGGCCACGACCGAAAGCTCGCCCGTGCCCGGCACGTTGTTGAGGAACAGATATTCCGAGAAGGTCGCAGAACCCACGAGATAGGCGATGAGACCGAAGCAGGCCGCCGCCACCATCACCGGTACGATAGCGAGGCCATCGAGGCCGTCGGTGAAATTCACCGAATTGCCCGCGCCCACGATGATGAAGCCGCCGAAGATGTAGAAGAAGTACCAGAGCGGCAGGCCGTGTCCTTTGACGAAGGGGAACATGAGCTGCGTCGCAATCTTGGTGTCGGTGATCGAGGCGATGATGACGGTCGCGATCAGGGCGACCAGGGCTTCGATTGTCAGGCGCTGCCAGCCCGAGAAGCCCTTGTGCGACATCTTCTTGACCTTGAGATAGTCGTCGTAAAAGCCGATTGCGCCGAAGCAGGCGGTCACGAACAGCACGGCCCAGACATAGAAATTGCTCAGGTTGGCCCAGAGCAGCGTCGAGATCAGCATGCCGGCAAGGATCATCAGGCCGCCCATGGTTGGCGTGCCCTTCTTGCTCAGATGGCTCTGCGGGCCGTCTTCACGGATCGGCTGGCCGCGGCCCTGCCGCACCTTGAGGCCAGCGATCATCTGCGGCCCGAACAGGAACACAAAAAACAGCGCCGTGACGACGGCGCCGGCGGTTCGGAAGGTAATGTAGCGGAAGACGTTGAACGCTGTGAGGCTCTCGCCCAACTGGCCGAGGTAATAAAGCATGCGCCGAGCCTGTCCCGTCCTAGGCGGAAACCCCGAAGCGCTGCTTGATCTTGTCGACCAGCAAAGCGAGGCGAACGCCTTTGGACCCTTTGACCATAACAGCGTCGCCAAAGGCAAGGCTCTGAAGGATCGGCTCCAACAGGTCCTCGATCCGGCGGGCATGGCCGGCAACCCGGTCCTCGCCCAGCGCATCGGCCAGCGATTCCACAGCAGTGCCGATCAGAAATATCCTCACGGCGCCAGTATGTAGAGCCGCGGTCTTCAACGACTGATGCAGCTCAACGCTCTGCGGTCCCAGCTCGAGCATGTCGCCCAGGACCAGCACCTTCTTGCCGCCGGGCGGCTCGATCCCCGCAAAGACCTCCATGGTCGCGTTCATCGAGGCCGGGTTGGCGTTGTAGCTCTCGTCGATGAGCAGCAGCGGCTTGTGGGGCGGGCCCAGGCGGCTGGCTTCGCCACGGCCTTCGGCCGCCGCGAATTCGCCCAGGGCGCCGAGGGCGACGTAGCGATCGACGCCCGCGACCATCGCAACAGTGAGCGCCGCGGTCGCATTGGCCACCATGTGACGGCCACGCACCCCCAGGTTGAGATCGAACACTTCGCGGCCATGCGTCACGCGCGCGAAGCTGCGGCTTCCAGCGATCTCCGGATCACCGATGCGGTAGTCCGCTTCGGCATCGTAGCCATAGGTGACGATGGTCTCGACGTGCGCCTCGCGCGCCTTGGCAAAGAGCACATGGATATAGTCGTGGTCGGCATTGAGGACAGCGGTGCCCCCGGCTTCGAGCCCGAGGAAAATCTCGGCCTTGGCCTCGGCGATCTCGGTGATGGACTTGAAGAACTCGAGATGCGCCGCCGCAACGGTAGTGATCACCGCGATATGCGGGCGGACCATCTGCACCAGCGGCGTGATCTCCCCGGCATGGTTCATGCCGATCTCGAACACGCCGAACTGCGCTTCACGCGGCAGCCGCGCCAGCATCAGCGGCACGCCCCAATGATTGTTGAAGCTCTTGATCGAGTAATGCGTCGGACCAGCCGCGGCGAGTACCGCGCGGATCGCCTCCTTGGTCGTGGTCTTGCCGACGCTGCCGGTCACCGCGACGATCCTGGCGGTGGAGCGAGCGCGCGCCGCACGGCCGAGGGCGCGCAGGCCCTCGAGCGGCTCGGGCACAACGAGCAGCTTCTCGCCGCCATGCGCCTTGAACCAGTCTTCCGAGACCATCGCCGCGGCCGCCCCCGCCGCGAGCGCCTTTACGACGTAATCGTGGCCGTCGAGCTTGTCGCCCCGGATCGCGACGAACAATGCGCCAGCCTCAATTTCGCGGCTGTCGATCGAGATCGACCCCAACGAACCGTCGTCGAGTTTTTCCGCCCGTCCGCCGGTGGCGGCGACGGCTTCCGCGACGGTCCACAGTGGGGACATCAGAGCCCTTTCAACGTCTCCGCGACCACTTCGTGATCGGAGAAATGGTGCTTGGTGGTGCCGACGATCTGATAGTCCTCGTGGCCCTTGCCCGCAATCAGCAGCACGTCGCCGGCCTTCAGCGCCTTGATCGCCGTCTCAATGGCCTTGCGGCGGTCGCCGATCTCTTTGGCCCTGGGCGCGGCCGCCATGATTTCTGCACGGATGACCTTTGCGTCCTCGGTGCGCGGATTGTCGTCGGTGACGATGACCTTGTCCGCCATGCGAGACGCGATCTCGCCCATCATCGGACGCTTGCCCTTGTCGCGGTCGCCGCCGGCGCCGAAGACCACGTGAAGAGTCTTGCTCGCGTAAGGGCGCAGCGAAGCCAGCGCGGTTTCGAGCGCCACCGGCTTGTGGGCATAGTCGACGAAGATGGCCGCGCCATTGTGTTCGCCCACCAGCTCGAGCCGGCCGCGCGCGCCCTTGAGCTTGCCGAGGGCCTTGAGGGCCTTCGACGGCGGCGCCCCGGTCGAGGTCGCGAGCGCCAGCGCCACCAACGCGTTGTAGACCTGGAATGCTCCGGTCAGCGGCAGATGGAACTGCACCGGCTCGCCGACGAGGCGTCCATGCACGGTCTGACCATACCCCTCGTTCTCGATCGATTGGATTTCAAACCAGGCTCCGTCCCGCCCGATGGTCAGCAACGTCACCCCGCGGTTGAGCGCGGCGAACATGAATGGCTCGTAGTGCGGATCGTCGACATTGACGATGGCGGAGCCGCCGTCGGCGATGAGGTCGGTGAAGAGGCGGACCTTGGCGTCGCGGTAGGCCTGCATGTCGGCGTGGTAGTCGAGATGGTCGCGGCTGAGATTGGTAAAGGCGACGGCGTTGAAGGCGATGCCATCGACACGGCGCTGGTCGAGGCCCTGGCTCGAGGCCTCCATGGCGACGTGATCGATGCCATGCGCGCGCAGCATGCCGAGATCACGGTGCAGAGCCAGCGCATCGGGGGTCGTCAGCTCGCCGGGGATCAGCCCCATCTTGGTCTCGATGCCGACGGTCCCGACGCTCGCAGCCTTGAGCCCGCAGGCGGCCCAGATCTGGCGTACGAACGACACGATCGACGATTTGCCATTGGTACCGGTGACGCCGACGATCACCTCGGGCTGCGGCGCGAATTGCCGCGCGGCCGCGCGGGCGTAAGCTGAGCGCACATCCTCGACCACCACGACCGGCATGCCGGGATCGGCCGCCGGAGCGCGGTCGGTGATCATTGCCTTGGCGCCGTTCGCGCGGGCCTGCGCCGCGAAGGCATCGCCATGTGTATGCAGGCCCGGAATGGCGAAGAAGGCCTCCCCCGGCTTAATCGCGCGGCTGTCGGCGTTCACACCCTCGACCTTCAGCCGCGGCGACTTGCTACCTGCGCCTTTCAGCAACTCGGTGAGTGCGAACGACACGTCGGCTTCCTCGATCAGCTCAGCGAAGTTCGGGGGGCACAAGGTTATTATCCAACATGGGATCGAAATTGGGGCTGATTCCCAGCATCGGCGCCACCCGGGCGATGATGCGGCCAGTCGCCTCACCGGCGTTCCAGCCGGCAGTATGGCCGCCCTGCCCCGGTTCGGTATGCGGATCGTCGACCAGGATCATCATGGCGTAGCGCGGATTGTCGAGCGGGAACACCGAGGCAAACAGCGACAGCACCTTGGAGGTGTCGTAACGCCCATTCACCACCTTTTCGGCGGTACCCGTCTTGCCGCCGGCACGATAGCCCTGGGCCAGCATATTCATGCGCGACCCCGATCCCTCATTAGCGTTAAGCCGCATGATATAGCGCATCTCGGCACTGGTCTCCGGCGAGATGACCTGCTGATAGGTCTTTTCGGCGTCGGCGAGGCTGGTCTTGTACATCGTCGGCCTGACCATGACGCCGTTGTTGGCGAAGGCGCCCATGGCGCGCAGCATGGCAATCGGCGACACCGAGAGACCGTGGCCGAACGAAGCGGTAGCCGCGACGATATCGGAGAAGGTCTTGGGGACCACCGGGTTACGGCGCTCCGGCAGCTCCAGGGGCTCCGGCACGTCGAATTGCATCTTGTGCAGGAAGGCGCGGAAGTTCTCCTTGCCCCATTGCTGCATGATGTGGATGGCGCCGACGTTGGACGAGAACTTGTAGACCTCGGGGAGCGTCAGAATCCTGTTCTTGCCGTGGAAGTCGGTGATCGTGAACCGGCCGAAGCGGACGCCGAACCGTGCATCGAAGGTATCGGTGATCTTCACCTTGCCGCTGTCGAGTGCGCCGGCGATGGTCACCGACTTCATGGTGGAGCCGAGCTCGTAGATGCCGGCCGTCATGCGGTTGAAGGTGTCCTTCTGCAGCGCCGAGCCCGGATTGTTGGGGTCGAAATCCGGCAGCGAGACGAGCCCCAGGATCTCTCCGGTCTTGATGTCCATCATCGCGCCCGCCGCAGCGGCTGCCCGGTAGCGGCTGAGCGCGTCGGTGAGCACGTCGTGCATCACGTGCTGCACACGCAGATCGATCGACAGGTTAACCGGCGCCAGCTCGTTGCCGCGGGCCAGCCCGACCTGCTGCAGCAAGGCAACGTCCTCATCGTCCATCGCCTTTTCCATGCCGGCGATGCCCTGGTTGTCGATGTTCACCGCGCCGACGATATGCGCAGCCTCATTGCCACCCGGGTAGAACCGCTTGCTCTCGGTGAGGAAGTCGAGCCCGGGGATGCCGAGCTGCATGATCTTGTCTTCGATCGCGGGGGTCAGCTCGCGCTTGATCCAGACGAAGCCCTTGTCGCCGGTGAGCCGCTGCTTGAGCCAGTCGATCGAGAGGTCCGGCAGCACTGAGTGAACGGCGGCGGCAGCCTCGTCCACGTCGATGATCCGCCGCGGCTCGGCGAACAGCGACGGGACGCGCACATCGACGGCGAGCTCGAGCCCGTTGCGATCGAGAATGGCCGGGCGGGTCGCGGTGATGATGTCGCGCGCCTTACCCTCGATCGAGGTGTCCTGCACGACCATGCCGAGTTGCACCAGACGGCCGCAGATCGCCGCGAACAGCAGCAGCAGCACCGCAATGACCCAACGGATTCGCGCCGTGGTCAGGCCGCCCCGCAACTTGCGGGCACCGTCGACGGCAATCGGCAGGCTGCCGGCATCCAGCGCAACCATCAGTTGGACTCCGAGATGATCTGCTGGATGGGATCGACGCCCGAGTTCAGCGACTGGAACAGCGAGTTGAGCGCATTGGCGTCCGGCGCTTTCAGGCGCATCGGCAGGATGTCGAGGCTGCCGAACTGGTCCTGCGACAAGATCTGCAAATTGAGCGCCACGAGATGGCGGTTGACCACCGGCGCGACATTGGCCGGCTGGTTGAGATAGGCCCAGTCCGCCTTGAGCAGCGACAAATCGGCTTTCTGCCGTTCGATGGTGTGCTGCAGCGTGACCTTCTCGGCGGCGACGTCCTCGACCGAATATTTTAGGGCGTAGACGCCGACCAGCATGCAGATCGAGGTACAAACGAGCAGGATGTTGAGCACGCGGATCATGCAGCGCCCCGGAAGCGGGGCACGCCGAGTCCGGCGTAGTTGACGGATCGCGCCGGCGCGGCCGAGCGCTGGCCGCTGCGCAGGATCGCAGAGCGGGCCCGCGGGTTGCGGCCGGTCTCGATCGCCGAAGGTTTCACCGCACGCGGGACGCTGGTCCAGCGCGAAGCCTCGACGACGGCCTGCGGCAGATGGCGCGACTGGGTTGGGGCGCCCTTTTCGGGATCGAAGAAGCGCTTGACGATGCGGTCTTCGAGCGAATGGAAGCTCACGACGGCGAGACGACCGCCCTCGGTCAGCAGCCGCTCGGCTGCGAACAGCCCTTCGACCAGTTGGCCGAACTCGTCGTTCACGGCGATGCGCAGCGCCTGGAAGCTGCGCGTCGCCGGATGCATGTCGCCGGGCTTGCGGCCAATGGCGCCCTCGATCAGTCGCGCCAGCTCGGCGGTTGTCGCGATGGGTTGCGCCGCGCGGGCCGCGACGATCGAGTGCGCGATGCGGCGCGACTTGCGCTCCTCGCCGTAGGCGAAGAGCAAATTGGCAAGCTCGGCCTCCTCGAGCGAGTTCACGAGGTCCGCGGCGGTGTCGCCCTCCCCGCCCATGCGCATGTCGAGCGGCCCTTCGCGCAGGAAGGAGAAGCCGCGGCCGGGCTCGTCGAGCTGCATCGAGGACACACCGATATCGAGCACCACGCTGTCGACCGGACCGGCGGCAAGCTCATCGAGCTCGGCAAAAGCGCCGGGTACGAATCTGAATCGACTCGGGAATTCGGCTTTCAGGACATCGGCGAAAGCGAGCACGTTTGGATCGCGATCGATGCCGATGACCGAAGCACCGGCCTCGAGCAGCGCCCGCGAATAGCCGCCGGCCCCGAACGTCCCGTCGACGATGGTGGCACCGTCGAGCGGCGCCAGTGCCGCCAGCACCTCGGCCAGAAGCACCGGGACATGCGGCGCACTCTGCTGGCTGGCGACCGGCTTAGCCATCGTTGGACACAACCTCACACCGGCGACCGCCGGATACGCAATATTCCTTCACTGTGTCGGAGGGCGGTTGAGATTCCATTAAGCAAAACGGCCGGTCGAGAGCGCCAGTTGACCTGTAAGCCGGGTTCTGTAGGGCCGGCAGCCTGTCGGCACGAGGCCGAAAGACGTGCCGACGTGATGGCCATTCCTCTGGGAACCGCGTTGCCGCGGCCCTCGAGCAACCAACCCGGATGACTGGCCTCGAAAAGCGGCCGGCCAAAGGTCTCCCACTGGCCGCGTCATCCCTATTTGGTCTTGCTCCCGGTGGGGTTTGCCGTGCCGTCCCGGTCGCCCGGTCCGCGGTGCGCTCTTACCGCACCCTTTCACCCTTACCAGCCGAAGCTGGCGGTTTGCTCTCTGTGGCACTTTCCCTGGGGTCGCCCCCGGCGGCCGTTAGCCGTCACCGTATTTCGATGGAGCCCGGACTTTCCTCTGCCCGAAGGCAGCGGCCACCCGGTCAACTGGCGCGCGCTATGTGCGGGTGAAACCGTCCCGCGTCAAGCGGCAGGTCTGGGAGGGGGAAGCTTGATGATCGTGTTGTAGGCCTGGTTGATCGCCTGCATGCGGGCGGTCGCCACGTCGATCAGTTCTTCCGGCACGCCCTTGGCGATCAGCCGGTCGGGGTGATGCTCGGCGACCAAGAGGCGATAGACCCGCTTGACCTCGTCGCGATCCGCTCCCGGCGCGAGACCGAGCACGATGTAGGGATCGACCCCGGTATCGAGCACCACGTGCTGGGCCGCGATCTGCTCGAACCGCGCTTCATCGAAACCGAAGATGTCGCTGACATCCTTGAGGTAAGCCAGCTCGTCCTCGTGGATAAAGCCGTCGGCCGAGGCGATGTAGAACAACCCGTCGAGCACGTGCTCGAGCGTATCGGGGCTGGTGGCGAAGAAGCGACGGACCTTCCGCGCATAGGCCTCGTAGCCGGCAACGTCCTGCTGCGCGAGCCGGAACAGCCGGTCGACCTGCTCCTCGATGCCGGGCGGGATATCGACGGTGCGATGAAAGGCACGAAGCTCGGAAGCAGTCACCACGCCGTCGCTCACCGCCATCTTCGCCGAGAGCGCGATCAGCGCCAGCGTAAACGCCGCATCCTTGCCGCCGGGCAGCCAGGTATCCGGGTCGAGCAGGTTCACCAACGAACCCACCACACCCGTACGCTCGTTCGCCGAGCCGACGATCTGTCCTAGACGCTGCCAGACCGACGCCATGGCCCTGCTCCGTTTACGGCGCGACCTATACGCGCGCGCCGCGGCAGGGTCAAAACCAGGTGACGTCGCTGTTGTCACCGTCGTCCTGCAGCATCTGCTCGATACGAGCGCGGCGTGCAGCGCGAGCACTGTTGGGACCATCACTCAGATAAAACCCGTTGGGATCGTAGTCGGATTCGGACGGCGGCGGGACGATCGTCACCGAGGCGGTGCTGCCGTCGTCGAGCAGGCCGTTGCGCTCGAGATAGCGGGTGATGCGGGCGTTGCGCTGCGCCCGCCAATCGTCGGCGATGCCGGCCGGCGGCACCGGGCCGTTGGGAACGGCAAGCTGGGTCGGCGGCGGAGCATCTGGCTGCTGGGTCGCGAGCGCAGTCTCGTCGACGATCACCGGGGGCTGGGCCGGCGCCGTCACCTTCGGCTTGACCACATCTGCCGGCCGCCCCGGGAAGGGCACCGGGGCGACGAGCGGCGCGGCGGGTTCGGCGGTGGCGACCTGGGTCGGCTCTTCCGACGACGGCGCACCGATAACGGGCGCCCCGGGCGCGACGACCTTGGGGGCCGGAGTGGACGACGCCGGCGCCGACGCGCCGGCGGTCGAATCGCCATTGGAGATGTAGTCGGGCAGCGCCTTGCCAGTGGACAGGTAATTGTTCACCGGGTCGGTGCTGGAATTGCTCGAGCCGCCGAGAACCGGGGCGGCCGGGGTGATGGTCACGCCGGTCCTGGTGACGGTGGTCGTGACCTCCGCCGTCTGCTGCTCGGACGGCGCAACGGCCGGAGCTTTCACCGGCGCGACCGGATCGGTGGTCGAGGTGAAGACGGCGGCGGTGCCGGACTTCAGTCCGAACGCACCGGTGAGGTAGTCGGCGGAGGGCACGGCCAGAACCACCGCGAGGCCGGCCCATGCCAGGCCCCAGGTCACTTTCGAGTTGAGTCTCATCTGCTGCACTCGCTACTCAATGCCCCCGCACCGACGCCGTTTGGAGGCGAGAAACATGGCCACACTGTGAATTCGGCCCGCATGGTGATGATGGGCAGCCATGCCTGAACGGCGGCTGAACGGCTCAGCTCGGCCGCACGCCCAGCAGCCGCGCCAGCGCCAGCACGAAGTTTGAGCGATTGAGGGTCAGAAAGTGAAACTCCTTGATCCCGGCATCGACCAGCTCCAGCACCTGCTCGGCCGCCACAGCCGAGGCGACGAGCGCATGCGTCTCCGGATCGTCTTCGAGGCCATCGAAGCGCGCGGCCAGCCAGTCGGGGATCGAGGCGCCGCATTTGGCCGCGAAGCTCGAAATCTGCTTGAACGAGTGGATCGGCTGGATGCCCGGCACGATCGGCGCGCTGATGCCCGCCTTGGCGGCGCGGTCGAGCAGCTCGAAATAGTCGTTGTTGTCGAAGAACATCTGCGTGATGGCGCGGGTCGCCCCGGCGTCGAGCTTGCGCTTGAGGTTGTCGATCTCGACGTCCCAGTTCGGCGATTGCGGATGCTTCTCGGGATAGGCCGCGACGGAGATGTCGAAGTCGCCGATCCTGCGGATGCCGGCGACGAGCTCGGCGGCGTTGGCGTAGCCCCCGGGGTGCTGCACGAACGGCTGGCCCGGCCCGCCGGGCGGATCGCTGCGCAGCGCCACGATGCGCTTGATGCCGGCGGTCTTGTAGGCGTGGACGACCTGGTCGACCTCGTCGCGCGAGGCCCCGACACAGGTCAGATGCGCGGCAGCATCGACGCCGGTCTCGGCCTTCACCTGGCTGACCATGCGCAGCGTGCGCTCGCGCGTCGAGCCGCCGGCGCCATAGGTCACCGAGACGAAGCGCGGCTTGAGCGGGGCGAGCTTATGCACGCTCTCCCAGAACCGCTCCTCCATGGCGTCGGTCTTGGGCGGAAAGAACTCGAACGACACCTGGAACGGGTGGGCCCCCGTCTGGCGGCTCGCGCGTGCTTCGCTCGGCACGTTCATCTGGACTCCTGTTCTGCTCTGAGCTGCCAGAGGCAGACGGTGAGACCTTCGGCCTCGCCCCGGCTCGGCGGAAATGTCGTGAGCTTGCTCACCCTGAGGCCCGCGGCCCTGGCCCAACCGGCCATCTGCGCTTGGCTGAGCCCGAGGCGGCGATGCGCATGTTCGGTGCGCAGGAACTCGAGATCGTGCGGCGCGAAATCGACGATCAGCATTTCGCCGCCCGGCTTCAGCGCGCGGCGCGCCGGCGCGATGACGCGGCCCGGATCGTCGAAATAGTGCAGCACCTGGTGGATGACGATGAGGTCCGCCCCCTGCCCGGCATCGAGCTCGGCGATATCGCCGAGCCGCACCTGCGCCTGCCCGATATTGGCGGCGGCAAGCTTGGCCCGGGCCACCGCGATCATCTCGCGGGAGGCATCGATGCCGATGGCGCGGCGATAGTGGCCGGCAAGCAGCTCGAGCATGCGGCCGGTGCCGGTGCCGAGGTCGATCAGCAAATCGACCGTGCGGCCTTTGAGGGCCTTTAGAATGGCCGTCTCGACCGCCTCCTCCGGGACGTGGAGCTGGCGTAGCTCGTCCCAGCGCGGCGCGACCTTGGCGAAATACGCCGCCGCCTGCGCCTGCTGCGTGGCGCGGACGGTTTCGAGCCGGACGCGGTCGCGCGTCCGTTCGCTGTCGTCGCCGTCGAGGCGCTCGACCAGCCAGCGGCCGAGATCGGCCACCGTCTCGTCGTCGGCCAGGCGGTAGTAGGCCCAGGCGCCCTCGGCATTGCGGGTGACGAGGCCGGCATCGGCCAGAAGCTTGAGATGGCGGGAGACGCGGGGCTGGCTTTGCCCGAGGATCTCGGTCAAATCCTTGACCGAATGCTCGCCCTCGGCCAGCAGCGCGAGCAGCCGCAGGCGGGTGGTCTCCCCCGCCGCGCGCAACGCCCCCACCAATGTCGCGGCATCTGCCAAGCCAGCCTCCATTCTAGATATAAAGATATCTTTATGTCCGCTGGTTTGCAAGGCGTTTGGGTAAGCGGACGCGTCCATCGGCTCCTTCGACTGGCTCAGGACAGGCCTCCGGTTGCGAGGTGGGGTACGGGCCGCGAGACGCAAACCGCCTCGGAGCTATTTTATTGCAGACGCTTCGCGTCTCGCGGCGCCGAGCTTT